>Ga0181559_10005732_pt1 | contig 11828 bp, 11 predicted proteins | sample 011ome_21_FD_133752 | JGI IMG/M metagenome (GOLD analysis project Ga0181559, IMG submission 133752) | Coastal salt marsh microbial communities from the Groves Creek Marsh, Skidaway Island, Georgia - 011508AT metaG (megahit assembly) | ecosystem: Environmental > Aquatic > Marine > Intertidal... | reverse complement strand
TGCGAGACAAGGCTGCGATTCGGTCCGCCCCCACCGCAACGTCGAGGTCGGGGAGCTGCCGTTGAATCATCCACGGTTCGTCGCCTACTTCGTGCCAGGAAGCGGCGTCGGAAACCCATTGAAAGCCTGAAGCGGTGCGCCGGTAACCGCGGCTGAGGACGCCCACGGAGCCGGGACCAAGAAGGGCAGAGAGGCGACGCGAAAGGTCGAGGACGTGCGGGGTCTTGCCCGTGCCGCCCACCTCGACGTTTCCGACAACCAAGGTCGGCAAGGCGCCGCGCCGCGAACGCAGGATGCCGAGGTCGTGCAGGGCGTTCCGGAAGGCGAGTACCAGGGCCCAAACCCCTGCCACAGGAATCCACCAGGGCCCAATCAACCAAGAGCCGTTGCGTGATGCGCGCGAGTCGCCGGCGTCCGACGACGCACCGGGAAACTGGGGTGGAACGTGTACCTTCGGGTCCATGGAGAACGCCTTGAAGGTACGCGACATCGCCGGTTGGCTCGAAGCTTGGGCGCCCCGGCATTTGGCCGAGTCGTACGACAACGTGGGACTGCTCGTGGGAAGCCCGGATGCGGAAGTGGGGAAGGTGTTGGTGAGTTTGGACTGCACGGAAGCGGTGGTTGAAGAAGCAGAACGCGAAGGTTGCCACATGATTGTGAGTCATCACCCCGTGATTTTCAAGGGGTTGAAAAGATTGAATGGGAGCGACGACGTGGAGCGCACGGTGATGCGTGCGGTGCGGAGTGGCATAGCGCTTTACGCGATTCACACCAACTTGGACAACGTGATGACCGGAGTCAACCGCCGGCTGGGGGAGTTGCTTGGTTGCGTTCCGGATTCGCTCCGCATTCTGCGCCCCATGGGAGCCAAACTCGAAAAATGGGCCGTCTTCGTGCCTCTGGCCCACCTTGACTCGGTTCGAGAAGCCATGGCCGAGGCAGGGGCCGGGCACATCGGCAAGTACGACCGATGCAGCTTCAGCACTGAAGGCGAAGGCACATTTCGGGCGCAAGAAGGTGCCAACCCCCACGTTGGCGAGGTCGGACAAGTGCACCGTGAGTCCGAGGCGAAGCTTGAAATGGTTGTGCCTGGCGAAGTTGTCGGGGCGGTTCGGGCGGCCATGTTGTCGGCCCACCCCTACGAGGAAGTGGCGTACGATCGAATTGCCCTGGAGAACGGACGTGTGGATCTCGGCGCGGGGATGGTGGGGGAGTTGCCTGAACCGGTCGCCTGGGAGGAGTTTGCCGACCACGTGAAGTCGGTCCTCGGTTGCCAGGCCATCAAGCACACGGCGCCGGTGCGTGACCGCGTGAAAAAAATCGCCCTTTGTGGTGGCAGCGGGGCGTTTTTGATGGGTGACGCAGCACGTTCAGGGGCAGACGTTTACGTGACTTCAGACGTCAAATACCACGAGTATTTTCAAGCAGAGGGGCGGTTTCAGCTGCTCGACGTGGGGCATTACGAGAGCGAATGGCAAACGAGTGGGTTGATTGCCAACAAAATCAACGAGAAATTCCCTAATTTTGCCGTCCGTTTGTCCTCAATCCGGACAAACCCTGTTACCTACCGCTGAACAACGACTGATTTCCAATCGCATGGCCAAGAAAAAAACCAGCACCGCCGAGGACAAGCTGCGCGCACTCTTCGACCTTCAGATCATCGATTCCCGCATTGACCGCTTGCGCGTTGTGCGAGGCGAACTCCCCTTGGAAGTTCAAGATTTGGAGGATGAACTCGAAGGTTTGCGTGCCCGTCTCGAGCGCATGGAGGAAGACAACGACCAGGTGAACCAGCGCATCGCCGCCTACCAGATGCAAATCAAAGACAGCAAGGCTTTGATTGAGAAGTACACCGAGCAGCAGAACAACGTGCGGAACAACCGCGAATTTGAATCGCTGTCCAAGGAAATCGAGTACCAAACGCTCGAAATTGAGTTGTGCGAAAAGCGAATTCGCGAGCACAAGGCGCAAGTCGAACAAAAAGCGGAGGGCCTTGGCGGCACACGTGAGCGCTTCGACCAGCGTCAGGCCGACCTCGACGCAAAGAAGGCAGAACTCGAAGCCATCATCGCCGAAACGCAAGCCGAGGAGGATCTCCTCCAACAGCACAGCGACAAGATGGCAAGCGGCATCGACGGCCGTTTGGTGAACAGCTACCGCCGCATCCGTGGTGCGGCCAAGAACGGCCTGGCTGTGGTGCCCATCGAGCGCGAAGCCAGCGCCGGAACCTTCATCAAGATTCCACCGCAGCGCCAGATCGACATCGCTCAGCGCAAGCGCATCATCGTGGACGAGCACAGCGGCCGCATCTTGGTCGACAAGGAGCTCGCCGACGAGGAATTGGATCGCATGAACGCGCTCCTCGACAAGGAGCTCGCGAAGCTGAAGAAGTAATCCGGTTCGTACAGACACAAAAAAGCCCGCCGTTGAAGGTGGGCTTTTTTGTTGGCCTGGGATTCGGCGCCGATTCGGGCGTCACAACCTCAGTCCGGCCGACACGAGGAGCGTGCTTGCTCGGCGCTGGAGTTGTCCTGGGGGCTCCGGGGAAAATGCCCCCATGAAGTAGTAGTCCTCGCTGTGCCATGCCGTGCGCCACGCCGCGCTCAGATGCACGTTGCCGATGCGGTAGCCGCCTCCGACGCTTGCGTGGTAACGGCTGGCGTCGGCCGCCACAGCGTCGCCGGCAAACGGGGAAGTTGCCATGCCGCCTCCGCCACGGACGCGGTACTGCTTGTCGTCTCCGAGCCGCATTTCCAGTCCCACGCGGGCTTGGTGCGACACCTGGTAGCCGTTTCTGACGGCCTCGTTTTCTGCGGCAAAGTCGTAGCCCGACGACAAGAAACTTTCCGAGTCCCGCAGCTCCCCGCGCCGCATGTCGCTGCGGACGTAATCCGCGTTGATCACGCCAAGTTTGCCCATCAAGAAGCTGGTGCTGACCGTCGTTCTGTCGGGGGTAAACATGAGGTATTCCGAGTTGGAAGTGGGGCTGGTCGCACTTTCCTCGGAGTCGTCCACCCACGAGGTTCGAATCCCTGTGGCGTAGGTGTCGAGCAAGGTGAGGCGACTGCGGGTTTGGTGCGCGATCCCCACGCGCATGGCGTCCGAGATGCGCATCAAGGCGCCCAGCCTCAACAGGACGCCCTTCCCACTTACGTTCAGGGTTTCTTCGAAGCGCCATTCGCGCAAGTCCGTGGCAACGTCGACCGTGGTTTCTCGGTGCACGGACTGTTCCTCAAACGTCACCTTAGGCAGTCCGAGGGTGGCGCCGATGGAGATCTTGTCTTGGAAGGTGGTTCCAAACGCGATTTGGGTTTCCGCCATCCGGCCCTCGCGCTGAATTTGACGGTCGACAAGCACGTTTCCGTCCACCGCCGACGCGTACAAGTTGTCGTTGTCAGGCATAAGCAACCCTGTACGCCACGCGAGCGACGCGCCGTACGCGTAGATGGCCCCGGCAGACAACGCGTCGTCGGTGGATTCGTACCCGTATATCCCGGCGTCGTCAACCGCTTGCCAAACAAACAAGTCCGACACCGAGTTGCCGGTTGGGACCCCGTCGAGGTCGATGCGCTGCGCGAAGGGCATGCGGTTTTGGTGTCCGACAGCCAGGGTGAAAAACGGCCAGTCGGCGTCCACACTCGGGTAGGTCAGGGCCACACCGAAGTTGCTCGCCACCGCCGTCACGCCCGTGGCATCCTGCTGCCGCGTGTTCCATTGGGAGGAAGTCCCGGCGCCGTGAATGCCGGCGGTCATCGCCAAATCCCCTCGCCGGTACATCCCCAGCCCCGCAGGGTTGATGCCCATGCAGCTGAGGTCGGCGCCCAGCGCTCCAAAGGAGCCGCCCATGGCAGTGACGCGCGCAGAAGCGAGGGGGTCAATCCATCCGTAGCGGAGGACGTCGGTTTCGTTTTGAGCCTGGACGAAGGGCGCGGCGGCAGCAAGCCAAACGCCTACCACGACGTGCGCTGTGCGTTTCATGGCTTAGCGCGAAGGTTGTCCACCACCCCTGCCCGAGTTGCGGCTGCTTCCGTTGCTTCGTCCGGTACTGCTTCCGGACGACCCACGGCTGGAGCCCGAGCTGGAACTCGAACGGGTGCTGGATCCTGAGCTGCGTGAAGATCCAGAAGAGGATCCCGACCAGCTGCTGTTGCGCGAAGAGGACGAACTGCGCGTTGTCGTGCTCCGGGTGGACGAACTGCTCCGCGTAGACGACCCCGAGCTTCCCCACGACGAGCGAGAGTTGCTCGTAGGCGTCGTTCGAGAGGGCGTGTTCCCGTAGGTGTTGGTCCGCGAAGGTGCGCTGGAAGAGGAGCGCGTGCTGGTTCCCTGAGTATCCATGCCGCGCCAAATCGTCCGCGGCGCAGCGGGCTCACCCGCCTCGGAAGACTCCTCAACTTTGTTGGTAAGCAAGCGGCCGCCTCCCCCGTTGGAATTGACGGACGTCGAAGACCAAATCGGCGTGCGCGGCGCCACCACCACGTTGCTCACCTCGAACACGTCCGACCCCCAACCCGAGTTGCCCCAGTTGTTGAAGCCGCTGTACCCTCCCGTGCCGTACCCTCCCAAGCCGTACCCGCCGTAGCCGTAAGGGTTGTAACCGTTGTGCCCGTAGCCGTAGGGGTTGTAGGCGTACGGGTTCATGCCCCAGTTGTTGCCCATGTACGGATTCATTCCCCAGCCGTTGCCGCCCATCATGTTGTAGCCCATCGAGCCACCGTAGGGCGAGTAGGGGTTGTAGCCCCCGTAAAAGCTGCTTCCCCAGGGGTCGTAGGGGTTGGGCCCAAACCCAGCCGCCCCGTAAGGCGTCATGTACCCCCGCAACATCGAACGTCCACGCAAGCTCTGCGGCACGTACCCAAAGCTGCTCTGGAACGCATCTCCACCCCGGGAGTCCAACTCGCCGTACTCGCCGCGCGGATCGTACCCAGCCTGTTCGTAGGCGTAGGCCAAATATTCGGCGTCGGTGATGAATTCCTCCCCTCGGTCGAGGTAGAGTTCGTCGTCTTCAAGGCTGGCGGTGCGCTGCATCAAGCTGCCGCATCCGGTGGACACGACCACGAGGAGCAAGGCGAACAAGGTCGCGAGGGACTCGAGTCTAAGGGAAGGGAAGGAGGCGTTCATGATCCGTGGTTCAAGGTAAGACATTCCGTAGTTTTGCGTGACTTCTCACGTCACAGAACCCTACCGCACAAACCATACCAAAAATGGCCAGCAAGCTCACTTCCCGCGAAGAAGACTACAGCAAATGGTACAACGAGCTCGTTGTGCAGGCGGACCTCGCCCAGCACAGCGACGTGAAGGGGTGCATGGTCATCAAGCCATACGGGTTTGCGATTTGGGAACGGATGAAGGACGTGCTTGACGGCATGTTCAAGGACACGGGCCACGTCAACGCCTACTTCCCGCTGTTCATCCCCAAGAGCTACTTGAGCAAGGAAGCTGCCCACGTCGAAGGCTTTGCCAAAGAGTGCGCGGTGGTGACGCATTACCGCCTGAAGAACGACCCCAACGGAGGGGGAGTGGTCGTCGACCCCGACGCCAAGCTCGAGGAAGAACTCATCGTTCGCCCCACCTCTGAAACCATCATCTGGAACACCTACAAGGGCTGGATCCAGAGCTACCGCGACCTCCCCCTCCTCGTGAACCAGTGGGCCAACGTGGTGCGCTGGGAGATGCGCACGCGCCTGTTTTTGCGCACGGCGGAATTCCTCTGGCAGGAAGGCCACACGGCCCACGCGACCAAGGACGAGGCCGTCGAAGAAGCCAAGAAGATGCTCGAGGTCTACGCGGACTTCGCGGAGAACTTCATGGCGATGCCCGTCATCAAGGGCGTGAAGACCGAGAGCGAGCGCTTTGCGGGCGCCGAGGACACGTACTGCATCGAGGCGCTCATGCAGGACGGCAAAGCCCTGCAGGCCGGCACCTCCCACTTCCTGGGCCAAAACTTCGCCAAGGCGTTCGACGTGACGTTCGCGGACAAGGAGGGGGGACAGTCGCACGTTTGGGCTACCTCGTGGGGCGTCAGCACCCGACTCATGGGCGCCCTCATCATGACTCACAGCGACGACCAAGGCCTTGTGCTTCCTCCCAAGCTCGCCCCCATTGAAGTCGTCATCGTCCCCATTTACAAGGGCCCAGAACAAATGGAAGAGATCGTCGCCAAGTGCCAAGCGGTCGCCGACGAGCTCAAGGCTGCCGGCATTCGCGTCAAGCTCGACGACGACGACACGAAGCGGAGTGGTTGGAAGTTCGCCGAGTACGAACTCAAGGGCGTGCCCCTGCGCATCGCCATGGGACCTCGTGACCTCGAAAAGGGCACGTGCGAGCTCGCCCGTCGCGACACGAAGACGAAAGATTTCGTTTCGCTCGACGGCCTCGCCGCCCACGTGCGCGAGCAGCTCGACGACATCCAGAGCTCCCTCACGGCGCGCGTCCACGACCGCATGCGCGAAAACACCCACGTCGCTGACACGTGGGACGAGTTCCTCGCAGCCCTGGACAAGGGCGGCTTCGTGAGCGCCCACTGGGACGGCACCGCCGAGACGGAAGAGTGGATCAAGCAACAGACCAAGGCCACCATCCGGTGCATCCCCTACGAGGGCGACACCACGCCCGGTACCTGCGTCAAAACCGGCGCCCCGAGCGCCCGCCGCGTCCTGTTCGCCAAAGCCTATTGACCCCATCCCGCCCCATGGACACCAACCTCCCCATCGGCCTCAACGCCGAAGACGCCGCCGCCCTCAGCAAGGAACTCAACGCCCTGCTCTGCGACCTTCACGTCTTCTACCAGAACGTGCGCGGCTTCCATTGGAATGTCCAAGGCCAAAACTTCTTCGAACTCCACCTCAAATTCGAAGAGTTCTACACCGACCTCCAGCTCAAGATTGACGAGGTCGCCGAGCGCATCCTCACCTTGGGCGGCACCCCGCTCCACGCCATGCAGGACTACGTGGCGGGCGCGACCATCCCGGCCGTGAAGGACGTCACCGACGGCGTCGAGGCGGTTCGCCACTGTGCCGCAGCGTACGGCGTCCTCCTCGTCCGCGAACGCGCCCTCCTTGCCCTGAGCGGCCAGGCCAACGACGAAGGCACCAACGCCCTCATGAGCGACTACATCCGCGAGCAGGAAAAGACCTCGTGGATGCTCCGCGCGTACCTCGCCTGAGCAGGCCCAACCTCGCCTGCGCATTTTTTTGAGGGTCGGTTGCGGGGAAAGAACAACCTGACTATCTTTGCGCTCCTCTTTGGCCCGTTCGTCTAGGGGTTAGGACGCCAGGTTTTCATCCTGGTAGCAGGGGTTCAAATCCCCTACGGGCTACAAGCAAGAAAGGCACCCAACTGGGTGCCTTTTTTGCGTCTTGAGACGTGCGTGAGCTTGCTCACAAGCACAGGCGAAAGACGCAAAAAAGTCCGCCGCCCTCGGCGGCGGTGCCGTTCGCCGCTTGGGCAACGCCCCCTACCTGGGTTCACCGACCGAAGGGAGGTAATCCCCCTCCTGACTCCGCACTACCTTGGGCGGCATGACCCCGACCGCATGTTTGGCTTCTGCGCTGGCGCTCCTGTGCACGCTCTCCGCGCTCCAAGCGCGAGCGTCCCACGAACCGGCAAATCCCCCATGGACCGTCCCGCACGACTCCACCAACCAGCGCCAAATCGCCGACTACCCCCTCGGCCCCGTTGAAGACGCCGACGGAAACCTGTGGCTGGGCTCGGTGGGCAGCGGAGCGTTCATGTGGGACGGCCGCGAACTGCACGAGTTTCACGAGGAGGACGGGCTGGTGGGAGATCGGGTGACCGGGTTGACGCTCGGCCCTGAAAACCGGCTGTGGTTTGTTTCTGCCCACGAACACATGGGCGGGGAGTCCGCACTGATGACATGGGACGGAACCACCCTGGAGCGTGCCACGCACCCCGCGGGATTTCCTGACCGCCCGGTCCGGCCCTTTTTTGACCAGGAAGGTGCCCTGTGGGTGCAATCGAACGGGCGGTTCTACCGGGAGCAGTTGGGCGTGTTTTTGGAGTTCGTGCTTCCCGAGCCGTCCCTGCCCCGCACCAACAGCACCGGCTACGAGCCCATGAACATGCGTCAGGCACGCAACGGCGATCTGTGGTTTGGCACGTCCGACCAAGGCGCGTACCGCCACGACGGCCAAACCTTTCACCAACTCACCACCGCCGACGGACTCCCCACCAACAACGTGTCACTGCACCTCGAGGACCGCGACGGAAACCTTTGGCTGAGCTGCTACCACTGGCACCTGCCGGAAGGGGAGAAGCACGGAGCCCTCTGCCGCTGGGACGGCAAAGAAATCACCACCTTTCCGGAAGTTCCCGGTTTGACGGGCAACGAAATCTATTCGGTGTACGAAGACCGCGCCGGCCACCTGTGGATCTGCGCTACCGGCCATGGCGTTTACCGTTACGACGGCAACGCCTTCAAGCTGTTCACCCAGCTGGAGCCCGCCCAGCCCGACTTCCGCTTCGGGTGCAATTCCATCTACCAGGACCGGCTCGGCCGAATGTGGTTTGGGTTTGCAGGGGGCTTGTACCGCCTCGACGGGGAAACACTCGTGAACGTCACCAGGGGCGGTCCTTGGGAGTGATGTAGCCGCAGTTTTTCCTCGGCGGCGGTGCCTTTCGCCCCTTGGGCAACGCCCCCCACCTGGGTTCACCGACTGAAGGGAGGTAATCCCAACCGGAACAACAAAAAAGGCACCCCGCAGGGTGCCTTTCGTCATACTCGATCAACGCGGCGTCACTCGTTCGTACCGACCGGAATGCGATCCGTCGCCATCAAAAAGATGCCGACCAGAGGAAGTGCCGCGAGGATGCCGTGGTAGGTGCCCGCAATCGTTTTGGTGCCCTCCGTCAACTCCAAGCTCGCAGGCATGGACTGAATGAGAAAGACTCCGAAGAGGTTCACGATGCTCAACGTGAGGAACACCTTGATGGCAAACGACTTGAACACCTTGGATCCGTCGTAATTCAATTTGTTGGGAAAGGCCACAATCGCTTGGCAACACCAAATCGCTGCGAGGGCCAAATGTTGGATGTCCCCGTTGCTCGCGTAGGTCGTGAGCTCGTTGGGAATGACAATCAAGGCGTACAGGAAGTAGCCCAGCAGAAAATAGAAACGGTTGCGGCGAATGACGCCAAACAAAGCCAGGGCCGTCGGAATGCCGGCCACGATTACCAATGGATTCATGGAAGTGAGATTAGGGTTGAGAGCAATTACTTCGCCTTGAAGTAGCCGTAGATCGCCAACACGAAGAACACCATGTCCGGCGCGATCATTTCAATGCCGAAGTTCATCAGCTCACTTTGACCGAGGACCAAGTTCATCACGGCAAACATTGCGGCGATGCCGACGAGGTAGGCGAGGAGGATGGTTTTGGCCACTGCAATTTCCGCCTTCCGAGAGGCGAGCAACAAGATGCCAATCATGAAGAAGGCGTGTCCGATGCCGACGTGCATGTTGGTGGCGAGGTGAACAAGGTTGGCGTCGCCCGCGTAGGATTCGGCCAGGGCCATCTCCGCCATGGAGGAGGCAAAAAACATGGTCATGCAGCCAATGAGGGTTTGGTACACACCGAGGATGGTGAGTGTGGTGGAAGTTTTCATGAAAAGAAACGTAAGGGTTTGAAGGCAAGGTAAGGAAACGTAACAAAAGTTACATTTCTTGCATGTCACGTTTCGCGCGTTTTCATGTGAATCGCGCTCGAGGCCTGGGCGCCGTACGTTGCAGCATGCGAATTGCTCTGGCCTTGTGGTTGGTGTTGGCGACTTGTGCTGAGTTGGTGGTGGGGTTTTTCACCTTTGTAGCGCTGGGTATGTCGGCCATGATATTCACCTCTCCCGAGGTGCTTGGCGACCCGAAGGCTTGGGGGTTGATTGGCAGTTTTGTCGTGGCTCTGGGCGTGCTCGGTGTGGGGTTGGTGCTTCAATGGTTGTTTTTCGCCCTGAAGAAACCCGTTGCCGCGGTGGTGTTCAGCGTGGCGCCGTTCGTCGTCGTCGCGGCGCTCGCAGGCATGCAACATCGGATCTTTACCGAAGCATCTGCGCCTTCGCCTTCGAATTTCGTGCCCAACCGGCCTTACACGGTGGTGAAGTTCCAGCTTCACGCTCCCGGGTTGCCTCCGGATTCGGCCGTGTTCATTGCGGGCTCTCCCGCCGGATGGGGTCCTTGGCTGCCTGACGGCCTTCGCATGGAGTACATAGGGGGCCAAACTTGGGAGAAGTCTGCATGGGTGGAAGATTCCACCCTCGAATTCAAGTACACCCTGGGGACGTGGGACCACGAAGCCTTGGACCGAGATGGATTCAAGCGAGGCAACGCGACGGTTGTGCTGAACCGCGACACGCTTATTGCGGACACCGTCACGGGGTGGAGCTCTTCCGAATCCGAGCACCGGGTGGTAGGCCAAATCACGGGCCGCCTCGATTCCCTCGGCACGTTCACGCCGCCGGGGTTGTTGCCGCGCAACGTGTGGCTGTGGTGGCCTCCCGAGACGGACCCGCCGACGCCCGTCTCGCGCCTGGTCGTAATGAACGACGGCCAAAACGTCGTCGATCCCGCCACCGCCAACTTTGGGGTGGATTGGGGCGTCGACGAGGTGCTGGACGGGCTCGTTCGGGAAAGGGCAGTGCCGCGAACGGCCGTGCTTGCCGTCGCTTGCACCGCCGACCGGTGGAACGATTACGGCCCGGGCCCGGCGGGAGCAACCTACGTGGCGTGGCTCGCTGAGGAACTCGTTCCGCACGTCTTGTCGACGGCAGGCATGGCGCAGGACCTGCCCGTTACCGTGGCCGGCGCCTCGATGGGGGGACTGATCTCCTTCATCGCAGCCGAGCGGCACCCTGACGTCTTCGCCTCCGCCATGTGCATGTCCCCGGCCTTTGCCTACAACGGCTTCAGCTACGTCGATTCGTTGCGGGCACGAGCCTGGGGTGGAACCCGCGTACCTGTGTGGATTGACAACGGCACGGTGGGGCTGGAAACGCAATTGCAGCCCGGGGTCGACGACATGGGAACGTACCTCGATTCGTTGCAGCAGACCTTCACCGTGCGGGCGTACCGCGGAGCGAAGCACTTCGAGTCGGACTGGGGCGCGAGGTTTGGCGAGGCGCTGTTGTGGTTGACGACCCACGAGCCCGCGCACCCCGCAGGCCGTCAGTCGGCGCCCTGAAACGAGATCGACCGGACCTCCAATTCGAAGGGCTGGGCTGTGCCGTCGTATTTCATCAGCCCGACCCGAAGCACGCTTCCCAGTTCCGACCCCGACACCTGCTTCAGGTCGCCCATGCGGGCCATGTTCCAACGAAACTCGCGCAATGGAATCACCACTTCTTGCCAATCCGAGGACGGCTCGAAGGACGCGTAAGCGTAGGGCATCCACCAGCGTTCAGACGTCTCCAGGGTCAACTTGAACGGGCCTCCGGACCCTCGACAGACCACCACGGCCTGACCCATTCCTGCCAGGTCGGTTTCTCCCCAGGGGCTCCGGATGGAGGCGAATCCCCCGTTGTTGGCCAAGGAAGTGGCTCCACCCCAAACCAAGGACTCCTCCGCCCACGCAATGCTGCCTGACGACATGCCGCCCATGACCCCGTCGTTGAGCGGGCGCCACGTGTTGGTCTCGTGAAGGCCAAACCGCCATTCCACGGCTTGCCACGCGCGTGGTTCCTCTCCCGAGCAAGAGGTCAACAGGGCAGAACAAAGGGCACTGAATCGCAAGCGAAGTAGTTGGGTGGCGAGGGAGGCGAGCATGCCAAGAAAACAGGTCCGTCGCTCAGAGGTTCAACCTATTTGTTCGTCCTCGAAGATCTCA
>Ga0181559_10005729_pt1 | contig 11830 bp, 8 predicted proteins | sample 011ome_21_FD_133752 | JGI IMG/M metagenome (GOLD analysis project Ga0181559, IMG submission 133752) | Coastal salt marsh microbial communities from the Groves Creek Marsh, Skidaway Island, Georgia - 011508AT metaG (megahit assembly) | ecosystem: Environmental > Aquatic > Marine > Intertidal zone... | reverse complement strand
GGTGGGATCGGTGAAGGTTCAAAGACCACAGTCGCGTTCAATAGGGCGCGCACGAAAGTGTCTCGGTTGGTGCGCGGCGTTAGCCGCGTGCTCCCTGGTCTTTGCGACGCACGCGGCTGTCCCCGTAGAGGAATCGGTTGAAGATTCAGTTCGCGAAGCGCGTCCGCGTGCGCTCCCGTTGCCCGCGACAGGGGGAAGCACCGAGGCCGAACGGGTAAGCCTAAGCCCTTCGGAAACCCCTGTAGTGGAGGGCAGCCGCGATTTGGGTATTCCACCCACGATTGAACCCACTCCGGTTTTTGAAGTGTCGGCGCAGAATCAGGGAGATACGCAGCAACGTCCGTTGCCCATGTCAACGGAGGATATGGGCGCAGGCCAACTGTCTGAGCTGTTTTATCAACTTCAAGTTTTGCAGCAGGAAATTCAAAACCTGCGCGGCCAGGTAGAAGAGCAAGCTTTTTTGGTCAACCGTTTACAGCGCGAGCAAAAAGAGCAATATCTTGATTTGGACCGCCGCCTCGTCGCGCAAGCGGAAAATCAACCCCCCGTAGGGCCGAGTGCGACGTTGCCTCCGGCTCCACAACCTACGGTAGGCCTCGGCACAGCCAATTTGACTGAGCGAGAGGCCTACACCCGAGCCTTCGAGGCAATGCGAGCGCGGCAATTTGATGCATCGATGTTGGGTTTTCAACAGTTGATTGAAACCTATCCGAACGGTAAATATACACCTAATGCCTATTATTGGATTGGCGAACTGTATCTCGTGGCAAAGTCCGATGCCGAATTGGCCCGTCAATCCTTTATGCAGGTGGTGAACCTGTACCCCGACCATCAGAAGACGCCGGACGCTCTGTATAAGCTCGGGGTGGTTTATCACTCTTTGGGCGATCTTGAATCGGCAAAAGTCTTTCTGGCACGTGTGCAGGGCGAATATCCAGACAGCGGAGCCGCTGAACTCGCCGCTAAGTACGCTGCTGAGCTCTAATCTTTTGCCGTCAATGAGGATACGCTGATGGCGGCTGGCGCTAGCTTAAGGCTGACAGAGATTTTTTTGTCTCTGCAGGGCGAATCAAATACCGTTGGCTTACCCACGGTATTCGTACGCTTGACCGGATGTCCTCTGCGCTGCGGCTACTGTGACAGCGCCTACGCATTCTCGGGAGGGTCACAAGTCGCTTTGTCTGACATCTTGGCACAGGTGCAGTCTTATAAGGTGCCTCGAGTCACCGTCACGGGTGGTGAACCGTTAGCTCAGCCTGAGGTGCATGAATTGATGAGCGGACTTTGCGAGCTGGGGATGAGTGTATCGTTAGAAACCAGTGGAGCATTGGACATAACTGCGGTGGATAGCCGGGTGACCAAAGTTGTCGATCTTAAAACGCCGGATTCTGGAGAAAGTCACCGAAATTTGTGGGCCAACATACAGCGGCTGTCAGGACAGGATCAGATAAAATTTGTTTTGTGCAGTCGTAGTGATTACGAGTGGGCAAAACTAAAATGCGATCAGCACAAATTGTATGATGTGGTTGCAGATGTATTGTTTTCGCCCAGCTTCAGTCAACTAGATCCCACTGAGTTAGCTAACTGGATTGTTGAAGATCGGCTGCCGGTGCGGATGCAGATGCAGTTGCACAAGTTGTTGTGGGGTGATGAGCCAGGTCGATGAAACCCAAAGAAAAAAAAGCGGTAGTCTTGATTTCCGGCGGCCTGGACTCAGCAACAGTGCTGGCCATGGCTAAAGCACAAGGGTTCAGTTGCTATGCGCTTTCATTCAACTACAACCAACGCTCAATATCGGAACTGGAGGCCGCGCGACTCGTTGCGGCTGCGGCAGTTCAACACCGTGTGCTCGATATAGATTTATCGGTTTTTGGTGGTTCAGCATTAACGGACACGGATATTGACGTGCCCCAAGAGGCACTTGAAGGCATCCCGGTCACTTACGTTCCTGCGCGCAATACGGTTTTTCTGTCCCTCGGGCTGGCGTGGGCGGAAGTTTTAGAGGCTCGGGATATCTTCATTGGCGTGAATGCAGTGGATTATTCTGGATACCCGGATTGTCGCCCGGAATATATAGAAGCATTCGAGTCCATGGCTAATCTAGCGACCAAAGCGGGCGTCGAAGGGCATCATTTAAGCATACACACGCCATTGATTGACTTAACCAAAGCGCAGATCATCAAGCAGGGTAATGCCTTAGGCGTTGACTATCGGCCGACCGTATCCTGCTATCAAGCGGATCATCTGGGCCAAGCGTGTGGCAAATGTGACAGCTGCCGGATTCGTCGGGCGGGTTTTTTAGAGGCAGGCTTAGAGGACCAAACCCGTTACGTCGGCGCTCACGACTGAAACAGATGACATGTGAGCGCCCAAACCCGGATTTAGTGCCTTCACTGAAGGGTTTAAGCCAAAAGGTGAGGCTGGTTTCACATGACGTCAGTTTGGTTAGGGCAGGCCTTGGGTTAGATTTCGTCGATTTGGTAGGTGAAGAAGCTTAACGAGGCTTCCATTTTCACCGCTATATCGTTAAAGTGCGGCGCTCGATTTTAGTCGACGTGTGGGTCGTTAGCTCAGCTGGTAGAGCACCGGGCTTTTAACCCGTTGGTCCTGGGTTCGAACCCCAGACGACCCACCATTAACTAATAATCGCTCCCAAGACTGTTTTTACGCAACATTTCCTCGTTACAGCCAGATCTGTGTGTTCCACGACTACGTTGTTGCGTGTTTCTGGCGCTAACGCGACCCGGATGGCCCGGAAAATCCCTGCTCTATCTGAACCAGACAACATAAGCGGTGTGACGCCGCGCGCAATATTTGACTCCCGCGACCCTGACTCATTGATCGGATGGCATACTCGGCTTGAAGGAAGGAAATGGATTTTTCTTCATTTAATCATTCTAGGGACGGGAACCAACGATGAATCAACTAAATTTTCGATCTTTTTCCTCACGACTCGCAAGCGCCGGATTGTGTGCTTTGCTATTTTTGAGTTCAGGGGCTCAAGCTGCTAACCCATTGGATGAGTTGGCTCATAACGCCAGATTTTCCATGGATTTTAGCACCCGAGTCATTGACTCGATGGGTAAAACCTGGACTCAGCAAGCCATCGGCATTGATTATCATAAAGTGTTCAGCGCAGAGCGCGGCGACGTTGGCGTGCTGACCTTGCAACCGTTTGTTGTGCGTATTGATGATGCCCCCATGGTGCCAGGTATTTTTGATGATAACCATGATCAGGCTCTGCAGTGGCGTATAGCCAACTTCAACTACACAGGGTTGGCTCAGGGGCGCTTTAATATTCGGGTCGGCCACATGGAAGTGCCGTTTGGTTTGGAGCACGTCATTGGTACGACTAACGGTACATTACATCAGTTTAATGCGCCGAAAGTGGCTGGTCTGAAGGCCGATTGGGGCGTGTCGATTAATGGCGTTCTACCCTGGTTTGAATACGAAATCGCGAAAACTCAAGGTTCTGGCAATGAGTTTAACGACTCTGCGGAAGGGTTAGTGGCGGGGCGCATTGGTCTCCCGCGCGACGGATTGTGGTGGTTAGGCGTATCCGGATTGGAGGGTGCAGTCGAAAGAGGACCAAACGAAGTCGATCAACAGCGCTGGGCGCTGGATGCGGGCATTCGACTGCCGCGAGGTTTTAATTTACTCATGGAATACGCCCAGGGCGAAGATGGCGTTGCAGACGTTCAGCATCAGTTGTTTGAATTGAATTGGCATACACCCACTGAAAACACTTTAGTTTACACACAGTGGCGAGCATCGGAATCGGAAGTGGTGGGTGCAACAGCGCGGTCGCGCAACCTGCATGTGGGTTTTCGCTACATGCCCGATAACCACTTTATTGCGAGTATGGAATTACGGCATCACCTTGATGCTGAAAATCATGATGTCACTGGATTAATGCAGTTGCGCTACCGCCTGTAGGCGAGTTGGTCTGACCCTTAAAGGAATTGCTATGAATATACAAAAGAATTTTATCCATCTGCTGGTGACTGTGAGTTTGATGGTTGCTGCGGGTTACAGTCACGCGGTCGCTTATTGTTCTTTGCGAGACCCGGTACGTACAATTTATGAACTCTTTCCCGAAGCGGATAATTATCGCTCTAACGTACAGACCGTTGATCGACAAGCTCGTCGGGCAGTTCAGGAGCAACTGTCGTTTGTCATGCACTTTAATGAACTTGGCCGCCATACGCTGTATGTGGCGCAACAGGGTGACAAGGTGCTCGGTTTCGTCCATGCGCGCAGTGAAATGACCACGTCAGGGCTGAGTGAGCTCGTCTGGGCGGTCTCTACCGATATGAAGATAATGGGAGTGCGTGTACAGCGCTCGCGAGATCTACAGCTTATGCGGCGCGACCCGGTAGAACTCGGTGCTGGCTTGGTCGGTAAAAGTCTCGCGCAATTAAACGATTCTCTTCAGCAAGCTGCGCCGGGGTCTTTAGACGCCCTGGTGACAGCTGGGGCCATGAAAGTCCTGACGATCACACAATCTGTATGGCCGTTAGAGGTATTGGGCGACTCTGCCGCACAAGTTTTAGCTGACACCTTCGGTGCTGAAGCGCAGCTGGAGCCTATAATGTACCTCTATGATGCAGCCGTTCGTCAGCGCCTTGCCGCTTTGGAATTCACCGGATCCTCGATATTTGTTGAAGATCAGGTGTTGGGTTTCAAAGTCCTAGACCAAGGCGGTACGCCGATGGGCATGATTTTTAAGCCGACCTTGAACTTTGACGAGGTAGACGATTCGTTGGTATGGGTAGTCGATAGCGCGGGCACCACGCGTAGGGTTTCCACGACGAGTGACGCCATAGACGCAATGTCACTTGATGCAACCGTAGGACTAGCACCGGAGTCGCTAGAAGACTGCTCTAATGCACTGGAACTAGGCGCATTAGAATTGGCGGTAGTGACCCGTAGTCATACGGCGCTCTAGACCCCTTGAAGGCGTAGTGACGTGACCATAAGAAGCTATTTGACCCTGCTCGTGCTGGTATGTGCGCTGGGCGGATTGCTGCTGACGGCGCTGATCTTCTCCCTTCAGGAAGGCATCAGCAGTGATCGCGACAAAATTCATGAAGTAGACGCGCTTAGCGCGGATATTCATCGGTTTGCGGATCAGAATCGAAGTTTTTTCCTGGTGGCTGATCTGCTTTTTGGGGCGCAGCTGACCTACATGGCAGCGCCAGCTAAAATTCAGGTGGTCGCTGCCTTGGATATGGATGAAAAAATCCGATCTCGTTTGCACGAGGATTGGACTTCGGAAGCATTGGCTTTTAGCGCCCTGACACGCTCTCTGCGCAATATAGAGCAACAAATTGATGAACTGAATCAAATGGCCGTTACGCCGGACTTTGAAGTCAGCCTTGAGCAACTGCAAGCGTTTGACTCCGAATCAATGGCCGTTGTGCAACAAACGGACGCCCTGAATGCCTTGTTGGAAAAACGAAAGACCGCTCTGGAGCGCAGCCGCAGTTCTAATCGAACAATGGTTTTTTCCTGGATCGCGTTGGGGGTTACGGGATACATCCTGGCGGTACTTGCAGTTCTGCGTTGGACGCAAATCGCGGTAAACAAACCACTCGCCACGTTGGCGGATCAAGCCAGGCTAGCGCTGCGTGATGATCGCTCCTTTGCACATGACACAGATGCGCCTCTGGAGGTGCGGGAAGTATCAGAGCAGATGAGTTCGCTCGTCCAGTTTTTAGAAGACAAGATGTCCCACGTGCATGGCATTGTCGAGGCGATACCTGATGACATGATGTTGTTCCATCGCGAACATGGGCTTCAGTATTGGAAAGCAGGTGCACTAGGCAGCACCCCCGAAAAATCTGGCTCTGGATTGCTTGATCCGGAGATTTTTGTGGCCGGTGAGTTGAGCGAGCGCGTTGACGTCATGATGGAGGTCTGTCTTGAAAAGAGCAGTCTGGAGCAGGCTGAAGTACAAGTTGTGGTTGAGGGACAGGAACGGTTCTATGAGTTGAGGATGGTCCCCGCGGGCACCGATAGCGTCGTATTGATGGCGCGAGATCGTACTGAAAAGCATATATCCGAAGCACGTATCAAACATCTTGCTTATCATGATGGCCTGACGGGACTCATGAATCGCGATGCCTTTGCTGAAGGTATCGAGAAGCTTATTGTCAATCGACCCAACCATCACTTCACGATTGTGTTTATTGATATCAATCGCTTCAAAAAGGTTAACGATTCTCTGGGACATGTGGCGGGTGATCTCATGCTGACGCACGTTGCCCGGTGTCTTAAGAGCTGGCTACACTCAATGGATTCTGTACCCGGGTCCCCATTGCAGTCCGCAGCGGCGAGAGTGGGCGGAGATGAGTTTCTGGCCGTGCTGCCTGGGGTTTCTGAACCGACCTTGATTGCACAAATTTGTAATCGATTGATAGAGAACGTCAGCCAACCCGTAATGCTGGGCGGCCACCAAATGAGTTGTACTGTAAGCATGGGAGCAGCCACTTACCCGATTCATGGATCGCAGGTGGAGGATGTGATCAAACATGCCGATCAGGCCATGTTTGATGCCAAGCGCTCAGGCACTTCGCCGCTGTCGATTTATGCGGATGTGATTGGCGCGAGTCACGACCGTCGTATCAATCTTGAGAATAAGCTGGCCCATGCCATCGAAAATGAGGAGCTTGAGGTCCTCTACCAACCGAAGATTGACCTCCGATCCGGCAAGGTATCTGGTGCTGAAGCCTTGCTGCGTTGGACCTCGCAAGGCGAGCCTATTTCGCCAGCCGAATTTATCCCTATTGCTGAAGACGCGGGCTTAATTGTCGAGATAGGGGGCTGGGTTCTCGACCAGGTTTGCGCGAATCTCGCCCGTTGGAGTACCGTAGGTTTGACCAACCTGCGGGTGGCTGTGAACGTCTCACTGCTGCAATTAAAAGAACCTGACTTCGTACGCTCATTCATTGATACGGTTAATCGATATCACATCGATTGCAAACAAATTTCGGTTGAGGTAACTGAGTCGATTATTCTTGATGAGTCTTCAAATGCGTCTGAAAAATTGAATGTTCTGCGCTCGATTGGGGTAGAAGTTGCCCTCGATGACTTTGGCAGTGGCTATTCCTCGCTTAATCAGCTGCACAAATTGCCGCTGGATACCTTGAAGATCGATCGTTACTTCATCACAGAGTTACTGGACGATGCGGAGAGTCAACGGATTGTGCAATCGGTCATTGCGTTAGCGCGCGACTTGGGCCTGGCAGTGGTTGCAGAAGGTATTGAAGACGAAAGGCAGGCTAAGCTTTTAACAAAGTTAGATTGTGACCAGGCGCAAGGATTTCTCTTCAGCCGGCCGATTGATGAGCAATCGCTGTTTGAATATTGCCTTGCTAAACAGGTCTTATCGACGCCCGAGCCGGCGCGAATACACAAGCTGCGGTCTTCAACCCGCGCTGAGCTAGGGGCAGGCTGAGGCCCTGGTATCTCAAGAACTGCAGGACAACATAGAGCAGCCTACCCGAGAACGCGCCCAGTCGGGGCGTAATCCAGCATATTGCTCATGCTCTGGCTGCTCGTCGTAAGGCTTACGCAGTACCTCAAGGAGCGTGTTTACCTGTGCATAATCACCGTTATCTGCGTCATCAATGGCCAACTGAGCGAGATAGTTTCGCAACACATATTTTGGATTCACTGCATTCATCTGTTCGACACGATTGTTTTCTTGAATCGATTGCTCGGTTAGCGTCTGTTGGTAAGCTTTTAGCCACTGCGTGAGTAATCCGAGTAAAGGCTCGCCCCACTGATCTTCACGATAATAAGCCCCGCGCAGTTGTTCATAGGTTGCCTCCTGACCGGGATCTATCTTGGCTAACAGTCGAAAAAACAGGGTCATGTCTGTTTCTGCCGTGGTAAGTAAGCCCATGAGGTCGTCCACCAGCGATTGATTAAACCGCTTTAGCCCCAGCTTTTGCGCCATCATTTGTTGCCAGAGGTCGGCATATTCCTGGGCAAAATTAGACAGGGCGTCTTCGAAGGGCTTAGGGTCGCCGGTCAATGGCAGGATGGCATTAGCCAACTGCATCAAGTTCCATTGGGCCACGGCGGGCTGCTGCCCATATCGATAACGCCGATGAGTTGCATCCGTGGTGTTTGGCGTCCAATCGGGGTCAAAGTCCTCCAACCAGCCGTAGGGTCCGTAGTCGATGGTCTCTCCTAAAATAGACATGTTGTCGGTATTCATAACCCCGTGTACAAAGCCGATACGCATCCAGTGAACTATCAGCTTCGCGGTCCGCGAACAAACCTCTTCAAACCACTGGAGATAGGTTTCAGTGGTTGGCGTTTGCGCTTTAGATAGATGAGCAAAGTCGCGATGAATCACATAGTCTGTAAATTGTTTAAGCAGCGCGTCCTCGCCGCGGGCAGCCAACATCTGAAAGTGTCCAAAACGAACGAAAGAAGGGCTCACCCGGCAGACGACAGCGCCAGGCTCGACAGCCGGATTGCCGTCGTAAAGCATGTCTCGCATGACGCCCTCCCCGGTGTTCACCAGGCTGAGCGCACGTGTGGTTGGCACGCCTAGATGGTGCATAGCCTCGCTACAAAGAAACTCGCGAACGGAGGATCGAAGCACCGCCAAACCGTCTGCGGTGCGGGAAAACGGTGTTGGACCGGCACCTTTGAGCTGCAGCATGTAGTGGCTACCGGGAAGACCTGCGGGTGTCACTTCACCTAAATTGATTGCCCGACCGTCCCCGAGCTGTCCAGCCCAGTTGCCGAACTGGTGTCCTCCGTAGCAGGTTGCATGGGGGTCCATACCCGGCAAGATGTGATTCCCGCTCATGGTGTTTAAAAACAAGCTGCTGTGGCAGTCGGTCTCACTCAGACCAAGCAAAGCAGCTGTCTCTGTAGAAAAAGCGACCAGACTGGGCGCTTTAACTGGAGTCGGCTTTACTCTCGCGTAGATGGCATTGTGAAGTTGTCGTCGACTACTACCAACCTCGTGATCAGCAGGCAGATGAGCAGTGAATTGATTATCGAAGTTCAGTGTTTGCATAGCGCTAGGTTAACTGAGACGCTTGTCGTAGGCGAATCGCTTATGCGTATAAATTTATCGACCCATCATTGAATAATGCGAGGGGAAGGATGTTGACCGAGGATCGCGCTCTGCTCGAGCTGGCTCAATATGCGAATGAGGCATTTTATCTGGCCTTTGAGGGAATGGACTACGAAGCGATGTCCCATCTGTGGTCCAGTGAACGTGAGGTGATCTGCCTGCACCCGGGGTGGCCTGCGCTCATTGGCCGCGAGGCCGTGTTAAACAGTTGGCGTTCTATCCTCAGTAATCCCCAGCAGGGGCAAGTGAGTTTTTATGATGCTCAAGTAAAGCACTTGGCCGAAGATATGGTAGCTGTCGTGTGCTACGAACTGGCGGGAACCAATGTCATGGCCGCAACGAATTTGTTTGTTAAAGAGCAGGATCGGTTGTGTCTTGTATTCCATCAATCTGGTTTTTGCGGGAATCCGCCACCGCTGCCAAAATAGTGTAATCCGGCCGAGGAGCAGGCATTGACGATCAAAATTATTAATCACACAGCGCAGTCAGTTGACATCGCAAATTTTGACAAAGAGCGCTATGTGGACTCTGGCGTTATGCATCAAGAAGCAGAGAACATCTGGCGTAACACGTGGTTGCTGGCTGGCTTGGAAAGTGATCTGGCTGAAGCGGGTGACTTTTTTGTTTTTGACATTGGCGTTGAACAAATCCTGATTGTTCGATCTCAGTCGGGCGCAGTGCAGGCTTTTTACAACGTCTGCCAGCATCGAGGTAATCGTCTGGTAACCGACGAGCGCGGATGCGCAGCGACGTTCCGCTGTGCCTACCATGCTTGGACTTATAACCTTGACGGTGATCTCGACATTGTCCCTTATGCTGAGCGCTTTGCCGGGGGCGTACCGCGCGACGATCTGGGTTTAGCTAAAGTGCATCTTGAAATCTGGAGTGGGTTTGTATTTGTCCACCTGGGTGAACAACCGGAGCCGCTGCTTGAGTTTTTAGGTCCTGTGGCGGATATGTTGGCGCCTTATCGGTTTGACAAGATGGTGTTGGTAGAAGATCAGACTGTGCATTTGAGCTGTAACTGGAAGGCGGTGGTCGACAACTTTAGTGAGCTGTATCACGTTGATTTCCTACATCCGCAACATAAGCGCATGGTTGATTGTTGCAACGACACGGTGCATCTGTTTGATCATGGCCACACGGGCTTGGCGGTGCCGGGTGCAACTGTGAATCCACGCTTTCCAGTGCCGAATGAACCCACGGATATTCAAGCCGCACAGCTACGTAGCCTCGATCTGAATCCCCAGGAGTTTACTGGCCGAGTTTTAGACGTGCGTGAGGCTGTGCAGGCGCGCAAGCGAGAAATAGGGCGGTCGCGGGGCTTTCATTATGATGCGCTAGCTGATGATCAGCTGTCTGATGTCTGGCAGTTTAATGTGTTTCCCAACACGATTTTCTCGTTTACGCCGGAACATGTTTGGGTTCTGCGACCGCGGCCGCATGCAACAGATCCTAATCGTTGTGAATTCGACAAACTGAGTCTGGTAATGTTTGCAGACCCAGACCTGGTGGAAAATGCGGTTGAGATTTTAGGACCTGGACGCAGTTCGGTGAGCCGGGATGGTTTGCTGCCTGATGACTATCAACGACCGGAGCGGGATGTGTTTCACTACGACGCGGTCCTGGATGGAACAAAAAGCATGACGGATACCATTGATCAGGATGTAGAGCTGCTGGGGAACGTGCAGGCGGGAATGCGTTCTGCGGGGTTTCGACGGACGTTTTTAAATGATGATGAGATGCGCATTCAACATTTTCACAACGAACTCGAAAGAAAGTTGAGCTCGCGATGAAGGCGGCGTCCCCCATGTTGTGGGACACGCCCTCTTCAGCACCGCATTGTTGGCTTTTCTCAGCTCGGATCCGCCACCTTTAGGAGCTGTTTGCCAAGATTTTGCCCGGTAAACAAACGTGCCAGCGTATCGGGGATTTGCTCAAAGCCCTCTTGCAGATCGACTTGATAAACCAGACCGTCGTTTTGGATCCAGTCCAAAAGGGTCTCCACCGCCTCTTGAGCTCGTGCCATGTAATCGATGACGATAAAACCTTCCATACGCGCGCGCATAATCACCAGGTTCATCAAATTTGTGGGGCCTGGTACCGCCTCGGTCGCGTTGTAGTTAGAGATGCCGCCGCACAACACCACGCGCGCATGCATGTTGATGTGATTGAGTGCAGCCTCAAGGATTTCACCACCGACATTGTCGAAGAAAATATCAACCTTGTTAGGGCAAGTCTCGGCGATGCGTGCATCAACGTCTTCATTTTTGTAATCGATCACTTCATCAAAACCGGCCTGCTCTTTGAGCCATGCGCATTTCTCTGGTCCGCCTGCGATGCCGACCACCCGGCACCCTTTTATTCGTGCGATCTGCCCTGCGATTGAGCCGGTCGCACCCGCTGCGCCGGAGACCAGAACCGTCTCGCCGGCTTTAGGTTTGCCGAGGTCTAGGAGTCCAAAAAATGCGGTCAGTCCGGTAACGCCCAGCACCGACAGCATCATTTCGGGAGGAATGCCAGCGGGCACCTTGTTGAGGCCCATCACTCCCTGTCCGGGGGCGGTTATGATGAAATCCTGCCAACCACCGGTGGTCTGAACGAGTTCGCCAACGTGATAGTCCGGGTGGTTGGATGCCGCGACCTGTCCGATGCTCCCTGCGCGCATGGGTTCACCGATTTGAACCGGAGGGAGGTAACTTTCTCGGTCTTCCATCCAGCCTCGTT
>Ga0181559_10005727_pt1 | contig 11832 bp, 9 predicted proteins | sample 011ome_21_FD_133752 | JGI IMG/M metagenome (GOLD analysis project Ga0181559, IMG submission 133752) | Coastal salt marsh microbial communities from the Groves Creek Marsh, Skidaway Island, Georgia - 011508AT metaG (megahit assembly) | ecosystem: Environmental > Aquatic > Marine > Intertidal zone... | reverse complement strand
GGCTGGCACTGTCACGCAACAAGGCTGCCTCGATAAAATGCGCCACATGCTTCATGGCGAGCGGCTTCTCGATGACAGCGAAAGCACCTTCATGATTCCGGTTGGCACGTACGATAGCCTCGCTGTCGCCCGACATCAGGATCAGGGCGAGTTTGTGGTCCAGATGACGGACGATTTCCGCCACACGTATGCCATCCCATCCGGGCATGTTCACATCGATCAGGGCCACGGCAGGGCGGTGCTTTTCTATGGCCGCGATGGCCGATTCCCCGTCAAACGCGGGAACGACGTCAATACCGCGACGCTCGAGAAATTCGGCAATTTCAAAACCTGATTGGAATCATCATCCGCAACCACGACAGGATTGTCTTTTCCGGAACCAAATTCCGTATCAAAGGCGACTACATTCATCGTTCTTCCTTTTTCTTCTGTTTTAGGGAAGGGCCCGATGTAGATGTCGGCGGCGGTCCGGAAACCAGCCTCTGCATCAAGGCAAAGAAACTTGTTCGTGCCGATGGGGTCATCGAGACATAGATTCTGCGACGGTCTTGGACATCTTGCTCCCGCAGAAAAATGCCCCGATCCGCAAGATCGTTGATTCGCCGGAAGGCCGTTGCATAGGAAACGTTTGTTGCCGCGCAGAGATTGGTCATTGTCGTGCGACGGCCTTCCTGATCGGCGATTGCCAGATCGAGAAGAAAATCCCAGACCGGGTCGCAGAAAAGTTCGGGGTCGAAGAACCTTCCCCTGTCCTGACGGAACTGGACGATCCTCTTCAGGAACTCCGCATTCAGCTCCTGAGAAAGATGGGCCAGCAAACCAGCCTGCGATCGCGCTTCTGGCCGCTGAGAATCTGTCTGACGAAATTCGTTCTCGTCAAAAATACCGGACACAATTTCAGGAAAGGATTCCATAACATCGCGCAATACAGCTTGCTGTTTGCGCTCCTCTGTCCATCGTGACGCCGCCCGCGAAACGGCGGTCGAAAATGCCGCAAGGCTGAGAGGCTTTTTCAGGAAATCCGAAACGGACAGCCGCATGGCAAGGATTGCCCGTTCGAGGCTCGGGTCGCCGGTCACAACAATGGTTTCCGGACGGGTCTCGAAGCCTCCCGTATGCATCTTTTCGATCATGGAAAGCCCGTCAAGCCCGGGCATGTTTATGTCGGTGACCACCACCCCGACCTTCGGCAGCTCAGGCAACCGCTTCAGGGCATCTTCCGCACCTGTGGCAAGATGATAGTAGAACCCGAGCCGCTCTACGGCATCGATGAGCTCACGGAGCCCCGATGTCTCGTCGTCAATGACAAGAATATCGGGCTTTTCATCCTGTGAATGCCAAAGGGACATTTGCGCGGCTCAAATTTAATTTACTACTAAAGTCGTATAGCTTCACCCGACTATGTTATCCGCGTTATTTGTTGTAAATATTTGTAACCAAACGCAACATTGTCTCACAATTAGCGCTAATTCGCCTTCCATGGCCAAGACATCGACGGGAATCATGTCTGTGATGCGGTGTGGATCCATCTCGACGAGCCGCTGATCGAATATACCGGCCTGAGATCCGCGCGCGTCTCCAGTGGAAGGGGTTCGGCGTTCAGGCTGTCGAGCACATACCATTGTGCCTTCCGCTGAACTGCCGCCACGGCATGTGTGCCCGGACGCCCGGGTCGTCGGGCAAGGATAATGCGAAGACGGTCCTCCGGTGAGCCGGAATGCAGCAAGGCCAGATATTTGGTGATCGCGAAATCCTCGCAATCTCCGCCCCGGTGCAGAAACTCGCGCGGCGTCGCCCAATGATCGGTCACGGCGTAGTTGGACATGTCATCACGGTAAGGAACCGCATTCACGGCCTTGTTGACGGAAAAGATTCTGTCATCGGCAGGCAGCTGCCCAAGCGCGTCCAGCAACGCGCACCATTTTCGGTCCCCGGGATGCGAGGCCCCGGCCTGGGCATGGTGCCGGGCCAGCATTACGGTCCATTTCCGGGATGGCTTGACCGGCGCCCCTGACAGCACTGCCGTGGTCCGGCCCGAAACGTCCCGCGGAGCACACAGGCTGCCGAGGGCTGCCAAACCAAGCGCAAGAAACCGGCGACGACTTCCGTTTGGTGCCTTGTATGTAGCCTGCTGGTCCATCGAACAGGCAACAACACCAAGAAGCGTTCTTGCGCTATCGAAACAGAATCCAGTCTGAATTATTTGTTAAGAATAGTATTTACGTTTGATTACATTGAAAACTGATGTACCTGAAATCAGGTGGATTGTTTGGTCGAGTTCAGTTTTGGCGGCAGGGCATTTTTTAACATCTGCACGGATGGCTTCCAGCCTGTCGGCCCGATGCAGGACAAAGTTCCGGAACTTGAGAATCCGTAAATCGACACCGTCACGGAAACCGATGGTCTAACTCAATCAAAGTCGCAATGATTATACCCGGCAGGCTGCATCCGCTCGACGAAGGCCATGGCCCGCACGACGGCGGCCTCATCGAGATAGCGACCGACCACCTGCATGCCGACCGGCATGCCATCGGGCGACAGCCCGGCGCAGACCGCGCCGGCCGGCTGGCCGGTCAGATTGAACGGATAGGTATAGTAGACCCAGGATACGAGGTTCCGGTCGGCATGGCTGTCGGGCACATTCTTGCCCACATCGAGCGAGGAGACCGGCAGGACCGGCGAGAGCAATACGTCATGGTCCCCGAACAGGGCCGTCATGCGGTCGCGCAGGGCATAACGGGTGAACACCTTGGTGTAATAGTCCTGCATTTCCTGGCCGAGCGCAGGCTCGAGAATATCGGCCACCGCCGGGTCGAGCAGCTCGCGCTGGTTCTCCAGAAAGTCCCGCAGCTTGATGCCGACCCCGGCATAGAATTCGGCCGTCCAGAGATCGGCGGGATCGGCCTCGAAGACATCGTCGATCCGGGTAACGACGGCCCCGGCATCCTCGAACTGCCGCACAGCGGCCTCGACCACGGTGACCACGTCATCATCCGGGCGGGCATAGCCGAGCGTCGGGCTCCAGGCCACGCGCATGCCCCGGACAGACTGATCGCAGGCCCCCAGGACGTCGGGCACCGGTCCGGCAATGCTGAAGGGATCGCGGGCGTCATAGCCGGCAATGGCGGAGAACAGCAGCGCGGCATCGCGCACGGAACGCGCCAGCGGCCCGACATGGGCCAGCGTCGGCGTCGCGGAGGTCGGCCAGACCGGCACCCGGGCAAAACTGCCCTTGATCCCGGCCAACCCGGTAAAGGCGCTCGGGATTCGCACCGAGCCCCCGCCATCGGTCCCCAACGCAAACGGCGTCACACCAGCCGCAACAGAAGCCGCCGCGCCCGCGCTTGACCCACCGGGTGTCTTGTCCGTGTTCCACGGATTACGCGTGATCCCCGTGAGCGGAGAGTCCCCAACAGGCTTGCAGCCAAATTCGCTCGTGGTCGTTTTGCCAATCACGATGCCGCCGGCTGCCCGCGCCCGCTCCACCGCCGGTGCATCTTCGGTCGCGATATTTTCCGCCATGGTTTTCGAACCCAACGCGAAGCGGACATCTCCCACCGCGATGAGGTCTTTCACCGAAAGCGGTATTCCATGCAGCGCGCCGAGCGTGCCACCCTTCATCACAGCATCTTCCGCGCTCTGGGCGGCCGCCAGCGCAGACTCCGGCATCAGCTCGAAGAACGCATTCAGGCGTGGCTCGGTTTCCCCCGCGCGCTCGAGCGCGCGTTGGGTCAGGGCGACCGGCGAGATGTCCTTGCGCCCGACACGCAGGCGCATCTCGGATGCGCTCATGTAATCAAATTCATGCGCCATCGGTTCTGCGCTCAATCGTCAATCATGGCGAAGGCACGGATCGGCGAGCCGGAGCCGCCCTTGAAGCGTAACGGCACACCGAAAAACTCAAACTCCCCAAGGCCAATCAGGTCCTCGAGATTGACCAGCCACTCCATGTGACTGATCCCGAGTGCACGACAAATGCGGTGCTGGGCGAACAAACTGTCCGAGGGCTTGTCCGTCGAAGGGCCCTCGACGCCGTGCAAGCGCGACCCCCGGTCATACATCCACTGAGTGGCGGCCACCGTTATACCCGGGTTCGAAAGCACCACCTCCCGGTTCGGATAATGGCGTTTGTGAAGGCCCGAGCAGAGCAGGATGATATGGCCATCAACCTTCACCCCGGAATCCGCTTCGGCCTTCTCCATATCTGCGACATCAATATCGCCGAGGTCGGGAATATGGCGCATGTCAAAGCACACAGCCTTGCCGAAGAAACGATCCAGCGGCATCTCATCAATCGATGCACCATTGGGATCAAAGTGACGCAACGCATCCACATGGGTGCCCACATGATCGAGCGTGCTGATGAAATTGGTCTGAAAGGTGATCGGATCATCCGGCGTGCCGAGCTTGAGCGCCTTTGTGTTTTCGTGGGTCATGGCCTGCAGATAAACCGGGCTCTGAAAGAGCTTGTGCGAGGGCATATTGTCTTCGATTTCAAGACTCAGATCGATAATGCGGCGTGCCATGTAAACTCTCCCAAATGTTGCAGGTGTGAACGCTAACATTTTTCGTTTCGCAAAATCGAGTTGTGTAAACCGACGATTGGCCTGCAGGCGGAATCAATCCTATGCTCAGGTCAACGCACGGAGGTCCCCATGGAGACAATTGAAGTTTCACAAGCCGAAATGGCGCCACGTATTGCGCGTTTCTCGGATCAGGAATCCCAATCTGCCCACTACGCAGAGGCGCTTGGAATCCCGCGCGAAGCCTACGAGATCATGGCCGCCGAAACGCTTTACCTCATGATGGCACCGGACTCACAGGGCGGCCCCATGGCCCAGCAACCCGCAATCGTCGGTGACCCCGGGGTCAGCATGATCATCGCGCGCTGCCCACCCGGCGACAAACCTTTGCTGCACGCGCACCACTACACCGTCGAAAGCTTTATGTGCCTGACGGGGCGCTTCCGCATCCGTTGGGGGAGCAAAGCAGATCAGCATATCGATCTTGAGCCGCATGATATGATTGCCGTCCCACCCGGTGTGGACCGGCAGTTCGAGAACATCACCGATGAAGAGGCCCTGCTGCTTGTGATCATCACGGGCAAGGGCGATGACGACTTCGCCGATATTTCCATGCCCCCTGCGGAGACCGATTTCATGCGCGGCCGTTTTGGCCAATCCGTCATCGATGGCTACAATAAAACCGGCGTTGCCTTCAGAAACTCGGATGGTTCCATCGACGGACCCGACGTGCCCAAACCGATCGAGGTCAGCAGCGAAGACATGTCGGCCCGCATCGCGCGAACCGACGACCTGCAACCCCTCTCAGCCACGTCGGGCGATTCCATCGGTGTCCCGCGAGAAGTCCGCGAGCTGGTGGCGGCAAAGAACCTGTTTCTGCTGATGTCACCTGAAGATCAGGGCGGCCCGATGGCGCACCACGCCGCGATTGCCGGGCCCGACAACATCAGCGTTCTGGTCGCCGAATGCCCGCCTGGCGACAAGCCACTGCTGCACGCCCACCACCATACGGTCGAAAACTTCATGTGCCTCACCGGCTCCTTCCGCATTCGCTGGGGCAAGGGCGGCAGCGAGCATATCGATCTGCAACCGTTCGACATGATCTCCGTACCACCCGGCGTGGACCGCCAGTTCGAGAATATCTCGGATGATGATGCGCGCCTGCTCGTCGTTATCACCGGCACATCGCGCGACGATTACAACGACATTTCAATGCCCCCCGAAGTCACGACGTTGATCCGATCACGGTTCGGGCAGGACGTGATCGACGCCTACGGACAGCGCGGAGTGACTTTTCGTGAAGAATAGGGTGGCTCGGTCGGGTATTACGTATAACTTCGACCGCACTCACCAGATCGATGAAAGTCTGAGCAGATAACAATGGAAGACGCGAACATCCTTCTCGAGAAAAGCCAGAAATGGCTCGAGATGGCCTGGAAAACAATCGCCGACCATGCGACCGACCCGACCCTTTACAGTCAGGGTGCGATCACTGTTGCCGCGCTCTTCATTGGCTGGGTTCTCGCGACCTATGTCATCAGCCGTATTAAGATTTTTCGGGAAGAACCAACGACCGGCTCCTTGCTGGATATGCGCAAAAAGATCCACAGCATGCAGGTTTTGCTGCTGCCGATCGCCTGCGCCATTGCGCTTGGTTTTGCGACCCCGATCACCAAGAGCCTGCTGGGTGAGGCCTGGCTGGTACGCGGAGCACAGGGCATCGCGTTTGTGATTTTGGTCTACAACATTGCGAACCACTTTCTGTGCAGTGTCGCCATGATCCGAATCCTGAAATGGATCGGTGTCCCGATTGCGATCCTGTTCATGATCGGCTTGCTGGATGACGTTGTGGCGCATCTCGATGGCGTGGCCATCGAAGTCGGCAATATTCGGGTCACGCTTTACGCGATCATGCGCACACTCGTGTTCGGCATTGTTCTGCTTTGGCTGGCGCGGGTCTCCAACGTGACCGGTCAGCGGGTTATCCGCAATCAGGGTTCTCTCGACTCCGGCACCCGAGAAGTCATCGCAAAACTGTTCGAGATTGCCGTCTTTGTGGTGATCTTCCTGCTGCTTCTCAACGTGATGGGTATCGACCTTACAGCGCTGGCGGTCTTTGGCGGTGCGCTCGGCGTCGGCCTTGGTTTCGGACTGCAGCAGATCGCGTCCAACTTCATCTCGGGCATCATCATCCTGCTCGACCGGACAATCACCATAGGCGACTTCATCGAATTGGAAGACGGGCGAACCGGCACCCTGCGCGAACTGACCATGCGTTCGGCAACGCTCGAAACCTTCGATGGCAAGGACATCATGGTGCCCAACGAGCGGTTCATCACCACCGCATTTACAAACTGGACCCACAACAACCAGAAGCAGCGTTACTCCCTGCATCTCGAAGTCGCCTACAAAACCGATCTGGAGCCAATGTTCGAGCGGATCCGGGACGTCTGCGCGTCCCACCCAAGCGTCCTGAGTGGCGAGCAATACCCCATCGAGGAACGACCCGATGCGGAAATTGAAGGCTTTGCCGATTCCGGGATCAAGATCCTTGTCGAATTCTGGATGGAAGGCATCGACGACGGCAAAAACCGTGTTGGTGGCGATCTCTATCTGATGATCTGGATGGCGCTGAAGGAAATGGGCGTCGAGATTCCGTTCCCGCAACGTGAGGTCAAGGTTGTCGGCGGCGAAATGCTCCGCGCCGAAGACTGATCCCCGGCGCGCGTGCATTCCGATCTAGTGATGGAAACCCGACGCCTCTTCCTGAGTCAGTGATGTGTGAACAGGATGCGCTTCGAAGTATTCCAGCGCACTGCGCATGTCCTCAACCAACAAATCACCAAGGTCCTGGCTGACGCCGTGACGCACCAAAATCCGCTGGATCGCCTGGTCCTGACAATTGGGGGGTAGCGTATAAGCCGGCACCTGCCAGCCTCGACTGCTCAGACGATCGGCAAAATCATAGAGACTGAAGCCCGGATCGACGCCGTCTTTCATCTTCCAGCACAGAGCGGAAATGCCCGCATTCGCATCACCGCTATAGATCACCTCGAACGGTCCCAGTTTTGCCACCTCGGCAGCGATGAACTGGGCCGTGTCATAACAAGCAGTATGTATCTTCTTGTAACCCTCATGGCCCAGACGCAGGAAGTTGTAATACTGGGCCACAACCTGTCCGCCCGGCCGTGAAAAGTTCAGGGCGATGTCGCGCATATTCCCGCCGAGATAATTGACCCAGAAGATCATCTCTTCGGGCAAATCAGCCTCCTCACGCCACAGCACCCAGCCAACGCCCAATGGCGCCAGCCCGAATTTATGACCTGACGCATTGATCGAGCGCACCCGGGGCAGGCGGAAATCCCATTCAATTTCAGGCGCGCAGAACGGTGCCAGGAACGCGCCGCTCGCACCATCCACATGAATGGGAATATCCAGACCGGTCTGTCTCTCGAAGCCGTCGAGCACATCCGAGACCGCACGCACAGGCTCATAGGCGCCGGTAAAGGTGACGCCAAGGGTCGGCACCACACCAATGGTGTTCTCATCGCAGCGCGAGAGAACCTCTTCGGGTATCATGCCGTACCGCCCTTCCTCCATGGGAATTTCACGCAGTTCGATGTCCCAGTACCGGGCGAATTTATGCCAGCAAATCTGGACCGGCCCGGTGATCAGGTTGGGCTTGTCAAAAGGCTTGCCGGCCGCCTTTTGCCGTGCTTCCCAGCGCCGTTTCATCGCCATCCCACCAAGCATGGCAGCCTCACTCGAGCCGGTCGTGGAACAGCCGATCGCATTCTCGGCCTCCGGCGAGTTCCACAAGTCACCCAGCATATGAACGCAGCGCGCCTCGATCTCAGCCGTCTGGGGATACTCATCCTTATCGACGATGTTCTTGTCGATACATTCGTCCATCAGCTTGTGGATTTCGGGCTCTTCCCAGGTCTGACAGAAGGTCGCGAGGTTCTGTCGGGCATTCCCGTCGAGCATCAACTCGTCATGCACCAGCGTATAGGCGTGCCGCGGGTCCTGCTCCGTCGTCGGAAACTTGTATTTGGGCACCCGCACAGACAAATCCGAGGATGCATAGACTTCGTCGTTAATCTTGTGTCGGATCGTATTCTTGTCGTGCAGGGCCATGGTGGTGCCTTTCGCGGCAGATGGTTCAAACGGACAAGATGCCGCGAGCCTATCAAAGGCCCACAACAAATGACCAGCCACGCTCAACCCGTGACTTTTAAAACCACTCCTGTCATCTTCCCCGCCTTTAGCGCTGGACAGATTGGCGGAGGCTCTCCGTGAAGTTCTTAAAACTGGTATGGCAAGCAGCTGGCGTTCGACGCCTCAAGCTCGCGATTGCGCTGATGGGCAGCACCTTCGGCATGATCGGTGTGCTTGTTGTTGTCAGTCAGGTTCTCGACCCTGAAGGTCATGGCGGGGATTCAAAAGCCCCCGATCTGTTAGGCCTTTTCCTGTTCGTGACGGCGGCGTTCTCGGTCATTCTCGGCAACGCGATTGGGCAGCGCCTGTCCGTGGCCATCGTCGAGGATTTGCTCGACCGCATCCGACGAGACTACGCAGACCTGGTCCGTCGCTCTGACTACGGTCGCTTCGAGGCCTTTGGCGGCACCCGCGTCTACGACACCCTGACGCGCAACTCCCAGACCCTGACGGAAGCCGCGATCATGTCGATCCACGGGGTGGCCGCCTTTGGCGCTCTGGCTTTGGGTGGGCTTTACACGCTGATCATCTCTCCGCTGGTCTTTGCGGTCATCATCGGCGTTATCATCGTCAGCACATTCTTCTTCCGGCTCACCCAGCGGCAGAGCCATTTGGCACTGACCCAGACCAGCGAACGCCAGACCGCATTTTTCTCACTGTTCCGGCATCTGATTGACGGCTTCAAGGAAGTCAAACTTCACAATCCGCGCGGCGAGTCCATCGAGCACGAGCATCTCGATCCCGCGTCAGCCGAGTTGCGGGATTCGCAAATCTTTGCCGCCGTACAAATCAACCGCGGCGTCAGTGTCTCCTATTTCTTCTTCTACCTGATGCTGGCAACGATCGCCTTCGTACTGCCGCCCTTCGTGGGCGAACACGGCATAATTGTTCAGTCACTCTACGTTGCGATTTTCATGCTCTCGGTGGTGGAAATCATCCTCAAAGCCGTTCCCATCATCACCCGTGCGAGCTTCGCCATCGACGAGCTCAATGCTGTCGAGCAATCCCTGCGCGAAGTCGTGAGCAACGAGCGTGCGCCCACCTCCGGGGTCGAGTTCGAGCGGATCGAAGCCCAGGATCTGATGTACAGCTATTTTGATCCGGACGGCGCGCGCAGCTTCACGATGGGGCCGACCGGGCTGGACCTCAATCGCGGCGAAGTTCTGTTCATTGTCGGCGGGAACGGGAGTGGAAAGTCCACCCTGATGAAGGCCTTCACCCGGCTTTATGAGCCCGAATCCGGCATGATTCTCTGGGACGGCAACCCTGTCGATTCAAACAATGTGACGGACTATCGAACCTTGTTCTCGTCCGTGTTCAGTGATTTCCACCTGTTTGACCGGCTCTATGGCCTGCCCGAAATCGAGGAAAAGACCGTCAACGACCTGCTCGATGATCTGGGCATCGCCCACAAGACCCAGTATCGCGACGGGGTATTCACCAACACAAATCTGTCCACTGGCCAGCGAAAACGCCTCGCACTCGCTGTTGCCCTGCTTGAAAATCGACCAATTTTGTTGCTCGATGAACTGGGCGCTGATCAGGACCCCGAGTTCCGGAAAAGATTCTACAATGAACTCATTCCGAGATGGAAAAAGGAAGGCCGAACCTTGGTGATCGTAAGTCATGAGGACCAGTATTTTCACGTCGCAGATCGCACCATCGTTCTTTCGGACGGGCAGGCCGCGGTCAAACGACAGAACGGGGAGACAACCTGATGACGGCACAAACGCAGTCCAACGTGCCTCTGCTGGGGCCACTCGAGAAGGTGATCGCCACCACAGTCGCTATCGCGATCGTCATCGGCATCATTCTTCTACTGCTGTGGCGCTTTGTGTTCCTGACGATCCCGGCTGGACATGTTGGTGTCCTCTTCAGCCTGCTCGGGGGTGGTACGGTCAAGGAATGGGTGATGCACGAGGGCATCGCCATGAAGTGGCCGTGGAACCGCGTCTTTCTGTTTGAAGTCCGCACCCAGCGCATTCCCGTCGAGGTTATTGCACTGTCGGCCGAAGGCATGACCGTCACCGTTGAAGGGGCCGTATTTTTCCACCCGAAGCGGGTCGACACGCCCGAGGTACTTGTCACCCTTGGTCAGGACTATCCGAACCGGATCATTCTGCCGCTGACCCGCGGCGCCATCCGTGAACAGATTACCCAGTACAATTCAAATGAACTCTATTCTGTCGATCACCATGAGCTGCAAGACAAGATCATCGCAGAGTTGCGATCGCATCAACTTTCCGAAAACATTGTCATTGATGATCTTGTGCTGACCGAGATTCTGTTGCCGCCGGAGATTGCCAAGGCGATCGATCAGAAGCTGGCACAGGAGCAGCGTGCTGCCGGATACGAGTTCCTGATCGCTGCCGAAAAACGTGAAGCCGAACGGCTTCGCATTCAGGCGATCGGCCTGCAGAACTTCTATGCGATCGTCAGCGAATCCCTCAACGACACCTTGCTCACATGGCGCGGGATTGAAGCGACGGTCCAGCTCTCCCAGTCAAACAACACCAAGATCGTGATTGTGGGGGGCGGCAAGGATCAGTTGCCCCTGATCCTGGGCAGTGATGTGGCCAACCTGCCGAACAAACCCGAACCCATTGCACCGGTCGATCCCCGACGCTACCAGCTGCCGGATTGGGCGGCGCTGCCAAGCCTGTTCCCCAACCCCGCAGCGCAAATCATGCGCGAAGGTGCGGCAAAGAGCGGCTTCCCACCTCCGGGAGAAGCTGACCTGACCTCAGGTCGTCCCGGAGCCGGCGGTGTGCTCGAAGGCAGTGACAGCAAGGCACCCGATCAGGACACCGGGACAGCGCTTTCACCCGGCGCCGAAACGGACGTAGATCGGCCACGCAGATAACCTTGAGACCCTAGCGCACCTCCGAGTAGAGTGTGGGCACTGAACCAAAGCCCGTGTCGAACTACCGGCGAAGGCAACACCGATGGAGCAACCGATATGGTCGTCTTTCCGCTTAGCCTGATCTACATCCTGTGCGCGCTCGGTGTTGGCTATATCGGGCGTAACGCGTGGATCGGCTGGATCGGCGTGAGCCTGCTGGCATTCATTTTCACCCCGCTACTCGTGCTG
>Ga0181559_10005726_pt1 | contig 11835 bp, 8 predicted proteins | sample 011ome_21_FD_133752 | JGI IMG/M metagenome (GOLD analysis project Ga0181559, IMG submission 133752) | Coastal salt marsh microbial communities from the Groves Creek Marsh, Skidaway Island, Georgia - 011508AT metaG (megahit assembly) | ecosystem: Environmental > Aquatic > Marine > Intertidal zone... | reverse complement strand
TACTAAGCAATCTTTCTCATCAAACAATACACGCGATCGTCCACGTCCACCTCGCTCATCGCCTTCGCGTCCGTCTTCACGCACGCCAACAACCCGCCGAAGGAAATATACGTCGCCGTCTTCTCCGCCGCGTCGTCGTCTTCTTCCGTCTTTTTATAACACTTCCCGTGCATCACGTACTCGTACTCGTCCGCTAACGATTCTTTCTTCGACTGATCGTACGTCGTCGGATCTTCCGGACTCCCGTCCGTGTTCAGCGTAGACGCGAGCACGTACGTAAACTTCGCGCCTATTTCGATCGGGTACACGTCCACGTTCACGTCCAGCGTCAATTCGCTGTCGCCGTACGGCGTCGATCGGCAGACGAATCGAGACACTCTGTCAAACTTTTTCCCGTCCGGGTCTTGGTCGATCGTTTCGAACATCGCTTCGTATTTGATGATTGAAGAGGTGGACGCATCGTTGTTGTTTTGTGGTGCCATCGTCGTTCTCTCTCTCTCTCTCTCTCTCTATGCGTCTACTGAGTATGTGTATCTTTCTTCTGCGCTCGTCTTTGCGGCTCGTCGCCGGTGCAATTTTTCCCCAAAATTCGTTTTTGTGTTAAAACACACAACAAAAGCCACCCCACAACGAGCGCAGCAGACAGTAACTCTTTTATCTGATATGTCGTGTGCTTTCGGTCTCTCTCTCCTTCTCTCTCTCCTTCTCTCTCTCTCTTCCTCTCTCTTCCTCTCTCTCTCTCTCTGCGGCTTTTTTGCAGAGAGACTCTAGAGTCTCTCTTTTTGTGTTATTAGTGTTTTTCCCGGGGAGCTCGCTTGAGAAGAAATGTGCACCCTAAATACTAACGCTACGAAGAAACGGCTTTTGCGACCCCCCGGAGACCGCTCGTCTTCCTGAAAAAGAAGAAAAATCTTCTTCCAAAAGCCAAGAAGAAGAAGAGAGACTTGAGTCGCGTCAACACGCAGAGAGAAGGTAGAAAAAAAAAGAAGCGAGTTTCTCTTTTCTTCTCTCTTGCGCTTTTCGTCATAAAAAGAAACGCACAGAAACTTTCATTCATATAAAGCACAACAAAATAATGGCCGAAGAAACCGAAACGTTCGCTTTCCAAGCGGAAATCAACCAGTTGTTATCTCTGATCATCAACGTGCGTCCTTTGTTGTTTCTCTCGCGCGAATAATAATGATATCGTTCTCTTCTCTCTCGCGCGCTCTTTCTTTGGAATCATATTTTCATTCGATGCGGCGACGAGCGTTTTTTTTCTCTCTTGAAAACTGACTCTCTCTCTCTCTCTCCATTCTCGATGACGACAACAACAGACGTTCTACTCGAACAAAGAAATCTTCTTGCGAGAGTTGATCAGGTGCGTCGTTGTTTTTTCTCTTTTCTTTCTTCGACGCTTTAATAAAACCATCATCGCGCGCCGCGACGACGGTTCATCTTCTCTCTTTCCGATCCAATTTTGGCGGCTTCCGTCGTGTCATTTCATCGATGCACGAAAACAGGAAAGAAAAAAACTGACCCCGCGCGGCGCGATCTTCTTTCCAAATAAAAAATAACACAGTAACTCCTCCGATGCGCTCGATAAGATCCGCTTCGAAGGTTTGACCGATAAGAGCAAGTTAGAGTCGCAGGTAATATCATCAAACAGATCGACTTTTTTTTTCCATTTTTTCTTTTTTTTTTGGGTGCACAAATCGGTGCTTCCAAAAGCTTCTTTTTCCTTCTTTTTTTGATTTGACTATTCACTCAAAATTCTTCGAAAAGTGCAAAAACTGACCTGTTTTGTTCTTCTTCTCGTTCTTCTTCTCGTTCTTTAAACGAACACACTTGAACGAATAAAAAATTACGCAGCCGGAATTATTCATCCACTTAATCCCGGACAAGACGAACAACACCATCTCCATCGTCGATTCTGGGGTTGGCATGACGAAGGCGGATTTGGTGAACAATTTGGGGACGATCGCGCGATCCGGGACGAAGGCGTTTATGGAAGCGTTGACGGCGGGCGCAGATATTTCCATGATTGGCCAGTTTGGGGTTGGTTTTTACTCCTCGTATTTAGTCGCGGAGAAGGTGGTGGTTTACACCAAGCATAACGACGACGATGGGTACAGGTGGGAGTCCCAAGCCGGTGGGTCGTTTACGGTGACGAGAGATACCGAGGCGGACGCTTTGGGGAGAGGGACGAAGATCGTGTTGCACTTGAAGGACGACCAGATGGAGTATTTGGAAGAGAGACGATTGAAGGATTTGGTGAAGAAGCACTCCGAGTTCATTTCCTACCCGATTTCGTTGTGGACGGAAAAGACGACCGAGAAGGAAGTTTCCGACGACGAGGAAGAGGAGTCCAAAGAAGGCGAAGAGGAGGAAGGCAAAATCACCGAGATCAAGGACGAAGACGAAGCCAAGGAGAAGAAGAAGAAGACGGTCAAAGAAGTCTCGCACGAGTGGGCGATCATGAACAAGCAAAAGCCGATTTGGATGAGAAACCCGGAAGAGATCACGAAGGACGAGTACGCCGCGTTTTACAAGTCGTTGACGAACGATTGGGAGGAGCAGTTGGCGGTGAAGCACTTTGCTGTGGAAGGTCAGTTGGAGTTCAAATCCGTTTTGTTCGTTCCGAAGCGCGCGCCGTTTGATTTGTTCGACGGTAAGAAGAAAGCGAACAACATGAAGTTGTACGTGAGAAGAGTGTTTATCATGGACAACTGCGAAGACATCATTCCGGAGTACCTTTCGTTCGTCAAGGGTATCGTCGATTCCGAGGATTTACCGTTGAACATTTCTCGCGAGATGTTGCAACAAAACAAAATCTTGAAGGTCATCAAGAAGAACATCGTCAAGAAGTGCATCGAGATGTTTAACGAAATCGCGGAGAACAAGGACGACTACACGAAGTTTTACGAAGCGTTCGGGAAGAATTTGAAGTTGGGTATCCACGAAGATACGCAAAACAGAGCGAAGTTGGCGGAATTGTTGAGATACAACTCCTCGAAATCCGGCGAAGAAATGACGTCTTTGAAAGATTACGTCACGCGCATGAAGGAAGGACAAAACGACATCTACTACATCACCGGTGAAAACTTGAACGCGGTCAAAGCCTCTCCGTTTATCGAAAAGCTCAAGAAGCGCGGCTACGAAGTCTTGTACATGGTTGACCCGATCGATGAATACGCCGTCCAACAGTTGAAAGAGTACGACGGCAAAAAGTTGGTCTGCTGCACCAAAGAAGGCTTGCAACTCGAACAAACCGAAGAAGAGAAAGCGTCGTTCGAAGAAACCAAGGCGAAGTTTGAAAACTTGTGCAGAACGATGAAGGACGTCCTCGGTGACCGCGTTGAAAAAGTCGTCGTCTCTGACCAACTCGTCGACTCGCCGTGCATTCTAGTCACCGGCGAATACGGCTGGTCCGCGAACATGGAAAGAATCATGAAGGCGCAAGCCTTGAGAGACAACTCCATGTCTGCGTACATGCAATCGAAGAAAACCATGGAAATCAACCCGGACAACGCCATCATCAAGTCTTTGCACGCTCGCGCCGAATCCGACAAAGGCGACAAGACCGTCAAAGATTTGGTCTTGTTGATGTTTGAGACCGCCATCTTGACGTCTGGTTTCTCCTTGGACGAACCAGCCACGTTCGGCTCTCGCATCCACCGCATGATCAAGTTGGGCTTATCCATCGACGACGACGACGAGGAAGGCGACGACTTGGCCGACTTGCCGCCGTTGGAGGAAGACGTCGACGAAGGCTCCAGAATGGAAGAAGTCGATTAAAAGGTGAACACGCGCGCGCGCGCCGAGAGAGAGAGAGAGTCGGAGAGAAAGAGAGAGAGAGAGAGGAGGTCGAGGAGGTAACACGTACAAAATTATACATCATCGCGAACAACAACGATAACAACATCAACAAAAACGGACACACACACACGCACTCAGAGAGAGAGAGAGAGATAAAAGACGCCACTGTATCGAGATTAAGTAATCAAGATATGTAGAGAAGGCGCTGCGGATTTTAATACACGATAATACATAAGTAACAACTTTTAATTTTTAACTTTTTACGACGAGATTTTTTTCTTTGAAAGGGCCGCGTGGGGAAAACTTTTTTTTCCCCACAGAAGCAAATTTCCCCCATTCGCGCGGTAATATATATAAAAGAACGGCTCGTTTTACTTTCTTTGGCGCGGTCGTAACGAGAGAGAGAGAGAGACCCTTTGTTTGTTTGTTTGTTGCGTGCGTATTATCGCGTTATCGCGCGCGGCGGTGAGCGAGAGCGTGAGTTATCGCGCGCGAGAGAACGAAAAGAAAAAGATGGAAAGGCACGCGTTGAGCAAACGCGAGTACGCGGACGCGAAGAAAGAAGTGCACCAAGTCTTGCTTCCAGTCTCCGTGGCGATATGGACGACGGTTTTATTGGTCGAGATGTTACGCACGGACGCGGACGACGACGACGACAGCGCGCGCGCGAGTGGGACGATGGCGGCATCCGCGTACGATGAAAAGTCCACGGATTCGACGAAAACGAAAGTCATCGGCAGCATGGAAAATGCCTTTGTTTTTGTCCTCTTTGTCACCGCGGCGACGTTTGGGCTCTACTTACTGTTCAAACATCGGTTCGGGTCGGTGATTTGGGCGTACATGGCGTTCTCTGGGTTTAGTATTTTCGGTGTTTTAGGGGCGTCGGTGGCTTTGCAAGTGTTGCAAAGGTACGAGATACATCTGGACGTCGTTTCGTTTGCGTTTTACGCGTGGAACGCGACCGTGGTTGGCGTTTTGAGCGTGTTTTTGTGGCCCGGGAGTTTACGCATAAAGCAAGGGTTTTTGGTATTGATATCAGTGATTGTGGCGTATTATTTCGTGACGCAACTCGCGGAGTGGACGACGTGGACGATGTTGGTGTTTATGGCGATTTACGACTTGTACGCCGTGTTGACGCCAAACGGGCCTTTGAGGAAGATTGTAGAGTTGAGTCAAGAGAGAGAAGAGGCGATTCCGGCGTTGGTGTACGAAGCGAGAGGCGGTAGTAGAAGTGGTGGTGGTAGCAGGAGGAGAAGAAGAAAGAAAATCAATAGTAATAATAATAATAGCGAAACACAACGGGAACGAGACGTGGACGCTTCGTTAGACGGAGACTTGTCCTCTTCGCCGGAGAAGGACGCGGTCGTCGGAGAGAAAACGTCTCTGTTAGGAAGAGGTAGTAAGAAAGAAGACGCGTCACTCCTGGAACGTTTCGACGACGAACACGACGACGAACACGACCTCCCAGAAGGCATAAAACTCGGCTTGGGCGATTTCATCTTCTATTCGGTCCTCGTCGGCCGCGCGGCCATGCAGTCCCTATTCTGCGCCGTCTTTTGCTACGTCGCCGTCGTCACGGGCTTAATCGTCACCCTCGCCGGTTTAGCTCTGCACAAAGCCGCACTACCGGCGTTGCCCGTTTCCATCGCGCTCGGCGTCATCACCTTCGTCTCTGTTAAATTCTTGGTCGAACCTTTCGTGGTGTACGAGTTTGGCGCCGACGCGACGGAATCTTTCCCGCTCGATTTCGCAGGGACGAGTAGTAGTAGTAGTAGTAGTAGTAGCAGAGCTACCGCGTATGCGCTCTTAGGTCAGTCAAAGTCCTTCTCTTCTGGCTGGCCTTTGCGATAGCTTTGTAATTTTACGCGTACACGGTAGTATAGACGCGCGACGCGTGACATTTTTGTTTTTCTTCTCCCCACCCTCGTTTTTTCGACGACACAAAAAAATACTCACATCTACACGCGTGCGATGATAAATGTTTCCCACCACCTCCTCGTCATCGCACAGACGATCGCGTTCCTCTCCTTTTTCGATGCCGTTCGCGCCGTAGCGCCGCGCGATTTGTCAAACTTCCAGGGCTTGTATTCGTGCCCGACGGCGAGCAGCATAGCGAGAGTTTCCAGCGTTTCACAAGTCCGAGAAGTCGTCCGAGACGCCACGAAGGTGAAGGCAGTCGGACTCGGGCACAGTTGGTGGCGAGACAACTTTTGCGCGTCGAAAGAACCAAATCTCGACGGGCAAACGACGATACCTCTCGGCGGTGCGAGCGGGTTGCGGTACGTCGGAGGTGTCGATACGAAGAAGAAGACGGTGAAGGTGGGGTGTGGGATAACTATCCGTGACGTGTTGAACGCTCTCGAGAAGGAAGGGTACGTGTTGCCGACGTTCCCGTGGTACATCGATCAAACGTTATGCGGCGCGATTGCAACTGGATCTCACGGTTCGAGTTTAAAGTGGGGTTCTCTTTCGTCCGCGAAGATGTTGTTGGAGATGGAAGTCGTCCTCGCGAGCGGCGAGTTGAAACTGTTGACGCGAGAGAAAGATCCGGAGTTGTTTTCGGCGTTTAGCGTGAGCGCCGGAAGACTCGGGGTGCTCGTGAGCGTCACCGTGCGCGTGGAAGAAAACTCGAGGACGGAGAGACACGTGAAAGTTATGAGCGCGGAAGAGTTAATCGAAGAACTGGATAGCGCCGGGAAGGAGTTTATGGAGAACAACTTCACCGTGACGGAATCTCTGATGAACCGTTTGGATACCACGCAAAGCTTGTGGTATCTAACGCGAGGCTCGAGTGAGAACGCCGTTTGGAGAGCGACGCATGTAACGCGACCGAAAGTAAGCAACGGTGGTCCTGGTTCGCCGTTTTACGAAGCCGAGAAGAAATATTGGGAGAAGAAACGAGATGCGTTCATCGCGGCGAACGATAAGCCCGAAAACGCCTTTCAAAGGAATTTAGGGAGATTCCAAGAGAGAAGATGGGAGCGGGAGCTGAGCAGAAGAAACGACGGAAGTGAATCTTCCACGCCGAACGTGCCAACGTATTCGAACGTTCGCTTCGATCGTCAACCGAGGAGAATCGAACAGAGAGGAGAAATTCCATCTTTAGGTCCGCGGCAGACGTCTGAAATGGTGGCTTACTTACTCGAACGCGATTGGCTTCCCGGACCAGATTTTTCCAAACGCGAATCGCTTGTCTCGCAACGTTTGGAAATGTCCTACAACTCTCCGGATGCTAATATGATGGATCAATATGAAGTTGCCGTTCCGTTAGAAAAAGCCGCCGCGTGCGCTCGAGAGATATACAAAGAGAGCGGCAAAATATTCCAATCTACCGGAGATACGGTCGCGAGAAGTGGATTCCGAACTCCAATACTTATTCGAATCGTCGCCTCAGAGCCGGAAAACCTCCTGAGTCTCTCTCACGACGGACCAAAAGTGTATTTCAACTACGAGGACTACCTCAAATACTTGCGTTCGCCTTCCGCGTCGGAACCAAACGCCGCCTTCCGTCTCGTCTCCAAAGTGTTCCTCTCCTCCAAATGCTCCAACGGTCGCAACCATTGGGGTAAAACCAAAGACTACGAGGTCTTACGCTCGGTTTCTCAGCCGTTGCACGATCAGTTTCGCATCAACTGGTGTTCGTTCGGTTGCGTCGCCAAGCGCGTGGATCCCGATCGAAAATTTGAGTCTCTCTTCGGCTCGCGCGGGTGGAGGTGGGACGACGCCAGATTAGACTGCGGTTGCTCGAGAAAAGGTAACCTAAAATTCGCGTACGATGCCGAGAAATGCGGCGCGCGGTGCGGCAAAAGCGAGTTCGTTCAGACGTATTGAAGAACAAAAAAATTCATGATAGTGTGTCATAAAATCTCTCCCTCGCGTATTTTTAAAAGTCAGTCTCTCGTCGTGTGAACCTAATGGATAAAGCGCTTAAAAAAAGTCCCCACACAAACTTTTGCGCGCGCACGAAACAAGCGGCAACATATACATATACAGACACACACACACACACAGGAAATAAACATGCTCGCAGCGACGACGACGACGACTCCCATCACCGTTCGGTTCAGAGTTTCCAGCAGCAGTGGACCCGTATCTACGTCCTCTCGGTGTTCTTCGGGAAAAAATTCACGATTTCGATTTCCAATCCGCGCGATAACGAACGACGATAACGATAACGCGCGTTTACTCACCCGTTGTCATCGCATCGGAGGAGGACGACAGCAGCAGCGACGCGATAACGATAAGAAGAACAACAACAAAAACAACAACATTTTGCGATGCCAAGCGTCGTCGTCGTCGTCTTCGTCTGGTTTTGGTAGCGACGATGGAGAAGAAGAGAAACCGCCGAAACGTTTATCGAAGAAAGAAGCCGAGGAAGCCGCACGCGCCGCACTGATGGGCGCCATCGGGAACAAAAAAGATAAACTGAAAGCGTTCGATAACGGCGGATCCGGGGGTGGATTTTTCAACTTTTCCGGCGGCGGCGGTGGCGGTGGCGACGACGGCGGCGGCTCGAAAGGAACGCTGCAAGTTTTGTTCCTCTTGTTTTGCATCTTGTTTGTGTTTTACGGGTTGAAACCTTTGAGCGCGATATTCGTAAACTTGATTTATTACGCGTTTAAGATACCGACGGGGCGACCGGGCGACGAAGAACCGGAGGACGCGTTGAGCTACGCGGGGGCGGGACAAAGCGCGGACGCGGATGTGATCAGTAAATACGGTGGGGACGACGACGACGACGACGACGACGACGACGAAGACGACGACGAATAATAATAATAATAATACTAATAAACGACGAGTAGTACACGACGACCTCTCTCCCTCTCTCGCGCGCCCGCCCGGATACAATCCGAGACGAGCCGAGCGGCGCGGAGAGAGCGCGCGTGCCAAACACACACACAAAAAAAACAGATTTTAAAAGAGACGTTCGCGATATGTAACACACATCAACGCACGCGCATAAAACGCAGAGACAAACATCGCTATAGCGAAAATCCTCGCTATTATTCGATGAACCCTCGAACCGCTAAACGCTTTCAAAGCGTTTTCCTGTGTTTTCGACTCTCACTTTTCCTCATAAAAATTATTCAAAACACACGCGAATATACAAAAAAAATGGTCAAGCACGTAGAATCTGCGGATGAATTCGACGCTTTGAAGAAAGCGAGCAAGCCGGTGAGACCATTTATTCTCTTTCTTCTCTCCGCGAAGAGGCGCGCGATGCGATCGATCGTCGTCGTCGCGCGAGGGGAGCCCGCGAATAGTGTTTCTCTCTCGATCTCTTTTTGTGATTTTTCCCCAACCGACTTTTAAAAAGGAGAAGAACGAAACACACACCTTCGCGCGCGCGATGAAGTCAAACGAAGAGAGGCCTCTTTCGTTCCCACTCGCGCGAGAAGGAGAAACGCTTTATTCTCTCTCTTTTTCTCTCTCGTTTCGTACAATCGCTGACTCGTGAGCCTTTTTTTCTTTCCACGCGCGCACGTGTTTGATCAAAACTCTCGTGTGCGTTTTTAAAATCTTTTCACGCGCGCAATAGTTGTTGGTGGACTTTACGGCCACGTGGTGTGGCCCGTGCAAAATGATCGGGCCGTATTTCGAAGAGCTCGCCGCGAAATTCCCGGACGTGGAGTTCGTGAAAGTCGACGTGGACGAGTTGGACGACGTCGCCGCGGCGTGCGGAATCAGCGCGATGCCTACGTTTCAACTGTACTCTAACGGGGTGATGGTGAAGGAGATGTGCGGCGCGGATAAAGCAAAGTTGGAAGCGTTGGCGAACGAGGCGAACGATTTGTAATATTTTTGTTTTTAGAGTTGTAACGAACCACCATTATTTCTATTCATCTGTCTGAGACCAATAATTACGATTATGCGTTTTATCGCGTGCGTATCGTCGTCGAGCGCGGGATCTGACGTACGACTTTATGCGACGACGCTTCGTTTGAAAAGTATAGAAAGAGAGATGTCGAGTTTGGGATGTCTCCATATGCGCGCGTGTTTTGCTTTTCGTGTATGCGTGTGCGTTCTGTGGTTATTTAAATTAAAATATTTTACTTTGGCTGCGGAACTTTGCTACCTCCACCGCCGCCGCCGCCGCCGTTGTTGTCATCGTCGTCGTCTCCGGGCCCGCCCGTGGCCCAACCCGGCGGTAGCTGCCCGCCTCCGCCTCTCTTCGGCGCACTCGTAGGAGTTAACAAGCGCTCGTCTTTAAACTCAACCTGACTCTCTGCGTCTCTCAAAAAGCTACCAAACGCCACGGCTTCTAAAACCAAACGTCTTTGTGCGGCGTACGGTAACGTCAACGTTTCCACGTCGTTGTTTGCCACCACCTCTTGAACTCTTTGCATGAGTTCCTCCGGCGTCGTCGCGTTGTCGCCGACGGCTTCCATGAGTTCTTTTTGCAATTCTTCTAAAGAACCGAAAAGAGCGCCAGTTTGGCGTTCAGCTAATGCGACGCCTTCTAAAGACACGATTCGAGCGGTTTTAGCCAAGATGTCCCCGGTGAACGTTTGCACGTATTGCTTCAGCGTCAACTTCCCGGTTTCCGGCGTGTCCACCCGCTGATTTTGATTGTTTCGAATCTTTGCTTTTTCTTCCTCGCTAAATCCACCGAAGAACTCATCTCCGGCGTAATTCGTCGGATCGTCCTCAGCTTCGTCCATGGAATCCATCGCCGACGCCGCGTTAAACACGTTCTCCAACGCGATCGCAGAATCCATCGGATTTTGCGGCAACGTCCCCAACGCTCGATCCAACTGAAACCTCTTATCCACTCTCCTCACAAAGTACCCAAACATAATAGACGCCGCGTACACTTGCGCCGCTTGCAGTTTGCTCATCCTCACCAACTGACTCGGCCAAGAGTTTGCCGCTTCCGGTCCTAACGCCGCCATCAGGTGATCTCGTACCATTTCCAAAGCTTCGCTCGAGTGCACGCCCGTCGTCAGTTTGCTCAAATCGATGGATTTAAGAAACGCGTCGTCGTTCAACGGCGGGAGCATGTCCACGCCAGCCATTAAAAACTGTCGAGAATAGAAAAGAGAGAGAGAAAACAATCTCGTCAGTCAAACGTGAAGAAGAAGAAGAAGTACAAGAACGAGAAGAACAAAAAAATGTCGTCGAGAAAACATCGTCTCTCTCTCTCTCTCTCTCTCTCTCTCTCTCTCTCTCTTTAACTCACCTTGTGTATAATCGAAGCGTACATCGCGTCCTCCACCGCCCGTCGTCGATCCATCCTCTTGATGTCCTCGATTCGTTTGTACAGAGTCAACGACATCGAATCTTTCTTCTCTTCCCCGTCGTTGTTCTTATCGTCGCTTTTTGCCGCCTTCTTTGACGAAGAATCAATCTCGTCGCTCAACTTTTCCAAAACCGAGTCTACCGCGCCTTCAAAGCTCGAAGGTTCCGTGGACAAAATGTACTCGAGCATTTCCCCGTGCGGAGACGTCGGCGTGCTCGGCGCCAACGAAGAGGAAGAGGAGGAAGAAAAAACGTCCTCGTCGTTGCCATCGTTACTCGCCAAAACGACGGTCGCACAGTTTCTTCTCCTCCTCGCGCGCAGCGATAAAGAAGAAGAAGAAGAAGAAGGGTGCCTTTGTCGTCCAATCGAAGGTTGTTTCTTTTCCCGAAATTGATGAACTTGAGTCGCTTTCGTGGGATAAACAGCGATGATGGGACGACACACAGAAGAAGAAGAAGAAGCGATCATATCCTCCTCCTCGTCGTCAAATTCGCGTGTGTTTTTGTTCGTGCGTGCGCGTGTGTTTGTGTGATGAACGCGCGCAGATACTACGTGTGAAGATACGTTTTGGAGAATTGGAGAAACTCGATGAGAGTCTTGACTTTTTTCCAATTCGCGGCGAAGAAGAAGAGAGAAGAGTGAGCGCTCTCTCTCTCTCTCTCTCGGCGAACAAGAGAGAGAGAGAGATATAATTACAGAGAGAAAAGATGCGTCGTCATCTTCCCGATCTCGTCCGCGATTGCGCTTTTTGTCGTCGTCTTCATCTTCTCGGAAGAAGAGAATCTTCTTCGTCT
>Ga0181559_10005722_pt1 | contig 11836 bp, 13 predicted proteins | sample 011ome_21_FD_133752 | JGI IMG/M metagenome (GOLD analysis project Ga0181559, IMG submission 133752) | Coastal salt marsh microbial communities from the Groves Creek Marsh, Skidaway Island, Georgia - 011508AT metaG (megahit assembly) | ecosystem: Environmental > Aquatic > Marine > Intertidal... | reverse complement strand
TACTACATCGCCCACGGCAACATCTTTGACATCGGCTATGTGAATGGGGGTGAGCTCTGAGAGCCCTATTTGCAGGACCGCGAGATCAGTGTCGGGGTCGGTGCCCACAACAGAAGCATTTGCAGACCTGCCATCTGCCAGCAGGATCTGAATGGCATCAGCACCGGCGATCACGTGGTTGTTTGTAACGATATGCCCGTCTCTAGAGAGAATGACGCCCGAGCCGAGCGACCGCTCGATGCGTTGCGTGCTGCCCTGACCGGAGCGGAATCTTCGCAGGATCGGTGAGTTCAGCCGGGGGTCTCTGCGGGTATCGACTAATTTTGCGGTGTAAATGTTGACGACTGAGGGCGTGGCAAGCGCAACGGCGTCACGGTAACCAGTCTGAGACACGGTATCGGCAGGATCATTAGGTGCAAGCACCCACTTGTCCAAAATGAGCGCTGCGGCCAGAACGCCAACCAAGGCTGGCCAGATAAGTGCAAGCAGATCGTTTTTCACCGAGCCCTCCTTGCCCCATTGTAAATCATAGCGGGCCGGTTATTCTCATACTTCACTGGTGAGGTAAAGCGCCCGATGTCCTGTAGTCGCCACGATCTGAGATTGTATCTGGATAAGTTGCTGTCGCCCGCGCGGTATCAAGATTATTGCCCGAACGGGCTGCAAGTTGAGGGGAAGTCACAGATTGAGCGCCTGATCACGGGTGTCACTGCCTGTCAGGCCCTGATTGATGCGGCGATAGCCGCCCGCGCGGATGCAATTCTGGTCCATCACGGATTTTTTTGGCGATCGGAAGATCCGGTGGTCGTCGGCATGAAAGCACGTCGACTCAGAGCGCTGATGACGAACGAGGTCAATCTGTTCGCGTACCACCTGCCCTTGGACTGTCATCCGGAGTTGGGTAATAACGCGCAGCTGGGGCGGCTCATGGGGGTTCCTAAAGCGACGCATCTTGACCCTGATGACCCATCGCTGCCCCTATTTTCCGGTGAATTAGAGGAGCCTGCTCCAATATCGTCCTTTGCTGAGCACCTGTCGCTTCAGTTGGGACGTGAGCCGCTGGTTATTGGGGACCGCGCCGTGCAAAAAATTGCTTGGTGCACGGGGGGAGGACAAAACTACATCGATAAGGCCGCTGATGCTGGCGCAGACCTTTACGTAACGGGCGAGGTATCCGAGCAGACCATTCACAGCGCTCGGGAGCGCGGCATCTGTTTTATCGCTGCGGGCCATCACGCTACAGAACGCTGCGGCGTGCAGGCTGTTGGAGCGCGTGTGGCTGAGGAACTGGGGTGCACCCACCAATTCATTGACGTTGATAATCCGGCGTGACTCACGCCGCGGTTGTATTTGATTTGTCCAAGCCAAAGGTTTCCGATAGCTGTCCTTGCTCATCGGGTTTCTTTGGCGCGTAGTCCAACGGTTGCGCCACATCGACCCCTTGTGGTTGTCCGCCTGTCGGGTCATTCGGGGGACTGAGGGCCGCGGCAGAGATGCTTACTTGGTCGCCACAGAGTTGATCGGCTCCCTTTGCGAGGTGCGTGTACACCGATCGATAGTCATCGGTCAATTTGTGCAGTAGTTCTGCAGTTTGCGCAAAGTGCTCTGATACCTCGGCCTCATAGTCCGCGCGACTTTGGCGCGCTTGATCAAGCTGGCTCTCCAGATCCATGATAACTCTGCGCTTGTTATCACTGCGGGAGTTAAGTGCCAGATACCAGCCTAAGGCGCCGCCTATCACGCCCCCCAAAATCAATGGGATGATTAGATTAGAAACAGTCTCCATGCCTTTCCCTGTATCGCCACCCTGCTGATCGTCGTCGCCGCGGCCGTCTCGACTGTCAGAGGTGTGCGAACGCTCACATGCCAATTGGATCCCTAGTGTACTGTATGGCCGAGCGGACGTCGCGTGTCTAGGGGTCTTCCAGCATCAGACGATCAGTGCCTCGAGGGCAGCTAAGGCTCATTTTTTATGTCTTCCCATTAGGCTTGCAGGTCGGGCGGGTTGACAAACCAGGGGTCACTGCGTGGTAGGCTTCGCGCGACGCAACATCGCCCGTTTTATCATGACGCATCCACTCTCCCCCAAGGAGCGCTATCAGCGCGACCTCCACTCCGGCGCGCTTCTGGAGGATCAAGCGCAGGCGCTACTTGTCGATCAGCTCGATGATCTCTTTCATCGCTTGCGGGCTCGAGATGCTGTCGAGGGGCGACTGTGGTCGCGGATCAGGCGTCGTTTTGGTTGGCATCAGGCCCCGGAGCAAGGCCTTTATATTTGGGGTGGCGTGGGGCGCGGTAAAACTCACTTTATGGATGTGTTTTTCGACAGTCTGGACTTCGACAGGAAACTGCGGGTGCACTTTCATCGTTTTATGCAGCGGGTCCATGCCGCACTGACAACCTACAGTGGCGCGACCGACCCGCTTGAGATGGTGGCTAATGATATCGCTGAAGAAGCGTTGATCCTCTGCTTTGACGAATTCTTCGTGAGTGATATCGGCGACGCCATGATTCTCGGTGGATTAATTGACGCGCTTGTGCGCCGAGGCGTGACCCTTGTGGCAACCTCCAATATCCCGCCCGTTGACTTATACCGAGACGGACTGCAGCGCAGTCGGTTCCTGCCGGTTATTGCCCTGCTGGAGCGACATTTGGACGTCCTGCATCTCGAATCGCCGACGGATTATCGCTTCAGAACCCTTGAGAGAGCAGACCTTTGGCACGTCCCCCACGACGAAGCCGCGGCTGTGGCGCTCGCGACTTACTTTGCCTCACTCACGGGACAGCACGCGGGAAAGCCACGGCACTTGGAAGTCAACCATAGACAGATGCCCGCCCGGGCGGCGGTTCAGGGGGTCGCCTGGTTTGATTTTAAAACGTTGTGTGAAGAAGCGCGAAGTGCCGCAGATTTCGTAGAGATTGCGCGGGAGTATCACACGGTGCTGCTAGAGAGGATTCCTGCGCTGACGTCCGAAACAGAGGACGCGGCGCGCCGTTTTATTAATCTCGTGGATGAATTCTATGACCGGAGAGTCAAGCTGATTACGACCGCGGACTATGTCCCTGAATCAACTTACACCGGTGTGAGGCTCCGTTTCGAGTTTGAGCGGACAATCTCCCGGTTGCAGGAAATGCGGACACGGGAGTACCTGCAGGCGGAGCACCACCCCTGATTCGCACAAGATAAATTAACGGTTGAAAGGGCTATGGGTCTCCAGTAACATCCGCGCTCCTGAATTTAGCCTCCGGGATGCCGGCAATGAAGACATACAGCGCTAAAGCCGACGATATCCAGCACGACTGGTTCGTGGTCGATGCTGAAGACAAGACGCTTGGGCGACTCGCAACCGAGATTGCTCATCGCTTGCGAGGCAAGCACAAGCCAGAATACACACCCCACATGGACATGGGTGATTACATCGTGGTTGTTAATTGCGAGAAGATCCGTGTTACGGGCGCCAAGCGAACCGATAAGCAGTACTATCATCACACTGGATTCCCGGGTGGCATCAAATCGGCCAGTTTCGAACAGTTGATCGATCGGGCACCGGAGCGGGTAATACAGCGGGCAGTTAAGGGGATGATGCCACGGAATCCCCTCGGGCGAGCGATGTTGAAAAAATTGAAGGTTTACGCGGGTCCTGCGCACCCGCATGCGGCACAACAGCCGCAGCCACTGACGGTCTGAGGAGGTCCCGATGGCTACAGCTCACTATTACGGCACGGGAAGGCGCAAGACGTCTACTGCCCGCGTGTTTTTGCGGACAGGAAGCGGCAACATTGTGGTCAATGGCCGTCCCATTGACGAGTATTTTGGTAGGGAAGTCGCTCGCATGATTGTGCGTCAACCCCTCGAGTTGACAGAAAACACGGGCACCTTTGACGCTAACGTCACGGTATGCGGTGGCGGCAGTTTTGGTCAGGCAGGTGCGATTCGTCATGGCCTGACGCGGGCGTTGCTGGATTACGACGAAAGTCTCCGCGGTTCACTTCGTGCTGCAGGGTATGTGACCCGTGACGCGAGAGAAGTTGAGCGCAAGAAGGTGGGTTTGAGAAAGGCGCGCCGACGTCCTCAGTTCTCAAAGCGGTAACCGTCTCCGAGACTATCTGGAAAGCCCGCGCCATGCGGGCTTTTTTGTTTTTAGCTTCACCGTGCTCAGGCATTGTGCAGCACTCGAAAAGGGCCTGTGGCCTGCTACATAATATGGCGTGTCGTTGCCCGGCTGCCGGAGCAGGAGGTGGTAGTGCACTATGGTTATTTGTTGATCGCGGTTGCACTGGAGGTTTGCGGCACGCTGTTACTGCCGGTCAGCCAAAACTTCACGCGCGCCACACCTACTGCGGGCCTGATCGTCTGTTATGCCGCCGCCTTTTATTGCCTGACATTTGCTCTGAATGTATTACCGGTCGCTGTTGTTTACGCTACGTGGTCAGCGCTGGGCATATTTCTCATCGCGCTGCTGGGTCATGTGTTGTTTGACCAAGCTTTGGAGTGGCCCGCCTTAGTGGGGCTTGCTCTGATTGTGGCGGGGGTGATTCTGGTGAACGCCTACGGTGCCCAGGGTTGATTATCGCGGGGTGGATAGTTGATCTCGCGGCCCCCACATTCCGTATTTGAACTTGCTGGGGGCTGGCGCGACCATTACACTTCGCGCCCTAAGCGAATCTTGTCCGGCACCCGACCGACGATCTCGGGTTGGACGGCTCATCAGGTTGAAATTTGCCAAGTTCGATGGCGCACCGGGAGACTCTAGAAAATGACCGATCACGCTGAAACACACGACGCGAGCGCTGACAGCAGCCAGACACGAAGGCGCTTTTTGACAGCAGCGACCTCTGCGGTAGGCATTGGCGGTGTTGCAGGTGTGGCGGTTCCCTTTTTGGGGTCTTGGAACCCCTCAGAGAAGGCCAAGGCGGCTGGCGCGCCGGTCCGGGCTGACATCAGTAAAATAGAGCCTGGCCAGATGGTCGTGATTGAGTGGCGCGGGAAGCCGGTCTATGTGCTGCGACGTACCCCCGAGCAGGTGGCAACGTTGGCGTCGCTGAACGATGATCTAAAGGACCCCCTGGCACAATCCTCCGCGCAGCCTGATTATATTGCAGGTGAGGCGAGAGCACTCAATGAGGAATTTTTGGTCATCGTTGGCCTGTGTACGCATTTGGGCTGCGCGCCAAAGTTTCGCCCGGAGGTTGGAGCGACCGATATGGGTGGGGACGAGTGGCTGGGGGGGTTTTTCTGTCCTTGTCATGGGTCGAAATTCGATTTGGCGGGACGTGTTTACAAAGGAGTGCCGGCATCGGCCAATCTGGAAATTCCCCCCTACACATTTGAAAACGACAACGTGTTGGTCATCGGCGTTGATGCGGAGGTAGTGTGATGGAAAAAGCATTAACAGGACTGGTCTCTTGGATCGACGCGAGACTGCCCGTCACCCGGGCCTGGAACACGCACATGGGCGAGTATTACGCGCCCAAAAACTTCAACCTGTGGTACTTCTTTGGTGTGTTTTCTCTGGTGGTGCTGGTCAACCAGCTATTGACTGGTATCTGGCTAACCATGAATTACACCCCGTCCGCCGAAGAGGCCTTTGCTTCGGTTGAGTACATCATGCGAGATGTGGATTACGGGTGGTTGCTGCGCTACATGCACTCTACGGGTGCTTCTGCCTTTTTTATTGTGGTGTATCTGCACATGATGCGTGCACTGATGTACGGCTCGTACAAGAAGCCTCGCGAACTCATCTGGATCTTCGGCATGCTCATTTTCGTGGTCTTGATGGCCGAGGCCTTTGTCGGATACGTGTTGCCTTGGGGTCAGATGTCCTTTTGGGGGGCTCAGGTCATTATTTCGTTATTTGGGGCGATTCCTGTGGTGGGAGAGGATATCGTTACTTGGATTCGTGGCGACTATCTCATTTCTGGTATCACGCTTAACCGTTTCTTTGCCCTGCACGTAGTGGCGCTACCCATTGTGCTCCTCGCTTTGGTGGTATTGCACATTCTGGCGCTTCACGAAGTCGGGTCTAATAATCCGGATGGAGTCGATATCAAGAAAAACAAGGACGAGAACGGCGTGCCGCTCGACGGTATACAGTTCCATCCTTACTACTCCGTCCACGACGTACAGGGTATTGCGGTATTCCTGTTTTTCTTCTGTGCGGTGATTTTCTTTGCGCCCGAGATGTCCGGGTATTTTCTTGAATATGCCAATTTCGAAGAGGCCAACGGACTCAAGACGCCGGAGCATATTGCCCCGGTCTGGTATTTCACCCCCTTCTACTCGGTTTTGCGCGCCATCCCTGACAAATTTTGGGGGTTTGTATTCTTTGCTATTTCCGTTGTGATTCCGTTTGCCCTGCCTTGGTTGGACCGTAATCCGGTTCGCTCGTGGCGTTACCGCGGAATGCTGCATCGCGTCATGCTGCTGGTGTTCGTCGCATCCTTTATTATCTTGGGTGTTCTGGGCGTGAAGTCACCGACCCCCGAGCGAACCTTGCTGGCGCAAATATGCACCATTTTCTACTTTGCATTCTTCTTGGCGATGCCCTGGTGGTCTCGCATGGATCGTACCAAGCCAGAACCTGACCGAGTGACCATGGACGGGGGTATGGGTCTTTGGAAGGGCCTTGGCACTGTCGCCTTGGTTGGCGCCATGGCGTTTCTCCCCCTGAAAGTGGTGGGTGCTGAGTCGGCTTACAACTGCGGAACAATGCCCTGTGACGCTTTCGAGGCGGATGCGTCTGATCAACCCTCTTTGCAACGGGGCGCGGCACTGTATGCAAGCTACTGTATGGGATGTCATTCCATGCAATATTCGCGACAAAACCGTGTTGCTCGGGACCTGGGTATTACGGAAGACCTTTACAAGAAAAATTTGGTTTTTGACCCAGAGATCAAGCTGGGGTCTTTAATGACCAATAGTATGGATAAGAGCGAGGCCAAGGTCTGGTTCGGTGCAACCCCACCCGATCTGACGCTGATTTCGCGGGCGCGCCAGCCGGAGTGGCTGTATACCTATCTGCGTGCTTTTTATCAGGACGATCAGCGGCCCTATGGTGTCAACAATAGGGTCTATCCCAATGTAGGTATGCCCCACGTGCTCATGGAGTTACAGGGTCTGCCCACCTGTTACGACGCTTCGGGTGCGTTGGCGGCCAAAGCGGGTGATTGTGCAAGCGTTGAACTGACCGCCCCAGGAGCAATGTCCCCGGGGCAGTATGACAGTGCGATTTATGACTTGGTGAACTTCCTTGCCTACACTGCTGAGCCTTACAAGTCGGATCGTTTGCGAATCGGCAGGTATGTACTGCTATTTCTCGTGGTCTTCTTCATTTTCGCCTGGTTGCTCAATCGGGAATATTGGAAGGATGTCCACTAAACGGGGTTAATGTGGAACGGGGGCGTCCGGTGCCCCCTTTTGAGTGGTAGACTGTCGCTCTCATAAACCAGTAGAAAATCTATGTCTGATGATGCTTCCGGGATCGTATCCAAACGATCCTCCATGACTTTGTTCTCTGACAACACAAGCCACTACAGCCACCGAGTCCGTCTGGTGCTGGCCGAGAAAGGCGTTACAGTCGAATTGGTAGAGTCGGAATCGGGCGCGATGCCGTCTGAATTGGGTGATCTTAATCCCTACAACAGCATGCCTACGCTGGTAGATAGAGAACTGGTGCTTTACGAGTCCAAGGTGATGATGGAATACCTCGACGAGCGTTTCCCCCATCCGCCCCTGTTACCCGTTTATCCTGTGGCCCGAGCCGAGAGTCGGCTTTTCGTTTACCGCATCGAGCGGGATTGGGCGACGCTGGTAGATGCTATCCAATCCTCACGCAGCGACAATGTCGTGACGAAAAGCTGTAAAGAGTTGCGAGAGAGTCTGGTTGCGGTTGCGCCGATATTCGCCGAGAAAGCTTTTTTTATGAGCGAAGAATTCTCATTGGTCGACTGCTGCGTGGCGCCCATCCTGTGGCGTTTGCCTGCTTTGGGCGTGGACATCAGGGCGAGTAAGCAGTCGAAGCCGCTCTTTGATTACATGGATCGACTATTTAATCGCGAAGCCTTTCAGGAGAGCCTGTCCGTGCAGGAGCGGGAGATGCGCCCCTAGGGACGCAAGGTTTTGAATTCCAGCCGGCCCTATATCATTCGTGCCATTTACGAATGGATTGTCGACAATAGTTGTACACCTCATTTACTGGTTGACGTGAGCATAGACGGCGTAGAGGTTCCTCAAGCCTACGTCTCAGACGGCCAAATTGTGTTGAACATTTCCCCGAGCGCTGTCATTGGGTTGGAGATGACCAACGAAGGGGTGTTTTTCAATGGCCGTTTTGGCGGTGTTGCTACTGATATCTCGGTGCCAATCGGCGGCATACTGGGAATTTATGCTCGGGAAAATGGCCAGGGCATGATCTTTGATTCGGCGGCGCCGGAAGATCCCCCCGAGCCACCGTCGAATCGCGGCCGCCCTAGTTTGAAGGTGGTGAAGTAGGGGCTCCGGCAATAATTTCAAAAAGTTTGACGACGCGCTCGGCGTCGCTGACTTCGGCAGCCTCGAGTGCCACCCGGTCCGCCTCTGCTGCGCTAAGCAAACCCATTAGGTAGACGACGCTATTTTCCGTGACGACTTTGACTCGTGTCCCCGGCGTGTCCGAGCTCGCCAGCAGCTTGGTTTTTACTTGGGTCGTGATCCACGTGTCATTGGTGCGGGTACCCGCGCTGGTCTCGGGACCAATCTCCAGCTCGTTATAAATTCTGCGCACACCGTCAATCTTGCGCACCACATCGGTGGCCAATGTTTTCAGGTCCTCTGAAGGCACTTGGCCCACGAGCAGGACAAAACCGTTAAAAGATACAATGCTGAGATGCGCGGCTTCGTAACCGTCTGAAGCGGCATTGACATTGACCTTGGCTTTGGTCTCGATGCTCTCGTCTTCGATCTGTTGGGCGAGGCTCCGCTCGCCTTGGTCTTCCTCAATGGGCCCGGCACCTGCGCCAGCCATGATGCTGCCACAGCCCTGTACAGAGACGAAAAGCAGTACCGTGAGTAGAATCCCGTAATATCGAGTCATGATCTAGTCCTCCACTGGACCAAAGGTATGGGTTTCAATCAATCTGGCGAGGCAAATTGCAATTGCGTGATTCAGGGTCAGACGGCACTCTACCGACTCTTCGTCTGAGTAAAGGCTCAGTCCGGGTCCGCGTTGCCCCAGCCAAACGGGTATGACCTGCCGCTGTTCAGCAGCGACTTGAATCCTCTGAATCTCGGCCTGGGACAAATTGGCAGCGAAAACGAACGCGACGTCACCCACTTGCCCAAGTGCCTGAAGCCGCTGGCTTACCCAGTTGATGCTGGTCTGCACCGAGTCAATGCGATACTCCGCCAGTTCGAGGACCGGGAGGCTTGGGCGTTCTCTCAATACGCCACTTTGCAGGAGGCTAGCCAGCGCCACGGCGGCGGCTGCATCTGCGCCCAAGCCAACACTAAAAAGTTTTTTTTCCAAGAGGATGGCTCGCGATGCAATGTCTGCTGCCGCTCCCGCGACCTCAGCGATATGGTCCACGGCGAGGCTGGCACCCTCGATGTGGCGCTGGAAAAAAGTTGCGATGACTGGATAGGCGTCCAAGGTTTTGTCAGTGCCAATTACCATTCTGGGGCATCAAAGGCTGCGCGGAGCCAAACGGCGCCGGGCAGGGGACCGCTTGCATCATAAGCAATTACATCAAAGCGACAAGGGTATTCGGACCAATTCGGGTATTGTTTGCGAAACAATCTGGCGCAATTTGTCAGGCTCTTTTGTTTTCGGCGGGTGACGCTCCTAGCCGCTGATGCAAATCGCGAGCGCTGTCGGTAGCGAACTTCCACAAACACCAAATGCGACTCGTCATGCATAATGAGGTCGATCTCACCCACCCGGGTCAAAAAGTTACGGGCCACTAGACGGAGGCCTTGTTTTACGAGGAACGCCTCCGCTCGTTTCTCCCAGACATTGCCCACCGAACGCACGCGATGATTCCCATTGCTGACGCACTCACCTCAGGGTAGCGCTTCGTAGCGCGTTTGGGCGCCATCAAAAATAGCCAGTTCAGAAGCTCTTTCGATCAACCCGTTTCGCTTTCTGCGCAGTATTCCGGTATCGCCGCGTATGATCCAGGCATCCGTCGCGGCTGCTTGATGCCAGTGTTGCGCCAGTGATAGCGCGTCTCGGCCCAGTGCGCGGAGTCGGCTGAGTCGATTCGCGATATGGGGAGGTAGCATGGCGGGCACCTCCGCAAAAAGCACGCCATTAAGATCGGCATTTCGGGTGTCGCTGACTCCATCATTGATGGCTGATGTTGCATAGACGGGAGACTCACCGGTCATATGAAAAACTAGCAGAGGACGCCAGGCGCGCGCTGTGGAGGGATCGGGCGCCAGCATGAAGATGCACTCGAAGTCACTTCGCCCGCGCCCTCTCGCATCGACAGGGAGATCAAAGGCCGTCTCTACGGCGCGTATTCGATCATCGCTTGAGCCCGAGCCCAGTAAGACCCCCATCGCTTTATTTGCTTCAGCGGGCTGCTCGACAACCAGTCTGCCTCGAATCTTGCCGCCCAGCCCAGTCCAGCGGGGCTCGAATGCCCCCAGTAACCTGTTTCCCCGATCTCCCGCGGCGGCAATCAGTATGGCGTTGCGGCAGCCCCGACCGAAAGCAATATCCGCTATTTGCAATGCCTCGTCTTCCGGCGCGAGGCTAAAGCTCATTCGATTTTGCTGGCCCTCCGCAGTGTCCATTTCAATCTGATTGAGAAGAATGGTCGGTATGGGTAGTGAGCCCAGTTCAGTAAGGCTCGCCACCTCCGCCTTGGTCAAAGGACCCAGTATCAGGTCTGGTGCATCCTGCAGTGCGCGTTGATAAGCATCCCTCGCACTGGGAAATGCTGCGGAGTTAACGGTGGAGAGCTTCGGTCGCTCGGCAGGATTGGGGTAGAGGGAGTAGAGTTGCTCAACAGCTCCCGTCAAAACTGCCTCGCCTGCGACGGCGAGGTTGCCTTCTAACGGTAAGATGATGGTCACCCTGTTTATGCCACGATAGGTCGCCCACTCAAAAAGGTGGGTCGGCAAGGCTGGATAGGATATCGACTCGGCGTTACCCCCAATCCATTCGGAGAATTGCCTCTGATCCAAACGATACGCAGCTTGCATCTCCAGCCAGGCACGCCAGACCGGGTCGGCTTTCGGGTCATCAAGTTGCCGTCGCAGAGCAGTGTCCGAGAGGCGCAACAAGTACTGGAAAAGTTTTTCGCCCAATGCCGGTTTCCGGCGCGATGAATCGTCGGCCATCGCCCGCAAATAAACCGCGCGGGCTGCGCCGAGCCAGTCGCCTGCGATGGCGGCGCGATACTCTTGCTCCTCCCTTACAAAACCCAGAGATGCGCTGTTGTCGGTCCCCAGTGTGTCGAGAAGCTCGGCCGCCAGTGCAGTATCGCCTGCATACCATGCTATACGGCTATCCATGGCGATCAATGTTGAGGCATCTATTCCTTCCGCTACCGCCTGATTTCGATAGTGTCGAGCGAGCAGCAGTGATTGATCTCTGGCGATGCTTGATAGCTGGTCAATCTTCGTTGCGTCGAGCGTTTCACCCTCCAGTGGTGTGGGGAGCGTGCTCGCTGCGCTGACGGTGGATTTGGCAGGGGGCACCGTAACCTGAGACGCGGCGCAACCCGTGATGAAAAATAAGAAAAGAATTGCCCAGCACAACCCATGAAGTGAGTTTCGACCATTTTTGGATGGCCAACGCGACAGAAGAGGGTGACCTGCGGGATGCATCGCGGCAGTATAGCCGCAACCGGG
>Ga0181559_10005720_pt1 | contig 11838 bp, 9 predicted proteins | sample 011ome_21_FD_133752 | JGI IMG/M metagenome (GOLD analysis project Ga0181559, IMG submission 133752) | Coastal salt marsh microbial communities from the Groves Creek Marsh, Skidaway Island, Georgia - 011508AT metaG (megahit assembly) | ecosystem: Environmental > Aquatic > Marine > Intertidal zone... | reverse complement strand
CGCGAACGACAACTTCTTCACGCAGACCGGGTACGGCGCGGACGAGGTGCTCGGGCGCAACTGCAGGTTCCTGCAAGGGAAGGGGACGGACCCGGAGACGGTGGCGGAGATGCGTTTGAAGTTGGCGCGCGGCGAGGAGTTCTCCGGGAAGGTGCTCAACTACCACAAAAACGGTGTCCCGCTGATGAACTCGCTCGTCGTGAGCCCCTTGTTCGACGCGAAGGGAAACGTGAGCCACTACATCGGGATCCAGAGGCTCGCGACCGCCCAGGCGCTGCGGGAGGCGCCGGCGGAGTACCAGCACAGAGCGGCGCTGTGAAGGACAGTCGAGGAGAAGGTTTTCGTTTTCGTTCGTTTTCCTTCGTCGTCGCGTCGCGTCGTTCGTACGCGACGCGCGCTCCGCGTAGTTACTAAAGTAATATCGAATGTGTACGTGTACATCACAACGGACGCGTCGCGGAATCGCCTTATATCTCGGAATCGCCTCATATCCGCGCGACGCGCTTCGAAAGCAGCGAAGAAGCTTACGCCTCGTCGAGCGCGTCGACGCCGGGGAGCACCTTGCCCTCGAGGAGCTCGAGGGACGCGCCGCCGCCGGTGGAGATGTGCGACATCTTGTCGGCGAGGCCAGCCATCTCGACGGCCGCGACGGAGTCACCGCCGCCGATGATGGTGATGGCGTCGAGACCGGCGAGGGTGTCGCACACGCCGAAGGTGCCCTTGTTGAACGCCTCCATCTCGAACACGCCCATGGGGCCGTTCCAGATCACCGACTTGCACTCGGCGAGCTCAGCCTGGAAGGACTTGAGCGAGTCGGGGCCGATGTCGAGGCCCATCCAGCCCTCGGGGATCTCGTCCACGGAGACGGTCTGCGTGGCGGCGTCCTCGGCGAACTTGTCCGCGACGATCACGTCCGTGGGCAGCAGGAGCTTGACGCCCTTCGCCTCGGCGGACGCCATGAGCTCCTTGGCGAGCTCGATCTTGTCATCCTCCACGAGAGACGCGCCGACGTCCTTGCCGAGCGCCTTGTAGAAGGTGAAGATCATGCCACCGCCGAGGATCACCTTGTCCGCCTTGTTGAGCAGGGTCTCGATGACGCCAATCTTGGAGGACACCTTGGAGCCGCCCACGATGGCGCAGAAGGGGCGCTCGGGGTTGGACACGGCGCCGTCCAGGTAGTCGAGCTCCTTCTGCAGCAGGAAGCCCGCCACGGAGGGCGAGAGGAACTCGGTGACGCCCGCGGTGGAGGCGTGCGCGCGGTGCGCGGTGCCGAAGGCGTCGTTGACGTACAGGTCGGCGTGCTCGGCGAGCTGCTTGGCGAAGTCCTTGCCGTTCTTCTCCTCATCCTTGTAGAAGCGCACGTTCTCGAGCAGGCACACGGAGCCGTTCTCCATGCCCGCCACGGCATCCTTCACGACGTCGCCGACGCAGTCGTCGAGCTTCGTCACGGGGCACGAGAGGGACTCGGAGAGGCGCGCGCCCACGGGGGTGAGGCGGAACTTGTCCTCGGGGCCGTCCTTAGGGCGGCCCTGTGTGGTGCGAGAAGGGGGAAGGGAAGGTTCGGAGGTGGTGAGCGAGACTCGCGCGTCAGGGGGAAAAAAAGAAATCGGCCCTCACGTGGGCTGGACACGAAAAGGTAACAATGCGGTTTTCGCGTTTTCCGAGCGTCACGTGGCCCCGCCGGAGTTTCGCGACGGATAGCCGGAAGCCAGGTCGGATCGACCGCGTCGCGGGGTGTCCCCGCGCGGCGCGCGGGGTGTCGCGTCGCGTCGGCTTCGGCCCGGATGGCCCGAGTGAAACGCGCATACATCGGCGATCGGGTCGTTTCGCGTTCGCGTCGCTCGCGTCGCGCGCGGCGCGCGCTTCGCCGACGCGCGATCTATCCGCGATGGGCGTGTTTCGGGGCATGCGGATAAATCGCCGATTCGCGGGACGCGCCGGATTCGCGCGGGCGGTGCACTTACGAGGTGGGAGGTCACCAGGACCTTGGCGCCGTTCTCGACGAGGTACTCGAGGGTGGGGATGGCGGCGCGGATGCGCGTGTCATCGGTGATGACGCCGTCCTTGAGGGGGACGTTCAGGTCGCAGCGCACGAACACCGTCTTGCCCTCGAGATCGGCCTTCTTGAGGTCGCCGACGGACTTCTTCTTGGCCTCGACCTTGAAGGCGGCGCGGGGGGCCTTCGCCACGGCGCGGGCCTTGACGGAGGACTTGGCGAAGAACGCCTTGGAGGAGAGCGCGGGCGCGGCGGCGGTGAAGGCGGCCATCTTTGCTTGGATGTACGGGAAGGTGACGCGGTGCGGATTTGTGATCGCTAACGCGGGGTACGAAACGTTTTTCGGCGCCGGAAACTCAATCCGAGCGTGCCAGGTCACCGCTCCCGACTGGGAGGGAGCAAGCAAGAGTGCCAGCTGGCTGTCAGTCGAGTTTGGAGATTACCGGAATTTCCGAAATCATAATCGGTTTCGAAACCTTCGAAATAATTTCTCTAATGCGCTACGTACCTTACGCTATTGCCGCACCACCCTGCGCAGCAGCACGAGCCGGTCATCTTCCGTGAACTGCACGACGGCGTCGTGCTTGGGCAAGAGCTCGACGTCGCCGCTCCCCCACACCACGCCGAGGCACATCGACCGCTCCCCGACCGCGCGCAGGACGACGGCTCGCACGACGCCGAATCGCATCGGCGTATTTAAAGGCACGTACTCGCGCGCGTCCACGTTGATGAGCGCGCTGGAGTTTTCGCCATCGTCGAACAGCTCCGAGCGCGCGGACTCGATGTGCGGGTACGCGAGCGTCTGCACGAGCGCGCGCGCGTTCACGGCCATGTTGTTCACGAAGTCCGGCTCGAACTCCATCCGGCGCTCGCCGGAGACGACTCGCGCGCCGCCGAGGCGGCGCGGCGCGAGCGCGAGCTTCGCCGTCAGGTCCTCGGTGTTCTCGCCCACCACGTGCATGGGCGGCGCGTCTGCTTTTTCGGAGCACAGCTTGCGCAGGAGCAGGATCACGTTTAGCACGCGCGTGTCCCTGAATATGCCCGCCAAGCGGAAGTTCGCCTGCGTCCCGAGCACGACGCACCCGTCGATCGAGTTCCCGTCGATCACCGGTTTCAAAACGTCAATCTGCGCGGCGTCGCCGACGACGTGCTTGAGCGCGACGCCGCCGGCGAAGTCGTAGGCGCCGGGGCCTTTTTTCGACGCGCCCACCGCGGCCATGAGCTTCGCGAACGCCTCATCGGGCACCTTGTTGACGAAGAGGATCGACGACCCGGGCAAACGCTGGCTCGTGATCTCCTTGAGCCTCGCCTGGAGCCGCGCGGGGTACTGCTGCCACACCGGCCGCCAGCCGCACACCAGCAGCGCGCGTTTGCGCTTGGAGTTGGTCAAGCCGTGCTTCGCGCGGTTCGCCTCGATTAAAGGGTGGGCCTTCATGAGCTTCACCGCTTCCTCCTGGTACCCGGCGAACGCGCGCGCCATGCCCATCGAGCACCGCGGCGAGGGGCGCGGGCCCACGAAGATCAGCAGGTCCTCCCGCTGGATCTTTATGTGCATGTCCGGGCACAAACCGAACCCGCGCGCGAGCGCCTCCTCCTCCTCCATCCCCGGGCGCACGATGCCGATGAACGCCGCCGCGCTGAACTGCTTGCGCATCTCGCCGAAGGTCTGGCCGACGCACGCGCCCAACGTGTGTAACGGCCCACTGCGCACGTTCTTGGCCTTGCGCCGGCGGATGGCGACGCCCTCGAAGTCCAGAATGTCCAGCAGGATCGCGCTCAGCCCCGGCTGCGCCGCGCACTTGAACATGAGCGAGTTGGAGAACTTGGACAGGTCCACCGGGAAAACCACCTGGCGCCCGTCGGCGTGCGTGAAGTTCGCCGCGTCCACGTAGTCGCTCGGGTGCGACATCTGCAGCACGATCCTCAAGTCCGGGTGCGGCATCGCGCACCCGTCACGTGTGGCGAACGGGTTCGTGAAGATGACATACCGCAGCGCGAGCGACGTTCTCAGCGTCGCGCCGTTCTGGATCGTGCCATCGGACTGGTCCTCCTCGACTTGGTCCTTCTCGGACATCATCACCAAAATCGCGGCGGCGCGGTGAGCCCCGACGCGGAGCAGGTCCGAGACGTCCATGGGTGAACCCACGCGGCATATGATATCCCTCCCTAGTTTCGTCCGCCGTGGGTTTATGCCCCGCTCCGCGAGGACGCCCTCGAGCATCTCGTGCATCTCCTGCTTGTCGTGCTGGTCCGTCATGATCACGATGTTGCTCGCGGCGACGCTCGTGCTCGGCGGGTCGACGATCATGAGGAACCGGAACAGCGGGAGCAGTCGGGGGAAAAAGTACAGCACACCCAGCGACCGCCGTTCATTCCCAAACTGGTACTGCCGTCGTAAAAACGCGATTTGAACAACCGCGCGTAGCGTGGCTTCGTTCCATCCGAGAATAAGGGTGTGCCCGGTTTCGGCGACTTTCGTGCGCCCCGACCCGACGGCCTCCAATCCGGCTTCGATGCCGGCGGTGATGAAACCGACCACGATGGCGAACACGATCAAGCCGAAGAGCACGAGGAACGAGTAGATGTACCGCAGGTAGGTATCCGCGGGCGTGTCCGTGTCCGGGCCGCCGGTCATCACCAGGTGCGCGGCGAGATACACGCCGTCCCACCACGAGTCGAAGCCGAACACCTCGACGTCGGACACCCTGGCGGCGAGCAAATGCCACCCGATGCCGGCGGCGGCGATCACCACCGTGGTGTTCACGATGAGCAAAATGAAGGGATAGTTCGGGTTCGCCGCGATGCGGTTCTCGAGCCCGTACGTGATGTGCTCCAGCACCGTCACCGGGCCCAGCGTGTTCGCGGGCGAGCCCGCGGCGGTGCGCGCGGACTCAGCCGCAGCCGCATCCAGCGCATCCAGGCCTTGGAACTTGGACGCGCGAGTCGAGTCGGGTTTAGGGTTTATCTTGGCCGATTCAGCGACACCGCGACCCATGGTTTCGGAAGGGAACGGGTCGAGGACCGCGCTGCAGCAGGCGTGCGCCGCGGTCACGAGACGCCGCCGCGATCAGCGGACACCCGCCCCGCGTGGACGCCGCACCGCACCGAGTGTCGAATTTATTCGTTTTTGGTGTCTTCAAGTGTCGAACAACTGTCTTCGCAACTGGTCCAAAAGAGGCGTCACACGAGCCGAACGCGAAACTGTTATCGATATATAGCTATAAGTACGCTCCCAGTCTGCTATTTCCGAAAACGATCGCGCTCACGCGCGTCTCGCCCGAAAAACGCGACGCCGGCGACGGCGACGAACGCCGCGCACGCCGCGGTGACGGCGACGTCCGCGCGCGTCGCGCCGCGCCGCACGACCCAGCCCGCGCTCTTAAGCTTCTCGCCCGCGCGATCGGCCCGCCTCCCCTCCGCGCGCGCCGCGTGCGCTCTGAACCGCACGCGCGCCGCCGCCGAGGAGGCCTTTTCGCGACGCCACCACGCCGCAGCCGCCGCGGCATCCTCCGCGCGCGCGCGCGCGAGACGCTCGCGACGCTTCAGGTCGCTCTCGCCGTAATACCCGCCGTGCGCGCTCTCCGAAGAGCTCGCTCCGTTTCGATCACGGAAGTCGTTCGCGTACGTCTCGAACCCGCTCCACGACGACGAAGCGGGCGTCTCGCTTATTTTGGCTCGGCGCTCCAAACGCAACGCCGAGTCGTACGTCGCGCGCTTCGTTTCGTCGGAGAGCGTCTCGTGCGCCTCGGAGACGCGCGCGAAGCGCCCGGGCTCGGCGCCGGGGTTGGCGTCGGGGTGACACGCCCTCGCGGCGTCGCGGTACGCGCGCTTGATCTCCTCTGCGCTCGCATCCTCGGGGACGTCCAGAAGCGCGTACAGCGTCATGGCCGAGAAACCGGCTGAGCCGAGTGGGGCGTGCCGACTCGACGATCCGGGGCGCGGGCGAGCGCGCGAGCGCGGCGGGGGCGAGAGCGCGTCGAGCGGAGGTCGCGCGCCGCGACGCGAGGCTCTTGACCCTCCGGCGTCGCGGGCCACTCGTCACCGACCCGGCATGGGTCCTGATGAGACCCAGGGGCGGGGGGGGTCGCGCGTGGAAGTGTAAGACGTCGGGGTTCTTGCTTCTTGGTCGAAACTCCGCAGTGCGCACACGAAATTTTGCCCGTGTCGGCTGGACCTATGTGGTAGACACGCACACCGATTCTGAAAACGTTCGCCTTCGTCGACGTCGTCCGGGCATTGACTGACGCGCATCGACACGCGCGCCGCGCGTCGACACGCCCGCGCGTCACCCCTTACGCCGCGAAGGCACCTCGAGACCCGCGTGTCCCAGGAAGCGCTCGGCCGGAACCATGGGGCGCAATCCCAAGAAGAAATCCAAGGGCGGCGGCGGCGGCGGCGCCTCGAAGAACGACTCGGACGACGAGTGGGAGGAGGGCATCACCACCATCACGGGCGAGTCCGAGGACGAAGAGATGATGGAGGACGGAGATGATGACCCGAACAGGTAAGCGACGAGGCGTCCACCTCGAACCGCGCGCGCACGCGCGGCCGAACCTTCGTCCCCGTCGCGCGGCTCGTCGATTCGGCACGACGAGACGCCGCGGGTTTTTTTTTCCTTCGGCGACGGCGGTTCGTCCCGCGTCCCGCTCCTTCGTCTCGAGAGGCGCTCCGCGTTTTCCTTCCCGGACGTCCCCGCCGCACCGCAGACGCGCGTTGATGATTCCATAAATAATCTGTCAATCCCCTGATCCACGGACGTGAAGAGACACTCTTATGGTGCCCTTCCACTGAGCGGTCTGCGCGCGCGCGGCGACGATCCGTCGTCGGTTTTTTTTTTTTTTTAAGACTTTTCTTTTTAGGAGAGTTACGTCCGCGCGTCGTCTCTCGCGTCGTCTCCGCCACTCTCGACGCTCACCTCGTTTCGTTACCGTTCATTTCATTTCGTTACCATTCATTTCGCAGGATGGACGACGGCGCGCCTTCCCGCCCCCAGGTGTGGCGTCCCGGCGTCGACGGCATGGACGAGGACGAGGAGCTGGAGTACGACCCCACCGTGTACGATTGCCTGCACGCGTGGTCGCTGGAGTGGCCCTGCCTTTCCTTCGACGTCGTGCGTGACGAGCTCGGGGAGGATCGCGCGCACTTCCCGCACACCGCGTTCATGGTCGCGGGGACGCAGGCGCAGAGCGCGGAGCAGAACGCGCTGGCGGTCATGCGCCTGACGCGCCTGAAGAAGACGCGGCGCTCTGAACGAAAAAACCCCGGCGACCCCAGCGACAGCGACCTCAGCGAGAGCGACAGCAGCGACGACGAGGCGGGCGGCGGCGGCGCCGGCGACGGCCCGCTGCTGCGGGTGCGGAAGATCGCGCACCACGGCGCGGTGAACCGCGTGCGGTGCATGCCGCAGAGGTCCGCCATCGTCGCCACGTGGTCCGACGCCGGAGTCGTGCAGGTCTGGGACACCGCCAAGCAGCTGGGCGAGCTCATGTCCGCGGTGGACGACGACGGCGACAAAAGAAACGGCGGCGGCGGCGGCGCGGCGGCGCGCGTCGCGCCGCGCTTCGCCTTCACCGGGCACGCCGACGAGGGCTACGCGGTTGACTGGTCGCCGGTCGCGGAGGGTCGGCTAGTGACGGGTGATAACCAGGGTGTGATTCACGTGACCGAGCCGCGCGAAAGCGGTTGGGCCGCGGGCTCCGCGGAGACGGCGAAACGGGGGGGGCACGGCGGCGCGGCGGTGGAGGACGCGCAGTGGTCTCCCGCCGAGCGCGACGTGTTCTCGTCCTGCGGCGGCGACGGGCGCGTCTGCGTGTGGGACGCGCGGTCGCACTCCGGCGCGCCCGCGCTGTCCGTGCAGGCGCACGAGTCGGACGTCAACGTGATGTCTTGGAACCGGAGGGTGAACTACATGCTCGCCACCGGCGCCGACGACGGCGGCGTGCGCATCTGGGACCTGCGCGCGTTTGGGTCCCAAACGACGGCGAGCTCCGGAAGCGGCGGCGGCGACGGGCGCGTCTCTGAAAAAGAGCGACCACCCTCGTTCGTGGCCAACTTCCAGTTCCACCGCGCACACGTGACGTCCGTGGAGTGGGCGCGGTTCGACGGCGCGATGCTCGCGTCCGCCGCGGCGGACCACACCGTGTGCGTGTGGGACCTGGCGGTCGAGCGCGACGCCGAGGAGGAAGCGGCGGCGATGGCGGCGGAGGGGAACAACGCGCTGGCGCCCGAGGACACGCCGCCGCAGCTCATGTTCGTGCACCAGGGCTTGCGGGACCCGAAGGAGATCCACTGGCACCACCAGATCCCGGGGATGTGCCTGACCACCGCGGCGGACGGGTTCAACGCGTTCAAGGCGTACAACGTCGGGAACGAGGTGGCGTAGGGGGGGCCCGCGCGTGACCGGCGCGGGGAGTTGTCAAAAAGCCGCACACATTCTTTCCCGCGTAAATAAATAAAATCGAGCACCCGAACTGACGCCCCGAGAACCCGACGACCTCTCGCGACGTCCGCGCGTGTCGCGTCCGCACTTTTTTATCTTCGGGATCTGCCGTAGAAAACCTGACGTCTCCGCCCTCGGGACGCACTCGCGCCGCGGAGGGCGCACGACAGCGCGCGATGTCTCCGTGCGCGCGCGTGGATGCCGGCGTGGGCGCGCGCGCGGTGGTGTGCGCGGCACGGGGGGGCGCCGCCTCAGGCTCGGGGCGCCGTCCGCTGACGCTCGCGAAGTCGACGTGGACGCGACGTGTCGCGTCGCTCCGTCGTGGTTGGCCGTCGCGCGCGCGCGCGGGACCGGGGGAGGACGAGAGCGTCACGTTCACGTTCGAGACATCGACACAGTCCCGGACCGTTCCGAGCGCGCGCGCCCCCCCGGCGCACTTCATGCGCTTCGACGTGGTCAAGACTCTGCGCGTGCCCGTCTCGGAGCCCGCGGCCGTGCGCCGAGAGGAGGGCCGATCCGCCGAGTCGCTCGAGCGGTGGATCGCGCGCCCGGAGAACGTGATGGGCGTGGTGTTCGACGACGGCGGCGTCGAGGAGATCGCGCCCAACCTGTGGCGCGTCCTGGTGCTCCGCCTGGCTTTCCTGGACTGGGAGCTGTGCCCCGAGTTCGACCTCGCGATTCTGCCGGACGCGCGCACGAAGCACGCATCCGGCGTGCGCATGCGGAGCGACGCGCTGCGTCTGGCGAGCGACGCGCGCGTCGCGGCGACGGCGAACGCGCCGCGGCGGCGCGCGCCGCCGGGGTTCGCGGACATGACCGTGTGGAGCGACATAGAGACGGAGCTGTACGTGGCTCGCGGTGCCGGCGGCCTGGACGGCGGCGGCGCCGTCAAGGGCACCACCGCGGTGTGCGCGGATCTGCGAATCACCGTCGCGGCGGACGTGCCGTGGGGACTACGCGCGATTCCGTTTTTCCAAAACGCGGGCGAGGCGGCCATCGGCTCGTCCATCGACGGGGTGGGGAAGTCAGCCAGGTCGCGAGTGCAGGCGGCGTACGAGGCGTGGGTGGCGGATCGCGGCGGGAACGGAGACTCGGGAGGTGTCCCGGAAACCGCCGCGGAGACGGCGGCGGCGGAGTGAGCGCGCGCTTCGCTCTTTGCAAAACAAAATAGAGACTTTTTTGCGCGCTTTTCGGGTTTTCGAACGTGGCTCGTCACACTTTTCGATCGTGCTCGAACGTCAGACCTTGCGCGACAGCTGTGGTGCGACCCTTTTTCCCGAACTCCTCACGGTCTGTGACCCCTGAAACGTGCTCGACCCGTACGAATCGTTTTTTCCGTGTTCTCGCGAGCAACGACCTTTGTCGTCCGCGCGGAATCGGCGGGTCACTTCCACGACGCGTCTGACGCGCGTGGGCGGTCGCGCGGAGGCTCGCGGCTGCCATGAAGAAAGACGTCATTCCCGAGATTTCCGAAGACGCGCGCGCGATGTTACCCGTGGACCCGCGCATCCTGGTACGTCGCGCGCCCTCGCGTGATTTCGTCGCCATCCTCGAACGCGGTGTCACCCTCGTTTTCACGCGCGTCGGTGTTGAGACGCGAATCGGCTCCAGCACCACCGCGCCGCGGGCGCGGGAAGAGACCGCCACGCCTCGAAGCCCTCATCCTCTCACGACTGACGCTGAATCCTTCTCCTCCGGCTCCTCGCAGGCTGCGGCGGTCGAGGGCGCACGCCTCGCGACGCTCGCGGCGAGCCGCGCGAACGCGACGTCGCGAGGCGCGACGATGCCGCCGCTCGGCGCGTCCGGCGCGCCCGCCGCGGCGAACGCGGAGTACCGCGAAGAGGCGGCTTTCGCGAGCGTGCACGATCTCGTGCACTACGCCATCATCTCCTGCCCCGCGCAGAGGTGCGCGCGACGCCGCCCAACCCCGTCTCCACCTTCTCCCAAACGCGCTCCGAGGCACGAGCGGTCGCGCGTTTCCGAGACTGCGCACGACACGAATTCCGCTGACCACCGCCTCCCGCCGCTCGACGCGCAGGGCCACGCTGCGCCAGGTGTACCACATATGCGAGACCCAGGGGCGAATCGCACTCAAACGTACGTCCCCGCCGCGCTTCTAGCGCCCCGCACGCCCTCGCTGTCCGTCCCCCCCCCGCACGAACGCGTCCGCCGCGGTCGGCGGTCGGCGTGTTTCCTCTTCTCGGAGAGCCGAAATCTCGCGAACGATCCACCGAAACGAAACACGCTTCGGCCGTTTCGCTGACGCTTTTCGGCCCCTCGACGTTCGGCAGACGGCGGCGGGTCGCGGCACCTGACCGCGAACGAGCACTGGAAGAGCCAGATCCGTCACGCGCTGTACACGTCTCCCCGGTTCGCGCGCGCGGAGGAGGGCGAGGACGACTGGCGCGTCTCCAACCTCGACGCGCCCGCGCCCGCGACCACCACCGTGCGCGTCTACCCCGCCGACGAGCCCAAGGCGGGCCCCGCCAAGCCGCGCGGGCGACCTCGCAAACGCGTGCCCGGCTCGGACGCGGCGGTCGCCGTCGCCGCCGGGCCCGAGCGGCGCATCGAGGAAAGCAAGGACGTTCGGAAGAAGTCCATTCAGGTATCGAACACGAAGGCTCCGGTTGTCGTTCCCGTGCCTCGGGTCGGTCCGCGTCCGGATCCCGTCGCGCGCCCCCCGCCGCTCGACGCGCGGGTCGGGCCGCCGCTCGGGCTCGCCGCGTCGGCGTCCGCGGCGACGGGCGCGGCGAACCTCGCGAAGCCGGTCGCGCGCCTCCGCGACGACGACGAGCACGCCGCCGCCGGGATCGAGAACGCCGACACCGCGTTCGAGTCGCCTTCCAAGGAGGGATCCTCTTCCAAGGAAGAGGTGACGTCGCCGCCGCCCCGGCGACTGGCGGTTTCGCCGCCCCGCCGACCGTTCGCGGCGGCGAACGAAAACGCGCCGCGCTCCGCGGCGCCGCCGCCGGCGAACGCCCCGCCGGCGGGCGCCCCCCCCCCGCCGCTCGTCTCCCTTCGGGGCGCGTCCCCGGAGGGGCCTTCCGGCCGCGCGACCGGCGCGGACGCGGCCGAGCCGCCCGAGAAGCGCGCGCGCGTCGGGAAGGCTCCGGGTCCGGCGGCGGCGAAGCGAACGCGCGCGTCCCCGCCGCGCGCCGCGCCGCGGCTCGCCGGCGGGCCCGTGCTGGTGATGGTCGGCGACAAGGCGGTGGCGCCCGCCGCGCGCGACCGCAGCGTGAACCGTCGCAAGCCCGCGTCCGGGAGGCGCGCCGCGCTCCCGCACGGGGTCCACCCGATTTCGCCGCCGAAACGCGTCGTGCGGCGCACGTCGAACACGCTCAGCCGCCTGTGGGAGACGGAGACGCGTCGTTGACGACGCGCGCGCTCGAGTTTTACGTTTTCG
>Ga0181559_10005718_pt1 | contig 11841 bp, 8 predicted proteins | sample 011ome_21_FD_133752 | JGI IMG/M metagenome (GOLD analysis project Ga0181559, IMG submission 133752) | Coastal salt marsh microbial communities from the Groves Creek Marsh, Skidaway Island, Georgia - 011508AT metaG (megahit assembly) | ecosystem: Environmental > Aquatic > Marine > Intertidal zone... | reverse complement strand
CTCGCTCGAGCGATACTACTCGCTCGCTTCAGAGACCGCGGTCATCTCCCTCTTCTGGAACACGTAGAACCTCTGCTTCGCGTTCCAGCTGGTGGGCGCCTCGACGACGGCGATCGGCTCGCCGAACGCCGGCTCGCGCGCCAGCCGCTCGCCGTAATCGACGACGAGCGCGCCCGGTTTTAGTTCCGACGCCAGCCGCTCCGCGACGCGCGTCTTCAGGCTTTCGTCCCAGCACTGCGACGTCAGCACCACCACCTTCGCGCCGACGCCGAGCGGCGCGAGCGTCGCGTCCGAGGACGAGAACGCGAGCAAACCCACCCATGAACAGGCGCGCCGAGCCTTCGAAGAAAAAGAATGAGCCGTCCGCGCCGTCGCCCGCGCCGTCGCGACGCGCCCCTCGAGCAGTTCGTACCCGACGCTCCGCACTCCGTGCGCCAGCGCGGCGTAGAACACCAGCCACCCGGTGGAGGACCCGAACACCACGCAGCGCGATCGCTCTTCCAGCCGACGCAGTTTTTGCAGTTGGGCCTCGCGCTTTTCGCCGACTTTTTCACTAAAAAAGAAATCCTCATCCTCCGCGAACGTCGCCGCGTCCCGCTCGGCGTCCCGCGCCAGCGCGCGCATCGCCGCCGCGAGCGCCGGGCACGCCGCCACCACGCGCGTCCACGCGCGCAGCGAGGTCGTGCCGTACGCGAAGTTCTCCGAGGAGTACGACGTCCCCGGGGACGTCCCCGGGGACGTCCCCGAAACGCGGAAACGCGTCTCGATCTCGTGCGCGAGCGCGGCGCGCGCGTCGACGTCGCGCTCCGCCGCGGCGAGCGTCGCGACGACCAGCCGGAGCGTCGCCGGGTCGGCTCGGCGCGCGCCCGCGCCGAGGCTGAGGCTGAGCTCGGCGAACAGCGCGTCGGGAAGGTGCGTGATGTCTGTCTCGATCTCCAGCGATTTTTCTCGAGCTCTCGGTTCGATCACGGTTTCCGTTTCGTTCGCCGCCCTCCTCGGCGACGACGCCGGCAGCCTCGGGAGCGGCGCGAAGAGGCCATCCTCCTCCGCCTCCTCCACGATCCGCGCCAGGGAGGCCGCGAAGGCGCGCACGTCGCCCGAGTCCGAGGACCCGTCTTCGGGCGGTCTCGCCGCGACGCCGGGGACGTGCGTCTTGCCGCGGTGGTGCGCGAGGAGCGCGGCGTCCACCGCGGCGCGCGCGCCCTCGAGCGCGCGCAGGGTCTCGCGGAGCCGCGCGTGCAGACTCCTACAGACGACTCGCAGCGTGGCGCGCGTCTTCACCACGCCGGGGAGGTCATCGTCCGCGGAGGGAGGGAGCGCGTCCAGCCGCGCGCGCGCCTCCGCCTCGAGCGCGCGCGCCGACGTGGCGTGCGCCTGGAGTTTCTCGATGGCCGCGCCGGCGGTGGCCACCAGAGACTCGATGGCGCGCGCCATCGCGAGTGACCGCGCGTTTTTCTTCTCCTCGGAACGTTTTAACAAGCGCAAAAGTGCGTCCCGCGCCGACATCTTCTCGCGCACGATGGCAGCCGCTTCCGGCTCCAGCACGTTCCTCGCGCCCGGCGCGGCGCCCCTGCGGCGTTCGCCCGCGCGCTCCGCGCGCGCGCGCGTGCGCACGACCCCCACGGCGAAGGGCCAGAAGGGCGTGCGGCGCGTGGTCAGCAGTCCAGGCCAAGAGCAGTTCCCCCCCGGCTCGACGCTGGGCAAGATGATGAATCTGCGGTTGAACACGATCGACTGGCGCGTCCTGAACGACGCCGCGGACAAGCTCGAGGGCGAGCTCGCTTCGCAGCCCATCTTGGGTTTAGTCAAGGCGGAGACGCTGCTGCGCGGCGTCGACGCGCTGGAGAAGGAGGGCCGGGGATACCGGGAATACATCCTGCTCAGGTCTTTGGGTCTGAAGATGTGGTTCACGCACGCCACCAGCCGCGGGGGCGTCACGGACCCGCGGACGCGGTGCGCCGTGGGCAAGGCGCTCGCGTCCCCCGACGGCGCGTTCAACATTTACCGCCGGATCCTGACACACGCGCCGCTGGCCAAGGCGGGGGACTGGGAGGCGTTCGCGGACGGGCTCGCGGCGGACGCGCGCGCCGCGGCGGATGCGGCGACGGAGGAGGATTTGAGAACGACCAAGGTTCGGTACGACGCGGCGGTGACCGCGGCGCACTTCGAGTTCGTCGACGCGGAAATCGCCGCCGCGGCGCGCGTGATCGAACAGGCGTTCAATGAGAAGAACGCGCTCGTCTCCGCGGTCGCGCTCGTTCCCTGGATGGACCCGGGTGACGCGCCGGCGAGAGCGTCCGCGGCGGGCGGCGAAGCCGCCGCCGCCGCCGCCGCCGACGAACGTTCCTCCGAGGACGACGTCGAGTCCATGTTCGGCAAGAAGAAGAAGAAGAAGAAGATGCCATCTCGGGTGTCGAGAGCGGCGACACCGATCTCGGCTAAGAACGAGGCTACCGCGGCGGTTTTCCGCGACGGCCTGGAGAAAACCCTCGGCAAACTCGTGAAGAAGCAGGCGGAGCCGACGTTTCCGGAGACGAGCGCCTGGAACGTCGGCGAGAAGCAAGCCACCGGATCGGACGCCGTCGCCGCCGCCGTCGCGATTTGTCTGCGACTGCCGCCCGCGTGCGTGATCGTCGTCCCGACGGACGTCTTCGCGTCCGCGCTGACGTTCGACCTCGGCGTTTTAGGGCTCGACAAACGCGTGGTCTCCGCTGCGGCGTTCGTCGCGGAGGAGAGCGAAGAGGCGAAGGAAAACGAAAACGCGGTGCTCCTCGCCTTCGACCCCGCCGCGCCGGGCGCAGACGCCGCGCTCGCCGCGGCGGCGGCGAAGGCGAAGGCGTCCGCCGCGAGCGCGGCGATGCTCACGGTCGCGCTCGCGGGCGGTGGCGCGTGCGACGCCGCGGAGGGGCCGCAGGGCGCGGCCGCGGCGCGAGCGGAAGCGCTCGAGAGGGCCGCAGAGCGCGCGGGAGCGTGACGAACCGGGTCGCGTGGTTGGTAATGTGCACGATTTTGACAGTTTCGTCGGTAAACGGAGCATTTCGCGTGAGCGCCCTCATCGTCACCGCCGCCTCGGGACCGCCGACGCATCACTTTTCGCGCGCGACGCTCGCGATGGCTGGCAAGAAGCGCCGGGCCGAGCCCGAGGAGGAGGAGTTCTCGGAAGATGACTCCGAGTTCGACGAGGACGAGGAGGGCGAGGGCGCCCCCCCGGGCGTCGTCGAGGAGGAGGACGACGACGACGAGCTCGAGGCGGAGATGGCGGCGCTTGAGGCGATCCAGCGCGAAAAGCGCGGCGGCGCGGGCGGGGCGGACAAGGTTCGCATCAACAACAAGCCTGGTCTCCTGGCTTCGCTCGAAGGTACGTCTCGAGAACGCGTCTGTGCCGATCCCATCGCCGCGCGCGTCACTTGAAACCCCGCGTTCCGCCGCGAACGCGCGACACGACACGACCGTCGAGACGACGCGCTTCAAGCGAGCGATGAACGGGGCGCGTCGGCGGTGCGTGTTTTCGCGTTCGTTCGCGCGGCGAATGTTTTGGTTTCGCGATTTTTCCAGACTGATCGCTCTGTGTGCTTTCGGTCAGAAACCGGAAGGAGCTCCTTAGGTTATGACCTAAAACCGACGCGACTGACGCGTCCTCTCGCGACCGCTCTCGTCGCAGATTTCGGCTGGACCAAGAAGGCTGCCTGGATCGACCACATGGTGGTCACTGGCGCGGCGGACGTGGCAGCCATACCAGACATCAACGACGACCTGCAGAGGGAGACGAGCTTTTACGAGCGCGCGCTGGCGAGTGCGGAAGTCGCGGTTTCGAAGTTGAAGGCGCTGGGGGTGGCGACGCGGCGCCCGGATGACTTCTACGCGGAGATGGTGAAGAGCGACGAGCACATGAAGCGCGTACGCGCGGAGCTCATCTTCGAGCAGACCAAGCAGGAGACCACGGACGAGCGCCGGAAGGCGCGCGAGCAGAAGCGGTACGGGAAGCAGGTGCAGGCGGAGAAGCTCAAGGAGCGGACGCTGGCGAAGAAGGACTCGATCAAGAACCTGGACAAGTGGCGCAAGCAGCGCCAGCGGGACGGGTTCGAGGATAACGGCGCGGCGCCGGAGGGGTTCGACGACGAGAAGCGGCGGAGCAAATCCGGGGGGGGAGGGGGGCAGCACGGGCGGTCCACTCCGGAGACGAGGCAGAAGAAATCGTTCAAGGAGGAGAAGTTCGGGTTCGGAGGTCGGAAGAGGGTACGTCGCGGTTTTTCGCGCGCGGTTTTTCCCGCTCGCGCTTCTCACGCCCGAAACGCCCGCGACTCGCACAGGCGGGTGCGGGGCGTGCTGCCCGCATGCCCTGACACCTAGCGCTACCGGGGCACCTTCTCATCTACGGTGTATATCCCGAGCTCAAACGCCTTAGAGAAACGCCGCCGGTTGTAGACTGGTGGCTATCGGGACGCGCGCGTCTCCGTTTTCGGAGACGCAGCGTCCTTTACGGCTTCCAGACTCCCGCGCCGCGCCGAGCATATTCCATTGCCTGGAGGGAAGCAGCGTCGTTGCCATTACCTCTCGGGACAGACCATGCTCATGCTATTTTTCTATTCCTCGATGTGGATTTTCGCGTCGTCGCGCGTTCGTCTCGAGTGAGACGCTCGGGCGAAGGAGGTTTTTGAAATCGTCGTTTTCGACGATTTCGTCGCGCTTCGCGCGCGCGCTCACGCGCTCCGTCGTTTCCCCTCCGTTCCCCTCTTGTTGCAGCTCAAGAAACAAAACGACAAGGAAAGCGCGCGGGACATGACTGGATACAAGCCCTCGAACTTCGACAAGGGCTTCCGAGACGGCAAAGGCTGGGGCGATTTGGTACGTCGCGCATCGTCGCCGCGTTTTCCTCCGTCCCGACGAAGCGCTTTCGACGAAAAAAAAAGCGCGAAGCTTTCGTGAAAGCTTTCACGCGCGCTTTCTCCCGCCGCGTGGAATTTCGCCGACGCGTCTCGCCGCCGACCGCTGTGAAGATCAATCGACACCTTTAGATTTGCACGTCAGGATTATTCCCCGGCGAGCCGCTACTACGGCTCGCCGGGGGAGGTGATTATACATCACGACTGAGCGACGGCGGCGACGGCGGCGGCGGCGCGTCGTTTTTTTCGAGACGTCGAAGACTCTCTCATCACTCGAGCGACGCCCTTTTTCCCGACTCGGCGGACTGACGCGCGTCTCCGCCTCTTTTCCCGACACTCCTTTCCCTGCAGGGCTCCGGCGGGCGCGGCGGGCGCGGCGGGCGCGGCGGCGGCGGGCGCGGCGGCGGCGGGCGAGGTCGCCGATAGTCGCCGATAGTCTGATAGCCGCGCCGGACGCGCTCGATACGTATCCGAATGCGTACATAGACTAGTAGAAGTGACGCTCGGGACCGAGCGCCGGAGGGTGTGTTTTCTTTCGACGCGACGCGAACGGCTCGTATTACACAGACTGTCACCCCATATGCAACGCACGCGTCCGTCGTCGCGCTTCGTCATTGTCTTCGTTCGCACGCGCGCGGTCGCCCGAAAGCGCATCGGGGCGGCTCGCTTCCACCGGATCACGGGCGGAGTTCGCGAGCGCCCGTCATGATTTTCGAGCGCGCGCGCGCGCTTTTCCGGTTCGTTTCGTCTCATTCGCCTTCTCGCTTACTCGCCAAACATCCGCTTGACTCGGTCCACCCCGCCCGCGTTGTGCACGTCGGAGTACCCGAGCTGCTCGAGGAACGCCTTCGCCTTGGAAGCGCGTCCACCCTTCTGTCAGAAAACCACCACGGGGGCGTTCTTGTCGGCGGGGAGCTTCGCCGGGTCCACGAATCCCATGTTCAGGGTGTCCCAGGTGGCGTTGACGGCGCCCTTCGGGGATGGGTTGTCGGCCACCTCGCCGGGGCCCTCTACTCCGCGCACGTCCAGGAGCGTGGCTTTCTCGAGGCCGAGAAGCGTGGCATCGTCGACAAAGCCTGCGATGTGCGTTTCCAACGCGAGGGAGGACGTGCGTGTAGATGGGTGGGAGAGGCGAGTGAGCGAAGGGTGTCGATGTTAGTTTCCGGGGCGAACCGGAGAAAAGGTTAAACAGCGTTGAAGACGCACCGTCGCCGCCGACGGCGAAGGTCCGGACGCCGGTGCGCGTGAGCGCCCTGCCAGGCCTCGACGCGATCGAGGCCCGGCGCGCGGACGTGGCGAGGAGACCGAGGCGGAGTGCGAGCGCCATGGCGTGGCGTAAATGAGGTCCGCGGAGACTTCGTGACACACTTTTCCGGGAGTCGCCGACGGGCGAAGTCGGTGCGCGCGCAGACTTCGCGGGCCACGTGGCCTTTTCACAAAACGATGTGGATGTGTCCTCTCCACGCTCGCGTGCGCCGTCGCCGTGAGCGACGGCGCAGGGGTGGACGGCGTCATGATGCTCGCGATGGCGCTCGCGCATCGTCAGCGCGCGACGCGCGCGGGCGGTGGATGGCGCAGGGAGGGGAGCGCGCAGCCGCCCGGCTTGTGCACGCTGCTGGCGGCCATCGCGCTGTTCCTCGTGCTCGTGGGCTCCGCGACGCTCGGGGTGGAGCGCGCGGTGGCCGCGGTCGAGAACACGCGCTCGGACAGACTCCCCGCGTACAACTCGGCGGCGATGTCGTGGCGGCTCGGCGGCAGCGCATCGTTCGCGAACGAATCGCGCGGGCTCGAGCTGCGCGTGAACGGCGCGCCGACGCCCCTCGTCCCGCGAAACGGCACGTCTCCCGAACACGCGGTTTCGGCGGAGATTGCGGATGCGCGGGACGACGTCGCGCGCGTGGGAAGCACGCACGTGTTGTACGCGAGCATCCCGCGCGCGAACACGCGGGACGGAGCGTCACACGGTTCCATCAACGGCTCGGGCTCCATCCTCGTACCGCCCGGCGTTTTAGTCACGTTCTCCGTCGGGCGACGATCGAGCGATGAGAGGACGAAAGGCGCGAAAAAAAACGTCGGGCCCGCCGGCGACGACGGGCGCGGCGTCGCGTTCGCGCCGTTCTCGTGCGCGGTGTGGTCGCACTCGCGCGTCTCCGCGCGCGACCGCGTGGACTGCGACGCGTGCGCATCCGCGGCGCGGCGCGCATCCGCGGAAGCCTCCGCGAGGTGCGCGGCGGCGTGCGACACGCCGGGGACGGGTAGGCGCTTCGTGGCGCGCCGCGCCTGGGTCGTCGAAGCCGAGCTCGTCGTGGAGGAGGACGCCGACGACTCTTCTCACGACTCTTCTTCGTTTTCGGTGCCTCTGCGCCGCCCCACGAACGCGGGGTGCGCGCTGCGGTACCACGCGGACGTGCTCTCGCGCGCGGAGTGGGACACGGCGGCGGCGACGCGCGCGTTCTGCGCGTCCACCGAGGGACGCGGCGCGCCGCGTTTGGAAAACGAAAACGAAAACGAAAACGTGACTAGTAACCTTCCGTTGGCGGTGACGGTGCGTTCCTCGCGCGACCCGCGCGTGGTTGCCGGCGCGCTGACGCGGTGTTCGTACGACTTCGGGCCGAGCGCGCGCGAACACGCGAGCTCGGCGGTGTTCCTGCTTCTACTCGCCTTCGCGTGCGTCGCCGCCGCCGCGTACTGGTCCAGAGGGCGCGCCGCGTGTTTCCCCGCGCGTTTGCTGGAGGAGGGAACGGACGACGGAGGCGGAGACGGCGAGCGCCGCGCAGTACCTGGCGCCAGGTACGCGGCGGCGACGCGCGCGGTTCCCGAGGCAGAGCGCTTTTTTGACGCGCGGAGAGGCGGCGGGAGAGAGCCTCCGGAGGCGAGGCGCGCGCCGCCCCGCGCGTACGTGTTGGAGCCTTCGGGGCGCGACCGGCGGCGAAGGGAGCGCGAGGCTCTCTCGGCGGCGCGCGTCGTGGAGATGGCGGAGACGCGCGGGGGTTCCGGCGCGCGGGGGGGTGGGCGTGGTGCGTTCGCGGTGTGAGACGTGTCACACGTGTCAGAAGACGTGTCAGAAGACGTGTTCGACAGTAGCTATATATATGTATCGCGTAGTTAGAGCGTAGTCTATGATCCGTAGGCTACGCGGTCTAGTCTTTCTTTTCGCCACGATCGGACGCGAGCGATCACTCGCTCGGCGCGTCGGCGACGAACCTGTCGTCGAACCGGTCATCCCCCAGCCTGCACTCGTCCTTCAGGCCCAGCAGCTCGTACCTGTTGGCCGCGACCAGGTCGTAGACCGCGTCGCGCAGGGCGCCCGGGAAGACCATGCCGAGCGCCGCCGCCGCCGGCAGCGCGGGGTTCTCCAGGTAGGTCGCGATGCGAAGCACCGCGTCCGACTTGACGTACGCGGCGTGCTCCTCCACGAGCACGATGCTGGAGATGTCGCTCGGGTCTCGTCCCGCGCGCGCCAGCAATGCGCGTCCCGCGTCCGACTGCAACGCCGCGAACCGCAGCTTGCCGGGCGGGTCCAGGTCCAGCGCCAAGTTCACCCCGCCGTTGCACAGGTTGCACACGCCGTCGAACAGGATCACGGGTCGCTTGTCCGTGGAGAAGAGCGCGCCCGCGACGTCGCCCGCGCCGGCGGAGGCGCGGGGGGCGAAGCGCGCGCGGGGGGGAGGGCCGCGCGAGGCGTGGAACGCGCGGGAGGGGGACGCGAACGTCCCCGAGACGGCCCTCGAGGCGGCGTGCATCTCGAAGTGCGCGGGAGCCACGACGTCACGCCGACAGTGGACACGTGGCGTCACCTGAGAAAATCGCGAGTTCCGGTGGCTCGCGCTCGTCACAGCGGGCGGCGCGCGGCGCATCGATGTTGGCGAGCGCACGTGCGCTTTGCGCCAGTCCCTCGCGGCCGTTCCTGTCGGCGCCGCGCTCGGCCTCGAGCCGAGCGACGCTCGCGCGGCGACGCCGCGCCCCTCTCCCCTCGTTCGCGGCGGGCGCGCGCGCGCGTCTGGCGCGCGTGATGGCGTCCACGGGCGAGGAGGCGATCCAGAGCGTCGTCGACCGGCGCCGACGCGCGCGCGTCGCCGTGATCGGCGCGGGCGCCGCCGGCCTCGCCGCCGCGCGCGAGCTCACGCGCGAGGGCCACGACGCGGTGGTCTTCGAGCAGGGCGCCGAGCTCGGGGGCGTGTGGGTGTACGACGCGGACGTGGAGGATGACTTGACGGGCGCGGATGCGAACCGTGAGAAGCGAGTGCACAGCAGCGTGTACAAGAATTTGCGCACGAATTTGCCTCGCGAGGTGATGGGGTTCGGCAGCTTCCCGTTCACGCGCGCGTTCACGGACGACAACAGGCGTTTCTGCGGGCACGAAGAGGTGCGCGCGTACCTGGACGCGTACGCCGACCACCACGACATCCGAAAGCGCGTCCGGCTGAGGACGCGCGTCGTCGCCGTGACGCCGACGCGTTCGGAGTACGAAGAACGGAGCGCGAAGAACCGAGTCTCCGAGAACGCTTCTCCGAGAAACGAGGACGAGGACGAGGACGAGCGCGCGTACGTAGAGAAGTGGGGGCCTCGGTGGTGTGTCGCGACCGAGCCGGAGAGAGCGGAGACGCGGAAAGAAGAAGGGAAGACGAAGGAAGACGGCGAAGAGAGCGTCTTCGACGCCGTCGTCGTGTGTAACGGCCACTACTCCGAGCCGCGGGTCCCGCGTTTCCCCGGCGCGGAGACGTGGCCCGGGACGCAGATGCACTCGCACAACTACCGCGAGCCGGAAGGGCGCGCGTTTTCGTTCCGGGGGAAGCGGGTGGTGGTGCTCGGCGCGGCGGCGTCCGGCGAGGACCTGTCGCGCGAGATCGCCTCCGTCGCGGCGGAGGTGACCCTCGCGTCGAGAGGCTTCGCGCCGCCGAAGGACGCGTCCTCGGGGGACTTCCCGCTGGATTCCTACCCCCGCAACATGCGCCGCGCGCCCGGCATCGCGGCGCTGCTTCCCGAAACCTCGGGCGTGGCGTTCGAGGACGGGTCCGCGCGGCACGACGTGGACGTCGTGCTGTACGCCACCGGGTACCGCGTGACGTTTCCGTTTTTCGCGTCGTTCGACGGCGAGGAAGAAGCTTCGAACAGCCTCAGTGAGGCGTCAGCCTCAGACAGCGCGAGTCTCGCGCCTCGCAGCGTCGATAACCGCGTCGCGCCTCTGTTCGAGCACGTGTTCCCGCCCGCCTCCGGTCCCAGCCTCAGCTTCATCGGTCTGCCGTGGAAAGTCGTGCCGTTTCCGCAGTTCGAAGCGCAGGCGCGCTGGGTGGCCCGGGCGCTCTCCGGCGCGGCGGCGCTCCCCGGCCGCGCGGAGATGGCGTCGCGCGCGGCGGCGGCGGAGGCGGCGGACCGGGGCGCGGGCGTCGCCGACCGCCACGCGCATAGGATGGGGGACGCGCAGTTCGCGTACAACGACCGGCTCTTGGCGTACTGCGGCGAGCCGAGCGGGTTCCCGAAGTGGCGCGAGGCGATGTACGCGGCGACGGGTGTCAGAAAGCGCGCGTTCCCGACGTCGTACCGGGACGGACCGGACGAACCGTGGAGCGACGAAGAGGCGCTCGCGGAGGCGCGCGCGGAAGCGGCCGCGCTGGAGCTCGAGAGGAGCTCATCAGTGTAGCAGACGTGTATCTATAGCTAGCTCTAGCTAGACATGGGCGTCGTTAAAAGTCGGTTCGCGAAAACGTCCCGGGCTTCGCGAAAACGTCCGTCTCGGCCGTCTGTGACATCAGGCGCGAAATCCTATATTACCGACGTCTCTTCCCAGAGAGAGCGTTCGCGTCGGCTTCTGTCGTCGCTCTCGACAGAAGACCGCGCGCGGGGTGCGATGGCGGGGCGCTTCGGCGCCTTCGCAAAGCTCTCGCGCGATGACGGCGGCGGGCGTCCCACGGATACGTGGTCGTGCGCGCGGTGCTCGCGGCGCAACTCCCCGGCGTTGAAGCGGTGCGAAAACGAATCGTGCCGAGCGGTTCGAGGCGACGGCCGGCTCGATCCCGCGCGGGTCCCGGGGAGACGTCACGCGGACATGGGCTTCGAACTCCGCGCGGGAACTCGGTCTCGAAGCGGCGCAGCCGCGTGGGCTGGACCGGCCCGCGCGCCTCCGCGCGACCCCGCCGCGCGCGTGGACCCCCCCCGCGGGTCCGCGCGCGCGCGCGCCGACGCGGACGCCGAGGCGCGATCGAAGTACGCGCGAAAAAAGACGACGCATCTAACTTCGGAAGCCTCCGTCGACGCGTTCGTTCCCAGAACGAACGCGGCACCGCGGAGAGACACGCGCCAAAGACGCGTGCCTGATCCGCCGACGCGCTGGACGCCGTCTGATGTGTCCGACGCCGAGCGGAAGGTCTCCTCTTCCTCCGCGCGCGCCAAAGAACCGACGCCGCCGCCGGACTCGGACCCCGTGCTCGTCGAGACGGCGGCGCCCGGGTTCGCCGACCAGGGCGTCGCGAAGACGGACGTCGTCGTGGACGAGGACGGCGACGCCGCCAACGACTTTTTCCTCGCGGATCCCGATCCAGATATCGAAGTACGCTCGGCGCCGACCTCGGCGCCGCGCGATGAGGGAGAAGACGTTCGCGGCGGGCCCTCTCAAACGTCGCCTTCACTATTTCAAAAACAAAAAACGCACTCCGTTCGCGCGTGCGCGTCGTGCGCGCTGGACGTCTCCGCGCAGCCGGACGTGCCGCTGCCCGCGTTGGCGAAAGATGACCCGCCGCGCCCCGACACGGAGGTGGGCCGGTGGCTGGGCTGGTGCGAGGACGGGTGCGCGGTGGCGCTGTGCGGCCCGTGCGCGACGGCGAGCGTGACGCCGGTGCTCGCCGCCGCGACGACGCGTCTCGAGGCGGTGGTCTCGGGGCTCGGCACCGGCTACACCGCGCTCGGCGAGGACGACGACCCCGAAGGCGCCGCGGCGCGGGACCCGCCCGTGCGGTGTCCT
>Ga0181559_10005712_pt1 | contig 11852 bp, 7 predicted proteins | sample 011ome_21_FD_133752 | JGI IMG/M metagenome (GOLD analysis project Ga0181559, IMG submission 133752) | Coastal salt marsh microbial communities from the Groves Creek Marsh, Skidaway Island, Georgia - 011508AT metaG (megahit assembly) | ecosystem: Environmental > Aquatic > Marine > Intertidal zone... | reverse complement strand
TAGACGTGTCAAACGCATAAGCTTTGATGAAAACTTTCTGATCCAAGGAGCCGATTTGAGAAGATTTATAGTCGCAGGCGTTTATGACGAACCCATTAAAACGAAAACAGCGTTGATGGATTTGATCAACGCTGCTGAAGAGGTTTTATCGATCTTGCTTGGTGATTAGATTCCGCCAGGATCAGTCGATTCGCTGTCCGCCGTTGAGGTAGTGTACGCACTCGTGCCGATAACCGCCGCTGCACCGAGAAGCGATGTTCCGATGAGGTTACTCGTTCCACCCGAAGACGAGCCTAGTAATGGTAGGATCGCTCCGTCTGCTGTCAACGGCATTCCGCACTCGTCATAGTCTAGCGAGATTTCCATCGTGAATTCTTCTTCAAGTTCAATGGCCGACACGAACCGTTTGCCATCGACTGTTGTGATTTGTGACGTTGCGGTTGCTTTGGGATCAATCAACGTGATACGCGAGGCGCCTATCCCACCGCGTCCGACGATGATAACTGAGTATAGACCTGACGAGAGATTCTCGAGATAGAATTGACCTTCTTCATCGGTTACGGTTTGCCGAACTCGATCTTGATCATCGATCAGAAACACCAAGTGGTTTTCCACGACGTTCGAATCTTCGAGGCTGTTTAGCCTCGCATCAGTGGTATTCGATGCGACAAGTTTTCCATCGAGTCCACCATTGGTCATGACTACTTCCGGAAGTGCCGCTCCTTTGACCTCGTGAAGTGAAGATTGGCTTGCTACCTCGTTGTCTTGCGGTTCGTGATTCGGGATAGAGCGAACATAGGGAGTCGCCATTTTTTCGAACAGATCCACAGCAATCATCGCAGGGCTAACGAGAGCTTGGCTCGGAACCGCTCCAAACCGTTCGTCGTCTTGTGCCAAGAAGTGCAGGGCTTGCCAGCCGATATATCCTTCGGCCCAAACCGTCAATGTGTAATCGCCTGGCGTGATGCCAGGTATCTTCGCCACTCCATGTTCATCCGTCGTCGCAACGGCTTTCAGTGCGTTGGGACCGGTTATCTCGACTCTGGCGTTGCTAAGGCCAACCGGATGACCAATATCAGCGGGGATTATCACTTGACACTCAAAAAGTCCAATTTCCGAGGGTTTAATCCACTGCGAAACGGTTGGTTTGATCTTCGCGTCTTGAGCGAATGACTGAGTGATCACTGAGCAGTGGAATGCCAAAAAGATGGTGGCAAGATTGAGCTTGGTTGCACGCATGATGCTTTCCGAAAATGACCGAGAGACAGGTTGTCGTCTCTTCGATGCTATTTATCCCAGTCGGTCTCGTCGAATTGTTTTAAGCACAACTGTTAGACAAATTAGGAATAGAGATCGGATAGCGTTGATTGAAGGTATGACGTGGCTTGTGCCGGTTATTCCGAATCCTTGTCTTGTGTCTCGGTCGTCATTAGTGAAGCAAGAAAAACGAGAGCGAATAATCCGAGGCCGGCAAGCAGACCAGCGCCCACGCTTGTTTGCAGTAAAGGACGCAGGATAGGACTAATCTGTGTGCCAGGAGTCGGTTGATTGATGATTGACACCAACCTGCCAGAAAAAGGCGAATGTTGCGGTAATTTCGTCAGTCGCGAGACGGTTTGCTGGAGAAGTTGATGTTGGGTGACCACGGCATCGGTTAACCGTTCGTATTCCCTCGCTTTCATCTCTTCTTGGCTGATCTTTGCGGCTAACTCCTGCAATAGAGCGTTCTGTTGGTTGTATTCCGTGTCCACTCTTTCTTTTTCGGACTTTAATGCGTTTAGCGCTTTGACAACCTTTTCGCCGTTACTTGGATTGTCCAGTGGTTGGGTTGACTCAGTTGTTTCGATCTCGGAGGTGGCGAGAGGTGTTTCATTGTTATTGGTTTCGTTCTTAGATTCGTCCACCGGTGTATTGATCATCTCCGAGGGTGCGGGACCAAGAGCGTCAATTTGTAATTGCAGGACGTCAATTTCAGATTTCTTGAAGACCACCTTGGGGTGTTTTTCGCCGTAGCGTTCTCGCAGTTGTTCCAATTCGATAGCGAGAGGTTCCATCTTGATCCGGATTTCCCGCTCCGCTTGCTTTCTCTTGGCGATCGCAATTTGTCGTTCGGCGTCTGACTGCTTCGAGTCCTTTGGTGGCGTGACTGGCTTGGGAACCGTGACCGTAATTGGTGTCACTGGGACATTCAGGCTAACGAGAATCGCCTCGGTTGATCCACCTTCCTGGATCAGGGATTCGACGTGTCGTAGTTTTTCGCTCAGCCCAGCTCTTAAAGCCTCAAGTTCCGCAACTTGCTGCTGCAGACTGGTGAACTGAACGACGAGTCCCGAGATAGTGACGCCGTCACGCTTGACCGAAGTGACTTCGGGAGAAATCAGTGATCGCTGCTGCTCCAGTTTTTCGATTCGTTCCTCAATTTCTTCACGCACTTTTGTCAGCAGATCGACAGCTTGATACCACTGATCCGCATGACCTCCTTCTGAAAGCAACGCGGATGCAGCGTCACAGATTGCGTTGAGTGCAATTTGCGAGCTGCTGGGCGTGAGCCCGCGAAAGGTAAGTTCGTAGGCGCTGCCGACGTCACTAGTCGGTCCCTTGGTAACACTTAGATTGCCACTAATCTGAATGTTCTGTGCGACCTCTTCGGCATCTTTACCCGTGATTCCAAAAAGCCGACCAAGGTTGCCGTCTGTTACCGCTTTGGCGAGGACTTCTTGGCTGGCGATCAACGAAGAAAGGTCCGATTCAGAATTCTGATCGATTGACGTCACAGGAGCCGAATCTGATGCGTCGAGGCCTGAGCCTGCTTGATCACCCGCCAAGGTGGCCACGTTAAGCGTTCCTGTGGATTGGAAGATTGCTGTTTGCTTCACATACACAATGTAGCCTGTGGCGAATCCAATCAATCCACCCATTGTTGTCCAAGCAATGAGGGCGACAAGTGTGGCTAGCAGGTTGGTGTTTTTTTTCATGATGAAGCTTTATCACTGAAAGTTTTATGGATTCGTGAGGACCGATTCCACATTGGCTTTTCGATAGTTTTCTTCGATTTTACGAATCGCTTCCTCGGTGTTTTGACCGGGGAAACTATTTGCGAGTAAGGCGAGGTGGTCAACAATTTGCGACGTTCGGGGACGTAGTCGTGCTGCTTGAGTGAGCAGCTGCTCTGAAACTGCCTTGCGGTTAGCGTCGAGGAAATCGGTTTCGATCAGCAAGACGCGAGTCGCATCGTCAAGTGGGCTGAGCGCAAGTGAAGATGCTGCGTGTTGTCTCGCAAGCCGCCACTGTTCGATATCCTGATTCTTTAGCATGACCGTTTCGGGGGCGACACCATTGATGTGTACGGCTCGGCGCACGTTGATTGGCATGGACCATTGATTCGCTGAGTCAGAGTCTGCCGCTTGGCTTTCCACCAAAGCTTGGCTTCCGATTCGGTGCTGACGATCCAGCAGCAGCGTTGCCATGACGCGATGGCCCATCGCATCAATCGGGTTGTCCGTGAGCATTTCGCGCACGTGTTCAATCTCTGCATCAAGGTCCATTGACCGTTGTTGAATGGGTAAATTGCGATCAGCGTGTCGCTGGATCATTAGTTTTTGCCAAAACCCACCTGCCTCTAGATCCGAGGTTGCGCAAACTAAGGCGGCAATCAGAAAGATTGAAAGTGCGATCATTCCGATCGTGATTGGTTGATCAATTTGAGTGGTGCTGGGATCTGTTTCAGTTCCGCGATCCTGAGCAAGCTGGGAGATTCCACCGCATAAGATTGCAATCGTGAGAATGAGTGGCACGTGGGTAATTCCAAAGTCGAACGACTGTGTGACCAGCAACGATGCCAACGAAAAAGTGGTCGCAACCGCAGTTGCCCGTCCCAATCTCGCTTCGCTTAACGAACGATTATCAAGCGATCGTGAGACCTTCCGGATTTGACGGGCGGCGATCATCATTCCAAGAAGAACCATTGGCAGTAGCCAAATGCCTCCTTCAAGTAACCATTCAACATGCATTCCGTCTGCGTTCACTGCCCATCGCTCGATCGCGTTCTTGCCGTGTGGCAATTGAGCGTATCGATAGGTTCCTAGACCAGCTCCAGCGGGTAGGTGAGCGACAGCCGCTTTCAGTCCATCTTCCCACTTGCGTAACCGAGGGTCGTTTGATGCGGTTCCATCGGTAAGCGTTGTGAGCCTCGCTTCCATCTCCTCGCGTATGCCAAGGCCATCCAGCATCTGCGTCGAACCGAATCCAATCACCACGAACAACAGCAGCCATCCGAGTCGAAAACGACGTAGACTGATCATCGATAAGGCGATGGTTGCAAAACACATGCCCAAAAATCCACCTCTTGAGCTACTGGCCAGTACTCCCATGACCATCACCGCGGCGAATAAAAAGGTAAGACCCGACAGCCACATCCGAGTGGATTGAGCAGCTCGATTTGATTTGGCTCGCGTCCAGATGGCATAAAAAATCCCTAGTACGCAGCCAAGGCATAAATTGATATAGCCGATGCAAGTGTTGTTGTTGATAAACGGACCAAATGGACCATTGGCGCCTACGGGGGTGATCAACAATCGTTGACGTAGTTCGTGATTCCAGTCACGATTCAGTCGGATCATGTCAGCAGCGCCAAAGAAACAGAAAACAGATCCTGCAATCACTGGGATAATCAAAAGCGCCCAAGCTGCTCGGCGATCCTGATAACAGATCGATGATAGCCAGCAACCTACTGCGAAGATGAGGGGTAATGACAGCGCTTGACGAGTCAAATGCGGGGCAACGCTAATCGGAAAAGCCCGACTTGATTCCGTATACCCCGGCGCATTGGGCCACTCTTGAACTTCTTCGCGAATTTCTTCCGGTAGCCATTCGCGATAGGCATCGTAGGATGCTGGGGAAAGAGCTTTGACAACGCTTGGCGGGAGCGGCACGCACTGCAGTCCCGCGATGAACCAGATGGCCATGGCAAGCTGAGTGAGTATCGGTGGTCGGAAGGCAGATTGATTCCACGCCAGCCCAAGTCCCATCACAACAAGGACCAACAGTGCTTTACATGCGTTGGCTTGTGTCCACCGATGTCCACCGCCATCATCCCACGCGCTCAAAACAGGCACTGCTGCTAACGCAACAGCTAGCACCAGCAAGGCAATTCGTTTGAGATCAGTTTGGGGATGCATTGAGGTGGATGAGAACGTTTGGTTTGCCGAGAACGTTGTTAAAAATTTGCGGGCAACTTGAAGATGGGAAAAAACAAAGGAGGAAGCGAAAGGTAAATTCTCAAGGTTTCCCCATCTGGGTGGACTGCAACTCTAGGTGGAATGTAGCACGCGTTTTGCGCTTCTGCCCCGTTTAAATTCAATCTCTAATGGATGTAACGATTGAATAGAATGCGCAAGGTTTCCCACCTTGGACAGCGTTAGATGTCTCTTGATCGTAGCGCTGATCCCGACCCGATGCGTTTCCTTTCGCGAGCGTTGATCATCCATCGTGTTTCTTAATACCGCCAAAGTCGCTATTTCTGGAAAAGGTCTTAGAAACCAATCAACCCTTCTCAATCAATCAGACGATTAAATTGAAGGACTAATCCTTCGACTGAGAGAACACGGATGAGCGTTAATTTACTTCGCGGGCAGTTTGGCGGTTTTCGAGCAAAGGTCGCCATTTTGTGCGCCTTGGCGATGGTTTCAAATGTCTCCGCACAAATGGGACACGTGCTCGAATCGGTGGGGCCAGTCAATCAATCGATGGGTGGCGCCGCTACGGCAATGCCACTTGATGGGATGTCAGCGATTCAGTGGAATCCTGCGAGCATCAGCGGGCTATCAGGTTCAGAGATTGGTTTTGCATTCACGGTGCTGGCCCCTAACACGGATCTCTCGTCGAGTGTCGAGGCTGGCGCATTTGGTCCGTTTGGGCCCGCTGGTCGTCTGAGCGGAACCAGCGAAAGTAATACCGATATCAGTCCCATGCCTTCTTTTGGTTTTGTGTTTAAACCCGAGGATTCACCGTGGACTTTTGGGCTCGGTGGCTCTGCGATTGCAGGCTTTGGCGTTGACTATGCTGCTAGTAGTTTTGACCCTAATGACACCAATCCTTTTCTGACGCCCCAGCCAGGAACAGGGAACGGTTATGGCATGTCGGCTTTGTATTCATCTTTTCAGATGTTGCAAATTTCGCCAGTCGCTTCTTATCAGCTTTCATCCAAGTGGTCTGTCGCGGTTTCTCCGAACTTCAATTGGACTTCGCTCGGTGTTTCTCCGTGGCCGGCGACAACGCCCAACGCGGATCAAACTTATCCTTCGGGCGCCCACGCTGATGCACGTTGGGGGCTGGGCATATCTGCTGGAGCTTACTGGGAAGATTGTTGTAGCGGCTGGAAGTTCGGAGTGTCTTATAAGTCAACGCAGTGGATTGATCACTACAACATTAATGCGATGGACGAGAATGGTTTCCCTCGTCTGATTGAATTCGATATGGACTACCCTGCCATTGTTTCACTCGGTCTTGGATATTCTGGAATCGAGTATTGGGATTTTGCTTGGGACGTTCGCATGATCGATTATGCCAACACGGATGGATTTGAAGTGTCAGGATATGATCAATTTGGGGCGGTGAGAGGATTTGGTTGGAACAGTATTTTGACCACATCCGTGGGGGCTCAATGTCAATTAACCGAAAACGTTCGTTGGCGAGTAGGGTACACGTTTAACGAGTCGCCCATCGGTGGAGACGTTGCTTTTTTCAATGCGGTGTCGCCAGCAATCGTCAAGCATCACCTGAGTACAGGTCTTTCCTATGACTTTGACGATCGCTGGTCGATGGCGATCGCTTACACACATGGATTCAATAACGAAGTCACCGGTCCGTGGCAGGGACCACAAGGGCCGATTCCCGGCACCAGTGTGACCCATTCCCTCTCGACGCACTTTGCTTCATTCGGGATTCAGGCAGCGTTTTAGAAGAAGCCCTGCAAAGAATGGGATTGTGCGATTGTGATGACACGCTCATCACATGCCGCTGAGGGATGAACCAATGTGATTCGTCTTATCGTTTTGCCTCTGGCAGTTTGACATAGGCTCGCAGGCTAGCCGACAGCGTTGCCACTTGCTCCGCTTGGGATGCATCATCAGCAAGGTTGGTGATTTCATCTGGATCATTGCGGTGATCATACAATTCGCGGCCAGCTTTTCCTTCTAGCCATTCGGTGTATCGAAAGCGTTCTGTGCGAATGGAGTAACCCCAAGCTTTTTTGCCATGCCATATTTGCGTCACGGCGGGTTTCTTCCAAGTGTCAGAATTTGGGCTAACTAATAAGGGACGCAGTGACTGACCCTCGAGGTTTGTGGGTGCCTTCAGTCCACAAAGATCCGCCAAAGTTGGATAGAGGTCGAGCAGTTCCACAGGTTTGCTGCTGACTGCACTTTGCTGGAACCCAGGGGCCGCAATAATTAATGGCATTCTGGCTGAACGCTCAAATGCTTTCCGCTTGTACCAGAGTCCTTTTTCACCGAGGAAGTAGCCATGGTCCGACCAAAAGACGATGATTGTTTTTTCGAGTAGATCGCTTTCGATCAACGCATCGAGTAGTCGTCCAACTTGGGCGTCGACAAATGAGATCGTTGCGTAATAGGCCTGCTTGCATTTTCTTGCTTCGTCGATGCTTACATCTTTAAAGTAGAATGGCCAATTCTTCATGTCTCTTTGGATCGCCATATCTGGAACGTCAAGCAGGTCATCCCGTGCGGAATCGAGATCCTGTATTTCAATCTCCTTTATCGGATAGAGGTCAAAGTATTTTTTGGGGGCAACGTAGGGGCAATGAGGATTGAAGAATCCAGCAGCAAGAAAAAAGGGTTCGTCTTTTTTCTCATGAATCCATTCGATTACCTTTGATGCCACTTTGCCATCGGTGTGATCGGTGTCTTGGCTGGTGGGATCCCACCATGCCATACTGATACCGAGGTTCTTGTTGTTTTCCTGACCAGCGCCATAGCGGATGATGTTCTCTTGTTGCGAACGGTCAATTCCAACGGGGTTATCCCGTTCGTCCCACGTCATCGGGTCGTCATTGCCGTCCGTCCCAATCATGCTTGGGTTTCCGTAGTGGTAGATTTTTCCCGATCGCGCCGAGAAATAATCGTTGTTCCTGAATAGCTGTCCTAATGTCACGACGTCAGGGTTTTTTTCTCTTAACTCGTGTTTTAGCGTGTGCATGTCTAACGTGTCGGGCCGCAATCCCGTCATCAAGCTCGCACGACTTGGCCCGCATAGTGGTTGTTGGCAATAAGCGTTATCGAATCGGACTCCCATCTTGCAAAGGCGATCAAGATTAGGAGTTTTCACCAGCGGGTGGCCGTAGGCGCCAAGGTCGCAATTCATGTCATCCACGGAGATGAATAGTACATTCATCCTCTCTTTCGCGTTGACCGTGGTCGGTGTGAACGCCAGCGAAATGAGTAGAAAGAGGGCGGCTGATATCGGTGGATGATGGAGCATGATTGGTATTAGTTTGGTCATGAAAATTGGCTGTTAATGATCGGCGAGGTTCAGGTTCCTTGCCGTTCGAATGATTGATGTTGTGATCCGTTGCGGAGATGTGTTGATTTGCAAAACGGTCTTAATCAGCTCCGGACGGGATCGGCTGCGGAGAACTGGTTGGTCCGTGAATTTCAAGAATATCAGGTCCGATCGGCTGTGGAATAAACTGGACGCGGTCGATCGCCATTTGTCTAGGCTCTGTCTTCGTCAGGTCGTGATGCCGATGATAGACAATGAACAGCTCTTTCCCATCCGGCGAGGTGGTAAAGCAATGATGAGCGGTTCCGTGAGCATAAGCTGTTGATTTCATGATTGGGTTATATAGGTGCTTGGTCCATGGTCCCAGCGGTGATTTGGATGTAGCGTATCCAACCGCGTAATGGGGACTCTCAAAATGACTTCCGGAATACGTCAAATAGTAAAGATCTTTGTGTTTGAGTACGACGGGACCCTCTGCGATTGCCGCCTGATTCCGCTCCCACGGTTGGTCTGCTTGAATCATCCGTTTGAGTGAGTTTGGCTTCAGAGAGACCATGTCATCATTGAGCTCTCCTCCCCATATTTCGTTTCCCTGATTGAATCTGACATAATAGAAATACGCCTTGCCATTATCTTGGAAAACGTGTGCATCGATACGAACGGTTTCTGGCAACATCGGAGATTGAGGTAGTTCTTTGAAAGGACCCGTTGGATGGCGCGATTTGGCTACACAGATTCGAGTATCGGTGGCGTAGTAAAGATAAAATTGGTTCTGATGCTCGATAATGTCGGGGGCCCAAAATCGCGACGTTCCCCAACTTTGTTTTTCGGTGATGACAAATCCATGGTCCTGCCATTGCACCAGATTTTGCGATGAGTAAAGGCGAATGCCCCGCTTCATTAACGGATGGTCAGCACTGTGCGTGCAGTAAGCGTAGTAGGTGTTGTTGTGTTTCAGTATCGCCGGATCTGCAACATTCGCTTGAACAGGATTGGTGTAGGACTGACGAGGCGGAATCGGGTTAGGAGCATTGATCGTTAGATTTCGGAATTCGGCGTCTCCACCTAGTGCGCGGAGGCCAACTCTGCCGGATTGAAATCGATGATCAATTCCATCAAAGGTGGGAAATCGATTTACATTCAGTGGGTCATTACCAACCCATGCCTGGAATTGGTTTCCTCTCGCGATAACTCGGATCGTGTACCACTGTTCGGCTTCGATTTTTGAAACCTTTTGCGCGATTTCATTCCAGTTGTGATTTGCTGCGCCCCAAATGATGGAATCACGAGCAGCGTCAATCCCGATGTAATAGCCGTCGTATTCATCAATTTTACTTCCCGCATTATTCACTCGGAAAATCACACCTGCTTGACAATGGTTACCTGCTTTAACTTCGACCGTCATCACGAAGTCATCCCACACCTTTTGACCAACGAGCAGTTTGGCGGGGTCTCCTGTCGCGCGCACGGTAAGCTGGTTGTGGTTCCATTTTCCACCGAGCGATACCAACTCTTCGTTAACGAAAGATCGAGTGCTTTCCTGCGCAAATGAAGAATGACTGATGAGCAGCAAAAAGGTGTAGAAAAGCAGCATCAGGTGATGGGATTTAGAGGAAAGTTTCTTATTCTTCGTTTTGTTTTGCATTACCAATTTTCTTAGAGGCGTATTCGATTTCACTAAGCGATGGATCAGTGCGCTAAGATTGTCCGATTATTATTCAGTAAATCAATCACGGAGATACTCTGTGTGCGAAAGTCATTCGATCTCACGCAAAAGTCTTTTCTAGATAGACGGAGTCGGGATTGAGAAATCATATTCGAATTGAATGATGGTTGATTCACTAAACTTTTATCACTGGAGTTGGTTTGCTTGATTCAGTATCTTTGTCTAGAGACTTTGTAGAGCAGTATTCATTTGACTGTACGATTCGTTTTGTTTCTTGAAGTTGCGAAGAGCGAATTTGGCCGGCCTCTATGTTAAAACGAAAGCTAGTCAAGTTGTCTCGACAGTTTCGTTGGTCTCTCCCTTTGCGAGATGCCGTGCCGATTCACTGGCACGTTGGACGTCCAAATTTTGGTGATGATCTAAATCCGTTGTTTTTTAGCCGGGTATTTGACGCGTCTGTCTGTCTTTCACGAAATGGTCATCGTGAAAGAATACTTGGCATGGGAAGCATTTTGCATAAGTCGGATGCTCGCTGTCACGTTGTCGGAAGTGGTCTTTTGGATCCTTCTTTAGCCTCTTCAATTACAGCGAGATCGGTTTTGTCATTAAGAGGTCAGTTATCTGCGGATGCTACAGGCCTTGCTCCAGAGTTTTTGGGTGATCCTGCAATCTTCTTACCCGAACTATTTGATGTTCCCGCAGTGAAAACACACCGATACGGTTACCTTCCGCATCACAGTGAGTCACGGGAAATTCGCGGCATCATTCCCAAAGATTGGAAGTGGGTTGATCCATCTTGGAGTCCATTAAAAGTACTCGCGTCGATTCGATCGTGCGAGAATCTATTGAGTCGGTCGCTGCACGGACTGATCTGCGCAGATGCTTTCGGGGTGCCAAATGCCTGGTTGCGACCAACGGAGGGAATGGAAGGCGGGAAGTTTAAATTTTTGGATTACTACTCAACCGTGAGCGATCCAAAGCAACCGCTTCGTTTAGAGGCCAAGGATTTTCAACGATCTGGTAAAGCGATTGACTTTAGCATTTCCAAGTATCGGTTTAACTCGGTCGATTATCTCGCCGCTATTCGGCAACTTAGGATTACTACCAAGGCATCATGACGACAGTCTTGTGATATCTTGTTCGGAAGAACGTTTGTTTTGGCGAAATGCGTTCAAAGAATGAACGCGATTAACGGGCACAGGTGCAGAAACAAGCATGGCCATCAAAATCAGTCATCTGCGACAGGAGCTTCGGGCTAATTCAAATGACTTAATCGCTAGGGTAAGAGGAAATGGGATTGATCGTGATCTCGTCTTCTCTCGTTTTTTTACGGAGACAGAACGCTTTAACTGTGAGTCAAATCTTGACCCCTTTGTTGTGTTAACGCTCCTACCTGCAATGCGTTCTGGTGAGTCGATTGAAATAGATGGGGAAGTGAGTCAGCAGCTTCTTTCTCGTATAAATCATGAAATCCAAGATATTGCACTGACAGAAGTCGTCGGTCTGCGTCGTGTGGAAGTGAATGCATCGCATGCGGTTGAGCAGCATTCCGAACAGGGGGGGCATGTTGCGACGGGATTCAGTGGCGGAATCGATAGCCTTCATCTGCTGGATGCTTCACTGTTTCGTAATCGTCTTCCCAAGTCCATGCGAGTGAGTCTCTTGGTTC
>Ga0181559_10005709_pt1 | contig 11856 bp, 8 predicted proteins | sample 011ome_21_FD_133752 | JGI IMG/M metagenome (GOLD analysis project Ga0181559, IMG submission 133752) | Coastal salt marsh microbial communities from the Groves Creek Marsh, Skidaway Island, Georgia - 011508AT metaG (megahit assembly) | ecosystem: Environmental > Aquatic > Marine > Intertidal zone... | reverse complement strand
TATCAAACCCTGATGCGGATGCCCAACCTTGCTTCGAATAATTCTCAAGTCTTTCTGATGCGAATGACGCTTGGATTCTTTGAGGTGGATGCGGCGACCGGCGAGTTGGGACGCGAGTACAACGCGGATGCTGGGATGAGTGAACGTTATCAAGCAACCTTCGTGGTCGATCGATCGATACCTGTTGGTTTCGAGCCGGGTAAGGATTTGAACGCTCGTGATGTTGTGATTTTTGAAAGCTACGGACAATGAGACAGGTCGGCGCAATCAATATGCAAGCTTGGACTTACCAGACCGATTCGCGTCACCGCGTTGCCTTCACGCTCGTTGAGATGTTGGTAGCGATGGCGGTGACGCTCTTGATGATGGTCGCCCTTGCGCGAGCCTTTGCATACGTGGGTCGGCAGGTTCAGGAAAGCCGCGCGGTCACTCAGCTGACCTCGGAATTGCGTGACGTCACGTCGCGAATCCATCGTGATCTTAAGCAATCTACCGTGAACCTATCGGCTAATCGTGGTTTGGAGCCCGATCAAAATGGATACTTCCTCTATTACGAGGGACCTTTGACCGATGCGACCTCTTCGCTTTTTCGAGTGGATGATTCTTCTGGGAAACCTGTTCTTCCCGATTCTCGCTACGGTGATTGCGACGACTATCTTGCATTCACGGCGGTCGCCAAGCCCGGTCAGTGGTTTCGCGGAAAAGTCCCTCGGTTTTTACTAGCGCAGAAAGACGCTACCAGTTATCCCAATTCGATCTTTCCAACGGACCCAACGGATCCAAATGATCCCGCTTACCAAGACTTAGTGGTGATTGAATCCAAATACGCCGAGATCGTCTACTTTGCCAGCCCTGAATACTATGCCGATTCAACATCAACCCCGTGGCCAACCTATGTCGACAACGACGGGTTGATTGATGTGGATAGCAGTGGAGCGGTCGATGGCACGGAAGTAGGAAACGGGTACCCGGATCGTTTGAGGATACATCGACGCGTTTTACTGATTCGCCCTGACCTGAACATCGCTGGCACCGATGGTCAACTTGAACTTGGCACCGGGATGATTGGCGGAACGAATGCTAAGCTGGGTCTTGCAACCACCGTCCATCAACGATGTGACCTTTCCGTGCGGCGAGTGCTCGATAGCACGGGCAAGCCAACCGTTCGTGTCGCAGCGAATTCGCTGGCAGATCTCAGCAAGCCGCACAATCGATTTGCTCATTTTAGGATCGATTACGGCAATTATACTTCGATGCCAATTTTAGCCTTGGGGGCACCGGCGACCGTTTTGACAAAAACGGGGAATGTGTCTCCGATCACGGCAGCGGTGCCGACGATCACTGATTTGAATGGTTTTTTACGGCCGGAGTTTGTATTAGGCGGGACCCGCCAAGGCGAAGATATCTTTTCTGACTATGCCGTCGGATTTGATGTTCAGATTTATGATCCTGAGGTGCGACTGTTTACCGAAAATGAAACCGTTGGACCCACCGATGCTGGATATCGTGATGCGTTGGTTAATGCGGCATCTCTGCGGCAAACGCGAGGTGGTTATGTCGACTTGTGCTATCCGGTGCTCTCGGGCGGTTCAGTGAGAGGTTGGCAGGCTATCGCCCGTGACTCACGCGGACAAGCTGGAGTCGACTTCAGCAGTAATGCAAACAACTTGACTTTGTTTACATCCAAGTACTCGGGTGTGAAAGCGTTTGGAACTGCGATCGATTCGTATACCGACAACCTGTATCGGTCTGGTCGCTTGTATGCAAATGGTAACTCGCTTGCTGTTTTTCAACCCACGTTTGATACTTTCACGTCTCACTATGAGCGGGATGGTTTTTGCCAGATTTCGGGCCGTTGGTATGCAGTAAATCCGCCTCGAACCCCTGACCTCGGTGCGAATGGTTTAGACGACGATGCGCAGTTTGGTGCGGATGATATTGGTGAACGCGAAACCTTGCCTCCGTTCCCCGGTGAAGTCGATTCGATTCGCGTCTCGGTTCGATTAGAGAACGCTAAGAATCGATTGGTTCGTCAAGCCTCCGTCGAATATGCCAGTCCGTGATGGTTTCCTTGCTTGGGTCTCGGCCATCACGTTTGCGGTTGGTGTCAGTAGCGGTATCACTGGGAATGTCATTAGTGATGCCACTCGATAATGACGGGAATTTTTCAAGAGGATAACGACTCCGAAAGATGCATCGATCGTTGCTCCATGTCATGCTCGCGATTCTGTTTGTCGCAATCCTCAAAAGTTGGTTGCCGCCGGAAATCTCTCGCGTGAACCCATCGGATCGCTCCTCGGATGCTTTGGTTGACGCAATCAAGGACCGCATCGAACAAGCGACGATGCGTGATATCGATGCTTGGTTATTCAGGCAGCAAACTTTTGTCGTGGAAATCGAATCACAACCTCGAGTAACCGTTCGAGTTTCACTACAGCAATTTGATCCTCGAGCGGTGGTTGCCATTCTACCGGGTAAAGATTTGCAGCCCGGTGTTGCGGGCGTGGATGACAATGGCAATGGAGTGACAGATGATCGCGGCGAACTGGGTGCCACCCATAGTGACGATCGCTGCGAGGCGATGAGTGCGGAAGTGGCGCAATCGATGGGGGTGCGGCCGCTCGTGTTGCAGCGGGGCGCGTTCATGTCGGTTGCCGCTTCGGATCAAATTCTGCCGGGGGCTCAGCAACGCATTCAGGTCGTTTGTGATTCGAACGAACAGACATTTTCATTTCTAATTGCCGATGGCACGACCTTCGTCGTCAACGATCAAGATGGCGTCCGCATCGAAGGTGACAAAGAGTGATGGGGGACGCGTATTCACACTCAGCTAACCCAACTCACAGGCAGTTCTAATGGCCGCGGAAGGCCCTAATGGCGTATAGTCTTGCCTTGTTGCCGGATAATGGCGTTCCAAACAGGGGTCACTTGGCGTTAGCGCGGCGATCTCTAGAATAGGGGACACGAAATTTGAATTCGAACCCACACATTAACAGTGACCATGCCAGATCATCATTCGCTTGATATTAAACGTGTTGCAATTTTGTTTGCGGGTGGTCCCGCTCCCGGGGCAAACGCTGTGATTTCCACGGCAGCTTTTACCTTTCTCGAAGAAGGTGCTCAGGTTTTCGGCATCAAGCATGGCTACAGTCGTTTGGCCGATTACTCCGCTGCGAGTCCTATGCAAGAAGGTGAAGATTACATCACTTTCACGCACGAGACGTTGACGAACGCTCGTACTAGCCGCGGAATCATGATCGGCACGGCGAGGACCAACCCTGGTAAGCACGTGAGTGCTCCCGAGCATTTGGATGATGAAGAACTCGTTGCTCCACTGCGTCGTGTTTACGAGGGGCTTTGTTCGCTTGAAGTCGACGCGTTGATTTCGATTGGCGGCGATGACACGCTCAAGACCGCTAATAAACTCAAGTTGTTTCAAGACCGACTTCCCGAGGGTGCGCGTCGATTCCCCGTCATTCACCTTCCCAAGACCATCGATAACGATTACTCCGGCATCGATTTCACTTTTGGCTTTTTCACCGCAGCAGAGACGCTAGCCGAAGAAATTCGCAACTTGAATTTTGACGCTGCCGCCGGTCGCGCTTATTTCTTGTGCGAGGCGATGGGACGCAGTGCGGGTTGGCTCGCGTACGGTGCCGCCATTGCCGGTGAGGCGAGCATGGTTTTGAGCGTCGAAGACATTCGAGGTGACTTAGCAGACACCGAGACCAATGCCGAGACAGGTGAGCCACGCAAGGTGATGGCTCTTGAACGCGTCATTGATCGAATGGTCGACATGATGCTTGCCCGCGAGCGTGAGGGTCGACCTTACGGGACGATCGTGATTGCAGAAGGCATGGCAGAGTTCTTGCCTTCGAGATTCTTAGAAGGTATCAGTCGTGATGATCATGGACATATCAACATCTCGGCCATCAATCTTGCATCGATGGTATCTGGGTTGTTGGCTGACCGTTACAAAGAGCGAACCGGCAAATCGAAAAAGATCAATGGTTTGCAACTAGGCTACGAATCCAGATGCGCTGCGCCTCAGGCCTACGACGTGATGCTTGGAGCACAGCTTGGTGTGGGAGCATACCGAGCACTGGTCGAGGAAAAGCTCAACGGTGTGATGGTTTCCGTTCACGGACAACTCTCTTTGAAGTATGTTCCGTTTGAAGAGCTTGTCGATCCTCAAACCTTGGTCACGAAGGTTCGATTCATTGAGCCTGATAGCGACTTCCATCGTTTGGCTCGCTTCCTAGAAACTTGCATTGATCGATAGTGCAAGCTTTCGGGCAGTCACAAGTTTCCGCAATCACAAAAGGCTGGTTGATTGAAAAAGTCACCAGCCTTTTTGTTGCGCGATAAATTTTTCCAGTGCCCGACCCTATTCCGCATCGAATGGTTGTGCGAAAGCCACATCGAATAATAAAAAAAGGGCCTGCGTTCGCAACCGCGAATGCCGGCCCTTCTTCGATCTGACTCGAGATTCTTTCGGAGTCTAACCGAGAATACTCATCTTAGGACTTCAGCCCTATTTCTTTGGCAACAGAACGGTATCGATGACATGCACGACGCCGTTGCTGCAACTGATGTCGGTCTTCAAGATGCGTGAGTCGTTTACCTTAGCACCTTTGTCGTCGGTGCTAACCGCGATCGATCCACCCTGCAGGGTCTCAAGCGACTTTTTCTTAAGGACTTTGCCAGCGGTCATATTGCCTTTGACAACGTGGTAGGTCAAAACGGCGACAAGCTGATCCTTATTCTCTGGCTTGAGTAGGTTTTCGACGGTACCGGCCGGCAATTTGGCGAACGCTTCGTCTGTCGGAGCGAAAACGGTTAGAGGACCGTCTCCACTGAGGGCATCGACCAAGCCAGCAGCTTTGACGGCTGCAACGAGGGTGTTGAATTTTGCAGCGACTGCAGTTTCAACAATGGTCATTTTCTTTGCTTCTTCTGCCATCGCGAGACTTGGAAGCAGCATCATTGCAGCGAGGGCGAGGAGAGTTTTACGCATGGGTTGGACTCCTGTGTCCGTTGTGAGGGGGGTTGATCGCCAAAAAGTCTTGGACTCATTTTCGATTTGCAGGACTGTAGAGACATGGCAAGGAAAAAACTTGCAATAATTTTTCATGTTTCGCGGCAGACCCCGAAACTCGATCGCTCCGCGCGAGTTACTAGGTTAGCGACGCGTCAATGCAGCCAGCTATTCTGCTGGATTTACGAGAAAAAAGTCTTATCGAATCTCTTTTTGGATTTTCTATCAATGAAATTGAATCGTTTGATGGCCGGTGTGCTGGCAGCAGGTTTGGCAACATTGCTTGTCGGTAGTCTTCAAGCCCAAGGGCGACCAGGTGGACCCGGAGGCCCCGGTGGTTTTCGTGGTGGTCAAGGTGGTTTCCGGGGTGGTTTCGGTGGTGGTTTCCCCGGTGGCGGTGGTGGAAACTCCATGTCTCTTTTGAGAATCGAAGAAGTCCAGACTGAGCTGGAAATTAGCCCGGCACAAAAAGAAGCGATTGAAAAGTTAGCCGAGCAAGGCCGTGGTGAGCGACCTGACTTTGGTAATTTCCGTGAGATGAGTGAAGAGGAGCGTCAGCAAGCGTTCGAAAAGATGCGAAAGCAAGCTGAAGAGCGAGCAGAAGAAATGAAGCTGCAACTCGAGGAAGTTTTGCTGCCTCAGCAACTTGAGCGACTCGAGCAAATCAGCCTTCAAATCCGAGGCGTTCAAGCGTTGGACGATCCTGAAGTTGCTGACAAGCTTGGATTGTCCGAAGACCAAAAGACCAAGTTAGCGGAAGCTCGCCAAGCTCAAGGTGAGAAAATGCGTGAACGGATGCGTGAAATGTTCCAAGGCGGTGGTGCAGGTGGGCCTGGTGGCGACATCCGCGAGGCAATGGGCAAGATGCGAGAGGAAATGGAAAAAGAGATCCTCAGCGTTCTCACCAGCACCCAGCAATCAAAGTTCGAAGAGATGAAGGGCGAGAAGTTCGAGATGCCTGAAAACGCTGGTCGTGGCGGTCGGGGTGGTTTCGGCGGCCCTGGCGGTCAAGGTGGGCCCGGCGGTGCTAACGGGGGTCGACGAGGCGGTAATCGCCCACAGCCAGAGTAACATCGAAGCGTTGTGACGACTCGAGTGTTCACCATTACAGTGGATTGCGGCGAAGCGCTCCGCCGCTCTGCTCAGGGGTAGAGTCTTTTATAAGGCTCTGCCCCGTTTTTTTTAACTCAATTTGTCTTTTAGCTGGCAACTCAAGATCGTTGCCAACCGCTAACGAACGGTCGATAGCTTGACTTCACTCGATCGCTGGTCCAGAGCTTTGCAGGTGCGTTCCACCGCTCCACGATGACGGTTCACCGTGTCTGCGGCTTGCTTGCCGAGTCGAATTCGATAGGCAGGATCTTCGAGACAACGCCCAATGAAATGCTGGAGTTCGAGTTCATCCTTGACTCGAACAGCCGCCTCATTTTGAAGTAGTGTTTGGGCTATCTGCTTAAAATTGCGAGTATCAGGACCGAACGAGACAGCGCATCCGTAGCCAGCCGGTTCGAGCATATTTTGGCCTCCTCGCGATCCAAAACTCCCGCCAACGGTAGCTAAATGTGCCGTACCCCACCAATGCATTAGTTCCCCGATCGTATCAATTAAAAGGATACGATCTTGGGGCCATTCGGTTTGAGACTTTTTAGTGGATGACCTTCGAAGAGGAGTGTTCTGAAATGCACCAATGAGCTGGTCGACTTCGTCGAATCGCTGTGGGTGACGCGGAACGAGAATTAGTCTCAGGTTGGGGTGACGGTGCACCAACCGGTTGAAAATCGACAAAGCCATTTTTTCCTCGTCTGGTTGAGTGCTACCGACCAACCAAACCAGATGTTCATCGGACTGTCCTGCCCATGTTTTGCATTCCAAGACAGCGGGGGTATCACGGGTTGAGGGGGCGTTATCGAATTTGAGTGATCCAGTGACTTCGAGATTTTCTGGAGCGGTACCACACGAGCGAAAATGTTCGAGAACTTCGGTGTCTTGGCATCCGACCCAGTTCAGCGAAGCAAAGATCGGTCGAGTGAATCGAGAAAACTTCTGGTAACGTTTTGCGCTCCTCTCACTTAGTCTTGCATTCACGACAGAAATTTTGCATCCGTTATTTTCCGCTGCTCGAATGAGGTTGGGCCATAATTCCAATTCCATCAGAATTAATTCAGAGGGCCGAAGATTTTTGAATGTCCGTTGGACTGCCCAGGTGAAGTCGAGGGGACAAAAAAAAACGCGATCGTTACCAAAGAGTTTGATCGCTAGGTCATAGCCCGTATCGGTGGAGGTGCTAATGACGTAGGGTTTGGCCTGATCTGGCTGCAGACTTCCAATTAGCCCAGCGAGCAGATTCACCTCACCGACACTCACCGCATGGAACCAACGTAGATGGCTCTTGGCGGCGGCTATATCGCGGTAGCTTTTTGATTTTTTCGCAGAGAGTCCAAGCAATTTGTTGCTCAATCCGCGACGGTACCTTCCGCCGCGAACGGATCGCAAGATTAGGAAAGGACTAACCGCCACGATCAATAGAAGATAGACAACGTTGGCGAGCATGGGTTGCGCATCCTTTCCTGCTCAATCTCTGAGCTTGCCATTGTCACAGGCAAGCATTGTGGTGAGGCATCCACGTGATTGGCCGAATCCTTGGAACCGTTTGAACACATCGCAACCAATGCGGTCATTTAACCGTTGATTCGCATGTGGCAGGATTTGTATTTCTTGCCGCTTCCACAGGGGCACGGATCATTGCGACCGACCCTTGGTCCACGATTTCGAACCGTCGCGGGTTTTTGAGCTTCCCCGGATTGGTTCGACGTATTTTGGGTATTGCGATTCGCAGTTCCCTGCGACATGTTGTTAGTGGCGGTTGAGGATGTCGACGCTGGCGCAACCTCATCGTGTCTCGCTTGACCTTGCACCCAAGTGCTACGGATGAACGCTTCGTTGAGAGATGATTCCATCCGGAAAATGAGGTCGGTGACTCGCTCGCCAATCGCTTCCCAGATTTTCTCAAATAGACGCATCCCTTCGCGTTTGTACTCCACCTTGGGATCCATCTGTGCATAGCCTTTCAGGCCAACGCTACTACGCAGGTGATCCATAGTTAGCAGATGGTTCTTCCATGCATCATCAACAATTTGCAACAGAACTTGTCGTTCCATGCGACGCATTTCTGGATAAAACCGATCGTCAACGGCACCGTCAACTGCGAGCGAAAGTTGCTCGCGACTCATTCTCAAAAGATCTTCTTTTGCAATTTTGTGAGAGAGTGAATCATCTAGCCAAGTGATGAGCTCGTCGAGACTTTTTTCGTTCGAAGCCACTGCTACGGTGGTCTCTTCGCCGGCGTCGCCAAAGAGCGCATCAACTTTTGCTCGAGCAGCCTCATATTCACTTTGCGCTGCTTGGTTCGCACTGCGACTGAACTCGATGAGTTGACCCTTTAACTCATCGCGATTCATCTTGACGTCTTCAACGCCAAGTGTGACGTCGAATCTTCGAGCAACCCAATCAACCAAACCTTCTCGATCAAGCGAAGCTTGTGCTCCCTGCTGCGTGGTGAAACGAGAAAGACCAGTGAGAATTGGATACTCAGCTTCTTTGAGGCTATAAGCTTCCTCAGCTTGCTTTGTTAGAGCGACGGTGACTCTGCGTCTGTCCTCGACATCTTTGAATTCTTCGGGTTTGGTTTCAATGTTGAATTTATGTCGCATCCAAGCACTGAGCGTTTTCAGGCCAAAGTCTGCATCAAGCATCACAGAGCCTTCGCTCAGATCGATTTTTCCAATCCGTGTCTGGGCGACTTTGGTCAGTTCGTCAATCAACTCATCGCGTTCAAGGCGTTTAAGTTGGTGTTCTTGGAAATTACTTCCCTGGCGAGTATTGGACCAGTTCACCAACGCTTTCCAGTTCCACTCTTCCTCCATGCCCTCGGGAAGATTTTCTTCAACGATCTCGGCAACTGTTACTTCCACTTGCCGCTCGGCTTGATCGTGAGCGTAGGTGCTCGCCATCTCAAAGTCCATGTTGAGGAAATCACGTGGCTCAAGTTGGCAATCAAGTGCTCCACCTGCATAGGCAGCAAACGAATCGACTCCGTATTTGGGGTCGAGGAATGTTTCGACATACTTTTCGATCTGACCGCGAATTAGGTCAAGGATCATGGTTCTCGAGCTGTGCCCATCGAGAAGATTTTGACGGTAGCGATAAACACGCTTGCGTTGTTCGTCCATCACCTCGTCGTAGTCGAGGAGACTTTTGCGGATTTCGTAGTTGCGTTCTTCGACTTTCTTTTGCGCGCTCGCAATACGTCCGGTCACCACGCGAGACTCGATCGCTTCTCCCTCTTTCATCCCAAGTCGTTCCATCATGCTCTTGACGAAATCGCCGGCAAAGATCCTCATCAAGTCATCTTCGAGAGATAAGAAGAAACGACTAGATCCGGGGTCGCCTTGTCGTCCGCATCGTCCGCGTAGCTGCAGGTCAATACGTCGAGACTCGTGGCGTTCGGTGCCGAGCACCGCAAGCCCGCCAATGGATCGAACGAGTTCGCCTTCGGTTTTCATTCCCTCCCGTTGATCAATTTCGTCGACCAATTGGTTCCATTCATCATCAGGAACTTCGAGCCGAGTTGGGTACTTGTGTTGCAGTTGGGCCCACGCCATCGTCTCTGGGTTGCCACCGAGGATGATGTCGGTACCGCGGCCAGCCATGTTCGTTGCGATCGTCACAGCGCCTAGCCGGCCGGCTTGTGCGACAATGTCTGCCTCGCGGCCATGTTGCTTGGCGTTAAGCACGTCATGCTTGATGCCACGACGTTCCAAAAGAGTGGAGAGACGTTCACTTTTCTCGATGCTGACGGTTCCGATCAGAACAGGTCGACCTTTTCGGCTAATTTCCAATACGCTAGATCGCGGAACTGCTGTGGGTGATTTTTCACCTTTCAGGACAATTCGAATGTTCTCTTCATCTTCACTTTCGATGATTCCCCAAAGTTCATCTTCCTTGAGACGAAGCACATCCCACTTGTGCATGCGTTCCACCTCTTCGGCAAGTGCTTTGAACTTGTCTTTTTCAGTCAGATAAATGAGATCCGGATGCTCGAGACGTTGTAGACCTCGATTGGTTGGAATGGCGACAACATCCAAGTTGTAGATCTTCATGAATTCAGTCGCTTCGGTCATCGCTGTACCCGTCATGCCTGATAGTTTGCGATACATCTTGAAGATGTTTTGAAGCGAAGCTGTAGCGAAGGTCTGTGTCTCTTGTTTGATTGGCACTCCTTCTTTGGCTTCCACCGCCTGATGTAAACCATCGCTCCACTGGCGACCTTCCATCAGTCGTCCGGTGAATTCATCAACGATGACGACCTGCCGATCCTTGACGACATAGTTAACGTCTCGCTTGTAGAGGTAGCGAGCTTTCAGCGCGTTGTCGATCAGGTGGGGCCACTCCATGTTACCCGCCGTGTAAAAACTCTCGACACCCGCGAGTTTTTCTGCTTCCCGAACCCCTTCATCGGTCAGTGTGACGTTGTGTTGTTTTTCGTCGACTTTGAAATGTTCTTCGCGACTCAGTTGACTTGCTACACGATCCGCTTCTTTGTAGCGACCAAGATCCAAATCAGCAGGTCCGCTGATGATCAAAGGGGTTCGCGCTTCGTCAATGAGAATGTTGTCAACTTCGTCGATGATTGCGAAGTTGAGCGGGCCTTGGCATTGCTGCGTCTCTGCGGGGAATCGATGATCGCCCTTGGCGGCGGGGCGCATGTTGTCTCGCAGGTAGTCAAAACCAAATTCATTGTTGGTCCCGTAGGTGATGTCACAGGCATAGGCCGCCTGTTTTTCGCTTGTCGACATCCCCGACTGAATCGCATTAACGGTAAGGCCAAGGTTCATGTAAAGCGGCGCCATCCACTCCATGTCGCGACGAGCAAGGTAATCGTTGACGGTCACGACATGCACACCTTTGCCTTCTAACGCATTCAGATAGGCTGCGAGCGTGGCGACGAGTGTTTTACCTTCACCGGTGACCATCTCGGCAATACCACCGCTGTTGAGCACCATTCCGCCGATCAACTGAACGTCATAGTGACGCATCGACAGGAAACGCTTTCCGCCTTCGCGGCAAACCGCAAATGCGTCCTCAAGGATGTCGTCAAGGGTTTCGCCCTCGCGCAGTCGGAGTCGGAGTACCTCGGTTTGCTTCCTGAGTTCCTCGTCCTCCATCGCTTCATATTTCGATTCCAAAGCGTTAATGGTTTCCACACGCTTTTCAAATTTTGTCACGGTGCGAGCATTGGCGGATCCAAAGATACGCGTCACCAGACGTTCAAAGCCTCCGAAGAGGCCGCCGAAAATGATGCCGAGGAGATCCCAGATTTGTTCGAAAAATGACATAGTATTCGATAATGATTCGGGCCAATATCGGCCGTTTTTGTGCTAGCGAAATCGACTGCACCGAAAGAAATCACGAGTGTCATGAAGAGCGACGCGATCCTTGCGACAGTTGTGGTCGACCAGCCGTGGTTGGTGCAATGAAGCGAACGAGATCAGGAAGCGAAAAAGACAAGCGGCTGTACGAAGATTCGATGGCCATCATCACGTTCTATTGAATGCTTTGATCCAAAAAAGGGACGCAAGACAGCTTTGAATCTTGATCATTCATCCGCTTCTCAACACGCGTTGAACGCCGTATCGGCGCACCGCTCCTAACTTGTTCTCCTGGCAAAAGTTACGGTTTTGGGGGGAATGGGTCAACTGTGATTGCGAGCAACCTAGCGTTGATTCAACCCTGCATCACCCTAGGAAGATGCCTCTATG
>Ga0181559_10005704_pt1 | contig 11859 bp, 13 predicted proteins | sample 011ome_21_FD_133752 | JGI IMG/M metagenome (GOLD analysis project Ga0181559, IMG submission 133752) | Coastal salt marsh microbial communities from the Groves Creek Marsh, Skidaway Island, Georgia - 011508AT metaG (megahit assembly) | ecosystem: Environmental > Aquatic > Marine > Intertidal... | reverse complement strand
TGGATATCGGTACCACAAATTGTGGTAGTCGTTATGCGGATCAATGCATCATTGGGACCGATATCAGGGACAGGTTTTTCATCCAGAATTATGCGACCTGGTTCGATGAAAAGAGCCGCTTTCATTTTGCTGGACATGACAATTCCTTCTGGTCTGTTGGTTTTAGGGATTCTAAAATCAAGCGGCTTCAGAATAACTTGATTTGTATCAACCAGGGTGAGAGCTTGATATTAAAAGTCTTGGTTCCCCCTGGCCCAGAATAAAAAATCAGACATGTAGCATGACTATTGGTCTTTCGGATTTATTAATTAAGTATTCAGTAACACCACCAATAATCATCTCCCTGATGCGCCCACGGGTATAGGCGCCACAAAGAAGCAGGTCAGCCTTTTGGTCGTCAGCTGCCTGTTCAAGGGCTTTACCGCCATTTTTTGGCGGACGTGAGACCACAATCAAATCATGCAATGGGCCTACAGACCCAAACAGTGCGCCGGGATCTCCTTCTCTGGTTTTGAATAGGGCACAGGGCTTGTCCGGGCTGCTATGTCTGGAGGATATGGGAAAAGCGTGTTTTTTAGCGAGGCGTTCAAATAATGCCTTTGCATTCGCTGCCGACTTTTTGATTTCTTCATCATTATCGATAGTCCAGACAGGAGAGACAAGGGCGGCTCGTGCCCATAATTCTCCACTATAGATGTCAATAGGTGTCTCTTTACCCGGCTGAACATGGTATCCGACAATGTCGGCATTGAGAGATTTTCCGAGTTTAAATGTGGTATCCAAAGCGCAGATGCACTCCATTCTGTCGGCCACAGGTATTGTAATAGATCTCATGATGCTTGCTTCCCCGTTAAAATTGCCAGGTAATAATTCGTTATGAATTAATTTGCTGGTTTTCAGTATGTTCATAATAAAAACTTAACGCAAAATGCTATTGGCTGTATTTTTTTTATGATAGAAATACCCTTTCATTATTTTAGCTGTATATTTTTTCATCGAACTTACAATCGACACAGTCTGGGCTTTCAGATTTATCGCCAGAACACTACTTTTAAAATCAGGACATGATGAGTATGAAACGGTTCTCAAATATACTTTTTGTAAGCAATCGAGAGGGTGATGAAAGCGCCGAACCCATCATTGAGTGTATCAGGGAGCGGGCGAATACATTGATCTCAACCAGTGCTGTCTCAGCCCCCAGTGTGGTTTTTCAAGTACAGAAGCTGGCAACGATATCAGCATGAAAAATCAGTATAAAAAACTGATGTTGGTTATCGACATTGCAAGGGAATTTTGGGGCGACAGCGTCAAGCAGGCGAAAAATTCCTGAACAATTTCGCATCTCACTTGATGTGGTAAAAAGGGGCCGGGTTATTAGCCCGGCTTTTTTTTCTGTTTCTTTCAGCTTTTGGCTGACCAGGTTTCTTGCCCGCAAAGCAGGTGACAGTGGCTGATCAAAATATCTGCACCAGTCCCAGTAAGATGGCATAACGTGCGCCTTTGCCCAGGCCGGTTAACAGGACGAAAAGCGGAAAGGGCACGCGCATAATGCCGGCGATGAAGGTCAGTGCATCACCACCGATCGGTGCCCAGGCCATCAGCAGGCTCCATATCCCGTACTTTTGAAACCAGTCTTGCGCCTTGCCCAGACGGTCGGGCTTGAAAGGAAACCACTTGCGGTCCTGGAAGTGCAGCAGGTAGCGGCCAAGTGCCCAGTTCACGCAAGCCCCCAGGGTATTGCCAAAGGTGGCCCAGACAAACAGGGCCCAGGGATCGTACCCGGCTGCGAGCAGGCTCGCAAACAGCACCTCTGAGTAGGCCGGCAGAATAGTGGCCGCCAGGAATGATACTGCAAACAGCGTCAGGTAGGGGGTCATGATCTGGCGCCATTTTTTTTCAGTTCAGCGGCATTCACAATGGCGCGAAACAGCCGCCGTTGTGCCGGTTCCATGGGCAGGTATTCCGGATGCCATTGCACACCGATAAGAAATTCATGCACAGTTGATTCGATTGCCTGGACCAGGCCATTATCTTCCCTGGCAGTAATCTGTATGCCCTCACCGATACTATCCAACGCTTGATGGTGCAGGGCATTCACCCGGCAGGAAGTGAAACGCAATATACGCGCGAGCTGACTGCCTTCTTCGACACGCACCTCCTCGACGGGAAATATACTGCGTGGCAGTGGGGCCTCCTCGTAAAACTCCGGTATATTATTATGCAGCGTTCCTCCGGTGACCAGGTTGAGCAACTGCGCCCCCCGGCAGATCCCGAAAACGGGGAGTTCGGAATTCAGCGCCTTACGCGCCAGATCATATTCCATCTCGTCACGCTGGCGGTCGAAAGTGCCCGGTTTCTTGATACTGAACAGACGCCGGACCAGGAAGATCAGCGGGTACAGAATCCACTTCAGCCAGGAAGACTCTCGAGTCTGATGAATCGCTTCCCTGACGTGGCGCAGCTCTTCTTTGTTTTGTTCCGGTTCAATATCTGCGCCACCACCGATGATGATTGCGTCCAGTTGAGCAAGATCGAAACCGCGTCGGGGCGTAATACGCAAGGCACGTCCACCCTGGAGTCTCACCCCCAGCTCGGTGAACCACCAGGCAGCATAACCACCGCGAGCCGGACCACTGATACCAATGACGGGACGTTTCACTTATGATTTTCCAGTTGCAGTACTTTTGCCACGTGAGCAGCCCAGGATGCGTCGGAACGAAACACCGAGGCCGGGTTTTTAACCAGGTAATCGTGACACAGGCCTTGCAGTGCCTCTTCATTGTGGGCCAGCTTTTCCACTTCGACCCAATAAATCCACCCACCGGCCACATTCCATTGTGGCTGGTCTACCTGCGAATTCGCCAATCGGTAATGAAAGGCTGGACGCGGCTTGATCAGGTCAGGCTCCCTGGCTTTTGCCATGACCCTTTCTTCATCCATGTATGCAAATAATGGCAGCATGTCCAGGGCATGGTTGCGGCTGCCGACATCATCCATATAGTCATCAATAAGGGCTTCAGTGTCAGGGCTGTAAGCGGGAGAAAAAATGCGTTCAATGTAATCAGCCGGATAGGGTTTGATATAGGTAGACAGCTTGCGCGTAAAATCCACCTTGCTGTCCCGGCAGATCCAGCTGTAGAGCAGGACAAAAGCCTGTATGTGCCTGAGCAGGTAACCCGGATCGAAACTGGCAACCTCGGGATTAATGTACAGTTCGAAGGAATAGGGCAGGAACTTGCCGGTGCCGCGGGTATGGCGTTTTCGCAGGCCCCTGGCAATCTGATCAATCACCGCTATATCATTCATGGGCAGAGGAGGGGTGACGATTTCGCAGGGCACTAGAACGCTGGCCAGGCTTTCGACGATATCATCGATTTTCTGTTCCAGATTGAGGTTCCGGGTTTCAATGCCAACAGCTGTCAGGTAGTCTTTAGAGGTTCCTTCGCTAAGCAGTGCTGAGTCCACCTCCAGCTTGAATTTTCCCTGGCCTTGCCAGGGTAGCAGGAAACGAAATGCGCCTTCAGACTCCACGTTGGAATCCAGCAGGGTTTCCTGCATGGCAACACCGGTGGCCAGATCAACGTCAGCATACTCAAGCTCAAAACCAACCGTCCTGATCTTGCCTTCCTGGTTTAGCGAGTGAGGTGGTAGTTGAAATGTTGTCACCTGTCTCTGCCTGTTGTTAGTGAAAAAAAAGGGACAGATTTATCCATGAAAATAAATCTGTCCCCCTTTGTTTAGTTTTCTTTTTTAGTCGTTTGCTGAATCAGGTCTTGCGTAATGCTGGTATGGGCCGGTCAACCACGAAGGCTGCGCATGAGATCAATAGCGCACCGACGCCCAGTACAGCAAAGAATGGCACTGTGCTGCCACTGCCAATATCCAGCAACCAGCCACCCAGGCCACTGGAGCCAATGGCACCAAAGCGTCCCATGAAGATACCAAACCCGATACCCGCTGAACGGCAGGATGGCGGATAGGCATGTGTCATGATGGCGTACATGCTGGCAATACTGGCACTAAAAAGTGCGGCAGCTATGCCAATCAACGCCACCACCAGCATGCGCTCGCCATCGGTAGGCACTTCAGACATGGATTCCATTGAAATGGTCAGCAGGATCAGGGTCGTGAACAGGGAGCCGCTGAAACAGGTCATTGTCAGTTTGGAACCAAAATGCTGAATGATCAGTCCGGCCGCAATGGAAGCCAGAATAGACGTAATGCCGGCAATGGCAACGGCATACGACGCCTGCTCAAAATCGAAACCCCGCGCCGTCAGAATGGTGGTTGTCCAGTTAAGGATGCCATAGGCCACCATAGTAGCCGAAGTAAAGGCCACACCAACGCCAATATTAAGTCTCAGATTGGTACGGTCCAGAACGCCAATTGAGCCGCTTGCCGTATCAGTGTCATGGCTTTCAGCCACAAGATCGACCGCCTCGTTGGTGATTTTCAGGGCGGCTTTTTTAGCTTCTTCAAGTTTGCCCCGAGCCAGCAAAAAAGTCGGGCTGTCGCGGAGTACAGCGATAATCAGGCCAACCACCAAAAAGGTAAGAATGCCGAGGAACACAAAGGAACCACGCCAGCCGTAATTTTCCACCAGCGTAGGAGCCATGGCTGAAACTACCATGCCGCCAGCAGGGGTGCCTACTGAAATTGTAGTCACGCCGACAGAGCGCCAGCGATCAGGCAGCCATTCACCGGTCAGTGCAATGGCATTGGCGTAGGCCGAACCGAAGCCGAGGCCGCTGATAAGACGCCAGAATGCCATCTGCCATACGTCACCGGAAGTACTGGCGGCGATTGTGCCAATCGAGAAAACAGTAGCGGCCAGGGCCAGGGACCAGCGCCTGCCGACCTTATCCCCGAGCCATCCCCCCGACCATGAGCCCAGACCGAAACCCACCAGTGCGGCACTCATGGCAAAACCAAAAGTACCCCGGTCAATTCCGTATTCATCAATAATGATTGGTGCCACGATACCCAGTAGCTGGGCATCCATACCATCGGCCACAAGTACGATGGCACACACAATAAATGTCAGGACCGAAAAAACCCGCAACGGCTGACCTGACATAACTTCTCTGAATGTTACTGACATGAAAATCCCCCTACCCATAAAAGAACAAAGGGTGAATTTACCACTGTATTACCCACAATTGCCAAGAAAGTAGAGAATAAGAATAAATAACAGGCACTTGAGTTCACTATTCCTGTCAAAGGGTGCTAGAGGATGCCTGCAAAATTTGGCAAGACTCGACTGTACTATGGCGACGAAGGTGGGCTGCAAAGTGATTAACGACCCTGCTTGTCTTCTGTCGTTGGTAGAATTCGCTGCACTTTATGACTGCATGCCTATCCCGGCTTGTGGTAAATTAACATGACTTTATCCAATAGAAACTCCGCGATGTGCGGAGTTGTTACCCGAGAGATAGCTATGCTTAAACCTTTTTTGAAAACCGGCCTTGGACTGGCCTTTGGTTTGATGGCCGCCAACAGCTACGGTCATTTCAAGTTAAATTCACCCGCCTCCTGGATTGAAGAGGACGAGCGTGGCGATCCGCAGACAATGGCGCCTTGTGGTGGTACGGTGGCAGATGGCGGTACTCGCACAGGCGTGGTAACTGACGTTATAGGCGGCGCTATGCTGAGTCTGGCGATAGAGGAAACTATTTACCATCCGGGCCATTACCGGGTGGCACTGGCCAGGCGCATTAACTGGTTGCCGGGTGACACCGAAGCGGTAATGAAAGACACTGACCGCGGCCCACGTTCGGATTATGCGCCGGTGGCAATGGCGCCAGTGGCACCAGTGATTGTCGATGGCCTCTGGGCTAATCAGGAGCGACGCACCGGCCCCCTGGAAACACAAATCCGCATTCCCAATATTGATTGTGAAGGCTGCTTTTTACAGGTCGTGCAGTTCATGGAAGAGCATCCCGGTTTTCGCGAGGGCGGCTTCACCTACCACCATTGTGCGATGCTCAATATCAAGGCCAATACCGAATTACCAACAGATGAAGGCTGGTAGTTTATAAAGAGCTCTCAAAACTAAGGGGTACTGAAATCCCATACTCTGATTTTTTTCAGACCCCCTTGGGAAATCCATGCTTGATACCCTGAAAAAACTTCTTAATGCAATGATTGGCAGCCTGCGGGATTTGTTGCCGATTGTGCTGGTCATTCTGTTCTTCCAGTTTGCGGTACTGCAACAGCCTTTGCCCAATGTAGGGCAGCTGGTGGTTGGTATCCTGTTTGTCGTATTGGGGCTTACCTTTTTTATTCATGGACTGGAGCAAGGTCTGTTTCCGATTGGTGAATCCATGGCCCATGAGTTTGCTCGCAAGGGCAGTGTGGTCTGGTTGCTGCTTTTTGCTTTTGCCCTTGGCTTTGGGACCACTGTGGCCGAGCCTGCCCTGATTGCGGTGGTTGCAGAGGCGGCAAATGTCGCCGCTGTCGGTCTGATGATAGAAAACACCGAGCTGGCCAAAAGCAATTATGCCAACGGTTTGCGTTTTACCGTCGCGTTGTCGGTAGGGCTGGCCATTGTTATCGGGGTGATTCGCATTCTCAAGGGCTGGCCGATTCAGTGGATTATCATCGGTGGTTATGTGCTGGTGGTGATCATGACCATGTTTGCCCCACGGGAAATTATCGGCATCGCTTACGACTCCGGTGGCGTCACTACTTCCACTATCACTGTCCCCCTGGTCACCGCCCTTGGCGTGGGGCTGGCCTCCTCCATCAAGGGACGAAATCCGATGATTGATGGTTTTGGCCTGATTGCTTTTGCCTCATTGACACCAATAATATTTGTGATGGCCTACGGGATGCTTATCTGATGGATATTATCGGTGAAATCTTCAGCGTCACCATTGGCACCGTCAGGGATGTGTTGCCGATTGCCGTGATTATATTTGGTTTTCAGTTTTTGGTTCTTCGCAAGAAGCCGGCTCATCTGGGTCGCATTCTCATCGGATTTGGCTGGGTTTTGATTGGCTTGAGCCTGTTCCTGCTGGGGCTGGAATGGGCATTGTTTCCATTAGGTAAACTGATGGCGGCCCAGCTCACTGACCCGGCTTTTATCCATGCTGCCAGCGGCGGTGTGCCGCCAGATGTCGGCGTGTTATGGCAGGATTATTACTGGGTATATATTTTTGCTTTTTTAATCGGTTTTTCCACCACCATCGCTGAGCCTTCACTGATTGCAGTAGCCATCAAGGCCAATGAAGTGTCTGGTGGAGCGATTGGTATCTGGGGTTTGCGCATTGCAGTGGCCCTGGGAGTTGCGGTGGGTATCTCGCTGGGATGCTACCGTATTGTCGCCGGCGACCCGATTCACTGGTACATCATTAGCGGCTACGTGATTGTGGTCATTCAGACATCGTTTGCGCCGAAACTGATTGTCCCCCTGGCCTATGACTCTGGCGGTGTCACCACCTCAACAGTAACAGTACCGTTAGTGGCGGCATTGGGCCTTGGTCTTTCACAAACCATTCCGGGCCGAAATCCATTGATTGATGGTTTTGGCCTGATTGCTTTTGCCAGTCTGTTTCCGATTATGTCGGTGATGGCTTATGCCCAGTTATCTGAAGCGCGTTCCCGTTATTTGAGAAACCGGCGCGCTAAACATGATGTCCTGGATGCAACGCATTTGAATAATAAAAGTTAACGTGAGGAGAGCAGCATGCACTTTAAAATGATTGTGGTTTTTGTTGAAGACGACAAAACCGATGATGTCATGGATGCCGCGCGGGAGGCCGGAGCTACTGGTGCGACGGTCATCAATAATGCCCGCGGTGAAGGTGTAAACAAATCCAAAACTTTCTTTGGGCTGACCCTGGAAACCCAGCGCGATGTAGTATTGTTTCTGGTAGAGGAGCACCTTAGCCGCCATATCCTGGAACGCATAAACGAGGTAGGGGAATTTGATGATAAACCCGGAACCGGCATTGCGTTCCAGATAGATGTGGAAGATGCTGTAGGCATTGTTCACCAGGTAGAAAAAATAACCAGCGACGTGGAGGACCTGTTGTAATGGACAAGAAAGAAATGGAAAGGAAAGTAATCAAAGCCCGCGATGTGATGCATGAGAAACACCTTGAGCTTGATGGTCTGGCCACGGTGAAAGAGGCCCTGTCAGCCATGCGTGAGAGTAACTCTGATGTGGTGATTGTAAAAAAACGCAATAAGTACGACGCCTGGGGTATTGTTTTGCTGAGTGATATCGCCAAGAAAGTGTTGGCGAAAGACAAGGCGCCGGAGCGCGTAAATGTCTACGAAATTATGTCAAAACCAGTCATCCCCATCGATCCGGAAATGGATGTGCGTTATGTGGCACGCTTGTTTGACAATTTCGGGCTGTCCAATGCCCCGGTGATCGAGGATGACAAGGTGATCGGCATAGTCAGTTACGACGAACTGGTTTTCAAGGGTCTTTATGAGTTGCTTGACTAGGGTTGTTCTTCAGGCGTTGATGCGTTTACCCTAGGCAGGTTATTGCTGTTGGCGCCCGGATTCAAATGCAGTATCTGCCCGGGATTTATTGAATCTATCGCAGTCGTGCATAGGTATAGTCTCCTGATACATGGGAAATGATCAGGCTTTCTACCTCTCCATCGTCATTGACAATAAATCGATAACCGAGCCCCAAACCGTCAAACAGGGTTTGGGATAATGGCACCAGTGCGCGCGGTACTCCCGCCTCCAGACCTGCGGCGCCAAGCCCCAATGCGGTATAGGCGCCAACGATAGTGGCGATCAATTCACCTTCAGCAAGGGAAACTTCGTAGGTCCGTTCACTGCCACCATAAATGCCGCGGTAAACGCCAACATAACTGGCCAGGGTTTCTGGTGGTACGGCCACTCTTTTGGCCTCAGTATCGGATAAATTGCCAGTCCAGTCATCACTGCCACGTTCACAAACCGACTCAAGCATTTCTGTATCCGCGGCCAGTTCCATGGTCGTGTCAAAGCCCCAGGATTCTGAAAATGTCTCTGGATCAGTAAAGCGGGCCTGTATTTGCAGATGGCCGAAATCCGGACGGCTGAAGCGCTCACGAACACGCAGAGCTTCGGTATGCGACACGCCATAGCGACTTACCCAGGTTTGATCGTTAAAGCCATTGGAGTCGACTACCAGTGTGTCACCCTCCCAATGACCTACCGAATATCCGGTAAAGCCTGGTATCGGGTCGGCTTCCAATTCGCGGCCATCCATATGAATCACCCGATAGGTGAGATCTTCGTTGAGGATAGCAATAGTGGTCGGGGTCTGAATAAAACGTTTCCAGCCGCCTGAACTTTCTGTCTCCGGTCCATTGGGCAAACAACGAAACAGGGGGCGCTCCTTGTAGAAATTTTGCTGACGCTGGCTGGCCAGTTCCAAAGCCCAGGGTTGTAATTGTGCAGGATCGAGATTGGCGACGGGAGGGGGACCGCTCCAGACACCGGTAAAATCCGGCTTGCCATCAAGTCCGCGGGGCGCTGGTGCACCAGGATCTGGTTCCCCACTGGCGGTACGGGGAATACCGGGCCAGGGACGATCCAGCCACTGGGCGCTTACCGGCATCGTGGCCATAAGCAGAGTAAATACCAGGAAAATAATTTTCATTGGTGCCCCCGAGTCAAAGTTATTAGCCGTATTTTATCTGACCCCTTTGATATTTGTTACCTTATATAGTGTGATTAGCGTTTTATTGAGAATTATTACCATGCATTGGACTTGGGGAAAGCGAAATATTTGTTTTCGATAGTAAGTTCCAGAGTTTTCGATATCATCTGCCGCTAACGCCAAGATGAAAAAATAACCTGAGGGGGAAACCATGAGGACAAAAATATTCTTATTATTCATTCTTTCTGGCCTGGCAGCTGGGGTATCAGCCCAGCAGCCGGCGTCTGCTTTTGATCGGGGGAATTCACTGCAGGCCAGGCTGGATCCGCGCTTCGCTGACGTTATTGCCGGCTGCAAAATGGCTCCTGCCGCGATTCAGTTTGGCGAGGGTCCAGATGACAATACATCACCACCGATGCCCACACTGCCCGCGGCATCATCCATACCAGGGGTTATTCAAGGGGGAAAAATCTGGCAGGTAGTGTGGCGCTGGCAGGGCAATAATGCCGACGGTCCCATTGCCGGTGAGAACGGCAAGATGTTGTTTGCCAACAATGATGCCGGCAATGTTATGGAATTTGATCCTGAAACCGGGCTGGCGCGCATTATTCATGATGACATCAACACCGCCGGGGCGGTTTCACGGAGCAAGAATGGCGCCTTGTATGTGGCAACACGGGGCATTGGCACCGGCATCTTGCAACTGGAACCGCAGCGGAAATTACTCACCAACAGCTTTAATGGCGAGCCACTGGAATGCGTTGGCGGTGTTATGAATGATCTGGTGGCGGACGCCAGGGGCGGGGTGTATTTTTCCGTGTCCGGTACGGGTGTGTTCTACTCTGATGCCCAGGGCAACACCAGCCAGTACGGAGACGTTCCGAACGCTAATGGCATTATTCTCAGTGCCGATGAACAGACTCTCTATGCTACCAATGGCGGGACGGTAGTGGCCTTTGATGTCGAAGCTGATGGTTCATTGAGCAACCAGCGTGATTTCGGCCAGTTGCAGGGGGGGGATGGCTCAGCCATTGACAGTGAAGGCCGGTTATATGTAGCGACCGGTCGTTCCGCCGATGTGTTTGCTCCCGATGGCACCTTCCTGGGTTCCATCCCGGGTCCTCAAGGCATGCATGGTGTCGCTTTTGGCGGAGAGGATAAAAAGACACTCTACGGTATCGTGTTTTATGGTTCCTGGGGAACACAGGCTGCGCGTAATGCCATCGTCGCCATTGATACGATCGCGCAGGGCTATACTGGCAGAGCAAAATAGTTCATAGGGACGCTTGCAACTTGGCAACTTAACAAAATACAGGCTTGTCAAAAGTTGCTAAGTTGCTAAGTTGCTAAGTTGCTAAGTTGCCAAGCGCCCCTCTTTTACACAAGCCTCCCTGTTTTAGTGGTTGGCCTTCAGATTGCCCGCGGCAAGCGCCAACTCATAGCGCAAACGTGCGTTGTCCATATTACGCGCCGAGTCCTCCAGAAAAGCAGTACGCACACTGAAGCGTCCATTGAGTACTAACTGGTTGCCGATACGAACCGCTGTGCGGGGATCGCCTCGTGCCGCCAGATTGCCCCGGCTCATGCCTAATGCACAATGCCCGCCGACAAAGGGCAGATATTTATTATTGCCATTATCCTGGGTAGCCGCTTCAAAAGCAGACAGGTTTGCCGCGCTTGAGAAGCACCAATCGACTCCCTGAACTTTGGCCTTAAACTTACTGCAATTGGCTTCCAGGATCGTGTGCTCGTCATAGGCGGCCACCAGATCGAAAGCCACCAGTTCGTCATCTATCATGCGCGAGAAACCGATGCCGTCAACGTTGATAATGGCGTCAGGTATCTGCTGCGCAAGCGCAGTTGAGCACAGGCCAAAAAACAAGGTAAGGGTTGCCAGTGCATTCACCATTGAGGTTTTCATTATTATTCTCCTGTGGAACTGACGTCTCCTAGTTATACACCACGTTACTGATAATGGAAATCATATCCAGTACACCGCGGCGAAAGGCAGCTACAGGAATACGTTCGTCGTTACCGTGTACGCCGGTGGGCTCACTCGGGTCGGTAATGATCGGATCGAAACCATAGCTGACTATACCCAGGTCACGGGTAAAGTGGCTGTCAGTAAAGCCGGTGCTCACCGCAGGCATGACACGTGAGTTGGGATAGAGCTCGCGGGTGACGCTTTCAATGGCGCTGTACAGACGCGAACTGGTGGAAGAAATAGCCGGACTGAAGGCCATAAT
>Ga0181559_10005703_pt1 | contig 11861 bp, 5 predicted proteins | sample 011ome_21_FD_133752 | JGI IMG/M metagenome (GOLD analysis project Ga0181559, IMG submission 133752) | Coastal salt marsh microbial communities from the Groves Creek Marsh, Skidaway Island, Georgia - 011508AT metaG (megahit assembly) | ecosystem: Environmental > Aquatic > Marine > Intertidal zone... | reverse complement strand
GACGTCTCTCGGCGGCGTATCGCGCGCGACGTTGGCGGTAAAAGCCGAAGCGCTGCTTCGCCGTTTCGCGTTTTTGCCCGAACCGCTGCGCGCGGCGGATGTCGACTCGCGAGCGCTTCTGCGCGACGCGTCGAGAGACAACACGCCTCTGGACGCGATCGATCACGCCACGAAAACGTTCGACCGAACGCGCGTGGACGAGGCGCGGTGCGCGGCGGCGCGTTTGCCGCCAATCGTCGCGGCGGCGGCGGCGCGACACGCGCAAGTCGACTTCCTTCTGAAGACGGCGAGTTGGCACGCGGGGTTGGCGCGGGGCGCCTCGGTCGCCGCGCCGGACGCGCGCGCGGAGAGACGCGCGCGCGGAGCGCTGGAGTACGTGCTGCACGAGCTTGGGGAGACGGAGGCGCTCGAGCGCGTGCTCGCGTTCGAGGAAGAAGACGCGCCGACGGAGCGTTGACGGTTTACGGTACCACAGGTAGTATGTAGCTCCAAGGCGCCTTCCCGCAAACGGTGATGACGTTTAAAAAAAAAAGTAGACTACTTTCTAAAGGCTCGCCCTGAGCGCCTCGACGGCGTCGTCGTGCTCCTCCTCCTCCGCCAGCTCGATCGGGGTCGCGCCGTCCTTCGCGCGCGCGTCCGCTTTCAGGCCCTTCTCGAGCAGGAGCTCGATCAGGTCGACGGAGCCGTCGCCGGCGGCGAAGTGCAGCGCCGTCCACCCGTCCTCGTCCGTCGCGTTCGCGTCCGCGCCGCCGTCGACGAGCATCCGACGAACCGCGTCCGTTCTGCCCTTCTCCGCAGCCTCCAACAGCCGTCTTCCCGCGCCTTCCGTGGACATCGCCTCGTTTACGAGTCGGAAACACGCGGCGTCCTTCTTCTCCGCCAAATCCGCGAGCGTCTTTCCCGCCGCCGGGCACGCGAACACGTCCGCGGACGCCGCGAGCAACCGCGAGACGCACGCCTCGGACCCCGCGATCGCCGCCGCGCGGAGGATGGCGGTCTTACCCGCCTTGTCCGCGAGGTTCACGTCCGCGTTCTCGGCGACCAGGAGCGTCACGACGGACTCGTGGCCCGCTTCGGACGCCACCATCAAGGGCGTCACGCCATCGTCGTCCGTGGAGTCAACCTTGGCGCCCTTGCGCAGCAACATAGTCACGATGTCTTGGTAACCCTCCTGACACGCCATGTGTAACGCGGTGAAGCCCTCATCGTCGGCGAACATGGCGTCCGCGCCGTCGTCCAAGCACCGCTTCACGCCGGACTCGTCGCCGGACTCGATCGCCTCCATGAGGTCCTCACCGGAAGACATCTCTCTCGAACGCGATCGCGGGGGGCGCGGGGGCGAGTGGCGCGGACGTCTCGAGAAAGCATCATCCGTTCGGGTTCTTTTCGCAGCAGCGTCCGAGAAATTTTATGAATCGCGCGGCGGAGACGCGGTAACGCTCGCGTACGGTGACGATCATCGCGCGCGACGCGCCAGGAGGTGTATTACATGTTCATACGAACGTCTCTCTCTCTCTCTCTCTCTCTACCGCACGACAAACGCCGTCTCCGCCAGCGGTTTCACGTCCAAGCGCAGCACGTCGGTCGCGTTGATCCGGTCCACCAGCGTGGACCCGAGCGCCGCGGCTGGGGTGAGCACGCCGCCGCCTCGTTTCGATCCCGGGGTTTTCGCGCGCTCCGCGGGCAACGCCAAGCACAACGCGGCTTCCACCGCCAACGCCGCGGTTCCCTTGTACCCGGGGTCGGCGTTTTCGAACGTGAAGTGCGCCACGGCTTTGTGTTTCGACGCATCACCGAGGTCGCTCGACACGCCCGTGCCGACGACGTACACGTTGGCAAACCCGTTTTCGCGCGTCGCCTCGGAGGGCCCTTCGCCCGGTTTGGGAAGCGCAAAGCGCGCGAGCAGCCACCGGGTCGGCGGGAACACCAGCAGAGCGCCGAACAAACCGAGCACCGCGGTCCCAACAAACGCGCTGAACCGTGACGAACACGCGTCGCTTTCGTTGTACGCGAAGAGACGCGCGTCGAACGTGTCGGGTTCGAGCTCCGCCGAGCGCGCCACGACTTTAGTGTTGATGCCCGCCATGACGCTCGGCATGGTCCACGCGCCCACGTCTTTGTCGAACCGCGGCGCCGTTTGCGTGGCCCACCGCCGTCGCGCGTCCTTGTCCAGACGATCCATCGTGCCTTCGCTCGTCAAGAAGTGCGGGCTCGCCATCTTTCGCATGATAGACGCGGGCGTGGACGACATCAAGTGTAGCGCGCTGGCGATGGTGCCGCCGGAGACGCCGCCTTTCGCGTCGCCGACGTGTCCGTACGCCTCGACGCACGTCGCGTCGTTTCGCTCCTTGAGGAATTTCGCCACCGCCCACGCGCCGAGGTCCCACGGCACGGAGTCGTACCCGACGCAGTTCACGACGCACGTGTCGTTCGCCCTCGCGACAGTGTCGTGCTTGTCGATGACGTCGCGAATAAACGTGGGTTCGCCGGTGATGTCGCAATAGTGCGTCTTCGTCGCGACGCAGGCGTCCACCATCGGCATGCCGTATTTCGCGAAAGGGCCGGCGAACGTCAGCACGGCGTTCGTTCGAGACGTCACCGCCTCGAGCGACGCGGGGTCGTCGATCGAGCCGACCAGCACGTCGATCTTCCCGGCGGCGTGCGGTTGCTTCAGCACGACCTCGTCCCGAACGCGCTCGAGCTTGACGCGATCGCGGCCGGCGATGGCCCAACGCACGGGCTCCGAGGCCGCCGCGGGGCTGCTCGAGCCGGGAGTGTACCGGCGCGCCAAGTATTCGGCCGCCAAGCGGCCGGTGAAGCCGCTGCCGCCCCAAACGACGAGGTCATAAACTCGGGCCATCGCGAACGCGAGTCCGCGCGGCGTGAAGTGCCCCGCGGAGGCAACGACGTGTCGTTTTCACGACGTTTCGAGACGAACGAGAGGGACTTCGACAAGTCCGAGGTTCTGTCGCACGCGACATTCGTGGCGAAGCTCGCTTTTTGCCGTTGCCGGGTCTTTTTGTGCCAAATTCGGCTCGTTCGCTTTTCGAGCGCATCCTGTTGACTGTCCCGCGTCGCCCCACAGGACGGGACGTCTCGATCCGTTCGCCACAGATCTCCCGGCGCCGCGCACGCGAGCCGCCACGGAAGAGACTTCCGCGGGAAGGCTTCCGACGGAAACCGCGCGGGATCCGTACCGGTCACGAACCCGGCGTACGCGTTCCGCGAACGCTCGATCGATTCGATACCGATTTGAGCCGTTTATCCGCGGTCCCTTCTCGCCTGGACGTCGCGTCCGAGAACACACCGCAGCGCCGCAGACGGTCGCGCGCGCCGCACGCTCGCATCCGTCGTGACCGCTCGCGATGGGCGCCGGCGCCTCCACCGAGTTTAACGCCGAGGCCATCCTCGCGGACGAGGGCGACCCCACCGAGCCCGTCGCGGACGAGGGCTACGACTCCGACCTCGCGGGCGATGTGCGCGCGTTGGCGGACCACCGCCCGCCGAGGGACCAGGCGAAGCCCGAGGTGGACGCCACGCGCGGCCGCCTGAGCATGTACCCCGAGGTCGGGGGCAAAGCCGCGAAGCTCCCGTGCGCGGAGCACATCAAGAAGCCGGACATGTACCCGTTCGACCCCCCCGCGGATGCGCTGAAGCTCCCCGAGGACACGCTGAAGCTGGAGTTCGTGCACGGGTACAGGGCGCACGACGTGCGCGCGAACCTCGCATACGACGCGCGGGGTTGCCTCGTTTTCCCCGCGGCGGCGCTCGGCGTGGTGATGGACCCGAAGACGCGCATGCAGCGCTTCTTCGACCTGCACACGGACGACGTCCTGGCGCTCGCCATGCACCCCACGGGCGCGGTGGTGGCCACCTCGCAAGTCGGCGACGGGTCGCCCATCCACGTGTGGCGCACCGCGGATTGCGCGCGCGTCGCCACCATCTTCCCGAAGCACGGCAAGGCGACGCTGCACCTGGCGTTCTCCGCGGACGGCTACAACCTCGCCGCGGTGGGCGCGGACGAGCTGCACACCGTCTCGGTGTACGACTGGGAGTCCAACGCGCAGAAGAAGAACGTAACCGCGCACGCGCACCTTCCCGACGCGCCGTACTACGCCGGGAAGCTCGTCGCGAGCGAGCAATTCGGGCGCTCGGCGCCGTACGTCGTCAAGTTCAACCCGGTGGACGGGCGGCTCGTGATCGGCGGGCGCCTGTGCTTGAAGTTCTACGTCCTGGACGGCGACGCCCTGCGGTGCACCCCCGCCGCCTACGCGCACGGCGCGCGCAAGGGCTACGCGCAGGCGTCGATCCTCTCGCTCACCTTCCTGCCCGACGGCTCCACCTTCGGCGGCACGCTGAAGGGCGACGTGTACAAGTACGAGGAGGGGGGCGCGCGCGCCGTGCGCAAGTTCGCGCACCTGCACCACGGCCCGATCCACGACCTGACCTTCACCGGGAAGGTGCTGGTGAGCGCCGGCAAGGACGGCAAGGTGAAGATGTGGAGCGTGTTCATGCAGGGCGACTTCCAGCTGAGCATCGCCAAGGTTGCCGAGACGCTCCTGGACGAGCGCTGGGCGCCGCTGAGCTACAACAACGGCAAGACCCCGTGCTGCCGCGCGGTGGCGTCGACACCGGACGCGCGGACGCTCGCGGTGGGCATCTCGACGTCGGAGATTTACGAGTTTTCCCTGGACGTGGTTGGCGACTTTCTGCAGAAGGAAGAGCTGGCGACGCGTTCGGCGCGCCTCGCGCTGCAGGGGCACTGCGGGTTCGTGGACCACAAAACCGGAGCCGACGAGGGCGACGTCTGGGCGGTGGCGACGCACCCCAAGCTGCCGTTCTTCGCCACCGTCGGCGAGGACCGCTCGGTGCGCGTCTGGTCGCTCAAGGAGAAGCGCATGCTGCGGCACGCGCGCCTGCCCGCGAAGGGGCGCAGCGTCGCGTGGCACCCCGCGGGCGGCGCGGGGTGCGATCACGTCGCCGTCGGCACCACCACCGGCAAAGTCGTCGTGGTGGACGTCGAGCGCGGCGGCACCGTCGCCGCCGCGCAGCACGCGCCCGAGGGCTCGCCCGTGCTGGCGCTCAAGTACTCGCCCTGCGGCAAGTTTTTGGGGCTGGCGTGCGGCGACGGGCGCTTCCGCGTGCTGGACGTGCATTGCGGGTACAAGCTCGTGGACCAGACGGACGTCGTGAGCGACTACGCCGGCGAGACGGTGCTCGGGAAGCCCGCTTCGTCCGCTAAGCGCGCCGACGCCGGCGACGAGGCCATGACGCACGTGGACTGGTCGAGCGACTCGCGGCACGTCCAGATCAACACTCTGGGCGGGGGCTTGAAGTTCTTCACCGCGCCGCAGTGCGACGCCGTCGCCGCGGACGCGCCCGAGATTACCGCGCAGGACTGGCACACCTGGACGCTCCCGTACGGCTGGGCCAGCCAGGGCGTCTGGGCGCCCACCGCCGAGGTGGGCGACGTCAACGCCGTCGCGCGGTGCAACCAGGGCGACTGGGTCCAAAACGAGCGGGTTTTAGCGGTGGCGGACGATTTCGGGTTCGTGCGTCTGGCGCGGTACCCCGCGAACGTCGGCGTGAGCAACGAGCGCGCCTACCGCGGGCACAGCGCGCGCGTCACGTCGTGTTTGTTTTCCGCGTCGGATAAGTGGCTCGTCACGACGGGCGGCGGCGATCGGTGCGTCTTCGTTTGGCGGCGCAAGGACCCCGACGGGCCGGCGGAGGGCCCGGACGGGCCGAAGCCGCCCACGAAGAGCCTCGATAAGTTAAAGCTGGAGCAGCGCACGAAGCCGCCCAGCCCCACCGCGGTGATCGACCTCGGCGAGGAGGAGGCGGACACGGACACCGACTCGGAGGATGAGACGGAGTACTTTGGCGGGAAGGCGGCGGCGGCGAAGACGATGGTGCAGTCGGGCATGGAGGGCGGCGTCGCGGTGTTCACGCCCCTCAACGCCGAGGACGGCGTGCCCAACCCGTACAAGAACCACTCGCTCGCGGAGCTGGGGTGCCGCCGCGGGTACCGGAGCCCGATGATCGGCAAGCCCGTGCTGGCGCAGACGCACGTGCCGTCGTGGTGGCGCAAGGAGAGCACGTCGTACGACTTGCCCAAATCAAAGCTGAAGCTCTCCTGGGCGTACGGCTACCGCGGGCACGACGCGAGGCAGAACTGCTTCTACAACGCCAAGGGCGAGGTGGTGTACCACACCGCCGCGCTCGGCGTGGTGTACAACCCCATCTACGAGACGCAGAAGCACATCACGGACGACCCCGAGAGCGACGACGTCGCCGAGGGCAACACGGATGACATCCTGTGCATGGCTCGGCACCCGGATAAAGCCACCTTCGCCACCGGCGAAATCGGGCGCAAGCCCAAGATCGTGGTGTGGTCGGCGGATGATTGCGCGGCGATTTCGATTCTGCAGGGGTTCCACCGCAACGCGGTGGTGGCGCTGTGCTTCTCGCCGTGTGGGCGGTACCTGGCGAGCGTGGGGCAGGACCGGGACCACTCCGTCGCCATCTACGACTGGAAGAAGGAGGAGCTGCTCGCCACCTACGCGGGGGACAAGGGCAAGATCCTCGGGATCAACTGGAACGCCGACTCGGGGACGCTCGTCACCACCGGCGTGAAGCACGTGAAGTTTGTGCTCGGCGCCTGGAACAAGGAGCGCCCCATCGAGAAGGGCACGGTGTTCACGCCCAAGAAGGCGGTGTTCGGGAACTTGGGCAAGTGGCAGAACTTCTACACCAGCACGTTCACGGGCGGGGACGTCGCCGTCGTGGGCACGCAGAAGGGGCAGCTGTACGTGTTCGAGGGGCACCGGCTGACGCGGGTCATCCCGCAGGCGCACAAAGGGAAGGTCACCGCCGTGTTTTGCCTCCGCGAGCACAACGTGCTTTTGTCCGGCGGCGATGACGGCATGGTGCGTTTCTGGCGCGCAGATGACATGTCCGCGCTGCACTCCATCCGCATCGAGTCGCCCGTCTCCGGCGGCCCGGCGGCGATCAACTCCATCACCACCGACGTCAAGAGCAAGGCGCTGGTGGGCACCAAGTGCGGCGAGATTTGGGAGATCTCCGACGAGGCGCGCTTGCTCGTCGAGGCGCACGGCAAGGGCGAACTCTGGGGGCTGGCGATCCACCCCAGCGACCCGCACAAGCTCGCGACCTGCTCCGACGACGGCACCGTGCGTCTGTGGAACATCACCCCCGGCAAAGGGCGCGAGGTGTACGCGCGCGCGTGGCCTCGCAAGGAGGATGCCAAGAAGATCGAAAACAGCTCGTTCGACACGGGCTGCGTGCGGTCGGTGGCGTGGCATCCCGACGGCAACTCGCTCGCGGTGGGGACGATCGCGGGGAAGGTGCACGTGTACGAGCTGTACAGTTACAAAGGGCAGTACCGCTTGACCTGCATCAAAGAGCTGGACACCAGGAACGAGTGGATCAGCGACCTGAAGTACTCGCCGTGCACGCCGGATGACCCCTCCGGCGGGCGCTACCTCGCCGTCGGGTCGCACGAGAACGCCGTCGACATCTACGACACCAAGAAACCCAACGCCGAGTACGAGCTGGCGGGAACCTGTCGGGGCCACTCCTCGTTCATCACGCACCTCGGCTGGTCGAAGGACGGCACCACGCTGTACACCAACTCGGGCGACTACGAGCTCCTCTACTGGTACGCGCCCAAGGGTGTGCAGATCGTGAACGGCGTCGACGTGAAGGATGTGACGTGGGCGGACACGACGGGCGTGTTGGGCTTCGAGACCACCGGGGTGTGGTACCGCGGATCGGACGGGACGGATGTCAACTCCGCGGACGTCACCGTGGTGCACGGCGACCACGGGTACCAGGAGCGCGTGCTCGTGACGGGGGATGACCGGGGTATCGTGTCTCTGTTCCGCGCGCCCGCGCTCGGCGGGAAGCCGAAGACGTACGGCGGCCACTCGTCGCACGTCGCGCGCGTGCGCTTCTCGCGCGACGGCGCGACCGTCTTCACCGCGGGCGGCGGCGACGGAACGGTGTGCCAGTGGGAGGTGATCCCGGAGGGAAGGCAGGTGGTGCCCGCGGGGGGGGACGACGCGCAGACCAAGCAGACCATCGAGCACGACGCGGAGGATATCGGGAAGTAGAGACTACTTCCGCGGGGGAAAGCGATGATAGAACGCCCGCGCGATGCGCGTCTCGGCGGCGATTATACGTTACTTTTTCCTCACGTAGACTGTACAATTTGTACGTCAAGATGTTTCACTCTGCGGCGCACCTTCCGTATCAACGACATTCCGGCGCTGAACCTCGGCTTAGGGTTGCTCGTCTCTTCCGCACTCGCGACCGCACACCGGCGCGTCGATCGTGGTGCGGGCGCAGGCGAGCGCACCGGCGAAGGTTCTACCGCGACCTCGCGCGCTTCGTGTCGTCCCGAACCCTTCGCCCCGACGCGTCGGCGAGGGCGTCGTCCGCCCGCCCGCCATGTTCCGAAAGCTGGACGTCGCCAAGCTGGAGCAGACCAAGTCGTCGGTGGCGCGCGGGATCCGCGGGCGCATCGCGGAGCAGTACCCGCAGCTGGAGGACGAGGACGTGCTTGATGAGCTCATCCCCAAGAAGTGCGTGATGACCATCGCCAAGACCGCGGAGAAGAACGCCGTGATCGTGGTGGACGGCGCGCCTCTGTTCTTCCAGCTTCGCGACGGGCCGTATTTCCCCACGCTTAAAGTGCTTCACCGGTACCCCGACATGATGCCTAAGCTTCGCGTGGACAAGGGCGCGATCAAGTTCGTGTTCCAGGGCGCCAACATCATGTGCCCCGGGTTGACTTCACCGGGCGCGCAGATGCACGATGAGGTGGAGGAGGACACGCCCGTGGCCATCTACGCGGAGGACAAGCAAAACGCGCTGGCCGTCGGGATCACCAAGATGAGCACGGCGGAGATTAAAAAAGTGAACAAGGGCATCGGCGTGGATACCGTGCACCATCTGAACGACGGACTGTGGGGGACGGACCGGATCGAGAGCTGATGACGCGTGTTAGACGTGCCGCGCGTGGTGTGTGGTGTTATAACACAAGATCTTCGTACGTGAGGCGTCGCGAGCCGTAAAACAAAGCCGCCATCGTCATTCTTGTTACAAGTTCATCGCGGCGAACGATTTCGCGCGCGCGCGTCGTCATTGTCATTTGGAATCCTTCACGGGCGCTTTCGCGGCGTCCATCCCCCCCCCGGAACTGTTCTTCCCGTACTGCTTCTTCCCCATGGAGAACGGCAGGTACTTGTGCTTGATCATGTGCTTGATCTGCTGCTTCATGGTCATGAAGAACAGCATGCACCAGTACATGAGCAGGATCGGCCAGAAGACCGGGACGTCGAACACGCTGAAGAAGGTCATGAAAAACGCGTATACGAACGACCGGATGGACCGGTGCCAAAACTTAAACTCCGGCAACCGCCGGACGAAGGGCTTGAACTCCTCGTTTCCTTTCGTCGGCAACGTGGGGCCCTGCGTTTCGGGGTCCACCTGAGGGGAAAGAAACCCGATGATCAGGTTCAAGTTGTAGATGCCCAAGCCGTACGTCACGATGTACCATCCCTTCAAGAACGAGATCCGGATCAAGTAGATGAGCGCCGCGCCGCCCCACGCCGCCCACCGCTGCTGCAGGTGCGGCACGGACTTGTCCAGGTAGAATTGATACCGCTGGTTGAATTTTGCCGCCAGCTGCGCGCCCCGGCTGTTGTCGTCGCCGTCGGGCGCGCCGTACGCGTTAGCCTGAGACCGCATGTTCGAAGCGAGAAGATGAGCCCTCCTTCCGCACGTGCCGATCTGCCCCCCGAACACGCGGCGGGTCGCCCTCCCCGCTCGCGGACCTTCCCTTCCCGGAACCTCTCGCGCGGTCGCTCGAACGACGAGGCTCGCGCGGGTGGCGTGGAGACCGTGCGCTCACCCTGCTCTGCGTGCGCGTGACTGAGGAGGAGGGGGCGAGATCCCGGGAGGGACCTGGCGTCCAACGGGCCGCGGGCTGTGCCCTGTGGGTTCAGTGTGAACTGACCTCATGGTTCGGCGATCTCCCCCCGAACACGTTCGATGGGACGACGCGACGAAAAAAGTGTCGGCACTCGATGAAGATCTGCCATTCCGCGACGAGCCCCCCGGGGGCTTGTCCGGTCGCCGTCGAGCGCCGTTTCGCGGAGGCGTCGCCGCGTACCGCGCGTTCCGCGGCGTCTCGGCGGAATTCCCCGCGTGCCCCCGCTCGGTGCCGTCCCCGCCCGGTCGCCATGAAAGGCATCTCAAAATCCCTCTTCGCGAGCCAGGCGCGCGTGCGCTCCGCGATGGCGGACGCCGCGCAGGCTTCCATGGACACGCTCGGCTACGCGCGCGGCGACTCCGCGGCGGCTCGCGATGCCGAGGCGGTCGCGTCCGCGTTCCGCCGGGGCGATGACGGCGCGTGCGACCCGGACGCCTCGCTCGTGCTGGTGCTGGAACACGCCGTCGGGTTCGACGAGCCGTGTTTGTTCCTCGCGGCGCGCGTCGCGAGCGGCGACGGCCGACTCAAGGGCGCGCGCGCGCACACGCTCGCGGCGCGAAGGGACGATTCGTTTTTCGTGCAAAAAACGCACGTATCTCGTGAAGTGACGTACGACGACACGGTCATCAACGACGGCGCGCACGTTTTCGCTCGGCGCCGCGATTTGCGCCTCCGCGCGGCGCCCGGGGACGCGCTGCTGGTTGAGGCGTACGGCGCGGACGACACGTCGTACGCGCGCGGAAAGAAAACGAGCGCGTGGGCCACGAAGTGCGTCGCGCGCGGGGCGGTGTCCTTGGAACACGTTCTTGGAACGCGCGGCGAGAGCGTTCGCGTGCCGTTACACCGCGCGCTTCTAGGAGGACACGAGGAGGACACGCGACAGGCGTACGTCTCCGTGCGTTTTTTAGTACGGGTACCCGCGCGCGAAGGGGACGTCCCGCCGCCGCCGGATTCGCTCGACACGGATTCGCGAATCCGGCCGCTCATCGACCTCGACGCGGGGTACGCGCCCGCCGGAGCGCATGAGCGGTACCGCGAGGGTACCGCTCACGCGCTCGCGAGGTCGCCGCCGAGTTCCGCGTCGTCGCGTTTCGGGAATTTCCCGAAACGCGCGAAGCGGGTGTTTTTCGTTCGGCACGGCGAGAGCCGCTGGAACGAGGCGCAGCGCGAGATGCATTTGTCGGCGATGGCCAAGTTCGACCACCCGCTCAACACCCGCGGGGCAGGCCAGGCGACGCGCGCGGGCGCGGAGGCGGCGAGACACCAGCGTAGCGCCGAGGGGACGCGGTCCGACGCGTCCGACGCGGATTCGGATCCGTTCGACGCGTTCGCCGCGGCGAACGCGACGGACGGTCACGGAGGCGACGCTCCGCGACTCTCCGCTAAGCAGCTCGCGTGGTGGCGATCGTTCGGCGACGCGACGCGGTGCTTCTCGTCGCCGCTCACGCGCGCGGCGCAGACCGCCGCGCTGTTTCTGTTCGCGAGCGGCAAGACGGCGAAGACAAGACGCGAGGACCCGGCGGCGCGAAAAAATATGGACGAACCCTTCGTGGTGCTCTCGCGGTCTCTGCGCGAGGTCAAGAGCACGATGGGCAGCCTGGACACCATCGGCATCGAGCGCGGAGCCGATGGAATTTTGCGCCGCGCCGCCGAGAAGCTTCGGGACGCGTGTCACGGCGGCGTCCCGGACGCCGCCTACGCGGACGCCGCGGTGGCGGCGATGCGCGCGGAAACAGACGCCGGCGACGCGTTCGGGCGTTGGTGGACCTCGCGGGACGACGTTGATTCGCGGGAACAGATGGACGAGCGCGTGGATGACTTTTTCGAGACGCTGCGGCTCGAG
>Ga0181559_10005702_pt1 | contig 11861 bp, 11 predicted proteins | sample 011ome_21_FD_133752 | JGI IMG/M metagenome (GOLD analysis project Ga0181559, IMG submission 133752) | Coastal salt marsh microbial communities from the Groves Creek Marsh, Skidaway Island, Georgia - 011508AT metaG (megahit assembly) | ecosystem: Environmental > Aquatic > Marine > Intertidal... | reverse complement strand
AATTAAATCTCCTGCCGCACCACCTGCGGGGCCTTCATTTCCTTTTCCTTGAACGCTTAATTGCATTCCATCGGCTACTCCTCCTGGAATCTTGATGCTCGTTTCAAACTCCTGTGCGATTAATCCTTGCTCATTCGCCTCTTTTGGTTTGCTCTCTATAACTTTACCTAAGCCTTGACATACAGGACAAGCACTTTGGGTTGCCATCTGCCCCAAGAATGTATTGGTTACTTGTTTCACCACACCGCTTCCACCACAATGCCTACAATTGCCAAACTTTACATCTTGTGCGGCAACCATTCGGCGGTACTTGACTTTTTTCTCTACCCCATTGCGCATATCGGCAAGAGTGAGCTTCAATTTAATTCTGATATTGGAACCTACAGTTCTTCGATTTCCTCTGCCGCGGCCTCCACCAAAGAAGGATCCGAAAATATTATCGTCTCCAAAGACATCTCCAAACTGGGAGAAGATATCATCCATGCTGAAACCTCCGCCGCCAAATCCAGATCCGCCGCCCATTCCGGCGTGTCCAAATTGATCGTAACGACTTTTTTTCTCAGGGTTGCTTAATACATCATACGCTTCGGCCGCTTCTTTGAATTTCTCTTCCGCATCCTTATCGTCTGGATTTTTATCAGGATGGTATTTTATCGCCAATTTGCGGTAAGCCTTTTTTAACTCATCCGCCGTTGCGCTTTTTGAAACACCCAGTATATCGTAATAATCTCTTTTGCTCATCTTTTATTTTCCGACCACTACTTTAGCGTATCGTATTACTTTATCGTTTAAGAAATAACCTTTTTCTAATTCATCAATAACTTTGCCTTTCATGTCTTCTGAAGGAGCATCAAATTGTGTAACCGCTTCATGAATTTCCGCATCGAAAACTTCTCCTTGAGCATTCATAGGCTTCAATCCTTTTTTCTCTAGAGTACCGTAAAACTTCTTGTAAATCAACTCCATCCCTTCAGATGCATTTGTATCTCCTGCCTGTTGCATCGACTTCAGTGCTCTTTCCATATCATCAACGATTGGCAGTAACTCAACCATTAAATCCTTGGATGCATTTTGCATCCATTCAAGACGTTCCTTGGTAGTTCTGCGACGGAAATTTTCAAACTCACTGTACAATCGCAAATATTTGTCTCGTTCAACTTGAACTAAATCCGTTGAATCGGCTTCAGCGTCCTCTCCTTCAGTTGTCTGGCTTTCGGCATCAGGATTTTGATTGGTTTCCTCCATCTGATCCTCTGTTAGCTCAACCTGCTCGTTTCCTATTGATTGCTCTTGTGTACCATCCAATTCTTCGTTAGATTTATTCTTAGCCTTTTTATTCATGTTAAACATAATTTTAGTTACTTCTACTCAAACACTTTGCCAAGTGCAAAAATCTGACTTTTTGTGTCAAGATGTCATATTTATTTCGGCGATTAAAACCTTTTTGTCACAATAATGTTGTATAATCGTATATCTATGTTTACAGGAATAATTGAAGATACCGCAGTTCTGATTGAACGTATCTCAGAGGGAAGCAATGTGCATTACACATTCCAAAATCCTGTAGCTCAAGAACTTATCATCGACCAAAGTTTGGCACATGATGGCATTTGCTTAACCATCGTTGATGTCAACAAAGAAAAGAATCAATATAGAGTTACTGCCATTAAAGAGACCCTTGAAAGAACCAATATTTGGACATGGGAAGAGGGATATCGTGCCAATATCGAAAGATGTATGCCCGCAAACGGCCGTTTTGACGGACATATTGTTCAAGGTCATGTTGACGCGGTGGGCAATATCGACGAAATTCATGATTTGAATGGATCTCATTTATTATTCGTAAGTCATCCACCCGAAAGAGGAATAACCGTTCCTAAAGGAAGTATTACTATAAACGGCGTTAGTTTAACGGTGGTTGATTCATTTCCCGATGCATTTAGCGTTGCGATAATCCCCCACACCTGGAATAAAACAAATTTAGGGCAACTAAAAACTGGCAGCAAGGTAAATCTGGAATTCGATATTTTAGGAAAATACGTACAGCGTATGCAGCAAATCCAGAACTAATTGCTCTAAACCTCCAGTGATTTTCAAACAAAACCAAACTCCTTATTCCCAAAGTATACGCATCTTGTCTACGTTTTAGTCAAAATCTGCGCAACAAACGAACAAGGAATTCAAGCAAATCCAAGGCCGCCTATTATCCTCTATATCATTTAATTTCAAAACAATACAAAACTAGAGTTACCAAGTTGCAGTTAATCAAATCTTCAACAAGATTTACGTTCATCGGGAAAATAGGCAATCCTACCACTAACTAAACTCATTCTAAATAAGACAAGGGCTAATTAAGTCTGCCTTTTCTGAGTACCTTTTTGTAAATTTGCCCAAATTAAAAAATCGATACAAATCTAACTATGGGAGTATTATCGTTTGTGTTTTCTTCGAGTCTCGGACGAAAACTTGTTATGGCAGTAACGGGCATATCACTAATTGCCTTCCTTTTGGTTCACTGCGCCATCAATGCTACCGTTTTCTTTAACGACGGTGGAGAAACCTTTAACATCGCGGCTGAGTTCATGGGTCACAATTGGCTCATCCGTGCGGCTGAAATTGGATTATTTGCTGGCTTACTTTGGCACATCATTCAAGGCATCTGGCTGACACTGGATAACCAAAAGCGTAGAAAATCCAAATACGGAGCAAACCCTGGAAGTGCCAATAGTAAATGGTACTCACGAAGCATGGGTTTACTTGGTTCTATTATTTTGATTTTCTTAGTATTGCATTTAAAACACTTTTGGGTGGTAAGTCGATTCGGCATGCCCCATGAATTGGGTCATTTGGAATATGCTTCTGGAGAACATTTAGAGAACTTATATGTAGAAATGGTTAATGTTTTTCAAAATCCAGTTGCTGTAATTGTTTATGTTTTAGGTTGTATTGGTCTTGGTTATCATTTGCTACACGGATTTAGTAGTGCCTTCCAAACCTTAGGAATCAACCATAAATCTTACACCCCAATGATTCAAAGTGTGGGTGTTGCATTTTCCATTGTTGTTCCTTTAATATTTGCTATCATCCCCGTGGCTTTTCACCTCGGCTTAATTAAATAAACGTATGAAATTAGATGCTAAAATTCCAGAAGGACCATTAGAACAAAAGTGGACAAAGTATAAAAGTTCCGTTCCTTTGGTCAATCCCGCAAACAAGCGTAATTTGAATATTATTGTTGTTGGAACCGGCTTAGCTGGAGCAAGTGCCGCTGCTACTTTAGCGGAAATGGGTTATCAAGTTTCTGCGTTCTGCTTTCAAGATTCACCTCGTCGTGCGCACTCTATTGCCGCTCAAGGTGGAATCAACGCAGCAAAAAACTATCAAAACGATGGTGACAGTGTTCACCGTTTATTTTATGATACTATTAAAGGTGGTGACTACCGTTCTCGTGAAGGAAACGTGCATCGCTTGGCCGAAGTATCAACCAATATAATTGATCAATGTGTTGCACAAGGTGTTCCATTTGCCCGTGAATACGGAGGAACTTTAAGCAACCGCTCCTTTGGTGGAACGCAAGTTCAACGTACGTTTTATGCTGCCGGTCAAACCGGTCAGCAATTATTGTTGGGCGCCTATTCTGCCCTTGAGCGTCAAGTTGGACTTGGAAACGTAAAAATGTACGCCCGCCATGAAATGGTTGAGGTTGTTAAAATTGACGGTAAAGCACGTGGAATCATTGCCCGTAATCTTGTTTCGGGTAAACTTGAGCGCTATTTTGGACATGCAGTATTGCTATGTACCGGTGGATACGGAAACGTATTTTACCTAAGTACAAATGCAATGGGAAGCAATGTAACCGCGGCGTGGAAAGCACACAAAGCAGGTGCCTTATTTGGAAACCCTTGTTTCACGCAAATCCACCCCACATGCATACCCGTGTCGGGTCATTACCAATCAAAGCTGACTTTGATGAGTGAATCCTTGCGTAACGACGGAAGAATTTGGGTACCTAAAAAGCAAGGTGATACCCGTCATCCTAACGACATTCCAGAAGAAGAACGCGATTATTACTTAGAGCGTCGCTATCCTGCATTCGGTAACTTAGTCCCACGAGATATCGCCAGTCGTGCCGCAAAAGAACGTTGCGACGCTGGATACGGTGTTGGACCAAGCAAAATGGCCGTTTATTTGGACTTCAAATACAACATGATGAACAAATACGGACGCGCCGAAGCTACCAAGCACGGCATTGCGAATCCAGACGATGAAACTTTGTTGCGTTTAGGGAAAGATATCATTAAAGAGAAATACGGCAACTTGTTTGATATGTACAAACAAATCACTGCCGAAGATCCATACGAAGTACCCATGCGTATTTACCCAGCGGTTCACTATACAATGGGTGGATTGTGGGTAGATTACGAATTGCAGACAACCGTTCCTGGTTTGTACGCTTTAGGTGAAGCCAACTTCTCAGACCACGGTGCTAACCGCTTAGGCGCTTCTGCACTGATGCAAGGACTAGCAGATGGATATTTCGTAATACCCTATACCATAGGTAACTACCTAAGTAAAGAGATTCACACCAAGCCAATTCCAACGGATCATGAAGCTTTCGAAGAAGCAGAAAAACGCGCCAACGAAAGAATCAGCGGATTCTTAAAGATCAAAGGTACTCGTACAGTAGAAAGCTACCACCGCGAGTTGGGATTGATTATGTGGGATAAATGTGGAATGGCTAGAAATGAAAAAGGATTAAAAGAAGCCATTGAACAAATCAGAGCATTGCGCGAAGATTTCTATAAGAACGTTCGTGTACCTGGTTCTGACAGTGGTTTTAATCCTGAATTAGACAAAGCGGGTCGCGTAGCAGATTTCTTAGAACTTGGAGAGTTAATGTGCTTAGATGCATTAGCGAGGGAAGAAAGTTGCGGTGGTCACTTCCGTGAGGAATTCCAAACAGAAGAAGGAGAAGCCATGCGTGACGATGACAAGTTCTTAAGTGTATTTGCTTGGGAGAATAAAGGAAACAACGACTACGAACTTCACCGCGAAGATTTAAACTACGAAAACATTAAAATTCAACAACGCAGTTACAAATAATCGAAATGGGAAACACAATGAATATAAACTTGAAAGTATGGCGCCAGCAAAATGAAAATGCTCAGGGCCATTTTGAAGAACATAAAGTTCAAGCAAGTCCCGACATGAGCTTTCTTGAAATGTTCGATGTATTGAACGAACAACTCATTGAAGATGGAAAAGATCCAATCGCATTTGACCACGACTGTCGCGAAGGTATTTGCGGAATGTGTTCCATGGTTATCAACGGACGTCCTCATGGTCCTAAAGGCGGTGTAACCACTTGCCAATTGCATATGAGAAGCTTTAAAGATGGCGACACGGTAGTAGTCGAACCTTGGAGAGCCAATGCTTTTCCAGTAATCAAGGATTTAAGTGTAAATAGAAGTGCTTTTGACCGTATTATTTCTTCGGGAGGATATGTATCTGTAAATACAGGTAATGCTGTAGATGCAAATTCAGTTTTGATTCCTAAGGACGTTGCCGATACCGCATTCCAAGCTGCGACTTGTATTGGCTGCGGTGCTTGCGTAAGTGCTTGTAAAAACGCATCAGCCATGTTATTCGTGGGTGCTAAAGTGACACAGCTTTCCATGCTTCCACAAGGACAACCAGAACGTGAATCTCGCGTTGTTGCTATGGTTGATCAAATGGATGCAGAAGGATTCGGTGCTTGTACCAATACGGGTGCTTGTGCGGCTGAATGTCCAAAAGAAATACCTTTGTCAGTTATTGCCAACCTGAATCGTGAATATTACAAAGCCAAATTAAACGGCAAGTAATTTTTTAACTACCCTATAAGAAAGGCCAACTATGCAAATAGTTGGCCTTTCTTATTTAAGATCCAAATAGTATTACGGAATGGGATAAACAACGCCTAAATCCAAAGAAAAACGATAACTGTTCGCCCTTTGAACTCCATTAAAGTTAGGAATCAAGGCCATGTCCATTCTCGGTTGGGCTAATAATTTTATTTTATCGTCTAATGCATATTCGGCTCTCAATCCAAAGGAAGCAAATACATTAAATTGTGGATTCACCGTTTTTTGTATTACAGGACGATCAACGGCATCCAATTCCACCGTATAATCATAAACATCCACAGAAGCCCCTTCATCTAAAGAAAAACCGCGTGTTTTTATCCTCACTTTATCTTGAACCAGTACAGCCGGTATCGCCGAAACAAACCCATACAATTCCGTATCGGGAATTCTCAATTTCACACCATCTAAGCGGCGCAAATATTGCAAATCCACCGTTAAATAACGTTGTGTAAAGTGATAATCCATTACTTGCACTGGACCATCAACCAAATGCGCATATACCGTCAAATCTGGATGTGGTAGATAATTAAACATGCCATTTTCTTTCCGTCTAACAAATCCCCATTGTTGATATCCAACGTTTACGGCAAAAGCAACATTTCTCTCTCTTTGAAATACTATCCCGATAAAACCGCTGATGGAATTTTGATATTTATCGGAGTTACGGAAAGAATCTTTTAAGCCTTGTTCGGTATACGTTGACCGAGGCATTGGTGTTACTGCAGACAACAATCTGGATTGTACCGAAGGAGTAAGGCCACCTTGAACTCTTCGCGACCAAGGAGTATTCTGCGCCAGACCAGAACTACAAAAACTTACAAAACCAACTAAGAATAACAATCCTTTTTTCATACAAACAGCAACTTACTACTTTTTTGATAAAAACGGTAAACTCCTAAAATAGAGGCGACTAAAAGACCAACGGTAAAACCGGTCCAAACCCCATATACTTCCTTTTGTAATATTTCCCCGAGATAATAGGATAAAGGCATGCTCACTACCCAATATGAAAATACGGAAATCATACTTGCCCAAAAAACATCCTTGATTCCACGTAATAAAGACATAGCCGCGGCTTGAATTCCGTCGCTAACCTGAAATACTGCCGCCAATAAAAACAAGGGCAATATCAAAGGCATAACAGCAGGTTCTACACCATAAAGTCCTGCAATCTGTCGGTTGAACACAACAAAGATTAACGCATTAATCAACTCAAAAATCACCATTAGAATGAAAGTAGCATGAGCTACTTTTCGAATTTTCACCGTGCTTTTTTCTCCGTAACCGTTTCCTACTAAAATACTTCCTGCCATGCCGATTCCACTTGCCACCATGTAAGTCACCGATGCCGCATTCAGTGCAACGGCATGCGCTGCAACCTGTATTTCTCCATACCATCCCACCATAATACCGGAAATTGAAAAACACGCCCATTCCGCAAATGTTTGCAAGGCAATCGGAACTCCCATTTTCCAAACTCCGGGTGTTTCCTTCCAAACCTCTTTCCATTTCGGCATTATCTTGGGAACATACGTCTTCATGAATTTGGAATATCGAACATACCACAAAGCCGCTAACATCATTGCTATTCTGGAAATGAGTGTCGCCCATGCAGCTCCTTCGTAGCCCATAGCCGGGATGAACCAAAACCCATAAATTAGAATGGCATTTAGCAGAACATTCACAACCAAACCTGCTAAGGTCAAAACCATTGATACCTTGGTATGACCCAAGCCATCGGTAAACTGCCTAGCGGTTAAAAATACCAACATGGGCAGTATAGACCAATTAACAATTTTTAAATAACGTGGTGCTATTTCATTAACCGCTGCTGTTTGTCTTAACCATTCAAAATTATCCGTTAAAATACTTAGAATACCGAATTGAAAAGCGAATAATATAAGACTGACTATTAAACCTGCTCTGTAAATAATAAAACCACCTTTAGCCTGCTTTTCACCAACTTTAATGCTCACAAGGGTACTAACCGCAAATAGAACACCAAAGGTCAAACCGCTGGTCATAAAGAATAAACTATTCGCTTGATTCACGCCGGCAAGTGCTTCTTTGCCCAAGCGCCCAACCATAATGGTATCGGCAACGCCCATAAGAACCAATCCCAATTGTCCTAATATTATTGGATAAGAAAGTTGAAATATGTCTTTAACGAATATCCGATACTGGGACCACAAGGCGCGCATAATGAGCGGCAAAAATACGACAAGAACAGCGGCTTCCTAAATAAAATTAGATAATCACAAGCATAAAAGCCCGTACCTTTGCATTTATGTTTGATGTGCTTTGGGAAGATAATCATTTATTATTCGCAAATAAGCCTGCGGGCGTACCTGTGCAAGGTGATTCTACTGGTGATGAACACTTTTTAGAAATGGCTGAAGAATACATCCGGGTAAAATACAACAAGCCTGGGGCTGCTTATGTAGGCTTGGTTCATCGTATTGACAGACCCGTTAGCGGCGTTGTTTTATTTGCAAAAACTTCAAAGGCTCTTACGCGATTGAATGATATCTTCAGAGAAAAACAGAATATCAAAGTATATCATGCCCTAACTTCAAAACCCCTTACAGAAGAATCCGGCACATTAGAACATTATTTGAGTAAAGATTCGGAAACGCATAGAGCTCATGCCTACAACCAACCACGGGGATCGGCCAAACACTCTGTATTACATTATAAATTATTATCGAGCATAGCGGGTCGTTATTTGTATGAAATCACATTGGAAACAGGCAGATTTCATCAAATCAGAGTGCAACTTTCAAAAATGGGTTGCCCGATTATCGGAGATTTAAAATACGGAGCCAAAAATAATCTTCCTGACCGTTCAATTGCACTTCACGCGCATACCCTTGTAACACCCCATGTAGTAAAAGATGCACCTGCCGTTACGGTACACGCACCATATCCGAGAAAACAATGGTGGGGCTTATTCAAAGAAGATCTAATGAAGAAGGGTCCCAAAAGACCTCGTTAAAATTCTGAATTTTATCGGCTTCTACAATTATTCCTTCGGATTCCAACAGTTCTTGCATTCTATTGGGAGAGGAGAAATGGGCCTTTCCACTTAACATTCCAATTCGATTTACTACCCTATGAGCTGGAATTTTGGGTATTACCCCGTGACTGACATTCATGGCCCATCCGACCAATCTCGAACCAGTTTTCGATCCTAAATAGGAAGCGATCGCCCCATAGGTCGTAACACGCCCATAGGGAATCATTCGCACTATATCGAAAACCCGATCATAAAATAAATTATTTTTCATGTCAGTAAACCAATTTGGTATGAAAATTGTCTAAATTTAACACACAAATCTACATCTATTACAATGAAGAATTTCGGAATCATACTTAGCACTTTAGCATTTATTACCGCAACTCAAGCGCAAAACATCACCACACCGATTAATCAATTCCCAAAAAGTGATCGTATAATCCCTTATCAAACACCGCACAAATACAATAAGATTTCACGTGTGGGTAATTATCCCAAGATTAAGAACACCAAACCTTGGGATGGGCGTATGGATGGTGAATACCATCTTCGATTTAAAATTAACGGTTTAAAAACTGGAGAAACGGTATTTTTAGCGGATCATCATATTGGAGGAAAATACCTTCGTGATACAGCTGTAGTCGACAAAAAGGGCGTGGCCGAATTCACAGGAAATAAATTGCTTCAGCGCGGAATGTATTTATTCGTTTTGCCTGGGAAATCTGACTTTTTCGAATTTTTAATTGACGATGATCAAGATTTCACTATTAAAACCGACACCTCTTACTACGAGCATGATTATTATAAAAACATGAAAGTAGAAGGTTCGGACGAAAATACGTGGTTCGTAGGTTATCAAAACCAAAAAACACAGATTATCGAACGCATTATGGAAATTGATGCTGAGATCAAAAAAGATAGCACAGAAGAAAACCTAGCGATCTGGAATCCCAAAAGGAATAAATTACTTGAAGAAAAAATGAGTTCGGATAGCTTATTTGTTGCTGAACATCCAACTTCTATGTTATCAAGATTCTTACTTGCTTTGATGCCTATCGACGTTCCTGAAGCCCCTAAGGATGAAAATGGAATTATTGACTCAACTTGGAAATACACATATTTCAAGAATCATTACTGGGAGAATGTAGATTTTAATGAGGATGCACTGGTTAGAATGCCCGTTAACGTGCTCAAAACCAAAATGGATTTTTATTTTGATAATGTAATCGTTCCTGATGCCGATTCTTGTATAAATGCTTGTAACAATATTTTATTACAAGCCCAAAACAGCATTGAAAATGAAAAATACATCATCTGGTATTTAACCAATCGTTTTGAATCAAGCAAAATCATGGGATTGGATCGCGTGTTTGTACATATGGCCCTATCTCAATATTGCCAAGGTCGAACATGGTGGGTAGATAGCACTACAACCGCCAAGATGTGTGAAAATGCATACCGCAGATCTTACTCATTAATTGGTGCACAAGCTGCAGATTTGCAGTTGAAAAACCAAGATTCTGTTTGGATCAACACCAACAGCATTAAGGCGCCTTATACCATTTTAATGTTCTGGGATCCAACTTGTGGCCATTGTAAGGAAACAATGCCTAAAATTGCCAAATTGTACGAAGAGAATAAAGACAAAGGTTGGAAAGTAATTACCTTAGCTTCTGGAAATAAGAAAAAGGAATGGTATGAATACCTAGCGGCTCACCCAGAAATTTCAGAATTTACAAACCTCCTACGAGGAGAAGTATTGGAACAACGCTATGCCGATGCATTACAAGCCTATTATGTTATTGCGAGTCCTACCATTTTCTTGTTGGATGAAAATAAGAAAATTGTAGCTAATCGAATTGATGCCGAAAAGATTGTAGAATTCATTGCGCATCTTGATAGCAAGAAAAAGCAAAACTAATCGTGTAAGATTTTATCTATAGTTTTCCCAATCTCATCCGTATAAATACAAACACCAAAGGAATAATAGGAAGCTGAAAAAAAGCTTCCTGGTGTGAGGGAAAAACGTGCGCCAACGCCTGCAGATAAGCCAATATAGCGCCATACCCGATAACTAGCATGTACGCCAGTTTCTATGGGAATTAACATCAAATCTCGGTAATCCGGATTTCCATTTGGATTATTAAAGGTCAAACTTGCCGTACCCACCCCTGCTTGAACTGTTTGGGTTAGAAACCAACGGTAATTTTTAAACCAACGGTACTCTCCTATCCCACTTAAATAGAAATATTCGTACATATTATCTGTGGGATCCTGAAAAACCGTGGAATAGAATCCAACATATCCGGCCGTTTTTTTATAATCAGCTCCTACTCGCAAACCAAAAATATGAATTGGCTTTCCTAATAAATACGAACTGCGACTATCTAAACCTGCGGTAAATTGTGGCTTATTCTTTAAACTCAATCGAATCGAATCACCTGGTGACCATTGTTGTGCGTCGACAAACCTTCCAAATGAAATCAAGAGTATGAGTAAAAGCGATCGCTTCATGAATTCACAAAGTTAGTGGCTAGTTCCACAAATAACTCAATCCAAATTCCATATAATCGGCTTTGTTGAGATGAGCTTTCAATCGGCTTCTAGCAACCCAGTGGTGACCCAATCTATAATCCAAACCAAATGCATTATAAAACCAAGGCTTTTCACTATGATACGGCTTTACAATATACATACCCAAATCCAAACGCAAACCCAATCGGCCAAATAAAAACACCTTTCCTCCGCGAACTGCAAGTTCATAGTTTTCAGCCTCACCGGCACGGGTCAAACTTCCATCATCGTTCCACTGATAATTAGGATCAACGAAACCATCTAATCCAACATCCCAAAATGTAAATTTACTTTTTTGATTTCGATAGCTAATATCGCCAATCCATATATAACTGCGCCTGGGGTATTCTAAGCTTTTTTGGTTT
>Ga0181559_10005699_pt1 | contig 11868 bp, 8 predicted proteins | sample 011ome_21_FD_133752 | JGI IMG/M metagenome (GOLD analysis project Ga0181559, IMG submission 133752) | Coastal salt marsh microbial communities from the Groves Creek Marsh, Skidaway Island, Georgia - 011508AT metaG (megahit assembly) | ecosystem: Environmental > Aquatic > Marine > Intertidal zone... | reverse complement strand
GGAGATGAGGACGGCGAAGAGGACGGCCAGGAAAGACCCGTCCATCTTTTTTTTTCTGTCGTTTTATTATGGGAAAAGAAATCTAGACTTCACACTGAAACGTTGTTTTAGGGTTTCAGAAAAAGGAAGAAAGTTAGGGAAGAAAAGAGAGTTTTTATTCGAGGCGGCAGATTATTCTCGCGACAGCGCGCGATATATACGCACATTAACGGAGACCACACGAGCGAATAAGGGACGCGCACACACACGCGCACGCACACGCACGCTGCGCAGACTGATATATATATATATATATACGTACAAAAAAAATGCAACCCACGCTCAGAAACCCACACTATCCATCAACCTCGAAAGATGGATTGAAAGCGGTGCTCTGCGAAAAGCACATGCTCGTGGCGATATTCGCGTTATCTTCGAATTTTCTGGTCACCATGCTCATCGTCGTCGTGAATAAGTTGCTTTTCACGGAGACGCGGTTTCCGGTGATCACGTTGTCCGCGGCGCACATGATCGTTTGCGTGATATTTACCTCGATTTGTAGCCGATTGCAAATATTCGAGAGGAGGAAGATGGATAACAAGAGCGTGATTGCGCTGGTGGCGTTTTTGCAATCGTCGGCGATATGTTTAGGTCAAGCGTCGTTGAAGATGAATTCAGTGGCGTTTTTTCAGCTGACGAAGCAAATGCAAGTGCCGTTAGTCGCGGTGGTGGAGTATTTCTTTTTGTCGAGGACGGTTTCGAGGGACAAGATTGTGTTGCTCGCGAGCATGGTTTTGGGCGTATCGGTCGCTTGTTTTAACGACGTGCAGTTTACGAGTTTTGGGGCGATAATTGCGTTTGTTGGGGTGTGTGCGACGAGTGTGGAGGTAGTTTTGTATTCGTGGTTGCAACAATCGCACCGGTGGGAGACGTTGCAACTGTTGCATCAGACGATGCCGTTCGCCGCGAGCGGGTTGACGTTGGCAGCCGTAGAGGTAGATTTTTTACAACCGAGAGGAATGGGCGCGTATAATTTCGTGGCGAACTTTGTGAGCATGTTTTACGTTGGGAATAACGAAGCTATCATGAACCCGGAGCAGTTTGGTGAGGTTGGACGGATGAAAGCGACGGAATTGGCGGTGGACCAATCGTTCTTCAACATCTTCGAAATGTCCTCCTACGCGTGCTTTCTTTTCGCGTTGAGTTGCGCGTTGGGTATGGGCGTCAACGTCTCGTCCTGTTTTGTGGGTGGAAAAGCGAGCGCTTTGGCGTACGCCATGTTAGGCTTGACCAAAACGATTACGGTCATCGCCATAGGTGTCCTGTATTTCGACGCGCCGCCGAGTTACCGCGTCGTATTCGGCGGCGTTTTCGCCGTCGCCGCTATAGTCGTCTACTCCATCGTCACTTTACGCGAGAAACAACAACAAATGAATAACATGAACAGCAGTAAAAACGCCGCGACGGGAGCAGAGATGGACGTTTTATTAGACGAAGTCGAAGTAGGTATTGAACCGGCGACTATTAGTCCAAAAATGAGCAATTATAGTAGCAAAATCAAGCGCGGGTTTTAAAAGTCATCGCGCGTTGCGCGGGTGATTGTGTGTTTAGTAGCGTTTTGGTTTTAGATGTGTTTGTTTAGCAAATTGTGAATATATTCATGCGCGTGCTAGAATAGCTTCGCATAGAAATCTTTATTACGTGATAGAACATCATCATCGAAATCATCCCCGCCAACTGTCTTCTTTACCTAACACGAGAGAGAGTGTTTTTTTAGGTAAGGTTTCCTCATTAGAATCCGCAAAACCATCATGAAAGCCGCTGCATCTTGCGCTGCAAAAACACACATCAGACCATCTCTCGTCCAGAACAACAAAAACAAAAACAGGAAAAAGAACTTCATCGCTCCACTCAAAGCAATGGCCGGCTCGTCGTCTTACTTAGCCCCGGATACGTATCATTCCATGAACCCTTCGGACGAGGAATTGATTTTCTTACACACGATGATACGGAGTTCAAACTTGGAAAAAACGATGGCGTTTTTCCAAGCGCTCGGGTTGCAAGAGACCAGGAGAAAAGATTCAGAGAAAGGGAAGTTCACTTTAGTGTTCATGGCGAGTTCACCAGGGGCGCCGGAGATTGAAATCACCCATAACTGGGGGCCAGAAGAAGTCTTTGGTGCGCTTTTTTTCACTTTTAAGTAATCACCTACTGACTTTATTTCTTTTTACTCAAAAACACACACACACCAGCGCCGCCGAGTCGATCGATGGGCCATCTCGCGTTCGCGACCGCGGACATTTATAAGTTGTGCGCCGATTTGCAAGAGAAAGGGATCGTGATTTTGAGACCGCCGAGAGATGGGAGAATGGCGTTCGTGAAGTCGCCGGACGGCATTTCGGTTGAGCTTTTACAGAAGGGCGAAGCGTTGGCGCCGGCGGAGCCGTGGGCTTCGATGGAGAATACGGGAAGTTGGTAATCGGAGACACTATTACTACCACTACATGTACATGTATATATACTATGCGCAACTGACTATTTTTATTCGGACCACAGGGAAAACGCGCCCGATCGGGATGTGGCAGACGTGTTTGAACAAAAGACGCCTCCCGCCGAGATTGAATTGAACACTCCTCGATAGCGACAGTACAATCCGCATCCCATTTCGTCTTCCAACTGTTCGGCCAACTCTTCAAATCCAGAACTCGATTCGCTCGTTCTTAATGTGTTCAACTCCATCGCCGCTCGGGTTTCGATTTCTTTATTTTCTTCGTTGCGGAAAAGAGACATTGGGGGTAAGCCGCCAACCTCCGTGTATCGCGCGTCCAACGCGAACGATAACGAATTCGGATCCACCCACCCTCGGACGACGGTTGTTCCAACCGCGTCGACGAAGAAGCCGCTGATTTTCCCAGCTTTTGTGAATTCCAACGTTCCTTTGAACGGCACGCGTCTATCGCTGCTATTGTTACTATTGCTGTTGCTATTATAATTACTCCTTCGCACGCCAGTCCACGCGCCACTCATTAAAGACACGTCCGACCGGTTCCCTTCTTTCAGCGCCAACAATTCTCTGCGATGCCTGGAAGCTGGCGGGCGAGATCCGAGCGGAAACCGTCCTCCACTCGGCTGGCGAGGAAAGTAGCGGAATTTTTCTTTCTTCCGCTCGTAATCTTCAATCGCCGAAAGCGGTTCCAAATATAACGCCTGACACACAGCCAAGGTGATGTTGTTGTTCTTCGTGAGACAATCGAATAACCATTCGGAAGGACACGTTTTGTCGAACGTTTTCTTCAAATATCGCTTAGGAATAGCGGGTATGTACGAAATCGACGTCGTTTGTTTTCGATGTTGATGAAGATGATGATGACTATGATGCGCGTTTGCATTTGCCGTCGTTACGTTCGAAATGATGGACGATTGCGCGAAGTGTTCGCTGAGGTATCGAGCGACTAAGATTCGAAAAGCGGTGGCTTCTTCTTGCTCGTCATCGAACTCGTTCGTCGTCGCGCTGCTCGTCAGCGATGCGCATTCTTCTTCATCCGCATCCAAAGCCTGTTCGGAATCGTCCTCGTCCTGGCTTCCCATCCAAGCACCTCCAGCGACGGCGCAATTATTGAACTGAAACACCTCTTCCACCATCCTCCTCGCCTTTTTAAACCTAGCCAATACCACCGATACCACTCTCGCCGCCATCACTCTCTCCGCAAACATCTCCTCAATCTCCTCGGTGCCGTTTTGCACCGCCGTCACCGAAGTCAACTCCACGCTCGTTTCGTCCGCCGCGCGAAGCACATCCAACGCTAACGTCAACGCTCTCTTCAATAAATTTCTCGAAACAGAAGTTACCAAATCGTTATTCGCGCACTGACTGAACGCGTTCAACAAAATCTGCAATCGATGCAGCACGTGCAGCTTCGCGCCTTTCTTCTCGCACAGAGCGAATTCGCGCGTCACGTACAGCCTTCGCAGGTAATTTTCTCCCAACAAACCTTTCTCCAACGAATACTCGCTCCGAAAAGCGCTCCTCCCCCACTTCTTATTCAGCGCGGACGACCACATCGTCTCGTCTTTGCTCAGTTCGAACGCGTATTTGTTCGTCGAGGAGACGTTCGAAAACGATTCGAAATCGTTCGAGTCTATCAATAGTTTTCCAAAGACGTGCAACGCGAGGTCGCGAGGGAGTCGCTCGAGGATGGATTTTTGGAAACTGGATGGCGGTAAAAGCGAAGACTTTGAAGAGGCGACGTTTTCTTTTACTTCTTCTGTTTCGTCGTCGTAATCCACGATGACAACGTCCGCGCAGTTCACCGAGGACGGGTTTCGTCGCAGCAGCGGCGGTTGAGACGTCATGATGTGTGTCTCGCGCTTTATTCGTATTTGGATATGACGCGTGTGGGAAATTTGGAAAAAGGCAACCTTTTTTAGATACGAATTTCCCCATAAAAAAAGCGCGCGAATGGCGGGAGATCTCTTTCGTTCGCCGCCTTCTTTCGCGTCCTCCTCCTCCGCGCGACTCTCTTCTTTTTCTTTTTCTTCTTCGCGGCGGCGACGATGCGCGCGCCGGTCGATTTTGTCTTCTTCTCCTCCCAATCCTCCTTTTCGCGATTCTTCTTCATCCGTTTCGGAAGAAGATGCGAAAGAGAAGAAGAAGAAGAAGAAGTCAATCACGATGGACCCATCGGCGTATAAAGAACTCTCCGTGATTCGCAAACGAGCGGGAGATTACGTCGACGCGTCTAAAATCATCGGTGTGCCTTCGTCGGTGTTTAGCATGGCGGAGAGACACTTCGTGTCCGAGCTGAAAGCGTTGATTCGAGAAGTGTTCGTGTTGAAGAAGAAGGAGAAGAGAGGAGAGGAGGAAGAGGACGACGCGACGTCGTCGATCGTGACGAAATATTCCACGTCGCGAACGTTCGACAGTTCGGCTACTTTCGACGAGGAGGACTTTGTAGAGTTGGAGAAGCGAAGCGGAGAGGCGGCGTTGGAACAAGGCGAGTTACTGTTGGAGTATTTAGAGCGTTTGAAGTTGTCGAACGCGGCGATTTGGGAGCGAGAGAAACGGTTGCCGAAAGTCCACTCGCCGTGGATCATCGAAGGTCCGTATTATCTGTTGTGCGTCGTTTTGGATTTGTGGTTTCCGGAGAACAAACCGATTCAGAGGTTTTGGTTTCTGGAGACGGTGGCGAGAATGCCGTACTTTTCGTACAATTCGATGTTGACGTTGTACGAACTCCTGGGATGGTGGAGACGAAGCAGCGAGTTGAGAAAAATCCACTTCGCGGAGGAATGGAACGAATTTCACCATTTGTTGATCATGGAATCTTTGGGTGGGGACAGACGCTGGTCCGATAGATTTCTCGCTCAACACGCGGCGTTGGTGTACTATTTTGGTTTAGTCGTCGTTTGGTTGCTCTCGCCAAAGTTGGCGTATAATTTTAGCGAGAAGATTGAGACGCACGCCGTGGCGACGTACGCGCAGTTTACGGAAGAAAACAAAGAGTTGCTGGAAGCGTTGCCGGCTCCCGAAATTGCGAAAAAATATTACGAGGCGGAAGACTTGTACTTATTCGATGAGTTCCAAACGACGACGATGTCGAGTACCGGCGAAATCGTTTCCTTGAGATTAAACACCAGTAGCGATAGCGAGAGTAGCGAGAGTAGCGACGAGGAGACGAAGAAGAATCGGTTATCCGTGCGTCGACCAAAGATCGAAACGTTATACGACGTGTTTTCAAACATTTGCGAAGACGAAAAAGAACACGTCGGGACGATGAGCGCTTGTCAGATCGAGGGGGTCACGGTAGGAAACGCGAATTCAATAAATGCATTGACCGCTCTAGCGCTCGGCGGCACCGCGGCGACGAAGTTTGCCACTCGATTGGCGGAAGACTCTGCCGTTACCGACGGTTTGGACGATATCATCGGAAGCGGGAAGTTTATGGATCTTTTCACCGCGGTGACGGATTTCTTCTCGGTTTTCCATTTACCGTTCTTTTAGAATATAACGCAATAAAGAGACATAAAAAGACAGATATAATTAATAATCCTACTGGTAGTAGGTAATATCAGCACGTTGTAATAACATCAATAAATAGCAACTCAAAGCGCGGGCGCGTCATAATATATTAAAAAACACATCACTCCGTCCTAAAAAAGATTAGAGGAAACTCTGACGGATTCGACAATACGCCGAGAGGAAGATGGCTACAGCTGGTCCCCAATACAGCACACGTTCTCGAGCGCCGCTCCAAAACGCTCCAGCTCCGCCTTCCGCGTAGATTTTTTGAACCATTTCAAACGGGCCGTCGACGTTATTGTTCCTCTTCATGGCTGGAGTCAACGCTTCGCCTTCTTCTTGGCTCAATAAAATGCTATCTAGAGCAGCGTCCGCAGACTCCATTTGTTGAATCAAACGAGTGACGATGACATCCAACGGCGTAACGCTTAAACTTCCGGCAATACCTCCACACGCGCCTAAGATAGCTTCACCTAAGAGCGAGTTCGGGTCAAACGGCGCGTGTTCTTGCGACGTGAGGACCAATTTGAGCGACTCGAATAACGCGATTTGAATAGCTCCGAACGGGATGTCTCTCACGACCGCCACCGTCCAGGTTTTAAAAATATTCTCGCGTCCGCGCGCGCTCTTAAAGTTCGATTGAATCGCCTCTGGAATGGTCGCCCCAGTTTGCGTTCTCGATTTCACTGCTTCCGCTGGCACTCGAATCACGGACGCGACGAGTTCGCCGCACCCGCCGGCAACCAAGTAACACAAAATGATGTGCTCGTTGAAGTATGCCGTGTTGCCGAGTAAAAACAGTTTCACGGTTTCGTACACACCTAAATATAACGTCAACGGTATGCCTTCTTTCGCTAAGTTCGGACCTAAACCATCGTATAAAGACATGAACCCGCCTTCGCCCATGATTTCTTGCATCGTCGGTTCGTATTGTTCACTCGAGGTAGAAGAAGTAGAAGCGGCGGCATTTTTCCCCGCCGTCGGCGCGCGCATGGTCGCCACGCCAGAGTCATCAAAACTCATCGACGTCGAAACGCCTCCTTCCGATCCTCTCCCGCTATCTAACTCATCCATCGAGTCTATCTCTTCAATCTTCTTTCGACTTTTCAGCGCGATTCGTCGCACCTTCATCGTATCCACCGGGTGCATCGTCGTATTAGCGATCAAACTCGCCGCTAACGCGGAGCCATACACGATCAAAGGCGTTTGGTTATTCAACTTCCCCAACGCCACGCGTCGATCGACCAGCCGCTGCACCAACTCCGCCTCTTCTTTCCTTTTATTCAACAACCTCGTCTTTTGCTCGTTCAGCTCCGACGCCTTTTCGCTCTCGCTAAACGTGTCCAAATTTTCCTTCACAGAATTCGCCAAAAGCAACGCTCTCTCCGCTTCCACGTCGTCCAACTCCTCCGTGTCCAGCTGTTGCAACTCGTACAGCTCTTGCAAGAGAATATCGATGTTCCCGGTGGTGGTTATCCCGGAGAGCCGTTTTTTCGCCTCGTTGTTCAAATTTTCTAATTTATCCATCCGAATCGTATTCACCGGTGGCGACAAGACCGCGCCAGTCGGCGCGCCAAAACCAGCCAAGGCGGGATCCGCGACGGATGCAGACAACACGCTCGCCGCGGCAACAGAAATAGACGCCATTTTTAGCCGCTCTCGCCAAGAACAACGACACGAACCGTCACCGTCCGTCGTTACTTCTTCTCGGGATGACGACGACGACGACGACGACGACTCGCGCGTAATCACTAATTTCTTCTTCTTCTTCTTATCGCCACTTCTCCTCCCGCTCGTCGAGCACGGGGAGGACGCGCATCGAGATGAAGTCGCGCCAATCATCGTCTTCTTTCTCTTCTTCTTCCGAGTTGTCTCTCGTCCTCGCTCTGCTCTGCTCTGCTCTCTCTCTCTCTCTCTCTCTCTCTCTCTCTCTCTCTCTTTTATGTCCGTGGGGAAAAATCCTAAAGTGAAAATCTGACGTCAGCGCTCTCTCTTCTCTCAATCTCTCTCTCGGTCTCTGATGAAACGTCTCCTCTCTCTCTTAATAGATTTGTGAGAGATGATTTGAGAGAGCTGTTTGTTGTTGTTATTTTTTTGATGATGATGTGTGTCGGATATTTTTGATATTTTTTGGTCTCTTTTTGCATTCTCTCTCGTCTCTCTTCTCTCTCCGCTCTTTGAAGTGTCTTCTAAGATTCAAACGAGAAGAAAGAGATATTCTCTTTACAAAAAAAAGGAAACAAAGAGAAGACACGGTGCGCGCTTCTTTTTGACGAGAGAGACGACGAGACGAGAGCGAGAGAGTGCGCGTGCGAGAGAGAAAGAGAGAGAGAGAGTCTTCGTCTTCTCCGCGCGCGCGCTTTTATATAAATAAATTCGACAAAGAAGAAGAAGGCACTCCATACGCATTTTTTTATTTTCCCGAAACGTCGAGAGAGTGCGTTTAACGAACGAACGAACGAACGAACGATCTCTCCGCGTAATCTTTTTTCCGCGAGACGCGACACGGCGCGCGTTTAGAGAGAGAGAGAGAGAGAGAAAGAACAAGGAGAGATCATGGCTTCGATCGCGTCTTCTTCTTCTTCTTCGCTGGTGTTCTTTTCTTCTTCTTCTTCTCTTTGTTCGGGAAGAAGAAACGGAAGGAGAAGAAGAACGACGCGTCCAACGCTCTGCTTCGCTTCGAAAAAGGGAGAGAGATTTTTAGAAGAAGATGAAAAAAATACCACGAAAAACGACGACGACGCGGCGGAAGAAGCGAAGACATCTATTTCTGAAACGACGGCAAAGCGACGGACGGTGCTGCGACGAAACACCACCGCTCGCGGGAGTACCAGTCGAGGAGGGAATACTCGTCGAGGAGGCCCGGGCGCGACGATCAAAGGGAACGTTTTGATATCGAGAGGAGGAGGAGGAGGAGGCGCGAGGACGGCGACGAAGGTTTCCTCTTCTTCTTCTTCTTCTTCGTCGTCGTCCGTGGTCGCCGGTGAAGACGAGGACGACGAAGAAGAGTTCGATACGATTAAAATTTTTAGCATAAACGACGTGTACGAGCTTCAAAACGTGTCGAAGCTGAAGGCGTTTGTGCGCGAGAACACGAACGGGTTGAAAGATCCGCACGCGGTGGTGTTGTGCGGGGATTTTTTGTCGCCTTCGTTGTTGTCTTCGTTGGATTCTGGGAGAGCGGCGGTGTCGGTGATGAATAAAGTGCCAGTAGATTACGTGTGTTTAGGGAACCACGAGTTTGATCACGGGACCGCGGCGTTAGGGGCGAGGTTAGCTGAGCTTAACTCCGTGTGTTTGAACACAAACGTGGAAGTGAAAACGTGTGAAAACGCGCAAGAAGACGAGGATAAAGAGGAGTGCGAATACGACGCAAACGTCGCGCAATTTATATCTGAAACGCCAAAGTTTGAAGTGACGACGATTGGTGGATTGAAAATCGCTTTGCTCGGGTTGTGCACGACAACCACGCCTTTGTCTGCCGCGAAGAAGCCGGAAGGCGTGCACTTTGCGAATTGCGCGGAGAAGACGCTGACGACTTTAGAGGAAATCGATCGATTGAATAAAAAAGAAGAGGCAGCTGGAGGAGCTCCGATCGACGTCACGATTGCATTGACGCACCAAACGTTGTCCGAGGACGACGAATACATCCGCAAAGTTGGCGAAGACAAACTGGACTTGATTTTAGGCGGGCACGAACACCAGCCTTTCATCGGTTTAGTCGGCGACGACGAAGACGTGAGCAAAGATGCCAAGAAAGGCGTGTTGTGCGTCAAAGCCGGGATGGACGCCGAAAACGTGGTCGTGGTCACCATAAAAAGAAGTAAAAAGAAAACAAAGACGACGAATAATAAGAACACAAACGACGCTAATACGGTTAATAATAATAATAATAATACTTTCAGCGGTCCCGGATCGAGGAAGGGTTTCAGCGGCGTGGCCCGAGCGATGTCCACCTCCGCCGGAGAGTGGGATGGGAACGCTTTGAAAGAAGACGAAGACATGAAATATAGTAACAATAACAGTAGCATCTCGAACGGTGCTACGTATGTAACAACATCAAAATCAAAAATAGCAGACGACGACGACGACGACGAAGAAGAAGAAGAAGAGTGCGACGAGGAGTGTCAATCGTTAAGGTGGGAAATCGACGCGATTTCCGATCCAATCTCGGATGATTACCCAGGCTGGGACGCGGTGCCGAACGAGACTTTTGTCACGGTGGAAAGATCTACCGGATCGCCGTCATCGTCGTCATCAGCCGCAAACTTACAAATAACCGCCGAGCTGATTGATTTGACGAAGTATCCACACACGGACCCGGAAATTGACGCGGATATATACGAGCGTTCGAAAGTTCTGAGAGAGTTGCACGAGTTCATCTTGCCAGTGCACATCCACGCCGAGCGTTTGGCGTTGCACCCGCTTTCCTCGAAAGATGCGAGGCAACAACAGTGCACTCTCGGAACGTTATTCGCGACGATGTTGAGAGACGAGCATGCGGCGAACGCGTGTTTGTACAACTCTGGAGGCATGCGCGCAAACGCGACGTACGATTTGAAAAGGCAAGCGTTTACGTACGGCGATTTAGTCGCCGAGGTGCCGTTTGAAAACTCTATCGTCAAGCTCAAAATGACTGGTCGCGAATTCGCGAACGCGGTGGCGTTTAGCGAACGCTCGAAATCGGAACACGCGAGTTGGGGAGGCTATTTGCAATGGGATATCGGGTGTCAGACCGTTATCAATCCATCCAACGGCCGATGCGAAGTCACGCACATCGCCAAAGAACCCATCGACATGAACAAAATGTACACGGTCGTCACTTGGGGTGGTTTGTTAGAAGGCACGGACGGTATCCCCCAATTTCAACGCGCCGGAGAACGAATGGCTCGCGAACACTTTGGCGAAGACGCGTTGATCGATTTCGACGAACTCATGACCTCAGGATTTTTCCACGAAGGAACGCCGTTCAAAACCTTGATCATCCGGCACCTCTGTCGTTGGCGCTGGCGCGAGCTCCAACACAAGTGCTCGAGCTTTGAAAACTTGGACTACGACGAGGACGGCTTACTCTCCGCTTCTGACGTCGAAAAAGCCTTGATCGATTACACCGACTCGAAATCGCCTCGCTTAGAGTCCGAATCCATGGTTCGCCTCTTCGAGTCTGGCTTACGAGAGGACAACGGCGGCGTATCGAAAAGCTCCCTCGACGTGTGCTTAGAACCGTTTTGGAAATCGGAAACGTCCCTGAAGTTGGTCGAGTACGAGCAATCGCAGTTGAACTCCGTCGACGAAGCGGACGAGTTGCCGTGGTGGATCGCGGAGACGAACGCGAAACTATAAAGAAAAGTACATCGAGAGTTGTTGTTTCTTTTGTGCTTCATCGGCGGACGATATGAGAAGAAAGAGAAGAAGAAGAAGTGAGACGCGCCTTCTCGAGGCTCACGTTGTGTCGATGAGGATCAAGAAGAGGCTTTTGAGCGCGAGCGAGCGTAAAACGTTTTTTGTTGTAAAAGAAAGTTTGTACCAACATTTTCACAAAAACCCTAAACAACTTTTTAAGCTCTTCGTACGTAAAAGATACGAAGACACGCATAGAAAAAAAAAAGAAATGGAAGCGGCGAACGAGGCGAAAGAAGCGGCGCGGAAAAGAGCTCGAGCGTTGTTGCCGTGGTACGCGAAGATGTGGTTGACGTGCACGTGCAGATAATAGTACTGCTGTTATTATTAATGATATGATGTTTTGCGGCGTCACCGCCGTTTCGGAAAACAAGTCCATCGTCGCGACGGGGAAAATCAGTCGTCGTTGGAAAACACCATCGACGACGACTCGCGGTGTCGTTCGGAAAAGAAGTCCGTCCGTGCGCAGC
>Ga0181559_10005696_pt1 | contig 11873 bp, 9 predicted proteins | sample 011ome_21_FD_133752 | JGI IMG/M metagenome (GOLD analysis project Ga0181559, IMG submission 133752) | Coastal salt marsh microbial communities from the Groves Creek Marsh, Skidaway Island, Georgia - 011508AT metaG (megahit assembly) | ecosystem: Environmental > Aquatic > Marine > Intertidal zone... | reverse complement strand
ATCATCATCATCATCATCATCATCATCATCATCGCCCGCACCGCGCCACCAGTACCCAGCGACGACGACCACGCTCACGCACGCCGCCACCGCACACGCCGCCATCACCGCGCGCCGACGACGCGTCGACGCCATCGACGCCATCGACGCCGTCGCCATCCGTCGCCGTCGCCGTCCCTCGCGTCGCGCACTCGCGTCGACGGTTGCTTTTTTTTGTACATTTTATGAGCGGCATTTGCGAGCGCGCGTGGCGCGGGGCGCGTACGCGGAGCACCATAGCGACGCACGCGGACGGTGCGCCGGCATCGCACGCGGCGTCTGCGCCCGGTGCGCCGGCGGCGTCTGTGGCGTCGACGCGCACGGAGCTCGAGGCGCATAATTTAGTGTTGCTCACCGCGCCGATGATGCACGCGCGCGCACACGCGCGGCGGTTGACTAAACTCACTGGCGCGTCGGCGGTGATATTTATCATTGTCCTCATGTATGATACGGCGATGATGACGCGCGAAGGCGCGAGTGGGGTGAGTGCGGGGGCGCGCGGAGCTCGGATGGGCGCGTTTGCGTCGATCGTCGCGTGCGCGGCGTGCGCGGCGTACGCTCGGACGCTAGATCGGCGCATAGGTGGGAAATTTAGTACGATTCCGATGAATAGACATGGAGCGTCGGCGTCGGCGTCGGCTTCGACGTCGGCGACGCGGGCGTGGAACGGGAGCGCGTGGGTGGAGGATGCGCGGCGCGGGCGACCGCCGAGCGCGGAGCATTGGATGGGAGCCACGCCCGCGCGCGCGGCGAGTGATACAAGCGGCGGGGTGAGTGGCGGTCGCGGCGGCGGCGACGATGTGATTGCGGGCGTCGGTAGCTTTGGGTACGGTGGGTACCAGGATGAGGTGAAATTAGAAGACGCGCGCGCGCGGGCCGAACGCGAACGCGTCGAGCAAGAAAAATGGGCGCGTTGGGAAGCCGAAGACGAAGAGCGCGAGCAGCGACGGGCAGAAAAGAAGGCTGAAAAGAAAGCAGAAAAGCGCGCGGAAAAGGAAAAGTCGCGCGCCAAGCGCTGGAACAAATACGATGACGCATGGGTAGCGCTCGAAGCGTCGTCTTTGTCATCCGCGCCGCTCGCGTACGACGACGTCCCTTGGCCACCCAAAATGAACGAGCTCCTCGAACGCGAAGCCGGCGGCGCTGACGCGTCCGATCGCGACTGGAAGCTCGCGTATCACCGTTGCGTCAAGCGTTGGCATCCCGACAAATTCACCGCGAGATTTAGAGCTCGCATCGACGCCGGCGCCGACGCCGCGAAAATCGCCGAACGCGTCGAAGCCGTCGCCAAAGCGCTCACCATCGCCTACGCGCAGCGCTAGCGCGCACAATCCTCGCGCACCACTGCCTTATTGCTCGCGCATACAGCCATATATATATATACACGCACAGCGCGCGTACCGTAGTCATGTAAAACAACAACAACAGACGTACGACGTACAACAGACGCCGCGGAGGTTTGGCGCAGCCTCGACGTCATAAAAATCCCCATTCCACGTATTCTACACACAAAACCCCGATAAGTGGCGATGACACACACACCAACCGCGTCGGCATTCGCCGACGCGTTCGGCGCGCGAAAACCACGTTCCCGACGACGACGGCGGCGATGCACGGCGCGTGCGCGCGCGCGATGACGCCCGCGATGACGCCCGCGACGACGTCCCGCACACTTGCGCGGGCCGGGACGCCGACGACGCCGACACGGGCGTCGATGATGCCGATGAGGTTGGTTTCAAAAGGGCCGACGTTCCCACGACGCCGCACGGCGACGCACGACGCGGCGAGCGACGCCGTGGACGCGCGGGCGAGTGCGGACGATGCGTTATCGGTGTCGGTGACGACTGGGGGGATGCCGCTCGCGGCGGTTGACATGGGGTCGACGACGGAGGAGGACGCGAGGGAGGAGGGCGCGGAGCCGTCGGCTGGGGATGCGAGCACGAAGGATTTACTGCGGTTTACCCTTCCCACGATGCTCATCTGGCTCGCGGAGCCGTTGTTGAGTTTGGTGGATACATCTGTGGTTGGATTGGCGTCGACGCTTGAGTTGGCGGCGATTGCTCCGGGGAGCGTGTACGCCGGGTATCCGGCGTATTTAATCGCCGCGGGATTGGCGATGGCGACGACGACGATGATTGCACAGGATAGACTGCTAGCGGCGAAAGGTGGTGCGGATGATGAAGATGAACGCACGGTATCGATGAGTTTGGTGACCGGGATTGTGATGGCGCTGGTGATGAGCACGTTTTTGATTGCGGCGCACAAGCCGCTTTTAGCCATGTATATTGGCGCGGCAAATATTGGCGTGCTTCCACACGCGAGTGCGTATAGCGTGATTCGATTACTTTCGCTGCCAATTGGCATCGCAATTGCCATCGCTGAGTCGGCGTTTTTGGCGAGCAAAGATCCGTGGACGCCACTCAAGGCGGTGGTGTTGACGACGACGATGAATTTGGTGCTCGACATTTGGTTTGTCACTGGTCTTGGTTGGGGCATTCGAGGCGCCGCTTGGGCGACGACTATTTCTCAGGTGTGCACGGCGATATTGCTCATACAAGCGCTCATCAAACGTGGGCCAGAAATCGACAAGGTGAGAACGATGTTGAAGGAGAACGCGCAACGCGCGTCAACCTCCAACTTCAACCTTCCTGCGGAGATGCGATCTCTTAGAAATGTCGGCGCGCCGGCGTTACGGTTGCCCATTCGAATGCCCGACATGAGGTTCTTACAACGCGTTCGATCGATTGCGGCTCCTGTGATGTGCGTACTGTTCATCAAATGCGTATTCGTTGGCTGGATTGTTCGCACAGCGACGTACATTTCGCCCGAAGCCTCGGCCGCAAACGGCGTTCTCTTCACCGTCTATTTTTTCTTTGCAGTCATTGGCGATGGCGTGAGTCAGGCGTCACAAACATTTTTGCCGCCCACACTCGGTGATTTTGATAAAGCCTCAAAGTTGGCTTTCCGAATCTTGTATGTCGCCGTCGGCATTGGTATTTTCAACGCTGTCGTCAGCGGTTTCCTTCCGATAAACTTTCCCTATTTATTCACCACGTCCCCAGCCGTGGTTGAATTGATGTTCAAGGCCACACCGTACATGTGTGCGGCATTATTAGCCCACACATCTTCTATGGCGAGCGAAGGATGCTTACTGGCGTGTCGTGACGGCGCCTTTATGGTGTCCTCGTACATACCTAATTCCATCCTGTCCATCGTCACCCTCAACTTCCTCCTCGCCCAAGGCTGGGGCGTGTGTTCATCATGGATTGCTCTCACTCAATTCCATTTTGTACGTTTATTCATAAACTACATCCGTCTCGGTCGTCGAAAAAGTTCGCCTCTCAATAAAGAGCTCGGCGTCGGCGTCGCTTAGCGAAAAAATATATTTGTTTCTCTCTTGTTTCCTTCTTGGTTTCTTTGGTTTCTTGATTTCTTGATTTCTTGGTTTATCTGCTTACGTACGAGTTGATCATCATTTATGTTAGTTGTTCTCTGTTACCTCTCCGTGTTGTTAACGTGTTTGATGATGTAAAACAAAACACTGTAAGTCTCACCCAAACGCAAAAAAATGACGTGATGGATTTTGTTTAAAAAAACCTCAACTCGCGCGCGACGCCATCGCCTCGACCTCTTTTCTCGCTGTGCGACGCGCAGTCGATCTCTAGGTGCGTCTCGATCATCGACGCGAACGATTGCGTCGTCGTATCGCCCATCGCGCATCGGCGTCGACGGCGCGACCGCGCGAGGGTCGTCGCTCGACCGCCGAGAGTCGCGATCGGGCCTCTAGGGTCAGGGTCGCGTTCGTGGATGATGCTGACATCTGCGGTTCCCACGCGCCGCCGACGCGCGCGCGACATCGATGACGCGCGGTCACTGACTGACGAATAATTCTTTTGTTTATTTTCTCCTTCGCACAGCGCTTTACGACTCGTTACGACGCTTGAATAATGTCCGACAGAGGTGGATTCTCTCGCGGTTTCGGCCGTGGCGGTGACCGCGGTGGCGACCGCGGTGGCGATCGCGGTGGTCGCGGCCGCGGTGACCGCGGTGGCCGAGGCCGCGGCCGCGGCCCGCGCCGTGGTGGTGACGAGAAGGATGCTTGGGTTCCGTGCACCAAGCTCGGTCGTCTCGTGCAACAAGGCAAGATCAAGTCGCTCGAGCACATTTACTTGTTCTCTTTGCCGATCAAGGAGCACCAAATTGTTGACCACTTTATCGGTGCTGAATTGAAGGATGAAGTGATGAAGATTTGCCCCGTGCAAAAGCAAACGACTGCGGGTTGCCGTATGCGCTTCAAGGTGCGTTTTTGTGTTCGCGTCGTCGTTGAGTTGGTGTCGCGAGGGTGAGACGAGGGTTGTGCTAGGGCTTTCAAAGAGACGCCTCGGACCGCTCGCGCCCTTGTCCTTGCGTGTTGTCGTGTCTTTTGTGTGTGAGGAGCTATTTGTACGTGTACTGACATGTGTCTAATCGTTTCTTTTCGTTTCTAATGACGCAGGCTTTCGTCGTCGTCGGTGACGGCAACGGCCACATCGGTTTGGGCGTCAAGGCGTGCAAGGAAGTCGCGCACTCCATTCAAGGTTCGATGATTCTCGCGAAGTTGAACGTCGTCCCGGTTCGCCGTGGTTACTGGGGCTCCAAGCTCGGTGCCCCGCACACCGTGCCGTGCAAGGTTCACGGCAAGTGCGGTTCCGTGCACATTCGCCTCATCCCGGCGCCGCGTGGTACCGGTATTGTTGCCGCGGCTACCCCGAAGAAGGTGCTTCAAATGGCGGGTATCGAAGACGTGTTCACGTGCTCTCGTGGTCACTCCAGAACGCTTGGTAACTCCGTTAAGGCTTGCTACCAAGCGCTCGCCCGTACCTATTCCTTCTTGTCGCCGGAGCTCTGGGCGGAGACGCGCTTCGCCAAGCCGCCGGCGCAAGAGTTCACTGACTTGCTCGCCAAGCCGATGAAAAAGCGTGCCGAGTATTAGACTTTGAGCGTGTTTTTGACACCTAGTTAGATGACTTGATGAAATATCACTTTATTAAGCCGTTTTCAATCTTTTTTGTTGCCTACGTGGCTATCGCTAACTTGCTACGCCTATCGCGTCTACTCGCCGACACCACCAAGTGGTTTGCGTCGTCAATGACTTCTAATTGTCTCACGGCCTCAGCTCGGAGTTTACGAAGCGCACCCACGAGCGCGCGTTGGCGATTCAACGCCCTCGCCGCTTCGCGCGTCGATGTCTCCACGAATCTCTTAGCGTCAACCTCTCTCCGTTTGTCGCGAAACTCAATCGCGCTGTACAACGTCTCGGCGTTTCGCGCCGCATCTAACGCCGCGTCTCGCTCAGCCACAGCCTTCATCAACGCCAATTGCGCTGTGAGCGTACTTTTTATTTCTATTTCACGTTCATCTTCGCGTCGACGCCTCGTGCACGTCCGCGCCTCGCACGCCCAACCGCGAAGCGCCTTGCGAAGCGCGCTCTCCCTCGCGCGTTTCTCAAAACGCTCCAACGCCCGCCTCATCACCTTGTGCTCAATCGTCCGCGTGCGCCACGCGCGAAACACGTGAGCAACCACCTCCACTCGCAGCGCGCGCACGGCGACGACGAGCTCACGCGTCACGCGCGCGTCGCCGCACGCGCGAGCCCGCCAGGAGACGAAAAAGTGCGAGACAACGTCGCGATTTCGCGCGTGCACAGCTCTGCGCTCGCGCGCAGCTGCGCTCCAGCGCGCGAAAAAGCGAGCGCGATGGTCACTTTCGTCGTCGTCGTCGTCGTCGTCGTCGCCGCCGTCGCGCGCGGGTGTCATGGTGCCGCGCGCCGTCGTCTGTGGCGGGCTCTCTCAGTCCCCTCTACAGTTGTGGAAGGCGAACGGACTTTTTCCAATTGGAGATGTGAGGCTCATGTGCACGTCACCGAGGCGCTGGCGATGTGTATTGTATGTGTATGTATGTGTTGCGTGCGCATTGCATGAATTTGGCGCGTCGCGGAAAGTCTATATGGTGTTTACGACGCGCGAGCTGGAAGCCGCTCGAGCGCAGCCAAGGTGGTAAACGCGGCGACTTGGCTCAAGCCATCAGGCCAGGTGATGGACATGGCGTAGTTCCCGATGACGCTCATTTCTAAGGGTGCGATGTCGTCTGGGATGGGCGCGCCATTCATCAATCTATCGGGGCTTTCATTGCTCCCTTTGACACGAGCGCTCGTGTCTGACATGCGTACGTTTTTAGCTGAAATCCAAAATGGCTTGCCGTCATTTTCGCCCGGAATTTCCACTCTAAACGCGCCATCATATCCGGGGTCAACATCCACACGTGGCTTTTTCCCAGAGTTTAATTTAGCAACCTCACGAACGACAGATGCGGCGACTTCTTGGTACCGCGCGCTCGTCTCGCACGTCGGGTCTCGCAACACGAGCGGACGACCGGTGTCCCCACACGCGCTCAACTCTGGCACGATGGGCATCTGAAACAGGTTTGGCACGCCGTATTGATCGCAAATCTTTGCTCCACTGCCTTCGCCGAACGGTTTGTGTCGCACACCATCGACTTCGAAATAGCTCATGTTTTCCACGACGCTCACGCACGGCACGGCGAGCTTTGCAAACATGCGCACACCCTTTTCGACGTCAATGAACGCCAATTTTTGCGGTGTCGTCACCACCACCGCGGCAGTAATTGGCACAACCTGACATAATGTCAATTGAATGTCCCCCGTTCCAGGAGGCATGTCCAAGATTAAATAATCCAACTCGCCCCAATCCGTCGTCGTCAACAGCTGGTTAATCAAACCGCTCACCATCGGACCGCGCATGATCGCGCTTCCTTGACCCGCAAACCCAAAAGATACAACTTTTACTCCTTCGTACTCCACCGGCGTGATCGTCCCAGTCTCTTTATCCATCTGCAATACAGGAACCTCGGGAGAAATCATCGTCGGCAAGCTTGGACCGTACACGTCCGCGTCTAAAATCCCAACCTTGGCCCCCATCATCGCCAGCGTATACGCCAAGTTCACCGACGTCGTCGATTTCCCAACACCACCCTTACAAGAACTCACGGCGATGATGTGCGATACTCGTCGCAAGCCTTCCACAGTTTCTGGCGCGTCGTTTCTCGCCGGCTGCGCCGTCATCGTCACGTTCACCTTGCGCACCCAGTCCAACTCCCCTACGAACGCCTTGGCTTGTCTTTCGAATTCCGCCTTCACCGGACACGCCGGTGTGGTGAGTTCAATCGCAAAAAGCACAGCCCCTGTGGCGTCATCTATCGTCAATGCCTTGACAAACCCGCAGTTGACGATATCCTCGCCAAAGTCAGGGTCGATGACTCTGCGCAACTTTTCGAGCACCTGCGCCTCGCGCGACCCATCGGGGGCGGAATAAATCGCGGGCAAACCCGTGGTATCACCATCTGTGACGACAGCGTCGTCCGTGGGGGCGTGACGCGCGGTGACGCGTCGTCGTCGGGCGACGGAGCTGGGTTTATCCACAGCCGTGGCGCGGCGAGCGCCAGAGCGCGAGCTCGCCGTTGTCGCTCGAGCACAACACGCGCGCGCCGCCGTCGCGACGGTGGACATGATGAATGCGTACTACGTGCGTGCGCGTCTCGCGGACGAGGTGGCGAGAATTCCCGCGCGCGTGACTCTGAAGAAGTAGAGGAGCGCAGCCGTCGCGTGTGTGCACGTCATCGTTCATCGTCATCGTTTTACATCTTCTATCATTTATAGCTATCTGCGGCATTTCTGCGCGCCAATCCAATCAACTAAATCAATCATCTACCTTTTCTAAACGGTTTTGCCTTTTTCTTCGCTCGAAGTGCTTTGTCGATGTCTTTGCTGCGCGCGAACGCGCTCGCAATCTTTACCGCGTCGGCGTCTCGCTTGAACACGTGCAGAAAACATCCCGCCTTAGTTCGACGTTTCCATTCCCCAGAACCTTCGCATCCGGCTTCGTATTGCGAGCCACCGTCTTTTTCCAGACGCAACGTTTCCTTGAGCGCCGCCGACGCCGCGTCGCGCCCGAAGACTTGAATCAAAATACGAATAAGATGCTTCTTGGGTTCTTGAATGAGTTTGCACACGTGTTCGGCGCATCGAAGGTCCTCAGACGAAAGCGCAATAAACGCAGGGTCATCCGGGCGCTCGACATCCATCGGCGGCGGCGATTGCACCGCGCTGGCGTCCTCGAGCTCACCTTCTTCGATGGCATCATCAGCACCATCGACATCTTTCCCGCCTTCTACGCGCGTCGCACCACCGCCGACGGCGATGTCCATGTCTTCATAATCAATCAACTCTTCTTCATCGTCGATCTCGCCGTCGTCGGCATCCATGACGCCGCGCGCGCGCGTTGTGAGGCGCGTTCGTTGCGTGCCGTGTGCATGTACCGGTCGATCTTTGCACGCGGCGTCATTGTGTCACGCGCGCATCCAAGCGTCCCGCGCGCGCGACCGCCGCTCACCGCGCACATAGACGCGTATAGGCTTCACGCACGCGATCGCACCGCACGCGCGCCATGGGTGCGGCGTTTTCGACGAGCGTGCGCACGCTGTTTGATAAATTCTTTGGCAACTTGGACATGCGCGTGGTGATGCTCGGGTTGGACGCCGCGGGAAAGACGACGATATTGTACAAGCTGCACATCGGCGAGGTGTTGTCGACGGTGCCCACGCTTGGGTTTAACGTGGAGAAGGTACAGTATAAGAATGTGGTGTTCACGGTGTGGGACGTGGGCGGACAAGAAAAGTTGCGACCGCTGTGGAGACACTACTTTAATAACACGGATGGGTTAATCTTCGTCGTGGATTGCTTGGATCGGGATCGCATCGCGCGAGCGAAAGAGGAGTTTCATTCCATCGTGAACGATGCGTTTATGAAGAATAGCGCGATTTTGATTTTTGCCAACAAACAGGACTTGGCGGGGGCGTTGACGACGGCGGATATCGTGCAAGCGTTTGATTTAGCGTCGCTTAAGGGGCGTAAATGGCACGTACAGGCGTCGTGTGCTACACAGGGTCTTGGATTGTACGAAGGTTTGGATTGGTTGAGCGATACGCTTTCCCGGATGCGACGGTTGGGTCAGCAGACGAGCGTGGGCACGAGCGGTGAGCGACACGGCCAAGGGCGCCAAGGACGCATGGCTGCTTTGGCGTGATTTTAGAATGCATAATGCACACACACAGATACAAATACAAGTATGAATAGCGAGAGCTCGACCAGTAGCGACTTCCCTCTAAAGCCAGTCGATGTTTCAATGTAGAATACAGCTCATCCCAACTCCGTCTTTTGCAGTGGCTTTCGCACGTTCAACAAAAGCATGATAAATAGAATACAGTTTCATATTACATAATTTCATGTATCAAGAGAGATGAATTATTGTTGTCGGTTCACTTTGCGGCGATGGATAATAGTTGCGCTTGCTTGAGCTCATCACGACACTTTCCACAACCTTTCGATGCGTAACGGCACTTTGTGCAGCCTAACTCTGTGCGTGGTGGCTTGATTAGGCGCGGTCGACCTCGGCTGGGTTTGCCATTTGCATTTCTGCATGGCACCACGATGACTTCGCTTACTTTGCCAGTATTGACGTCGACGTACTTTCTCGATTTAGATGGAAACTTTTTGTTCAATCCTTGCGAGCTTTTCGTCATCGCCGTACGCGCTGTATTTTTCTTGGTTTGTGTCGTTTTCTTGACCGCAAGCGCTTTGGATGCGCGAGGACCGCGGGCCGAGCGTTCGGTGAGCGGATCACAGGCACCGCACCCATTAGCGGCATAGCGGCATTTGCTGCATCCTTTGGAGGTCACGAGCACGAGCGCCATGGAGTTATCAACCGCGTTCTTGGGTGGCCGTCCCGGTCCACGCTTCGCCGGTCTTCCTGGCGCCTTTTTAGCTTTTGGACCGCGCGGTAGACGCGCTGTGTCGGGGTCGCACTTTCCGCAGCCATTGGCACTCCATCGACACTTGCTGCATCCTTTGCTCGCGAGAACAAGCGCCTTGGAGTTATCTACCGCGGGCACGCTCGGCTTTGGATGCTTTCTCGGTCGTCCAGGTCCACGCTTCTGCACCACAGGCGCCTTGATAGTGTTCTTCTTGGCTCCCGGGCCGCGAGGTAGACGAGCGGTGTCGGGGTCGCATTTGCCGCAGCCACCGGCGCTCCATCGACACTTGCTGCAGCCTTTGCTGACTAATACGAGCGCCATGGAGTTGTCCACCGTCGGCGCCGCGTCGGGTTTGGTGGGCGCATTTTTCACTTTCTTTGTCGGTGGCGGACAGTCTTGTAGCTTTGGCGGTCGACCGCGGCGCTTCTTTTGCGGCTGTTGGTTTTCGTTCCCATTGACGGCGCATTCGTTGGTCACCGGACGCAACGGCATGCGCGCGGCGGCTGAGGGCGTCACACTCGCCGCTAAAGGTGTCGATGCCATTGGCGTGACGTTCTCAACTGCCGCGGGTTCTTCCTCGCGCTGTAAAAACAAAGGTGGTGGGAGTTCAACGAGTTGTCGATTCATCAACGGATGCCAACGCGGTCCGGGCGTGCACGACTCAATGGCGGGCGTCATGGCGTACGGTGTCGGCGCGTACATTGGCGTCGTCGCAAAGTTTGGTCCAGGAGTCAAAGCATACGCACTGCACGGGCTTTGTTGCTCAACCTCTTCGCCTTCGTCTTCATTTCCGTCAGCGTCAGGATCGTTACAATCCGTCGCCTGCACGCTCTCTTCCGGATAGCTCGTCGGACGCGCGGGCGTGCATCCGCCCATGGGTAAGTGTAAATCATTCGCCGCACGGAAGTCAACCATTTCTTCAATCGCCTCATCGCTACTCCAACGTTCGTTGGCGTCAACCCAAGTCGTTGACTTTAAGAATTCAAACAAGACTTCGCAGCCGCGCACGACGTTGACGTCAAACTTGGTCAAGATTTCCTTGACGCGCGCTTCTTGTCCAGCCGTGGCGGCGATCTTCTTTTCCAACTTCAACTCTCCGAGCGCTTCTTCGAGCTGGCAGTCAACTAATATGTCAACCGACAAGCACATGGACGCCGCCCAAACGAGGAACGCCCACATATCGGCTTGGAAATCATAGTGCGGTCCGCGCGTTTCGGGCGCAATATATCCGCACGTCCCTGGTCCTTGCAACGTCATCCTCCGCTTTCCAACTTTCGGCAAGCGCACGGCGGTGCCCCAATCGGTAAAACCGATCGTGATTTTCGTCACCGTCCCGAACGCGTTGCGAATTACGCTTCGCACGAGTAAATTCTTAGCCTTCAAGTCTCTCCACACCACGCGCGCGCGCTTCAACTCCTCCAACCCCTCGGCGACTTGTAAAAACACATCCAATTTCACCCGCTCGCTCAGCTCGCGTCCTTGCGCTTTCTCACGAACCATAAAATCCTCCAAGCACCCATTCTCACACAACTCGCTCAATACTGCCAAATACTTCTTCCCGTCGCTCGCGCGCGTCGTCGTCGCGCACCCGTACACCTTGATCGCAATCTTCGGCAAGTCCCCCACCGTCGCCACCTCCGCCACCACCTGCGATTCCTTACTACTATCAACAACTCTCGCACACACCTCTTCGCCGCGAAATACCGCGCGATAGGCGGTGCAGAACCCACCTTCGCCCAGCGGTGCGGCATCGTACTTCACCTCGACCTCAACCTCGGCAAATTGTTTCATATCCGGGCGATGCTCGCGAATCAGCGCCAGGCACCGCTCGGCATCGGCGGCGTCCATGCTGACAACGACGACGACGTCCACCCGACGTCGCGCGCGCGCGCGTGCGCGTGTGTGACGCCCGGACCCGAGCGTGATGCCCGACGATGGATGGGGGGCGAGAACGCCAACGGACGTTT
>Ga0181559_10005694_pt1 | contig 11874 bp, 10 predicted proteins | sample 011ome_21_FD_133752 | JGI IMG/M metagenome (GOLD analysis project Ga0181559, IMG submission 133752) | Coastal salt marsh microbial communities from the Groves Creek Marsh, Skidaway Island, Georgia - 011508AT metaG (megahit assembly) | ecosystem: Environmental > Aquatic > Marine > Intertidal... | reverse complement strand
GAGGGTTAAAAATGCTTGTTTAATTTTCATACGCTAAAAACATCTAAGAATGTAAGATTGCGATAATACCGCATAAGCACTGTATTAATGAAACTCCATTGATGAAACTTCCGTTGCCAGCTATTCAGAAGAAAACAGGCTAAGTATACTGTTTAGATGAAGGTTTTTATTTACTCAATTGGCATCCTCTTACTGCTTTTGTTCAGTCTGCCTCTTCTTATCCTGTTTATCGCCCTGGAAGATTCAACAAATTTCCCGGTAAACCAGCAGCTTGATCAACAGCAGTTGAGCAGTATTGAAAACATACTGATTGAATATGACCCTCGTTATTGGTTTAACAGCAGTGATCAATTTATTGAACTGAATGAAGCTGAAAGTAATGCATTGCTACTCTACTTTTCGCAGCAATTAAGCAATAGTAGCCCTGAATGGATAAAAGGCAGTTCATTACTGGCAGAGCTGAATGCAGAATCAGCGACACTCAATGGAAGTTTTGCCATTAAACCCAGTTTATTTGGATCCTATCTAAACTTTGAGGCCCGCTTCAAGCAGGAAAATAATACTGTATTTTTGCAAAGCCTGCGGTTTGGAGGTATTACAATTCCCGATTTTATAATCCGTCCCCTCTTCAATTACAGCAACCAAACTCTCGCCCAAAATAATAATTTTCTGCTTCTCAGCTCCATACTGGATGCAGTCAATGAAATAACAATCAGAGAAAATTATCTTGGGCTCAACGTCAATTGGGAAGCAGTTGATACCGGTTTTATCAGTGAACAGGCCAGACGTCTTTTTATCGATCAGTCTACTCATGACAATCTTGTGACCTATCAGAACCATTTGAATTCAGTACTTGAAATGCTCCCGCAAGCCAACAGATCCACCAGCCTGAATACCTTGCTAAACCCACTTTTTAATTACGCCCTGGAAAATGATGGTGACCCAATGGAAGAAAACCGGGTAATTTTTTTAATTCTGGTCAGCTATCTATTTGATGAACTGGATATAGAAGATCTGCTGGGCCCTGAAGCAACATCAACGACAAGCCGATCTCTGCTTATCACATTGGAAAACAGGGATGACCTGCCACGTCATATGATCGGTTCTGCTGCAATTGCCGCCTATGCTGACAGTAATCTGGCCAATATGCTTTCTACCTATAAAGAAGTACAAGACAGCCGGAGCTACTCCGGTTTTAGTTTTAGTGATATCACCGCCAATCAGATTGGCACGCGCCTCGGCGAACTGTCTAACAGAAGCCAGCGTGCCGCCTTGCAACTACAGCGCTTTTTCGCCGACGTTGAGTTTGAAACGGATTATATGCCTCTGGTGGGCAGACCTGATGGGATAAGCGAAGCAGAATTCATTGCCCAGTATGAAAATCGCGATTCGGAGGCCTACTTAAACCGGATGCAAAGCATTGGAAATACCATCGAACAATTACCCATTTTTCAGGGGCTGTAAATGCAAAATCTAAGCCCGGCACAAATTGCAAAGCTGACTACAGCACTGGAACAACGTTTAGCCGAAATACTGAAGCAAATAGAACTGGCGACACCTGCCGCTTCCACAGTAACACTGGATCAAAGCAAAGTTGGCAGGCTGTCCCGTATGGATGCCATGCAACAGCAGCATATGGCAGATTCTACACTGCAGCACAGCAAGCAGCGATTGCAACTGGTCCAGAAAGCCTTAAATAAAATCCGCAATAATGAAGACTATGGCTGTTGCGAACTTTGTGACGAAGCCATTGCCTTTACACGCTTGCAGGTAAGCCCGGAAGCCAGACTTTGTCTTAAATGTCAAAGTCAGCAGGAACAATGAGCATTAACTAAAGCACTGCTTGACTCGCATCCGCAGCAACTGAATAATGAATAAAATTTTTTTATCGATCGAGGGGTGGGTAATGTCAGAACAAGATCAAGAAAATAAGAGAAGAGATTTATTAAAAGGCGGTATGGTCATGGGCGGTTTCGCCATGACGGGCTCAGTTCCTTTCCTGTCTCAGGCCGCTATGGCTCAGGATGAAGTCCTCGTACCATTTACTGACATGCCACCTGATTTCGCTGGCCCGCCTAAAACCGCTGGCGGTGTCTTTTTCCAGAATACTCAGCTGATTGAAGATTTTTATTCGCGTAACGAAGATCAGTTCTATGTTGTGCAGCACTATGGTCAACCACAACTGGATGGAAATGCTCATCGACTTCGAATCACCGGCATGGTGGATAACCCAATGACCCTGAGCATGGCTGACATTCGACGCCGACCAAAAGTTGAAATCGTCGCTGGCTTTGAATGTGGTGGCAACCAACAGGGCATCTACCACGGTCTGGTTGGTAATGCGTTATGGGGAGGTTGTAGTCTGCGTGATTTGTTGCAGGATGCAGGCATCCAGTATGGCGGTTCTGAAGTGGTTTTCTATGGTGCTGACCGCGGTAAGGAAACAATTCGTGATACTGAAGTAGAACAAAGTTTTGGTCGTGGTCTAAGTTTTAATGAAGCTATGAACGACGATATCATTCTCGCCTATGAAATGAATGGTGAGCCCTTGCCCGGCGCTCATGGCTTTCCAATCAGGCTGCTGGTTCCTGGCTGGTACGGCGTGACCAATATTAAATGGCTGGAGCAGATACATGTTCAGGACAGACGTTTTTCCGGCCGGTTTCAGGCGCGCGATTATGTCACCTTAAGCCGTCGTAACATCGGAGGCGTCGAACGCTGGGAAGAAAGGTTGGTGACCAAAATTCAGCTGAAATCTGCCATTACCCGTGTGACCAGGCGAGGGAATACCCATAACATTATGGGCTTCGCCCTGAATGATGGTACGCCACTACGGGCCGTGGAAGTAAAAATTGATGATGGCCCCTGGCAGCGCGCCAACATATTGCCTGGCGCAACCCGTTACTCCTGGAAGCTGTTTAACTTTACCTGGAATAATGCCAGCCCCGGAGAACATTCAATTGTTTCACGGGTTATAGATGTTAATGGGCAGGTACAAGCAACTCCGGAAGAACTGCCTGAGAAAATCTCACGCTGGGAGAACTTTGGTCAATTTACCCGAACTTTGACAATCTCTTAAACCGGGAAATAAGTTTGATAAAAGGGCTTACTTAGTAAGCCCTTTTTTATTGCAGTTTTAATAGGCAGGGAATGCAGGAAGTCACGCAACTTTATCGAAAAGTAATCTGACCATGTCGGGCTTGGTATCCACCAGATTCGCCAGCGTATAAGTATTTAAAGTATCAAATAAAGTAGCTTGTCCATGTTTTAAGGCCTTCTTTAATGCACATACCGCTGTCAATCGGCACGATAAGCCCTCGCAGTCAATGAAAGCCTGCTGATTTTCAAAATGTTTAATAACATCACCAATCCGAATGCTCTCAGGATCTTTGCCTAATTCAATACCGCCGTTTTTACCGCGATAGGTCTTCAGGTAACCGGACTTTGAGAGTGCGTGGACAACTTTGCGTAAATGCTCCAGTGGTATCGGGTAAAAGTCTGCAATTTCCTGCAAACGTGCACGTTTCTTGTTATTAATCATAAGATACAGTAATACCCGTAGACTAAAATCGGTAAATCTTGATAATTGCATAAAGTTGTTTCCCACAAAAGATAGCGAATAATGAACAAATAATGGAATTATTCCCGACTATATTCAAATAATGTATTTAAAATACATTTTATGATAATTTAGTGAGCTAAGCTAATTTTTAAAAATAACGATGATGAAACCCATGAACCAAAAATAAGCAATTTTTTTATCACAGCAGTGGTCATACTGCTTAGCGCCTGTACTCCTTCTCCCAAGACAGCCCTGGACGTTGAACAACCTGAAGGCTGGGATGATGATCTTGCGCTGGCCATTCCGGAGGATTTGAATCCTGACCCCAATATTCTCGAAATTGAACTGGAAGCAAAAATTACCGATATTGAAATTATTGAAGGGACAACGACTCCGGTATGGACATATGGTGGCACGCTTCCAGGCCCCTTAATCAAAGCCAAAGTTGGTGATACTGTCATCATTCACTTTAAAAACTCGCTACCGGATTCGACTACCATTCATTGGCATGGATTACGTGTCCCCAATCAGATGGATGGTGTTCCGGGCGTTACCCAACCGCCAGTAGAACCCGGCGGTGAGTTCAGATATGAATTTACTGTCGATGATGCCGGTACTTACTGGCATCACCCCCATGTCAATTCTGCCGCCCAGATAGGCTGGGGCATGTATGGTCCTATAGTGGTTGAGGATCCCAATGACTCGGAAGAGTTTGGTGATGATCTGGTACTGGTAATGTCAGATATCAGTTTGAACGTAGGCGATGGCAGCTTTGTTCCAGAAAATTCAGGAGGTGATTTTACTTCCCTTTTTGGCAAGGAAGGCACCGTCGTACTGGTTAATGGCAAAGTCCGCCCAACCCTTAAAGTCCGACAGGGCAAACAACAGCGCTGGCGTGTTATCAATGCTTCCCGATCCAGATATATTCCCATACGTTTACGAGATCATACCTTTACTATCCTCGGTGGCGACAATGGCCTGGCAGAACGTTCCAGAGAAGCAGGACGCGTAGTCGTTACACCATCGGAACGAGCCGATATTGTCTTCACACCGATGCGGGAACCGGGAAGCACTCAGGTTTTTCGCTGGATACCTTTTAACCGTGGGTTCGGTACAGTTTACAGACGTGCTTCTGTACCAATGATGGATATAGAAACTGTCATGGATGACCCCGTCATACCGGCACAGATTCCTGAACAGCTTCGGACCATTGAGCCCATTGATATCAGTAATGCCATAGAAACAGACTTGGAAATGACCATTGGTCAGGATGAAACCAATAATATAGAAATGGGCTTCAATGGCATTCCTTACTGGAATATGATGCCACTGCAAGCAAGAGTCGGTGAAACCCATATCTGGAATTTAATTAATAATTCTGATTTTAATCACCCCTTTCATTTACACGGCTACTTCTTTCAAGTTCTGGACGAAAATAGAGTCCCAGAATGGAAAGACACCGTTGATGTTCCGGTTGGAGAAACCGTGCGTATTGCCGTTAATTTCGAGGGCAGACCCGGCATGTGGATGTATCACTGCCACATTCTTGATCATGCAGAAGCCGGCATGATGGGGCAGTTATGGGTCGGACCTGCAGATTCCACAGACCCCGCACCAGAGCAGGATCTTAGCGTGCTGATAGATGTCATGGTGAAAGAAGAGTAAAGCGAAACTGACATCCCATATAACTGCATTCAGGTCGCGTCCCCGCCTGATACTTCTATACAGCTAAAAATAGGAGTATCATCCGCCCTCTTTTTTACAGCAACACCCAATTGCAATACTTTAGCGTAATGAAGAAGAAGCAGTTCACAAGTAAGATCCTGCATGCCGACCGTCATGGCCAGCCAGAACATGGTGTCTTACACAAAGCTATTCATACTTCAGTAGCTTATGGTTATGAAGATGCCAGAGAATTGGCGGAAGTGTTCCAGAACAAACGCCAGGGTTACGCTTATGGCAGGCAAAACAATCCAACTGTAGAAGCACTTGCCAATAAAATTACGTTGATGGAGCAGGGCCTCGCCACTGTTATTTTTGCAACCGGCATGGCCGCCATTGGATCAACTTTATTATCACTGCTACGTGCAGGCGATCACATCATCTCCAGCGCCTTTCTTTTCGGAAATACCAATAGTTTATTTAATACCTTAAGTAACCTGGGTATCGAAATCACTTTCGTTGATGCTACCGATGCTGCAAATGTTGAGTCCGCGATAAAACCCAACACTAAACTGGTATTTGTAGAAACTATTGCCAACCCGGTCACCCAGATTGCAGACCTGGCTGTTATCGGAGATTTATGCGAAAAACACAAGCTTATTTATTTTGTTGATAACACCATGACCTCGCCCTGCCTGTTTTTGCCGATAGAGGTCAAGGCCAGCCTGATTATCAACTCATTAACCAAGTATATTGGTGGTCATGGCAATGCCCTGGGCGGCAGCGTAACAGACACCGGTCTTTATGATTGGAGCAACTTCGACAATATCTACGACAATTACAAAAACAAGGAAGCTGCACAATGGGGTATCACGCAAATACGAAAAAAAGGCCTGCGTGACTTCGGTGCAGCCTTGGCGCCTGAAGCTGCTCATCATTTATCGGTCGGCTCTGATACTTTAGCCCTGAGAATTGTAAAAGCCTGCGATAATGCACTTGCTATCGCTGAATTATGTGACAAACATCCAAATGTTAAAAACGTCAGTTACCCTGGCTTGGCAAGTCACCCTCAACATGACAGAGCCCGTGAATTGTTTAAACATTTCGGCGCAATTCTCAGTATAGAGTTGCATGACAATATTGATTGTTTTGATTTCCTGAACTCGTTGGAGCTGGTTGTTAGTTCCAGTAATTTAGGTGATAACCGTAGCCTGGGTATTCCAGTTGCCCATACCATCTATTTTGAAATGGGGCCTGAACGCAGAGCCTCAATGGGTGTAGCGGATTCCCTGGTCAGATTTTCAATCGGCATTGAAGAGACAGACGATCTTATCGCCGATTTTGCTCAGGCACTTGAGGGTTGATGCTTGTGGAGCTTTGCCAGGTTCAAAGTATTCCGGAAGGAGCTAGCAGAAGTTTTGAGCTTAAGCAGTCAGCACTTTTTGCAGTAAAAAAACGCGAGCAGATATTTTTATATCGTAACCGCTGTCCCCATATGCATGTCCCGCTTAACTGGGAACCAGATAAATTTTTAAATAACAGTGGTGATTTGATCCAATGTTCTACACATGGCGCCCTGTTTAATATTGAAAGTGGTGAATGCCTGCAGGGCCCTTGTCTGGGGCAAAGTCTTCAAAGCATTGATTACGAAATTAAAGAAGGAAATATTTATATCAACGAAACTGATCTGGAAACACAGTAGCAGGCCCAGCTATCAATCAACAAATAGTTTGCTGACTTCGAATAAATCAGTAGAATGCTCTCCTTTTGAGCATATCGCATACAGTATATTTTTATTGAATCAGATCAGAAAGTGGTTAGATAAGAAAGGAAACATTCAGAATAAAGATTAATAATATAGCAGTAAGTCAAAAAGAGATAAGCTAATGGTAACTAAAAAGAAAGCGGCTGCAAAAGCCAAAAAAGCCCCTGTGAAAAAGGCTGCTGTAAAGAAAAAAGCTGTCACTAAAAAGGCACCTGCAAAAAAAGCGGCGCCTAAAAAAGCGCCTGTAAAAAAAGCTGCCGCAAAGAAAAAAGCCATCGCTAAAAAGGCACCTGCAAAAAAAGCGGCGCCTAAAAATGCGCCTGTAAAAAAAGCTGCCGCAAAGAAAAAAGCCGTCGCTAAAAAGGCACCTGCAAAAAAAGCGGCGCCTAAAAAAGCGCCTGCAAAAAAAGCTGCAGCAAATAAAAAAGCTGTCGCCAAAAAAGCGCCTGAAAAAAAACCAGTACGTTCAGCCAGCCCTAGAAACCCCAATGCACACCTTGAGGTCAGTGACTTTACCCCTTACAAGTTAAAACGGGGTGAGGAATATATGAATGAAGCACAACGCGAACATTTCAAGAATATATTACTCAACTGGCGCAACGAATTAATGCAAGAGGTCGACAGAACTGTCCATCATATGCAGGATGAAGCAGCCAATCCGCCGGATCCTGCCGACCGTGCTACACTCGAAGAAGAATTCAGTATCGAACTTCGGACACGCGATCGTGAGCGCCGGTTGATTAAAAAGATTGATTCTACCATTGAGCTGATAGCAAAAGATGATTATGGCTTTTGTGACTCCTGTGGTGTTGAAATCGGTATCCGCCGCCTTGAAGCACGCCCAACTGCCAACAAGTGTATCGATTGTAAAACGTTGGACGAAATCAAGGAAAAACAGCTGGGAGCCTAGAGAGCTCTGGATATTTCAATAACTGAAACCTCTCTCTACAGAGGGCGATTTGCGCCCTCTCCCACCGGCCCTCTACATGCGGGTTCATTGATCGCTGCACTAGCAAGTTTCCTTGATGCCCGAGCCAATAATGGACAATGGTTTGTCCGCATGGAAGACCTTGACCCACCCAGAGAAAGTGCAGCGTCTGCTGCACAGATTCTGCAGTCACTTGAGTACTTGAATTTATTTTGGGATGGCGAAGTTTTATACCAGAGCCAACGTCATAATGCCTATCGCGATGCCCTGACCCAGCTACAGCAACAGGAACATATTTTTCCATGCACCTGCAGCAGGCAGACCATTCAGGAATATGCCGGTATTTATCCCGGAACTTGCAGAAAACGCAAGATGGGCGACTCGGATTTAATATCTGGAAACTATGCCTTGCGTTGTAGAGTCCCCGATACAATCAACCAATTTGATGATTTATTACAGGGAAAACAGTCGCAAAAGCTTGAGTCTGAAAGCGGCGATTTTATTGTCAAACGTAAGGATGGTTTATTTTCCTATCAGCTTGCTGTTGTTGTTGATGATGCGTTCCAGGATATTACTCACATTATCCGGGGCATAGACCTGATAGATTCCACCCACCGTCAAATTTACCTGCAAAACTTATTAGACTATTCCCAACCGGTATACGGGCATATTCCTGTCATCATTAATGCTATGGGACAAAAGTTGAGCAAACAGCACCATGCCAAAGCAATAAATCTAGACCAGCCTGCACAGGCCTTATATCAGGCGCTGGTGTACTTACAGCAAAACCCACCTGCTGAACTTATAGACTGCAGCACTCCGGATATCCTCAATTGGGCTATCAAAAACTGGGAAATTCAGAAGCTGAATAACTTACAGCAGCTTGATGAAGACTGACTTAAGCTATCTACTTGTTCTAATTGTAAATTATATAAATCTGCCAGCTCTCCCAATAGGCTGATCGATGGTGTCAACCTAGCTTTAATGCATGCTTCTTCATAATTACAGTTGCACTTTTTGCCAAAAGTGAGTAGAAAGGAAACAAAATTATTATAACAAGGTCAATTCAGGGGAATTTCTGGACAACTTCCACGTAATTTATGACTACCATACTACTTGTAGAAAACGATCAGGAAATACTAGGCAAAATCACTGAAATAGTAGCATCAGCAGGTTTTCAAACTCAGGCATGCAGTTGTGTTAAGGAAGCACTTAAATTCGACTTGGATCAACTTGATGCCATTATTTGCAACCTGCGCTTACCCGATCTTCCTGGTACAGATCTGATTAAACAGACTTCTACTCCCATCCTGCTGGCTAGCAATTATGCCAGCCTGCGCTCCGCCATAGGCAGCTCGAAGGATGGAGCCATGGAATATCTGTCTATACCCTTTGAGAGTGAAGAAGTACTAAACAAATTAAAATCTCTCACAACAAAGGGTAGTAAACAAAATAAAAAAAGGACAACCTCCAACGAAGAACCTGTCTCAGGCATGGTTGGCAGTTGTCCGGCCATGAAAGAATTATTCCGCAGAATCCGTAAAGTTGCGCTAACCAATTCTTCCGTTCTGATTCAGGGAGAATCCGGTACCGGCAAAGAGCTGGTTGCCCGGGCTTTGCATGAAGCCAGTTCCAGGAAAGATGCAAACCTGATTTCCATTAACTGCGCTGCTATCCCGGAAAATCTGGTTGAATCAGAACTGTTTGGCCATGAAAAAGGCTCCTTCACCGGTGCAACCACGACACGTACCGGGCTTGTAGAAGCCGCCAACAATGGCACTTTGTTTCTTGATGAAATTGGAGAGCTGCCGCTGGAAGCACAAGCAAGACTTTTACGTGTCTTGCAGGAACATGAAATAAGGAAAGTTGGTTCTGTACAGTCAACCAAAGTAGATGTACGACTGATAGCGGCTACCCACCGCGATTTGCAGCAATTTGTTGCCGAAGGTCGCTTTCGTGAAGATCTGTTTTACCGGATAAATGTATTGCCCTTGCATATCCCCCCTCTCAGGGAACGGGGAACCGATATACTGGAACTAGCCGACAAGAAACTGAAGCTTATCTGTAACCGGCTGGGCATGGAGCCCATGCATTTCAGTGCCGATTCCATTCAGGCTATCACCATGTACCCATGGCCCGGTAATGTCCGTGAGTTGGAGAATGCCATCGAGCGAGCCGTTATTCTTACGGAAGGTCCGGAAATACCGATAGACTTGCTTGGCATTGATGTTGAATTAATAGAAATTGACTCCTTGATTATGGATCAGATGTCACAGAGCCGTAATAAAGTCATTCAATTGGTAGAGAATAATGGCAGTAATGAAACAGAAGATATTGATGATGATCCCACTGAAGATTTATCACTTGAAGACTATTTCCAGCGATTTGTTCTTGATCACCAGGACTCCATGAACGAAACCCAGTTGGCCAAAAAACTTGGCATCAGTCGAAAATGCCTTTGGGAAAGGCGCCAACGTTTCGGTATCCCAAGACAGAAAAAATCTGTTTAACAGAAAAATTCAGCAAACCAAAAATCCAAGTATTGTGTTACCTATCTACCCTTCCTAATCTTCTCTAGTTACAATTCTTATCACTCTCGTTTACAAATTGCCATTTTTTGAAAAGCCCAATTTGCACATTTTGGAATATATCTTATTGATTTTATTATATTTTTAAAAAAATATGCACAATTGGCATAAATACTGCTTTAATAACAGGCAGATTGTCTGTCGTTAATAATTAAAAACTAATAACAATAACAATATATTGACAGAGCAATTGCATGACCCAGGTTTGCAGCTAAATTAATAATTGAACTGCACCCAAGCTTTAAGAACTGAAAAATCAGCACAGCAAGGGGGGAAGCGTGAGGTCAATTTAAGGGATGATTGCCCTGAAAAAGGCAACAATTTGTTTCCGATTTTTGCTACAGGGATGTAATAAAAATAATAATAAAAACCAAGGTTTGAAAAGCCGGTAAGATTTAAATCTTGCCGGCTTTTTTATTTGCTTTTTATTTATCATATTTATGCATCTTCATTTGTACAACACTTATGCAGATATGCAGAATCTTGTGTAGAATGAGGACTTTAGTTTTACAGCAAATAACTTTGACCAAATCTTCAAAACAATTAAACTCACCTGATACAGATTCTGTCATCATTCACCGCGCTGACCATGGGATTTCCCGAAAACAGATCAGCCCCGCTGCGTTAAAAGTACTATACAAATTAAATGATGCCGGTTTTGATGCTTATCTAGTTGGTGGTGGCGTGCGTGATCTTCTTATAGATTTACACCCGAAAGATTTTGACGTAGCAACCAATGCCGAGCCAGAACAAATTGCAAAAGTTTTCAGGAATTCCAGAATTATCGGCAGGCGTTTCCGTATAGTACATGTCCATTTTGGGCGTGAAATCATTGAAGTATCTACATTCCGTGCTCAAGCCAGCGAGAGCACCAAAATTCAGGGTAACAGCCTCGCACGCAATGTAAAACATCTCGACTCTGCACATAATCAAAGCGGCATGATTCTCAGAGATAATGTTTACGGAACCATTGAAGAAGATGCGTTACGCCGTGACTTCACCGTTAATGCCCTCTACTACACAGTTCGGGGTTTTACCGTGCATGATTTTTGTCATGGTATGCAAGATATTCAAAATCGCGTCTTACGCATAATTGGAAACGCTGAACAACGTTACAGAGAAGATCCCGTCAGAATACTGCGTGCTATAAGGCTTGCGAGCAAACTGGATTTTTCCATTGAAGCGAATACGGAAGAACCCATCGAAGCCTGTGCCCATTTACTGGAGTCGATTCCTCCGGCCAGACTGTTTGATGAATTTCTCAAGCTGTTTTTTAATGGCAAGGGGCTGCTCACCTTCAATAAACTGATTTCATACCAGGTATTTGGCATCTTGTTCCCTCCTCTTGCCAAGCTGCTAACTTTTGCAG
>Ga0181559_10005692_pt1 | contig 11879 bp, 8 predicted proteins | sample 011ome_21_FD_133752 | JGI IMG/M metagenome (GOLD analysis project Ga0181559, IMG submission 133752) | Coastal salt marsh microbial communities from the Groves Creek Marsh, Skidaway Island, Georgia - 011508AT metaG (megahit assembly) | ecosystem: Environmental > Aquatic > Marine > Intertidal zone... | reverse complement strand
ATTGAGGGTGATAATCCGCTTGACGATGAGTTACTTGCGAGGCCGCAATGACACGGGGTGAGGCAGTCTGTGCTTTTGATCTGGCTTGCAAATTGAGAGCCAAACATGTGCCACCAATACCTTACGGATGCATAGCTTACGTTCACTCCTCGTTCGTGTAGCAGCTCTTCCATATTCCTCATCGAGAGTGGAAACCTCACCTACAGCATAACGGCAAGTTGGATAATCTCAGGGCTAGTTTTAAAATAGCGTAAGGATAATGGTTTAGGCACTGCCCAGGCGCTAATACCCATTACCCTATCGGGCAAGGTGGTTTATTCTGACAGAGCCTTTTTGTCATTCGGGTGTGCGATATTTAGAAATGACATCTTAAATAATTTTGTTAAGTTTCATTTATGCTTGATATTAAAACTCAACTTGCGCTTGATGAACTAAAAAATGGTGGGGGAATATTATATCCTTTCCGAAATGGATATGAAAAATTAAGTGAAATTTTAACTTCGATAACACCAGAAACCTGGCGTTATGATGAAACAGTTTTAGGTGGTCTTGTTCTTCACTTGGTTAAACAAGGTCAAGCAGCACGGGCAAAATCATATCTTCGAGCTCGAAACCTAAAAATTCAAAAGACTTATCAATTTGAATTCTTAGAGTTGATGGTAGCGCTTCATTTAGGTGAAAAAATTAATGAGAATCAAATAACTGTTTGGCGCCGTTTAGAGAGAAAGTTACCACTGCAGGATACTTTATTGATTGGGCTCTATTACAACGTAATGATGGCTATGTTTGTTCGAATTGGTAATCTCGAAGATGCCAAAAACGCAGGCCAGCAAGCAATTTCTTGTTTCAGAGAAGAAGGGCATAGCTACCTTGAGCATTTCATTCACATTCATCTGGCTGACTTAGATGTAATTGAAGGTCGACTAATAAGAGCCATGCGAGGTTTATCAACGGCAAAAAGATGTCTTACTAATTCTGGGTTATCATACGGAAATGAGGTTGAGGTTATAGAAATTATTGAGCTAGCCATTTTGTATGAACGGGGAGAATTCGAAAAAGTCAGAAAAAATTCAGCTAGATTGCGTGAAAGCCTTCTAAAAGGCGACAGCTGGTCCGAACTTTTCCTACAATTAACGAGGATTTCAGTACTGAGCTTATATTTTACAAAAGGCTTCCAGGCAGCTCAAGAAGAGTTAGAAATATTTCAGGCTGATTACGTTCGCAGACACGCCGAAAGAGCATCGACCATTGATATTCTATCAAGCATGATTTGGAGATTAGAATGGAATACCAATGAAGCCGAACTTTATATAAATTCCTTAACTTACTCCAACATTAACAGCGCAATTGGGAGAATTTTATTTTCAGACCAACATATAATTTTGAATGAAAAAAATGATCTAAAGTATTTTTCTCCCAGGGGTGAAATAATAGATGAACTACAAATTGCACACTCAGAAAGTGGAAAAAAACGCCGTGATGCCCTGGAGCGGGCATTTCGAACTGCTTTAAAAGAAAATCAAATCGCTCCATTTTTAGAAAACCGCGATACATTTTTAGGGATTAGTGGCCAAGTTGCATCTATCTCATCTATTAAAAGAAATCCAATTATGCTTCGCTTTGTCAATAAAATCATGAAAGCCGTTAGTAAAAGTTATGCTATCCCTGAATTCCTCAGAAAAATTGGTTTCAATAGGAAACAATTTATGGTGTCTGCTGCGCTTCAGGCAGGCTCTACAAATAAGCAAATTGCGAGGCAATTGGGCATAAAAGAAGCAACAGTTAAATATCATCTAACTAAAATGTACAAAATAGCAAAAGTATCAAAAAGATCTGAACTAATTGATTTTATTAATGAAAACAAAAATTATAAAGATATTTAGACTTTTTTTATAAAAATTAGACTTTTTTTGACTCCACTAATTTTCTTTTCTGACCAATCGTATCCCTAAGGGGGTTATTGATATGCTGTCGTACCTACTGCGCAGAGCTTTAACACTTTTGTTGGTTCTCTTTGGGCTATCAATATTAATTTTCATAATTGCTCGTATCGTTCCAGGCGACCCTGCACGCATTGCGTTAGGCCCACTAGCTACAGCAACTCAAGTCGAAGAATTGCGGGAAGAAATGGGTTTGAATGCTTCATTCCCAGTTCAACTGTGGTCATACCTTTCCGGATTAGTACAAGGCGATCTAGGTAAATCTTTACTTACTTCTCGCCCAGTAATGGATGATATCCGAGGGGCTTTACCCGCAACTTTTGAACTAGTTCTCGTAACGATAATTTTACAAATATTTATCTCTATTCCTCTTGGTGTAATGGCCGCAATTTACAGGAACACTTGGATCGATAATTTACTTCGAGTGATTTCATTGATTGGCGTTGTAACACCTGGTTTCGTTTTAGCCATAATTCTACAATTAGTGGCGGCCCATTATTTAGGTTTTCTACCAGTAACGGGCAGACTCGATGGTGGGATAGATTTTGAAGCTAACTTTACAGGTCTTTTACTAATTGATGGAACATTAGCAGGAAGGTTTGATGTTGTTTTAGATGCTATCCGGCATCTGTTCTTGCCTGCAATAGCTCTATCCGCGGCCGGAATAGGACAAGTTATGCGAATAACTCGAACAGCGATGATCGAGGTGTCTAGTAGAGATTTTGTAGAGGCAACACGTGCATATGGTATCCCAGAAAAAGTTGTAACATTCAGATATATGCTGAGGGTGGCCTCCGTAGCCCCACTTACCATACTTGGGCTGGAGTTTGCATCTCTTATTGGAAATGCTTTTATCGTTGAGTTCGTGTTCTCATGGCCCGGGATTGCTAGCTATGGAGTAAGAACCATCCTCCAAAAAGATTTAAATGCAGTGATTGGGGTGGTTTTAATTTCAGGAGTATTTTTTGTTGTAGCCAATTTGACCATAGACATAATTTTAGGACTTTTAGACCCAAGGCACAGATTGAAAGCGGGAAGAGGTTCATGAATAATCTTCAAGCCGATAACCCACAATTGCGCGACTTGTCGTCTCGTCAAATGGCATTTTATCGTTTTCGAAGTAATCCGTTAGCTCTGATAGGCGGATTTATTGTAATCAGCGTTGCTATTGCTACAATTTTTGCTCCCTACTTAGCCCCTTCACCAGAAAGCGCTGGATCATTTGTTGACTTTAGAAATAGACATTCTCCACCTAGTTGGCAAAACCCAATGGGAACAGACAATGTTGGCAGGGATATTTTGAGTCGGGTAATTTATGGCTATCGAGTATCTCTAGGTCTAGTTATTGGTGTTTTGGGAGTAGCTGTACCCTTTGGCGTAATTCTTGGCCTTATTGCTGGCTATTTTGGAGGTTGGATTGAGACGATTATAATGCGTTTCACTGATGTTATGCTTGCTCTACCCCCATTGGCAATGGCTCTGGCCATTACGGCAGTTCTATCGCCCAATCTAATAAACGCTATGGTAGCAATAACGATGCTCTGGTGGACTTGGCACACTCGCTTAATATATCGAATAGTCAAAAGCCAAATGAATGAAGACTATGTTGAGGCAGCATTAGTTGCTGGAGCTAGCCATCGACATATTTTGTTCAAAGAATTATTACCAAATTGTTTTTCAGCAGTAGCTGTTAAAATTTCTTTAGACGCAGGGTTTGTAATACTTTTTGGCGCAGCGCTATCCTTTCTAGGTTTAGGCGTACAGCCGCCTACACCAGATCTTGGAACAATGGTCGCTACCGGTTCTGAATATATGCCTGAAATGTGGTGGCAAGCTGTAATGCCAGGCCTCGCTATACTCTATGCGATTTTAGGCTTTAATCTCCTAGGTGACGGACTTCGCGATATGTTGGATGTAGAATTATGAATCACCTTCTTGATATCAAGGATCTCAGCATCGGTTTTAACACTTATGGTCAAAATAGACCCGTGCTTCATAAAGTTAATTTGTATGTTGATGAAGGAGAGCGTGTTTCTCTTATTGGACAATCCGGGTCAGGAAAAACAGTTACTATGAGATCTGTTATCGGAACCCTCCCAATGCCACCAGGTAATGTTGAAAACGGGTCAATTTTTTATGAAGGCTCTTCTCTGCTCGATCTGAACAAGCAGGAACGAAACCGTCTGAAAGGAACTGGGATCTCAATCGTGCTTCAGGACCCAATGTTATCTTTCAATCCAGTTTTAACAATAAAACGGCAAATGGACGATATAGTTCGATACTCGGATATTCGAATGGGGATCAAAAGATCAGCAAAAGAAAGAGAGGCGCATTTAATCGAAACCTTGCAAAAAGTCAGATTACAGGATGGTGAAAGAATACTAGAGAGTTATCCAATGATGTTATCGGGAGGCATGCGTCAGCGCGTATTAATCGGAATGGCATTGTTAAACAAACCAAAACTGCTGATTGCTGACGAGCCAGGCACAGCACTCGACGTAACAACTCAAGATGAAATACTAACACTACTAAACAATTTGGTCGCCGAAGAAGGGCTATCACTACTGCTTATCACACATAATCTGGGCGTTGTTCGGAAAATGGCAGACCGTGTGTACGTAATGGAGCATGGAAAAATAGTAGAAACTGGAAGCCGTGATGCGATTTTCCAAGCCCCAAAGCATGAATATACGAAAAAATTGATGGGGGCGGTACCGCCTCTTTATGGCGATAAAGTCAAAACTATTGATTACAAAGGAACCACTCCAGCAATTGAAGTGAAAACTATTAATAAAGATTTCACAACTAGGAGTGGGTTTTTTAATAACAAAATCGATGTATTTCGCGCCGCGAATGATGTGTCGCTGACTATTAATCAGGGGGATATTTACGGAATAGCAGGAGAAAGTGGCTCCGGCAAAACCACTGTTGCCAAAATGATTTTGGGTTTAACTGAACCCAATAACGGAGAAATAAAATTATTTGGCCGCTCAATCAACGAGTTCAAAGGAACAAGTGAGTTTCGCAAATTAATCCAAATAGTATATCAAAATCCAGGCTCCTCATTAAATCCCCGCCGGACTGTTGCTGAGCAACTATCTGTTCCATTAAAGTTTAGTGGTTATGAAAGTTCACAAATTAAAAACCGCATTTATGAATTACTAGAGTTAGTTGATCTTCCTCAAAATTATGCTGGTATGTATCCTCATGAGCTATCTGGTGGGCAAAAACAAAGAGTTGCAATAGCCCGAGCTTTATCGGTGAACCCAAAAATACTAGTTTTGGATGAACCCACGTCTGCGCTTGACGTTTTGGTCCAATCCACGGTCATTGAGCTTTTGAATCGGTTACGAAAAGAATTTGATTTAACTTATATTTTTATTAGCCACGATCTTAGCCTTATGCGCAACTTTTGTAATCGAGTGGCTATAATGTTTCGCGGAAATATAGTTGAAACTGGAAGTGTAACCAAAATCTTCGAGAATCCTTCCCATGCGTACACGAGAGCGCTCTTGTCAGCAATTCCAGTGATTTCGCAAGAAGAAGAAAATCAAAAACCAAAATTAAATAAAAAAGAGCGGGATGAAGTCCTTGCTAGCTCTACTGTAATGGAGGTCTAAAATGTACAGAATTGGAGTCGATGTTGGTGGCACAAATACTGACGCAGTAATTATGCAGGGCGGTAAAATCCTTTCTGGGATAAAGTCACCAACGACCGAGGATGTCATGACAGGTGTAGTAAACGCTGTCCAAGGAGCTCTTTCGGAGGCCAATGCAGACAAAACCAACGTTAATGCGGTAATGATTGGAACCACCCACTTTACCAATGCAGTGGTTGAACGTAAGCATCTTTCTCAAACAGCAGCGGTCAGGCTTTGTCTACCAGCAGCCCAATGTTTACCCCCAATGGTTGATTGGCCCGCTGATATTAGAGATACCGTCGGCAATCATTACTGGATGGCAAAAGGTGGTTACGAATTCGATGGACGGGAAATTTCTGCCCTGGATATGTCTGAGCTAGAGGCTATAGCTTCTGAAATTGATGCAAAGGGTATTGATACCATAGCGATCACTTCGGTGTTTTCCCCTGTTAGCGACGAAATGGAACGCAAAGCTATGGAAGCCATGGCTGCAAAGCTACCTAATGCAAATTTCACCCTATCTAGTGAAATTGGCCGTCTTGGGATATTGGAGCGTGAAAATGCTGCAATTATGAATGCTTCACTACGTGCCCTATCAGAACGAACAGTTGATGCCTTTGGAAAAGCTCTCGAAAAGGTAGGCTTGGATTGCCCATTTTATATTACGCAAAATGACGGAACCCTTATGAGCCGTGAATTTGTTCAATCATACCCTGTGTTAACTTTTGCTTCTGGTCCCACTAATTCAATGAGAGGTGCTGCGTTTTTATCCGGAAAATCTGATGCAATTGTTGTAGATGTTGGTGGAACCACGACAGATGTTGGCGCTTTGGTTAAAGGATTTCCACGGCCAGCTAGTACCACAGTTGATGTTGGTGGAGTTCGCACAAACTTTCGTATGCCTGATGTTTTTGCGATTGGCCTAGGGGGCGGCACGATTGTTTCAGGACAAGGCGATGGTTTAAAGGTAGGCCCACAATCGGTTGGTTACAAACTCACAGTAGACTCCTTAATTTTTGGAGGCAACACTACAACAACGTCTGATATAGCTGTCGCACTAGGTTTGGCAGAATTTGGGAACTCAGATTCAGTTAAAAACTTAGATAAAGAATACTTGGAGGCAGTTAAAAAACGGATCAACGAAATGTTGACCAATGCTGTCGAAAGAATGCGTGTTTCGCCAGAAGTAATCCCTGTGCTTGCCGTTGGTGGTGGATCTATTCTAGTTCCTGATGAAATTAGTGATTTGCCAGTAATACGCCCTGAACATTTCTCTGTTGCAAATGCAGTTGGCGCCGCTATTGGTCAAATTTCCGGTGAAGTAGATCGGATTTTTTCGCTGGATGGAAAGTCGCGAGAAGAGGCCTTATGTGAAGCCAAAGAAGAGGCAATCCAAAAAGCCGTAGCTGCAGGAGCCAAACCAGATAGCATAGAATTACTAGACCAAGAAGATGTTCCATTGGCTTACTTACCAGGAAACGCAACTCGAATTCGTCTGAAAGTGGTCGGTGACATGAATGGCTAATGTGCTGAGAGAAGTCCTTGATGAAGATTTAGACGCCATAGAAATTGGCGCGGCAATCCTTGGTACTGGTGGAGGCGGCAACCCGTATATCGGAAAACTGCGGTGCCGTGAAGAACTAAAAAAAGGACGCAAAATCCCTGTAATCCCTCTTTCAGAATTGCGTGATGATGCCTTTGTCGTTTCGTTAGGTGGCATAGGGGCGCCAGTTGTTGGGGTTGAAAAAATTGAAGAAGGGCAAGAGTGCCTACGTGCTCTTCATGCGCTCGAAAAGGAACTTGACATTAAAGTTGATGCTTTAATCTCGGCAGAGATAGGAGGGGCTAATTCAATGGAGCCAATGCTCACCGCCGCGCAGGCGGGTCTCCCTGTCGTCGATGGTGATGGTATGGGGCGCGCGTTCCCTGAAATGCAAATGTGTACTTGGTCCATTTATGGCCATAGAGAAGCTCCAGGCGCTATGGCAGATGAGAAAGGAAACATAGTTGTTATTCGAGAAACTCCAAACGATATTTGGTTGGAGAAAATAGCGAGATCTGTAGTCGTTACAATGGGTGCTGCTGCTGGGTTAGCTACCCAACCAATGCGAGGTGATTTTGTAAAACGGGCTGCCATTCCGAATACAATTACACAGGCGTTAAACCTAGGTCGCGCTGTTTTAAATGCACATGCAACTAATGCAGACCCAGTTCAAACTGTCATTAATCAAGAAAGAGGAAAATTATTGATGACAGCTAAAATAACCGATCTGCAGAGGCATTTAAAAGGTGGCTTTGCGGTTGGCCATATCAATTTAGATGGTTTTGGAAAATTCAATGGAGAAACAGGACGGATTGATCTGCAGAATGAGTTTCTGGTTTTTTGGCATAATGGGCAAGTTGAAGTTTGCACACCAGACCTAATCGTTGTTTTGGATAGCGACACTGGCTTACCGATTACTACTGAAATGCTTAGATATGGTCAAAGGGTTGCCGTATTAGGTCTGCCGGCGCACCCCTTAATGCGCTCTCCCGAGGCGCTAAAGGTAGTTGGACCAGCTGCGTTTGGGTACTCTGATATCACCTTTAACCCTATGGAGGATAAATAATGAGATCTATCAAGTCCATAAATCGCTCAGATATGACTCACATAGCCTTGGGTGGAGCATTTCTAGGCACTGGTGGGGGTGGCGATCCATACATTGGAAGACTGATGGCCGAACAGGCGATTGATAATCATGGTCCAGTAGAGGTTATAGATGTTGAGTCTCTGTCTGACGATGCGCTTGTAATCCCCGTATGTATGATGGGCGCTCCAACTGTAATGTTAGAAAAATTACCTCGAGGTGATGAAGCTATTAATGCATTAAGATCTCTTGAAGCCGTTCTAGGTCGAGAAGCGGATGCTATATTTTGCATTGAAGCAGGAGGCCTAAATTCTACCATACCAATCGCTGTAGCTGCCACTGCAGGTTTGCCAATTGTAGACGGAGACGGCATGGGTAGGGCCTTTCCAGAATTGCAAATGGTTTCTATGACGATGTTTGACATACATGCTTGCCCTATGGCTATGGCCGATGAGAAAGGCAATGCACTAGTTCTTAACACTGTCGATAATCTTTCAACTGAAAAATTTGCACGGGTTATAACCGTCGAAATGGGTGGTGCAGGTCTTATAGCACTTTACCCTATGACAGGGGCAGAAGCTAAGAAATCAATTCTCCGAGGTTCACTGTCTTTGATTTCAAATATAGGGAAGATAATTTCTTATGAACAGAAAGCCAACCGCAATCCTGCCGACAAATTAGCTTCAGAACTTAGTGGAGTAAGATTATTTGAAGGTCGAATAACAGATGTTGAACGACGTACAGAAGGTGGATTTGCACGTGGACAGGCAATTATTCAGGGATTAGAGGCCTACCAAGGTCGCAGCATGAAATTGAATTTCCAAAATGAATTTCTTCTTGCTGAGGATAATAAGGGTAAACCTCTCGCCATGACCCCCGACTTAATCTGTTTGTTAGATTTGGAAACTGGGGAACCTATTACCACAGAAACTATGGGCTATGGGTATCGAGTAATAGTGTTTGGATTACCTTGTGACCCCAAATGGAGATCAAAACATGGGCTGGAACTCGTCGGCCCAAAATACTTTGGATATGAGGCAGATTACAAACCGATCGAAGAAATCTACCAACTAACTAGTTAACTAGAGGAAAGGAAATGTAATGAAACATATAAAGTCAATGGCGCTTGCGGCATCAAGCGCAGTAGCAATTATGTTGGGGACTGGGATAGCCTCAGCAAATAACGTAGTCACGGTAAATACTGTACAAATCTTTGGAACAATTGATCCGGCAAAGATAAATGATTACACGGAATACATGGCGGGCGTTAACTTATATGAGGCGCTTACGACATTAGACGGCTCTGGTGCTATTCAGCCACTGCTATCTGAAAGCTGGTCAACTTCTGCAGATGGTTTAACATGGACATTTAAATTAAAGAAAGGAGCAACATTTCAGGACGGTTCACCGATTGAAGCTAAAGATGTAGTTTGGTCTGTAAACCGATTGTTAGCAATAAACGAAGGCCCATCTTATTTATTTGAAGGGGTTTTGAGTGAAGGATCTGTTACCGAAATTGATAGTAGTACAGTTCAGTTCAAACTAGAAAAAACTTATGCACCTTTCTTAACCACCACTCCAATTCTATTTGTCGTGAATTCAGACCTTGCTAAAGAAAATGCAGGGGACGGTGACCCATGGGCACAGGATTATATTGCAAATAATTCAATCGGAGCTGGTGCATTCTATTTAGACAGCTGGGAACGTGGTGCTGGTATGACCATAAAAGCGTATGAAGGCTATCATCTTGGATGGAGTGACACTGGAATTGATGAGGTAAGGTTTGTAGTCACAAATGAAGAAGCGACAGTAAAAGCTCTGGCAGCATCCGGAGAATTATCTATGTCATCAGATGCTCAGGCTCAGGAGACATATGACAGCATTGGCGCTTTAAGCGATTATCGAATTGAAAAGTATTCAACTGCGACAAACTTTTATTTGAAGCTGAACAACTCTGTTGCGCCAACAGATGATGTGAATATCCGCAAGGCAATAGCATATGCGACCGACTACGAAACCATTAGAGATGTTATCTTACCAGGAGCACCTCTCACTGGTCCAATGCCGCCAATTTTTGCAGATGCTTATCCAGATGATATTCAGCCACCAAGATTTGATCTGGTGAAAGCGAAAGAGTTAGTAGATTCATCATCTTACGCCGGTAAAGGCCCAATCGACATTGAAGTTATGTATGTTGCAGGTTTGGCGTTTGAAGAAGAAATTGGTCTTCTTTTGAAATCGGTTCTTGATACAATTGGTTTTAACACAATACTTAAACCTGAACCATGGAATAGGATGACTGAGCTTGCCGGAGATGTAAATACAACACCAGCAATAAACCAGGTGTTCTACGGAGCCACATATCCGTCGCCAGATACATTCTTTTTCACCCAATATCATAGTCGTGCTAAAGGAACCTGGGCATCCATGGAATGGCTTTTAAATGATGAAGTAGACGCAATGATTGATGAAGCACGCACAACATCGGATGTTGACCGTCAAAACGAAATTTATAAAGCGTTGCAGCGCAAACTTGTTGAAGATCAATCTGATGTTTTTGTTTTAACTCAACAAAGCCAACAAGCATTTCACAAATGCTTACAGGGTTTTACTTGGGTTCCCATGCAAAGCTTTGAGTTTAATTTTCACACTATGCAGTGGGTCTGCGATTAAGTTTGAACTTACAACTTTTCAAAGGCGCCCGGATGTTTTCTGGGCGCCTTATGTTAAGCACAACCACTACTAGCATCGAAGTTGCTAATCAGTAGATATATGCTCATTATTTTTAATTGGTCGGACTAAAAATAAACCAAAAATAAGTATTAGTAGAGAAACCCAAAATCTTATCGAATGAACTTCCGAAAATATTATGTAACCCCACATTATACCGAAAAGTGTAACAAGGTAATTTACTTGGCTCGCAAAAACAGGGCCATAGTTTTTCACTAGTTTAATAAATATTATAAAGCCAATCGAACCAATGAAACTTAATAGGAAGATTAAGATAAAAAGCTTGCTCGAATTTAAAGAAAACCAGTAATTTACATTACTTGGAAGCATCAGACTAAGAAGCATAGCCGATAGCACATTCATTCCTAACGCAATATGCAAGGACTTTAGACTTTTTAAACTTTCACTTGCCAAAGATATATTTACTGCACCGATAAAGATTGGAACTAGTAGACCAATGATAATCCAAAAATTTACGTAAGTATTATTGCTAGTATATCCGGGGAAAACCAGAAATGCGATTGCAATAAAACCCAGAACAACTCCAAATAATCTCAGCAAATCTATTCGCTCTATTCCGAGTATTAAGGCGATTATGTAAGCGCAAAATGGTATTAAAGCTAAAAGTATTGATATGGTACCTGCGCTAAGATGAGCAGCTGACAAATAAAGAATAAAGTTTGGAATTATAACTCCAAAGCATGCCAGCAAAATCATTACACCAAGGTTATTAACAATATCTCTTAAACTATTTAGAGAAAAGAAACAGGAAGCAAACAGTAAAAAACTGGAAAAGCAAGACTGCCAAAAAAGTATGACAATAGGGCTGTCAATCTCCATAAGGATAATTTTCACAATTGAGAAAGATAGGCCGAAAGTTAAACCAAGATAAACCATGCTAATCCAAGCAATTAATTGCATAGTTACTTCACCGAGCATTT
>Ga0181559_10005684_pt1 | contig 11896 bp, 9 predicted proteins | sample 011ome_21_FD_133752 | JGI IMG/M metagenome (GOLD analysis project Ga0181559, IMG submission 133752) | Coastal salt marsh microbial communities from the Groves Creek Marsh, Skidaway Island, Georgia - 011508AT metaG (megahit assembly) | ecosystem: Environmental > Aquatic > Marine > Intertidal zone... | reverse complement strand
CCGTCGTCATGGCGTGGAGGTTGGGGCCCATGTCTCTTATCCAGACCTTCAGGGCTTTGGGCGAAGAGCCATGGATATACGGGGCTCTGAGCTCATCGACTTAATTCACCATCAAGTGGGTGGTCTTGATGGTATCGCGCGAACCCACGGCACCCGAGTCACCTTTGTAAAGCCCCACGGCGCGCTCTATCACACGATGCTCTCAGATCCGCAAATTCTCAACGACATCATGAGAGCGGTGGCGGGCTGGCACGCTGACTTGTCCCTCGTAGTCCTCGCCACTCCACGTGATCGAAAAACAGTGCAACTCGCCGTAGAGCACGGATTGACGCTACGTTATGAGGCCTTTGCGGACAGGGGCTATACCAGCCGCGGACTACTTATTCCCCGCGATAAGCCCGGTGCGTTGCTGACGTTGGACGAGGCAAAACGGCAAGCTTTGGCTATCGCCGCGGATAATCTTCGCACCCCAAAGGGAAAACGGATCCCCGTTAATGCCAATACCATTTGCGTGCACGGCGACACGCCTGCTGCTGTCAAAATGATCGGCGCAATTCGCGGCGCACTGGATAAAATGTGAATGGAATTTACCGTAGACCCTGCGGGCGATCTGGGTTTTCGTCTCGCGTTTTCGACAACGCCCGAGCCCTCACTGACCTACGGGTTACTGGTAATCCAGAGCGCCGCTCGCCTGCAATTTAACGACGCCCTCGCCGACAGTATTGTCGGATACACCACGCTGACCCTGCTCTTTCGGCCAATGACGCTGGAAAGAGAACGCGTGCATTGCTGGCTAGAGGAACAGGCTCAACGCATTTCTGATCCTGCAGATATTCCTGATCCCGCGCATAAAACGGTGACCCTTCCTGTGCTCTACCACTCCAGCGTTGCACCCGATCTGGAGTGGCTTGCTGAAGATAAAGGTCTGACGGTCGACGGCGTCATAAAGCTGCACAGTGAAAATAGTTATTTCGCCTATGCGACCGGGTTCGCGCCGGGATTCTGCTACCTCGGCACCGTAGATGAGCGTCTGGCAGCGCCTCGACTGAGGACCCCCCGGGCAAAAGTACCCGCTGGCGCAGTTGCCATCGCAGACCGGCAAACCGCCGTTTACCCCTGTTCCTCGCCGGGGGGTTGGCGTCTGATTGGCGCCTGCCCAACACCGCTTTTTGCGTTGGAGGCAGATCCCGCTGCGTTACTCTCGGTCGGAGACACCGTCAAATTTGAGCCAATTTCAATCGCGGATTTCAAGAACATGCAGTGCGATCAGCGAAAGCCATGAGAACACTCACCCTCGTTCGCTCAGGAATTGCAACCAGCGTTCAAGATGCGGGTCGCACCGGCCGGCAGCACAACGGCGTGCCACCGGGCGGTGCAATGGACGAATTCGCCCTGCGCATGGGTCAACATCAGTTAGGACATCGTGCAGACGAAGCCGCACTGGAATTCGTTTATGGCAGTCTGGCTTTTACAACATCGGCACCCTGTCGCTTTATCGTGACGGGAGCGCCTGCCATCATTACGATTGACGGCACAAAAACCAACAGCGGCCAGGTCCGGGAGACTCAAGCTCACCCGATGGTAAACATTAAGCCCATTGGACAGGGTGTCTACAGCTACCTTCACGTGACGGGAGGCATTGACACCCCGATTTGCCTCGGTAGCCGAAGCACTTCGCCACGAGAACGGCTTGGCGGCCTCAACGGGCAGTATCTTTGTGACGGTGACGTCTTACCCCTCGGGCCAGAGCGAACCCGATCCGAGCCATCGTATCCGGTCACCTCGAACATAAGCGCGCCCGAGACGCTATTGCTCAGATTCATCCCCGGATTCCAATTCGATCTGTTCCGTGTCGAAACGCGGCATCACGTTGAATCACAACTTTTCTCCGTCACTCCTCGAGCCAATCGAATGGGTATCACACTCGACGGTAATCCCATTGAAACAGGCGTAGCGTCGCTACTATCGGAGGCCACCTGTTACGGCGCCATCCAAATACCTCCCGATGGCAAACCCATTATTTTGCTCAATGACCGGCAAACGGTTGGCGGCTACCCCAAAGCGGGAGCGGTTATTCGCGGAGATTGCCGCCGCCTCGTCCAATCTCAGCCGGGCCAACGCGTGCAGTTCGTCGCTATTACTCCTCAGGAGGCGGACCGAATTGCCTGGCTGGAGCACCACTACCTCGAGACCAAGCTAGCATGACGCTGCGCATCAGCAACGCAACCGCCGAGGCGATTGAATTGCTACTGATACAGCATGATCACCGGGGTATGAGTCGAATCCGACAAGTACTCAATCCGGGTTACCTTGGCAGAGCCGCTGAACTGCTGAGAGCACAGCGAGGCATCGCGTATATTATTACTGGATTCCCCGTGGCTGGCTCTTTTGAGACGGATGGGCCAGCGGGGGCGATGGCGCTGTATCGGCTTTGCGAACAACTCCAACTACAGCCCGTTATTGTTTCTGAGCACTCTCTCACCCACTGTCTTGCGCCAACGTTGCGATGTCTGGAGTTAGCCACAGGCACGAGGGAGGAAGTTCAGCAATCAGTTCGGGATCTCTATCAGCAGGCAGCTCCTGCGCTGATAATCAGCATAGAGCGGCCAGGAGCGGCGAAAGACGGACGTTACTACAACATGGCGGGCGTCGATATTTCCGCGAATTGCTCCCCTGCCGAGCCCTACCTTGAGCTGGCGCCCTGCCCGATTATTGCAATTGGTGACGGCGGCAATGAATTGGGTATGGGCAAGGCCGTTGCGGCGCTGGATGGAATGGATATTCATCCGGCTATCTGCACCTGCGATGAATTAATAGTAGCGGACGTTTCAAACTGGGGCGCCTACGCACTGTGCGCGCTAACGTACGCGCAACATGAGACCATACCCGATATCAGCGCTGCGCTCCGTGAGGATCTCGCCTTCCTCGTGGCGGCAGGAGCTGTAGATGGCGTCACCGGTGAGCGGCTCGCCACCGAGGATGGATTTCCAGAGGATGCCGGCGCCGAGCTGGTAGACCGCGTGATCGAATTGCTTCATCAAGAGAACCAGCTATGAGCGTAGCGTACCTGAACGGAGAATTTTTGCCGTTGCAAGAGGCAAAAATATCGCCGATGGATCGAGGATTTCTCTTCGGCGACGGCGTTTATGAGGTCATTCCCTGCTATGCCGGACAAGCAGTGGCGATGCCCTACCATATGGAGCGGCTGAGACACTCCCTCGAGGGCATCAAGCTCAGCGCTACACAGCCTGATTCAGAGTTAGCCTCGGTGATCAGGGAACTGATTGAACTGAATGGGGGTGGCAACTTAGGGATTTATCTGCAGATTACACGGGGCGCTTCGGAGAAGCGGCAACACGCCTTCCCTGCGCAAGTTGTACCTACCCTGTTTGTTTACACCTTCCCCATCGACCCACCATGTGACGGGTCTCTGGACACTGCGAGTTGCTTCACCACGGTGACCCGGTCAGATTCGAGGTGGGGCAGATGTCATATCAAATCCACCGCCCTCTTGGGCAATGTGCTGCACATGATGGAAGCTATCGATGAGGGCGCAGAGGAGGTCTTGCTGTTCAATGAACACGACCAACTTACAGAGGCTGCCGCCTGCAACGTTTTTGTCATAAAGGACGGCCGCATCTGCACTCCCGAATTGGATCATCAGAAGCTGCCAGGGGTGACCCGTCGTTTATGCCTTGAACTCATTGAGGCGCATACAGATTGGGAAGTGCAACTGGGGCCAATCAGTCGCGATACCGTGATGTCTGCCGACGAAGTTTGGCTCAGTTCATCGACCAAAGAATTGTCACCCGTAATTGCCATCGATGGCATACCCGTAGCTGATGGCAAGCCGGGGCGCTATTGGTCCGCAGCGCAGCGCCTCTTTCACCGCCATCGATTCGATATAGACTGATGCCAAGACCCACCTCTGTCGTCATTGATCTTGCGGCCATCGGCGACAACATTGCCTTGCTCAAGCGATCTCTGGGCGCGAGCCAATTCATGGCCGTCGTCAAGGCGGATGCTTACGGGCACGGTGCAGTCCCTGTGGCCCGCTATATTGAGAAGATGGTCGACGCTTTCGCCGTTGCATTTATCGCGGAGGCCATCGAGCTGCGCACCGCTGGGATCAGCAAACCGATCCTGGTGCTGGAAGGGCCTCATTCTGCAATCGACGTCACGCTCGCGACACAACACAACCTGTGGCCAGCCCTGCACGATCTCGCACAAATCGAGTGGTACCGCGCTCATCAGGGTGCGCCGTCTCGGGCCTGGATCAAAATCGATACCGGAATGCATCGACTCGGCTTCAGCCCAACGCAATTGCCCTCTGTTCGACAGGCTTTGCAGGACTTGGGCTGCGACCATTTGACGCTGATGTCCCATCTTGCCGCTGCCGAGTTCCCCGATAGCCCACTGACAGCAAAGCAACTCAGCCAGTGGCAAAACCTCACGTCGCATTGGTCAGGTGACGTCAGTTTATGTAATTCAGCAGCAAGCCGCCTCGGCCTTACCAAAAACAGCGACTGGGCAAGGGTGGGTTACGCGATATACGGCGGCTTCGTTAAAGACTCAGCCAGCAACTCCGCACTCAAACCCGCTATGCACTTTGAAACAGCCGTGATCGCCGTCAAGCAGATCGCCGCTGGTGAGTCCGTCGGTTACAGTGGCCAATGGACGGCCGAACGGGACAGCACGATTGCCACGCTACCCGTCGGCTACGGCGACGGCTACCCCTGGTCAGCCCGCAACGGCACGCCAGTTCAAATAAACGACCTCATTGCCCCACTTGTCGGCCGGGTGTCGATGGACATGGTGACCGTTGATGTCACCGATTGCGGCCCGGTGGAAATCGGCACCCCCGTGGTGCTTTGGGGGCAAACCCCCGGCGTAGATGCGGTGGCTGATGCCTGTGGCACCATAGGCTACGAACTGATGACCCGAATGACAGGGAGAGCTGAGCGGTGCTACAGAAATTAATTGGATACCGCTCGCCCCGACAACCTCTCCCAATACCCGGATCTGCACAAGTGAAGTTTCCCAATGATTGATAGCGGCAGCGACGACACGCTGCTCGCGGCGATCGATCTTGGAAGCAACTCATTTCATCTGATGGTAGCCAAAGCGGAATTTGGAGAGCTAAGGCCGGTTCACGCCCTTGCAGAGAAGGTCCAACTGGGCGAAACGGATGACTCAGGTCTGTTGACTGACTCTGCTATTGCTCGCGGCCTTGCATGTTTGGAGCGCTTCAAACAACTGATAGACAGCACCTCGCCGGATAAATTACGCATTGTTGGCACCAACGCTCTGCGACGAGCCAAAAACCGACAGGCATTTATCGACCCGGCGGAGCAAATTATTGATACCCCGATTGACGTGATATACGGCCGCGAGGAAGCGCGACTGATTTATCTGGGGGTCGCGCATACCTTATCTGATGACGCAAACACGCGGCTGGTCATCGACATTGGCGGAGGAAGCACGGAATTTATTTTAGGCGAGCGTTTTGAGCCAAAAAAGCTTGAGAGTCTGCAAATGGGGTGCGTGTCCTATGGCCGTCACTACCTGCCTGAGGGCCTGATCCATCGCGACGGCTTTGAAGCGGCCTATCACAGGGCACGCATAGAGGTGTCGCATATTCGACGGCGCTTTAACAGTAATTTTTGGCAGGAGGCCGTTGGCTCATCTGGCACGCTGCGCGCGATTGAAGCGTTGATCACCGCGGCGGGCTGGCGGGACAGTGGTATCGATCGTGATTCCCTGGAAAAGCTGAAAGAGGCTTTGCTCACATTCAAGCACACCAACGACATCAATTTGGACGGCCTCAGCGACACACGAAAAAGTGTGGTGACTTCGGGGCTGGCCATCACGCTTGGCATCTTCGACGGCCTACAGATACAGGAAATGCGTACCTCATCGGGCGCCCTTCGGGAGGGCGTAATTTATGATTTGATCGGCAGATTTAGCCATGAGGATGTGCGCACGCGCAGCGTCTCGGCAATGCAGCAGCGCTACAGCGCTGATCAAACCATTGCCGACTTGGTATGCCGCCGAGTGGGACTTTTGGCATCGGCGATATCCAGCGAGTGGCATCTCAGCAGGAGTGAGGTGGATCTTTTGACCTGGGCGGCGGCGCTGCACGAAGTCGGCGTGGCTGTCTCCCAAAAAAACTACTCTCAACACTCAGCCTATCTGGTGCTCAACAGCGATTTACCCGGGTTCGCGCAACAAGACCAGGAAATCATGGCAACGCTCATCTCCGGGCTGCGAGGTAAAATCCGGCTCGACGCGCTGGACGCCATTCCCGATCGCAAACGCCAGAATGTCGCGCGCATGATGGTCCTGCTGCGGTTAGCGGTCATCCTGAAACATGTGGAAGAGGTGGAGAGCATCCCCAATCTGGCCGTTTGTGCGAGAGGGGAAACCCTTACCCTGACGTATCCTGAGGATTGGGGTGAGGCGCATCCCCTAACGATTTGGGAAATCCTGCAGAGCGAGTCCTCCTTTAAGAGGCTGGGCATCGCCCTGACGCTCAGTGCGGTGCCATAAGCCGGGAAGGCGCTACAGGTCGTAACCGCGCTCGTCATGCAGGACAATATCCAGCCCCGCAGTTTCATCTTCTTGATCGACTCTGAGGGACACCACTGCGTCAACAATCCGCAGCAGTACCCAACTTACCAACGCGGTATAGACAAACGTCGCGCCGATTCCGGTCAGTTGGATGGCCAACTGCCCAGCGATACCTTCAACGCCATCGGAAAAGCCATTACCACTAAACAAGCCCAAAGACGGCGAGCAGAAAATACCGGCCATCACTAGCCCGAGCATGCCACCCACGCCGTGCACCGGAAATACATCAAGGCTGTCATCGACACCGAGGCGATTTTTAAGAGTGATGGTGGCAAAGTAGCAAATGACGCCAGCCGACAGCCCAATCACGACAGCACCTGCAGGACCGACAGAACCTGACGCAGGCGTGATAGTGCCCAGCCCCGCAACCATTCCGGTCACAATACCCAGCACCGAGGGTTTACCGTGCCGAATCCACTCCATCGCCATCCAGGCGAGGGAGCCGCAGGCAGCGGAAAGATGCGTAACAAGCATCGCCATCGCCGCGCTGCTGTCAGCGGCAACCGCGGATCCCGCGTTAAAACCAAACCAACCCACCCATAGCATGCCGGCACCGGTCACCGTCATGGTCAGATTGTGGGGGGGCATTGCCGTTTCACCGAACCCGCGACGACGGCCGAGGGACAGTGCCGCAACCAGGGCAGCCACCCCCGCCGTGATGTGCACAACTGAGCCTCCGGCAAAATCCTGAAGGCCCATCTCGCCCAGCCAGCCACCACCCCAAACCCAGTGACAAATCGGCGCATAGACCAGAATCAACCACAGCGAGCTAAACAGCAACATGGCTGAAAACCGCATGCGCTCAGCGAATCCGCCGACGATGAGTGCCGGGGTAATCACCGCAAAAGTCAATTGAAACATGACAAAGAGCGTTTCAGGGATCGATCCGCTGACGCTGTCCATGGACACTTTGGCCAAGAACAGATTACCCAAATCCCCAAGCCAGGGACCTTGCTCAACACCCGATGAGCCGAATGCAAGCGTGTAACCAATGACAAACCACAAAACCGACATCAGCGCCGTCAGCGCAAAGCACTGCATCAGCACAGAGAGCACGTTTTTCGCCCTAACCAACCCAGCGTAGAACAACGACAGGCCGGGGATTGTCATAAACAGCACCAAAGCGGTAGATGTGAGGATCCAGGCAGTGTCGGCACCTGAGATCGTCTCCGCCAAGGCCATGGGAGAGAAACCGGCACCCAGTGCCGCAATAGCGAGCAAGGTGGTGTAGCGACAGTGCAACAAAGACATGGATCAATACCCCAAAAATTTTGCCTCGCAGTGTGCCATAAGGGGCGCCCCTACCCCAAGTGCTTGACCCCGGCGCAATTGACCCAAGCTGATTGTTAATAAGCCGCGCCCACATTATTCTGCGCTCATCCCTGTTGGCTGCACACCGCATGAAAGCCCCCGCACATGACCCAGCAAAGCTTTTTATTCGACTATTTACGCCCCTAGTGCTGTGCGCCCTTTGCACAGCGGCCGCAGCCGCCTCGAGGAATGTCATTTTGATTATCGGCGACGGTTTCGATGATCAACATGTCACCATGGGTCGGAACTATCTGGCCGGAATGAGCGGGACGCTCGGTGTCGACAACCTACCTTTTCGCGGGGCTGTCCAAGTTGAGACACTTTCGACCTCTGGGCGACCGACCTATGTCGCCGACTCAGCCAATACAGCCACCGCAATTGCCACCGGCGCCATTACCAGTGTGGGCAGGATCGGAACGGACATTCGCGATCAGGATTTGCCTACCATTGCCGAGCAAGCCGTCACCGCTGGATTACGGGTCGGGCTCGTCACAACCTCATCCATAACCGATGCGACACCCGCTTCGTTTCTTGCTCATGTCTCTTCGAGAAGCTGCGAGGGCCCAGAAGAAATATTAGGGAGCACCTATTACGGTGTTCCGCAACCCAGCTGCCCGCAGGATGCGCTGGAAAATGGCGGGCCGGGATCGATTATCGAGCAGCTGATCATGAGTGGCGCCCAAATTCTCCTCGGCGGCGGCCAGAAATTTCTGGCACAAGAAACGTCTGCGGGAGAATCGGTGCGTGCGCTGGCTGAGCGCAATGGTTTTCGAGTACTCACCACTCCCAGCGAGCTTCGCCCGGGGCTGCCGGAGCAGACAATCATCGGGCTCTTTGATAGCGAGAACCTGAAAGTCAGATGGCGTGGCTCGGAAGGTCGGCGTGCCGAGATGGCTGAGAAAAGCTGGTTGAATCACCTTTTCGATTATCTGGGCGAGGTGAAAGCGCCCGAACCCATGGCCTGCGAGCCCAATCCAGAGGCAACGAACACGCCACCCCTCGCACTGATGACTGACATCGCATTGCGGCAGCTGTCAATCGACAATCCCCGAGGATTTTTTTTGATGGTGGAATCTGCCTCAATCGACAAGCAAAGCCACAAACGTGACCCCTGCGGCTCGATCGGTGAAATCGAACAGCTTGAAGAGGCGCTGGCGCGCGCTATGGCGTTTGCCAATAACCACGGGAATACGCTGATCGTTGTGACCGCTGATCACGCACAAGCAGCCCAGATCCTGCCTGAGCCGAGTCACTATGCGGAGTACCCCATGCCCATTTATTCCCCGGGGCATACTGCGCGGCTCAAGACGCCCGAGGGCAGCATCATGCGCATCAACTACGCCACGAACAATGGGTTCAGCGAAGAACACACGGGGGCAAATGTGCCGCTGTTCGCAAACCGAACCGATCAGACATTGCTGACGCCCTTCATTACCCAGACCGGCCTTTATCAGGCCATGAAGGTCTTCCTTCTGCCAGAGGGGGGTGGTGAACTGGTCACAGATTAATCCATGAATTGAGGGCCTTGAGGCGGAACTGGGTACCCACCACACTCAAAATGACGCTGTCATCGAGAATCTCGTCGACGCGAATCGTTTGATCGCTTTCACCTTCTTTCAGTCTGCTGCCATTGAGCTCAACGAAGGACGGATTATCGCCACCAAATTGGTGGGCACTGTAAATAATGGTAGGCACGCGATCCTTTTGCTGCTGGGTCAGATTATCAAGTAAAGGCACGGGGTGCGGTGAGAGCGCGGCACCACCCGCCTCTAACGCCAATCGCTCCATCACCTCTTGAAGGTCGATCTCTGGAGCGTCAACTTGCCCCTCGTCCACGGACGTCGGAGTTTTCTCGGCGAGTGCAGCTTGTTGAATGCGTCCCGCGCCCGCAACCTGATCGGTAAGGGGAGCGTCAATCTGATCGGCCACCTCGCTTCCTAACGCCCCGGCGTCAGCCCACATCGCCCGATTCAGTGCTGCCAGTTCATCCGGGTCAGGGTCGACCGCCCGTCGGCGCAAGTCATCTCCCGCAAATACGAGGGGATCAGCCGAATCAGCAATTGTGGGATTTGAGGGTTGAGGTGGCGGTGGCGACAAAATCTGCGGAGGCGCCTCCTGCGGAACACTGGCTACCGCGCCATCTTCCCTCTTCGGCTCCTCACGCGCCATCGCCGCCGCAGTTGGATGATCCCTGTCTCCAGAAGATCCGGGCTCGAACCATAAAAAACCAAGGTAAATAAAAAAGGCGACCGCCAAGACAGCAAGCGACCGGACAAGCCTGTTAGGAGTGGATTCGCTCTGAACCGACGGGTCGCCCACCAGTGATATTGGCGCCGCCTTGTTTTCTTCAGCTTCAGACCGCTTCAACGCGTCGAGTATCAGAGACACGGTGTCACTCCGAGTCGCAAATCGCGCTCATCTATCGCCCCTGCGGACGACCAACCGCGTCCCAATTCGTCATTAAGCGCCTGCAAGGTTCTCGCTCCGATAACACCGTCCACCTCCAGACCGGCAGTCATTTGAAAAGACACAACACGTTGTTGCAAAGCCTCTGTAAACACATCCAGCGGCGGCGCTGGCAATTGGTCCAAGCTGGCGAAGGCCTCTACGACGTGGCGGACAGCAGGGCCACTGTCGCCGAGGGCAAGCGGACCAAGCCAGCCATCAGGACTTTGCCAGAGGTAGCGGAAACGATGCCGCCAACTCTCTGTCAATGTCATCAGACTGATCTCACAAGCTGCCCGTCCATCCCAGACGAGTGCCGTATCCCCCTCTATGCTCAGCATGACGGTGGCCGCGGCGAAACCATCGGCGCGACGCAAATCCAGTATTACCGGACGGTTTACCGACACCACCCCGTCCCAAACATCAGACTGCATGGTTTCGCACTGCCACCCCGTTGCTAAAGCCGTAGCGCACAGATTGCCCTCAAGCGGCACATCGAAGCGCAGGCCCCAAAGCGCGGCTTCCGCTTGCGCGGGATCCAACTGCCAGCGGTTGGTGGGCAAAATGGGTGTCTCTTGCGAGGCAGAAGGCGGGGGCAAACCCTCTGTCGGCGGACTCTCGGACTGTGGGGCTAAGGTCGCCAGCGCTTGGCGGTCGAGTAAACCCAGATAGGCCGCCATACCGAAACCGGCTATAGCCGTCGCTGCGATCAATAAGCCAATTCGCCTTACAGCGCTGCCCTTCCTTGGACCGGATCCGGGTCGATCCGCTCTATTATTGACCCCCAACGCCTCCCGCGCCGCTTCCTGAATAAGGCCTTTTGACACCGTCTGCTGGCCTCTTCCATAGGCACCCGTCATCGCTCTATCGCAAACCAGATTAATCAGCCGCGGGATCCCATCAGTTAACCGGTAGATCTCGCGCAGGGCCGACTCGCTGAACAGCGATCGATTGTCTTTGAGGCCCGCAACCCGCAAGCGATGACGAACATACGTCGCCACCTCTTCTGACGTCAGCGCGGTCAGGTTAAATCGCGCCGTGATTCTTTGATTCAACTGCCTCAGCTCTGGTCGTGAGAGCATCGCGGCCAACTCTGGCTGGCCGATAAGAATAATCTGCAGCAACTTTCGCTCGTCAGTTTCTAAATTGGTAAGCAATCTGATCTGCTCCAAGACGTCGAAATTGAGGTGCTGCGCCTCGTCGATCATCAGCACGGTTCTTCTCGCCATTCTGCAGTTTGCAAGAAGAAATCGATGCAAGGCGTCGGTGAGCACCTTTAGGCTATCGGTGCCCTTGGGGTAATCGATCGCCAACTCATCGCACACCGTGGCGAGTAGTTCTACCGCACTTAATGCAGGATTCAAGATAATCGCGATATCGGTGTCGCCGGGTAATTGGTCCAACAGACACCGGTTCAGCGTCGTTTTGCCTGTCCCTACTTCACCGGTCAGCAAAATGAATCCACCCCCACTACCGACACCGTAAAGTAAGTGCGCCAAGGCATCGCGAT
>Ga0181559_10005673_pt1 | contig 11905 bp, 8 predicted proteins | sample 011ome_21_FD_133752 | JGI IMG/M metagenome (GOLD analysis project Ga0181559, IMG submission 133752) | Coastal salt marsh microbial communities from the Groves Creek Marsh, Skidaway Island, Georgia - 011508AT metaG (megahit assembly) | ecosystem: Environmental > Aquatic > Marine > Intertidal zone... | reverse complement strand
TCGTAAAAGCAGCGCTCTCTTCGTTTCGTATCTTTTGATTTTCTTTCGTTTCTTCGTTAGGTATTTTCACGCACAACACCAACTTTTCTTCTTCTTCTTCTTCTTCTCTCCTCTCTCTGCTACTACTCACCACGATCGTCTTCGCGTTGACCGCCCTTTGCGGATTCGCGCTCTTTCGTCGCATCGCGAATGATAACGATTTTTATTTTGCCGCGTGAATAAGTGCGTATACGTATGTGAATATCCGAAGAAATGGAGAACTTTTTTCCCCAACATCGTATCTAAAAGTCGTTAACCCAACGCCGCAACGCACCTCTTCACTTCGCGCACATCGCGCACGACGCACCCAACAATAATAACAACAACAACAACAACAACGATGCCCTCTTCCTCCTCTTCAAAACTCGCGCAACTCATCGAGTCCATCAAATCCTCCGACGTCGCGCGGACGCAAACTTTGTGCAACGAAATCTCCCCGTTCGATGTCAACTCCGGCGTGGAGTGCGACGGCGACGGGGAGGAGGATTTCCCTCTGCAAGTCGCTCTGGGTGCGCATTTTTTCTCGTTCCATCTCTCTCTCTCTCTCTGCCGTTCGCGATCGCGATCGCTTTTCGCCGGCTCTGCGTCCTCCAGAGCGCTCTTCTTCCGCCTCCGATTTCTTTTATGAAACTCACACCTAAAATACGATAACACCAACGAATACAGACGCGCACCTGGCAAAAAAATCCAACGACTCGTTCGCGTGCTTCGCCGCGGTTTGCGGTCACACGCACTTAAACCCGGACAAAGACGTCTGGAAAGACGGGAAAACCGCGCTGCAACGCGCCGCGGAAAATTTAGACGCGTGCGCGTGCTTCGCGCTGTTGGAGCGCAAAGCGAGCGTCTCGGCGAAAAACCACCGAGACGGGAATAAAACCGCCGTCGAGTACGCCGAACGCGCCGCGCCGATTGCGAAAACAAACGAGGCGCTCGAAAACAAAGAGCGCGTGGTGAAGCTGCTCCGGGCGGAGAGAGACGGCACCGAAGAAGGGTTGGAGAGGTTTAAGAAGAAGCTAAATCTGTAAAATTTTTGTAGTAGAACTAGTATAGCGGCTAAAATCTATTTACCAACGGCTACGTACGCATCCATGATCCGTTTCAAAGTTCGATCGGATCTGTGGTAACACGCGATGTTCGACCAAATTTTAAATTCGCTGTACGATTCGTGCCAGCAGTTTGTCACTTGAATGAGTTTACCGCTGTTTGTACTCCAAAAGCACTCGTACTCCATCGCGTCCAACATATCTATCGAATCCTTTAAATCGAAAGTCTTCCACTTACCCACTCCGTGATTTTCAAACTGGACGTAGGACGGCTTCAAAGACAGCAAAGTCATGGATGCTCCGATTAATACGGCTGCGTCGTTACCTTCCGTGTCGATTTTCAAAACATCGAGACGAGTGATACTTTCTTTCCGCACGAATCCGTCCACCGTTATCACCGGAGTCTGGTGAAATTCGGAATACCTTTCCGTTTTCAAATTTGGATTCGCCGTCATGCCGATTCCAATATTCTCCTGGCCGGCGGTTATCTTCGGAAACTTGACTGTATTTGGCCATGAACTCGATGACACCGCGTTGTAGTGCACTGTCAGTCCGATGTCGGCCAATTTCATTTCTTCCGCAGCGGCGTGAACTCTCTCGAATGTTTCGTAGCTCGCTTCTATGCAATAGTGTCTGTATTTAATGCCTTTACTACTTCCGCGGTCATCACCCGACGACGACGACGATCCTCGCACCGCTTCGTCCCATTTCTTCTTCTCCCACGAGCACGAAAATTCCGGAAAACTGGTCAGCTTTTGAAACCGCGCGACGCTCGCTCTCGGCTCTTTCGTGAACCTTCGCAACTGAAGAATAGCGTCCGTTCCTTTGTTGCACCCGACTTCAATCGCGGCAAAAGAGCCAACTTCGCTACCAATAATACTCCGCGTCCACTCGTCGTACCATTTTTCATCCGGACACGTCGTCGGCTCCTTCCGAAACAGCTTCGCGTTTCTTTCGATCCGGCTCGCGTCGCACTTCGGGTACACTTCGCTTCTCACAGGGAAAGGCACAGAAGAGGACAAAGAAGACAAAGCGTCCGCGCTTCTCCTTTCCTCCTCTTCTCCTCCTCTTCCTTTCGCTAAAAAAAAAGAAGCGTCGTCCCTCTCTTCCTCCCGAGGATGATTTTGATGATGATTATCACGTTGTTCTTCTTGTTCTCGTTGCTGTCGACGCGCCGCTTTCAACGACAGCAAACGCGCGTTGAGCGAGAGCGAGAGGAAGAGAAGAACGAGAAGAGAGAGATTGGTGCTTTTAACCCCCACTCCTCGAAGACGCATTTCTTTTGTCCTCCGTAAACAACAACAACCGTCGTCGTCGTCGTCGTCTCTCCTTTTCGCGACGATCGACGATCGCAGACGTCGGATGCGTCGGGGGCAGCGACGAGTTGCGAGACTTGAATTGGAATTGGAAAATTGGAAAAACGTGCACCAGATATTGTGTCGCGTCGCGGGAGAAAAAAAGCGCGCACATCTCAACGCGCATCAATCAATCATGCGCCGACACCACCGAGACCTTTTTTCGCGTCGTCTCGCCGTCCTCCTCTCGAGGAGCGAGAAGAGAGTAGGACGCGTTGGAGAGGTTTCTTCTTCGGTTTCTTCTTCTTCTTCGCGTTCCGGGATTCGCACTTTTTTACCGCGCGGAGAAGAAGGAGAAGAAGAAGAAGAGAGAAACGACGCGAGGAGAGGGACGAGAACATCTTCTTCTTTTACGTTTTCAGGCGGCGGCATTCGCGGAAGCAGCAACGACGTTCGGGGGGGTCTTCGCGGTTGGTTCTCGTCTCCTCCTCCTCCTCTGGCGTTCAACGCCTCGTTCTTCGCGAGAGGCAAACACGGCAAGAATAAGAACAAGAATAAAGGTGGAAAGAAAGGTAGCAATAGCAGTAGCAGCAGTAGCAGCGACGAGGACGACGACGAGGACGAGACCGGCGATGACGACGACGAGGAGGAGGAAGGCGCGGACGCGACGCCGTTTACGGCGGCGTCCGTCGAGCGCGAAACGGCGCGAGCGGTGGAAAACTTGAAACTCGAACTCGGGAAACCCCGAACGTCTCGCGCGTCCACCGGTGTCGTGGAGAATATCATGATTGACAATATTTACGACAGTTCCGGGCCTCCGGTGCCGCTGAAATCGCTGGGCGCGATTACCGTTCGAGACGCGAAGACGATCTCCGTCGCTTTGTACGACAACTCGGAACCGAACAAAAACGCCGTGGAAAATGCCATCGTGAACGAAAAACACTTAAAATTCGGCGCGAAGAAAGACGAATCCGGCGTCATAGTCACGCTCCCAGAGATGGACTCCAACGCTCGCAAAGAAGTCGTCAAAATGGCGCAAGAACTCGGCGAGAGATCGAAAATTAGCGTCCGCCGCGCTCGCAAAAAAGCCATCGACACGGTGAAAAAGCAAACCACCTCGCTCAAACTCTTCGGCGAAGACGAGAAGAAACGTTTCGAGAAATCCATCCAAAAAGTTCACGACGACGCGATCAAAGAAATCGATCGGTTGGAGAAGCAGAAGAAAGAGCAGATTGAGAGCGGGGCGTGACCCGCGCGCGACGATGTTCGCGGGAAGAATTTTTTGCGATTCTGCGCTCATCATTTGAAAGACCGCACGCGCACTCGCGCAAACGAGAGAAACCGCACGACTGCGATGCGTGCGAGAAGAGATTCACGACTTCTCTGGTAATTTGACAAGAAGTCACGCGCGCGTAATCATCGTTATTAGAGTTCTTCTTCCGTTTAGCGGGGCCGTTGTGATTGTACTCCACGCATAAAATTTTTCCCCATGATTTCGTATTACGAAAATTTTCAAAAATCCCAAAAAAATTCAAAAAAAGAGGAACGCGTGTGCTCACAAATTTCCCCACGCGCGTTGCTTTTATTACTACGAAAACGCCTTCTTTACGGGCGTTGCCGGCGAGCGAGAGAGAGAGAAGAAGAAGAGATTTACACGTTTTGATCGGACGGCTTCCTCCTTCTCTTTGGGGAGAGTTCTCCATGTCCTCCTTTTCGCGCGGCTGGTGTTGTTCTTGCCAACGACTCTCATCGTCGTCGTCGTCGTCGTCCGCGTTCGCGCCAAACTCTTCTCGCAAAAGCCGGCGTGGGGTCCCTTCCGCGGCGCGTCGAAGGAGCGTTCCGTTCTCGATTTCTTCCTACGATGCAGAAGATAACGACGACGATGGAGGATATTCCTACCGGGACGTGGAGTTGAACGTGCACTTGCTCTCGCCGGATCGGTATCGGTACGATGCGAATTACACGACTACTCGTCAGAACAGGAGGGTGATTATCCAAGAGCAGGAGCAAACGATCGTCCCGGTGCACGCGAAACCGCCTCTGGCATTTTTGTTGGGCGTGATGTGTGCGATGCCGATCGCGCTGTGGGAAACGAAGCGAAGGGTGAGGCTAGATGCGAGGATTTACGGAGGTTTAGATTCCTCTTCTTCTACTTCGTCGTCGTTACCGCCGAGCGGCGGTAGCTACGGCAGAGAGTCTTCTTCTTCTTCGTCGTCGTCGTCGTCGTCGTCGTCGTCGTCGGAGACTTCGAGGGGCCCGCAGCCGCCCAAGGCGACGCCTTCTTCTTCGACGCCTTCTTCTTCACCATCATCGGGACCAGGGAAACGTGCTCTGAAAGCGTCGACGATGGCTGCATTAGCGCGCGTGAATCCAGAAATGTATTTGCCCACGCCAAAGGAGAGGAGTTACGGGCATCAATCGTCCGCGATGAATGGAAACCCGGCGAGCGGAGAAGGGATGTCGATGGAAAGAAAAGGCGCGCGTGAGAGTAAGGTGACGTTTTCGAGAATTGTGGATGGTGCGCGGTCGGTGATTGCGTCCGCGGCGACGTCGACGATGGACATGGCGGTTTCCACCATGCCGACGGTGGTTATAGAGGCGGATGAAAATTTTGGCAGCGGCGATGAAGATTTAGACATCATGCGCCTACGCGATACTAACGATAGCAACAGTATTACCACCACCAGCAGCAGTAGCAGCAGCAGCACTAGCAGAACACTCATTGCCGTGAGGTGGAGTCCACCAGAGCACGACCCGTCTGCGACTATTCTAGTCGGCGGAAATATACAACAACTTGGCAGTTGGACGCCAGAGAACTGCGCCCCTATGAAAAGTATAGGCGGGAACAAGTGGATCGCGGATATTGGTAACATCACCGCGGCGACTGAAATTGAGTTTAAATTTGTCATCGAAAGCGAGAATTTCGGACGTCGCGCGGAAACTGGCGAGGTGAGAAAATTTAACGTTCCAGTATTGCGCGGAGGAGAAACGCGATACACTCACGTCGCGCGGCAAGCGCCGAGATGGTCCCCGTAGTTGTTTACGAATGAATATAATAATTTACAAGATGCTAAAATACCATATTACCGCGCGATTCTAATTGCGACCTTGCCTTTTTGGATACCTTCCTCTCGTTTTAGGTTGCGTGCTTTTTCTTCTCGACGCTTTGCTGTCAGCAACGCTTTGTTCGTGCAACGATAGATTCATAAGCTCTTCGTAACCTAAACGTTTGTTCACTCCTCCAGTGGTGATGTAGTCGCCTTCGCCCGATTTCACGCTACAATCCATACCGATGAAGACGGAACATTTGTCGCGATCTTCGTTTCTACCGCTACTTTTATTATTGCTGCTACCACTGGTCGTGGTGAGTGTGCCACCTGGTTCCAACGCGTTGTTCTCTGGAGGAATATACGGTGCCACGACGACATTCCCGGCACCCGCCATCGGTGCGTTCTCAAACATACCAGACGCGGTGTTGTTGTATAATCCGTTAGGAAAGCGAGCGAAACAGCCTACTTTTATTGGCACTCCTTTTCCGTTGAACGGCATGAGAATTGACGCGCACGATCCGAAGCTCCCGACGTCGCGTACCTTCGATACGGTTGTCGTTGAGAGTTCTCCTTCTACTCCTTCTCCTTCCTCTTCCGCTATCTCGCTCTCACCGTCGAGGATCGAGCGAGCGTTGATTGAGGCAGAAATTAAGTCTTCGCGCCATGCCGGTACAGCTAAAGTTCCTCGTCGCATTCTTGGCCCTAGGAACTTGCGAATATCATACACGCACACGCCTTCGTACCCGCTCTCCGAATGGAAGATCAATCGTTCGTCTTCCAAATGTAAACATGTTTTCTGCTCCGAGACGTACTCGTTCACGATTGTTGTGTTACTTCCTCTACCCTCGTCGTACCATGGCGGCGCAAACGTTGCAATAGGAAGGTTCGATTGCGATTTAGATCGTCGGTCGACTAATACAATCAATCCTCCCGAAAGTGCCGCGGTGACGACCGGTCCTCGCGCGGCGATTGCTCTTATTTTTCTCATGTAGTCTTCCCCAACCCCGTAATCGTTCAACATCGTCTCTTTCACTTCGTTCCGATTGAAATCGATGCCGCGAACTCCCAAAGTCGTTCCAAACCAGATAACCGAGTCCCAAACTGCTTCTTTACTAATGCATGTCGCGCCAAGAATTTCACCTTCGCCTTCGAACGGGACGTACCATCGAGAGTTTGCGTCTCGCTCTTTCGCTGTGCGTAAATCCATGATTACGTTTTCAGCCAAATCGGACGACGAGTATGCGCTCGCATCTCGGGCCAGATCGTGAATCTTCGCCGCGCAACTCTTTTCGCAACAGGCGACGATTGAATCTGCGTGTAAAGCGAGTAACGATGAATTTGCGTCTCGTTTAGTGACCATCGGTCTGTGAATTGACGGCGAACCGTCCAGCGAAGACCACGAACGCACCCGACCGGAATTCTCAGAAACAGCGACAAAGTTATCGGTCAAACACATGTCTCTAATGTTGCTATCTTTTGCCTCTAGCGTTTGGATCCTACCGCCAGCGACGTTATACTTCGCGTCGCCTAGACCGTTGTACCAAAATTTCACAGAGGATGAGTTATAACTCACCACGGTTTGTTGGTCGCAGATTAATCCTCGAACAAAGGAGGGACCGACGTTTGCGTATAACGGCTCGACCGTTTTGCGATGCCAAACTTTTTCGCTTTCACCGTTCCAAGAAATCCACGGTTCCGTGGCGAGATAAGAGTCTCGCACCGTTCGCCACACGTTTGAATTTGGATTTCTGTTGCTTCTGCGGGAGGATTTGGTCGGAGCAGAAGAGGAAGTTTCCTCCGCGGCTATTAAAGCCTCCGACGAGCGGTAGAATAGCTTTTCAAACAACGCGTTTCGAGTCTCTTCAGCTCGGGCAATGTTGTGCAACATTTTACACGCGCTTCCTAGCAAAACGGTTTCGCGAGGAGAGAGCTTCGCAAACACGAGACGCCAAATATCTTGTGGGAACACGTCGTGCGGCGAGACATTTACTTCTTCTTCTTTTCTGTTGTTGTTCTTCTTGACGACACGAAGACGGTTCGTCTTTTTCGCACTTCTCTCTTTCTCGTTTGCACCGTCGTCGCATTCCTCGCCATCGCACGCGCCATCTTCGAGGTTCGCATCAAACATTCCCAAGTCGTTAATGTTATCGTCATTATTACTGTTGTCGTTTTCAGTTTTAGCCGCAGCGATCGCTGCCGCGTCAAAGTTCACGTCCCAAAGGACCTCCACTCCACCTTCACCTCCGCTGTTATTCCTCTCGACTCTTCTGACGGCGTGATACGGCGGGTTTGCAGCCTCCAAAAATTCAGACAACTGCACCGTCTTTGTCGACTTCTTTCCGATTTCGCACGACACAAACACGCGATCCATCGAACTTTTATCCAAGGTTTCAAACTCCAGTTTACCGAACAACCGTCTCAGCTGTTTCCGATTTTGTTTATACTTTGTCGGCGAGAGCAAGTTATGCGGTCGACTTTCATCTAACGAAGACGACGCGAGTCTATCAAACGGCATCGCGACATCTTTATCGCTTTCGTAGCTGCTTTTAAAACCGGGGAAAGGAGAACCCCACGTCGTCGAGAGGCGGTTGATGTTCCGAGGCGACGCCGAGCTCGGCGAGAAGAACAACCCCCCCACGTTCGTGCTATTCACCGGAACACTATTCGCGTTGTTCGTCGCGGGTATCGGTATCGTCGCGGTAGAAATCGCCTCCTCGCCGCCGCCGCTCGTCGCGCTCGCGTGCTTCCTCTCTCTCCTCTGTTCTCTCTCCAACATTTGCCGCTTCTTCAACTCTTTCGCTCGCTTCTTCAGCTCTTTCCCGCTCATGCCGTGCCGGTACGTGTACCTTATCGCTTCCGCGCTGCAGCTGTTGTTGTTACCGTAATGACTCCTCGCTGTCGTCGTCGTCGCTGCCCCGTCCTCATCCTCGTCGCTGCCGTAAAGCTCGCCGCGCATGACGACGAACCACCCTCAACTAACTTTTTTTTTCCCCGGGAAGAGTGAACGTTGTTTTAGGTATTGAGAGAGCGCGCGCTTCTTTTGTCTCTCTCGCGCGCGCGCTCAGCAAAGAGATCCAGATAAATATGCAAAAGCGTGAGCGCTGTTCTCCTCGCGCGCGTCGTCCTCGGAAGTGTGTGAGAGGAACTCGGTGGTGGTGTGCAAAGAAAGAGAGAGGGAGGGAAGGGAGTGGAGAGTTTTGAATTTTGAATAGTCTCTTTTTGCTGTGCTCGACGCTTTTCATTTTGGCTATATCGCGAGAGAAGATTTTGCAACGCCTTCCTCTTCCCTCTCTCTGCGTGTTTGTGTGTATCTAGAACAAAGCTAAGTGCTCGATTTCTCTCTCTCTCTGTGTGTGTGTGTGTGTCCGTCTGTCTCTCTCTCTCTCTCTCTTTCTGTGCGCGCGCGTGCTTTTTATCGTACATTTTCTTCGTCGTCGTCGTAGTCGAAATCTTTCGTTGAACTACTCGCTCTCTTTCGTCAGCGGTTCCAGCTTCCCGCACATGCTTTCAACTCTCGCGACTAAACCTTTCCTCATCGCGCGAATATCGGCAAATCCGTACGACTCGACCGCGTCGGCTTGCAACAGACTTTTTTCCAACAAGTGCGCGGCTTCTCGAGCGTTTTTGAGGGTGGTTTTTCGCAACGCGTCGGAGATTAAAGACGGGTCGTTTTTGTGGACGTCGAGAATGTCGTCCACGCGGAATCTGATGGCGTCGACGTCGGCGATGATTTTTTGGAGCTGGTCGGACGCTATTCGGCGTTTGGCGAGGTCGTCGAGCTCTTCGGGGGGTGCAGGAGGAGGTTGTCGGTGGTAATCGTTTTGGCGGTAGTCGCTCCCGTGACTTTGACGTTCGGCGGAGTTGGTGTAGATGCCATCGCGCCGGTCGTCTTCGTCGTCGTCCCTATCGTCTATTACTATCGGAGATTCGCTTTGATATGGTCGTTGTTGCTGTTGATGATGATGATATTGTTGTTCTCGATGATGTTGATCCGACCGCGGATAATAATACGCCGGATTTTCATTCGCCGTCGACGAAGAAAAAGGTTGCCTTTGCGAAGACGTCGAAGACGTCCCGTACCCGTACCGGCTCGTATCCTGCCTCTCCACCGGCGTCGTCGTCGTCGTCGTCGGTTGGTTACTTTCCGGCGAGTAACTATTTCTCGCTTTAATCCTTTCAATCTCCCGTCTCGCTTCTGCCCGAGGATCGTCGTCGTCGTCGCCGTTCTTCTTCTTCTTCTCGTCGTAAAACTGCTCTCGTTTCTCCCTCCGATACGCGTCTAATTCGTCCGCGACTTTCCGTCTCCTGCACGTTTCGTTCTCCCACAAGCTCACCCCAGATAACGTTTCCTTCGTGATCCCGCACTCTTTCAGCGTCACGTTCGGGTCCAAAACCGGGATGATTTTCCCTTTATATCGCACGTCGTAATCCGATTCGTTCAGGCCGGCTTCTTTGCACAGGAGCATTTTCAAAACGAACGTCGGCATCGATTGGCGCGCGATGAGTTCAACTTTATTCTTATCGTTGTTTTTACTACTCTTACCGGCAGAAGAAGAAGAAACAGACGACGACGTCATGCCGACCGTGGCGGCGACGATGAACGGCGGGTCGTCGGCGTTCTCTTCTTCTTCTTCCTTCTTCATGTTGTTCTTTCTCGCTTCTTCTTTTTTGTTCTGAAGAAGTTTCTTTCGATTTTTTTCTCAACGAGAAGAACAAGACGAGAAGTCGCTCGCGAGAAAGAAAAATGTTTGCGTCTTCCGTCACGTGTCGATAGTTGTAAATGTGAGTGCGCTTTTGTTACCGTTTAACTGCGTGTGTGTACGTGTGTGTCTGTGTGTTTGAACATTTTAGAATGAATAAGTGTCTCTTTATTTGTTTGTTTTGTACGCGGGCGCACGTCTGATTCGCGCGGGAAAACTCTCTCTCTCTATCGATCGATTGATCGATTTTGTCAGTCGCTGTTTTTTACGCTTACTCTAAATGCTGGGGGCCTCGGAGCTCGAGCTGTGGTCGCCCTCGTTCGAACTCTACAGCTTGAGCGTATTCTTCATCCGTTGGTTCCGGACACCCTTTTTCGCGCAAGTAGTTTAAGCATTGGTGTTGCTTGTAGATGCGAGCATAAGCGATGCAGGCCCAGTCGTTAAGAGGCACTCGCGCCTCTTCGACTAAGTATCTGAGGGACGCGAGTTGACCATAAGTTGCAGCATTTACCACGCAGCCGCATTGTACCTTCAAACATACCAGTGCCTTCCTTTCTTCAACTAAATACTTCAAGATCTCAACACGACCAAATCGCGCCGCCAAGCACGTTGCCTCTCGCTGTTCCGTTTCTTCATCACACGGACAACCGTTAGCAAAGCAGTACTTCAACATTTCGAGATTACCCATGTGTACTGCATTTTTAATCGTCTTTTCATCCCACTCGCACTTTTTCACTTCTCTCACCCACTTGAGCAACTCGAGTTTATTCGTGTGAGCAACTTCAGAACAAAACCAGGTTTGATCTATCACGTTTCCATAGCTATTTTTCGCCCCCCATGGCATGTCTTTCCAGCACCATTCTAAGGTCGAAATGGATGTGCATTCGGAAACACGCCAAATTAGTGTTGATTGGTTCACCCCTGCGTACGCGAGCACATTCCGACTCTCTTTGCACACCTTTGAAAAGAAAAACCGATCTGTCTTGTTTAATTTCGGAAGCACGTGCGATACAAAAATATCCATGTGATGCGTCACCAATCCGTTCCAAAGCGGAGACGACGAACTCATTTTCAGAAGCGAGAGGTACTCCGTCACGGTTAACTCATCCACTCTCGCACTCTGGCGCTTTTCGTTCTCGTCATCTTCCGAAGAAGACGAGTAGTCCAGTTTATCCCACTTGGAATAGTCAATTCGAGACATGCGTTCAGCGCGTATTTTTTGTTACGCGATGTGAGTCAAAAAAAAGTCAAAAGATCACAAGAGTGGCTCCTCGTATCATGTCATGCATTAAAACTATTTATATATACATATTACGCGCGCGCGCGCTCTGTAGCGGTGCATCTCTTTTTAGCCTGTTATTATTCCTATTCTTCTACGCGCTGGCTTCTTCTTCTCTTGTACACTACAATTTGGTCTTCCTCTCAACGCATCCACGGCGAGTGGCTTCGGCTTCCTCCGTCTTTCGGTTTGTTCACGGAGATTGGGGTCGTTCTTCCGCTCGTGTTGGCGCTCGAGGGAGCGTCTTCGTTTGCTTTTACGATGTTGTTGTTGCTGTTGGGTCGAGGCGGAGGAGTTCGTTGTTGAAACCTTTGTCTGATGTCGTCATCATCATCTTCTTCTTCATGGTCGTCCAAACTGCTATTCGTCGAAGGTGACCGGTCGTTGTCAAAGGTGGAGTTCATGGTTGTGTTATTCATGTCGTCCAGAGCGGTTTCTTCGTCGGAATCGAACGAAAGTTCCTCTTCCTCGTCGCCTCCGCCGTTGTTTTTGTTCTTTC
>Ga0181559_10005672_pt1 | contig 11906 bp, 11 predicted proteins | sample 011ome_21_FD_133752 | JGI IMG/M metagenome (GOLD analysis project Ga0181559, IMG submission 133752) | Coastal salt marsh microbial communities from the Groves Creek Marsh, Skidaway Island, Georgia - 011508AT metaG (megahit assembly) | ecosystem: Environmental > Aquatic > Marine > Intertidal... | reverse complement strand
TGTTAAATAAGAGTAATACTTGGTCCTCTGTGCCGTCTAATTGATAAGAGCCTTGATTGTATAAAAAGTGTGCCTGTTCTCTGAGCACGAAGTGCATCTGGATGTATTCCTTAGTAACCGGCTCTTCAAATGTGGTAGCAGCTCTACCTTCATTATAAAAACGTAGCACTCTGCAAGACTCACTGATAACTGTTAATTCCTTTTTCATTTAGCGTTGTTTTATAGCTTTTCAAAAGTAATTCATTCCTTAAAAACTTAATTTAAAAACAATCTAAATAACGAAATATCATACATAATTAACTAGTATTCAATATTTTAAAATATATACCTATAAAGGATTAGCCTTAAAACACAAGGAAACCTTAAAGCAAACCGCTAGCGTTATTTTAAGGAATAAGTAGGTTTTAAATTTGCAATGCAAAAGTTTTGGCGCAACCCCATGCTTGATTCCTTCTTCGCCGTAGGCGTTAGTTACATAAAATCAGATGCAGAGACCCGAGGTAAATTTAGCCTCGATGGGGCAGCGGGTGAGTCATTATCTCGAAAAGCCAAAGACTTAGGTATTGAAGCCCTTCTCACCATTTCTACCTGTAATCGAACTGAACTCTACGGTTATACCGAAGACTCTGAAATGCTGATCAACCTGCTTTGTGAATTCACCAAAGGAAATCGAGAATTATTCGAATCTCAAGGATATGTGAAGGAGAACGCAGAGGCAGTAGAACACTTGTTTCGCGTAGGCACAGGACTAGACAGTCAAATTCTGGGTGATTTTGAAATTATTTCGCAAGTTAAACAAGGATTTAGGCGAGCCAAGAAACTGGAGCTTAGCAATCCATTTCTAGAGCGACTTGTTAATTCGGTTATTCAGGCTTCAAAGCGAATAAAGACAGAAACCGAAATTTCTTCTGGAGCCACTTCAGTTTCATTTGCCTCAGTACGTTACCTTCTTGAAAAAGTGGAAGCGATTAGCGAGAAACACATCGTGCTGTTTGGCACAGGTAAAATTGGAAGAAACACTTGCGAAAATTTAGTTAAGCATACCCAAAATGAGCACATTACGCTCATTAACCGAACTCTAGAAAAAGCTGAGCGTATTGCAATGAAACTCAATCTAAGAGTTCGTCCCTACTCAGACCTTCAATCAGAAATTAGACAAGCAGATATTTTAGTAGTTGCTACAGGGGCATCTAAACCAACGATTACCCCTGCGTTAATTTTCAATAAAAAACCGCTGATTATTCTCGATTTATCGGTTCCCAAAAATGTTAGTGAAGAGGTTAATGGCTTAAATCAAGTTGAGGTTATCGATATTGATCAATTATCAAAAATCACTGACGACACCCTTGAAAAAAGAAAAGAATTCTTGCCAATGGCTGAATCGATTTACAAAGAGATTCTGTTAGAATTCATGACTTGGGTAGACAACCGAAAGTTTGCCAATACCTTGGCTGCATTAAAAGAAAAACTAAGTCAATTCAAAGCCGAAGAAATCGATTTTCAGTCGAAGAAAAATAAAAGCGTAGCCAAAAACTGTGACGCATTCGATGATTTCGGTGATCGATTAGTTCAAAAAATCACCAAACAATTCGCGAATTTTCTTAGAGAGACCGACAATGATCTTGAAGAGAAGATGAAACTGATAGAATCGGTATTCGAATTAGAAAAATCAAAGCGATGAAGAGGCCTATTCGAATTGGCACCAGGGATAGTGCACTAGCGCTTTGGCAAGCCAATAAAGTAGCCAAGCTACTTGAGAAATATAATCATTTAAACGTTTTACATCCGGTAAAATCAGAAGGGGATTTAAACCTGGTTCAACCTATTTATCAGATGGGAATTAGTGGTGTATTTACCCGAGGCCTTGATGCTGCACTTTTAAGAGAAGAAATCGACATCGCTGTTCATTCAATGAAAGATGTACCAACAGCGCTTGCTGAAGGCCTTGAAATTGTGGCAGTTCTCGAGAGAGGTGCTACAGAAGATGTTATTGTGAAAAGCCCTACTAGCGGTGAAACTTTAGTGGCTACGGGTAGCTTGAGGCGTAAAGCACAATGGCTTAGACGTAACCCGAATCACACCATTACAGGACTTCGAGGCAATGTTCAAACTCGACTGAATAAGGTAAATACTAACCCGTGGTTAGGTGGTATTTTCGCACTCGCAGGCCTCGAGCGTCTCGAAATTAAAGACCTAGAGATTGAGGTGTTAGATTGGATGTTACCCGCCCCAGCACAAGGAGCGGTAGTAGTTGTAGCAAAGTCAGGACGCACTGATCTTAAAGAAGTGCTAGCGCTAATCAATCATTCAAATACAGCCCTTGAAGCACAGTTAGAACGTGAATTTCTAAGACAATTAGAGGGCGGATGTAGTTCGCCTATTGGAGCAATCGCAAAGGTAAACGGCGAAGAGGTCGTATTTAAAGGAGGCCTATTCAGTTTGGACGGGTCTAAGGCAATCACCATAGAAAAACGCACCACTCGATCCAATGCTGTATCTGATATTACCTTGTGGGTAGATGAAGTTCTGAAATCAGGAGGTAAAGAAATACTAAGAGAATTGAAGGATGGCAAAGATTCTTAGCACTAAAAGTTTAAGTGAGGTTTCTTTCGAACGCTTCCTTGCAGCCGGACATCAAATTAGCCACTATGACATCATCAACGCTGAGCCGCTACCCTTTGCAGCCCCGAGATACGATATCTATATATGCAGTAGTCAAAATGCAGTAAACGCACTTTCACATTACTGGAAAAATCAAGATCAAGAACATCTTTTAAATACCAAATGGTATTGTGTGGGAAATAAAACTGCAGAGGCGTTGAAAAAACTTAATCTGAGAGTAGTTGAGATTGCACATTCTGCAAAAGAATTAATTGAAGAAAAGCTCTCTAGTTGCGAACTCGAAGAAAAGCGAAAGCTATGGCTAACCGGAGTCAAAAAAACCAAAGAAACCGAAACCTATATTCGCTCTAAAAAAGCAGATGCCATAGATGTTTATCTCACTATACCAAATCTGAAAAAGGTTTCTGAATCGTTTGATGTGATTCTTTTTTATAGCCCTAAGGGAATCGAATACTTTTTAAAAAGTAATTCAATTGATGATGGTGTAAAAGTCTATTGTATCGGAGACACCACGGCACAAAAAGCAGAAAGCCTAAACATACCAGTAACAGCAGTCGCGAAAACTCCTAGCGCTGAGCGATTAGTTTTCGACTGTATTTTAGATCTTAAAAAACAATAACTATGGGAGCAACTAGCCCTAACAACGATCTTTATCTTAAAGCCTTACGAGGAGAAAGTGTATCTCGGCCTCCTGTTTGGATGATGCGACAAGCGGGACGCTATCTTCCTGAATTCATGGAGCTCAAGGAGAAGTATGATTTCTTTACTCGTTGTCAAACGCCAGAACTAGCCTCTGAAATTACGGTTCAGCCACTTCGAAGATATGGGATGGATGCTGCTATTTTGTTCAGCGATATTCTGGTCGTTCCTCAAGCAATGAATATCGATGTTGAAATGCGCCAGGGTGTTGGGCCTTTTTTACCTAATCCTATTCGTAAAGCTTCTGACTTAGATCGCGTCATCGTTCCAGATATCGAAGAAAGTTTAGGTTATGTTTTAGACGCGATTTCGCTAACCCTTGAGAAATTGGACAACAGCGTTCCTCTTATTGGATTTGCCGGTTCTCCTTGGACCATTCTTTGCTACTGTGTGCAAGGTCAAGGGAGCAAAAGTTTCGATGTTGCTAAAGGGTTATGTTTTTCGGATCCGAAAACTGCTCATGCCTTGCTTCAAAAAATTACCGATACGACCATCGCTTATCTAAAGGCCAAAGTAGCAGCAGGAGTTCACGCCGTTCAAGTATTCGACTCTTGGGGCGGAATGTTAAGCCCTGAAGATTACAAAGAATTTTCGATGCAGTACATGCAACAAATCGTAGATGCACTGAAAGACTTGGCCCCTGTAATTTTATTCGGAAAAGGCTGTTGGTTCGCTCTAGGCGAAATGGCTGATTCAGGTGCCTCTGCTTTAGGAATTGACTGGACTTGTTCGGCAAGAAATGCCCGTTACCTCAGCAAGGGGAAAATTACACTTCAAGGAAACTACGACCCCTCCCGATTACTTTCTCCACCATCGAGAATCAAAGCCGATGTGTGGCAGATGATCGACGCCTTTGGAAAGGATCGCTATATTGTAAATCTAGGACATGGTATTCTACCTAACATCCCTATCGATCATGCAAAGGCCTTTATTGATGCGGTAAAAGAATACCCAGGATAAATTCAGTGTTATGACCTCTCAAAAAGATCGCTTTTACGAATATATACAAAGGCTGCAAAACCAAATTTGTAGTGCCTTAGAAATCGCTGACGGCCAAGTCAAATTTCAAGAAGACCTATGGGACAGAAAGGGCGGTGGAGGCGGAACAACTCGTGTGATTGAAGATGGCGCTGTTTTCGAAAAAGGAGGTGTCAACATCTCAGCCGTTCACGGCGAGTTACCAGATTCAATGAAAGCCTACTTCAACGTAAAAGAAGGAAGTTTTTTCGCCTGCGGTCTTTCACTAGTCATTCACCCAAAAAACCCAATGGCACCAACCGTTCATGCTAATTGGAGGTATTTCGAATTATACAAGGATGACGGAAGTCTAGCAGACGCTTGGTTCGGAGGAGGTCAAGATCTTACTCCTTACTATCTATTTGAAGAAGATGCAACACATTTTCATAAGGTGTGTAAAACAGCCTGTGATAAGCACAGCAACTCTTTTTATCCAAAATACAAGGAGGCTTGTGACCGCTATTTCTGGAACGCGCACCGAGACGAGGCGAGAGGGGTCGGGGGCTTATTCTTTGACTACCTCAAAGAAACCGAGGAGCGAAGCCTAGAGCAATGGTATGACTTTGTTACAGAGGTTGGCGACAGTTTTATAAACGCTTATGTGCCCATCGTTGAGCAGAGAAAAAACCTCAGTTATACCGACGAGCAAAGAGAATGGCAAGAAATACGACGCGGCCGATATGTCGAATTCAATCTTGTGCACGACAAAGGAACCCTTTTTGGGCTAAGAACTAACGGTCGAATTGAGAGTATTCTAATGAGTTTACCGCCCCATGTTCAGTGGCAATACAATCACTCGCCTGAGGCAGGTAGCGACGAGGATAAACTTTTACAAACCCTAAAAGAACCACGAGCATGGGTATAAAGGATAGAACAAGCATCCCCTTTTACCAAGTAGACGCCTTCACTTCTAAGGTGTTCTCAGGTAATCCTGCCGGAGTATGTCTATTAGAAGAGCCGTTAGAAGATGAGGTAATGCAGCAAATTGCAGCAGAAAACAATCTAGCAGAAACCGCATTTATTCGTACCGATCTGAAGCCCTATCAAATACGATGGTTTACCCCAACGGTAGAGGTGGATCTTTGTGGACATGCTACACTAGCCTCTGCCTACGTCTTATTCAAGGAAAAGAATGTTAAAGAGGTCATTTTATTTCAAAGCCTTCGTTCGGGAGAGCTAACAGTGGCCAAGAATGAAGATCTATTGACACTTGATTTTCCAAGCGATCAAATTATACCGATGGGTATAAAAAATGAATGGATTGAAGCGATTGGCAGCCCCATTCTCGAAGCCTATACCGGGCGAACCGATCTTATTCTGAGAGTTGAAAACGAAGCTGTTGTAAAAGCAATACAACCCGATTTCGAAAGCATCAAAAGGTGGCCCTATGTCGGGGTGATTGTCACTGCTAAAGGAACCGATGTTGATTTCGTGTCGAGATTTTTTGGGCCAGCTGTAGGGATTGACGAAGATCCCGTAACCGGATCAGCACACACTTCTCTGGTAGTCTACTGGTCGAAAAAACTGAAAAAAACAAAATTAAGTGCACGGCAAGAGTCTAAAAGACAAGGTAATCTTTTGTGCGAAATAAATGGAGACCGAGCGCTCATCACCGGAAATGCTCAACTTTATCTAAAAGGAGAAATCTATGTACCCAATCATTAGAAATCGCAGACTTCGTACCTCGAAGGCGTTGCGTTCATTAGTTCAAGAAACTACTCTAACTGTTGACGATTTTATCGTACCTCTTTTTGTTGTTGAAGGCAACGGTGTCAAAGAAGAAATTCTATCGATGCCTGGTCAATACCGTATGAGTCTGGATGTCTTAGAAGACGAAATTCAGGAGCTTGTAGCCCTAAAGCTAAAGGCAGTTCTCTTATTCGCTAAAACAGATGATACTAAAAAAGATAACAAGGGAATAGAAGCCTGGAACCCCGACGGCCTCATGCAAAGAGCCATTAAAACCGTTAAATCGACAAATCCAGAAATGTTGGTTCTAACCGATGTTGCCCTAGATCCTTTCTCTATTTACGGACATGACGGAATTGTTGCCGGGGGAAAAGTCTTGAACGACCCTACCGTCGAGGCCTTATGCAAAATGAGCGTTTCGCATGCTAGAGCTGGAGCCGACCTGGTCGCTCCCAGCGACATGATGGATGGACGAATTATAGAAATAAGAAAAGCACTAGATGCTGAAGGATTTACAGATGTGGGCATCCTCAGTTATGCAGCGAAATATGCAAGTGCCTTTTATGGGCCTTTTAGAGATGCTCTCGATTCAGCACCCGTGGATGCTGAAGATATCCCCGAGGACAAAAAAACCTATCAAATGAACCCCGCAAATCGAATAGAGGCGATTAAAGAAGCTTTAATGGACCAAGAGGAGGGTGCAGACATTTTAATGGTGAAGCCAGGACTTCCTTATTTAGATATTGTTCGTGAGGTTAAGAATGCTGTTCAACTACCCGTTGCTGTTTATCACGTATCTGGAGAATATGCAATGCTTCATGCCGCCGCAGAAAAAGGCTGGATCGATTACGAAACGGCCTACTTCGAGCAATTAATGTGTTTTAAGCGTGCAGGGGCAGATCTCATTGCAACTTATTTTGCTAAGGAAGCCGCGCGTTATTTAGAAACCCACTAAAAGGGCCAGAGATATCTTAGAATCGATATTTTGATAGATTGTTCCTTTAAACGAACAACCTTAACTCGTTTGTCCTCTTTCCCTTTTTCAACATCAAGAACACTACTTCTAAATCGTAATGTTTTCTGAATGACGTCATCTATTGTAGCTATCGTGGTTCTTAGCTTCTTAATTCTACTCTCATAAGAAAGGTCTCGCTCATAAGTATTTTGAAGCTCAGGGTAATCTATGAATTCTGGATAACTCTCTAATATTCGATTAAAAATCAGATAATCCTCGTTAGATAACTGTGCTTTAATTCTCTTTTTCTGCTGCAGAACCGCATCAACCAGTAGAACTTTTTTGGCGGTAACAAAGGCAACCAAAATAACACCTATCAATAAACCTAACACTAAAAAAGGTAGAAGGTTGATTTCGTCTGATTTCATTTCATAGGTCACGTAACGCCTTCCTAAAAAATCTGCTTCATTCAAAACCAAGTATCTAGGATCATTAGCTAAATCTGCTCCTAAAAGAAATGTATTTGCGTTAGCATTATAAGACAGTATATGGCTATAGACCTCTAGCGCAGTATAGTTCGCCTCTGAGTGTAGATGAGCTTGTCCGCTTCCAAAATTAAAGCTGAAAAGATATTTATTAGAATAAATTATAGGTGTTTTATAGTGGTGAAATCGCTCCCAATTCTTAACTGACTGATCGGTTTCAAAAGGAATTAAAAAGTCCATAGAACCAAGAGGCTCGTAGACCTCCTCTTTAAGCTTAAATTTTCCCACGTCATAAAAAGGACGATAACTTGATTTCTTGTCAACATATCGGGTGTCTGATCCTAAACCGATATACAAATGATCAGTTAAAGAATCATATTGTGCTAAGAAATTCGACTTGCGAAAAGGCCTAGGTTCTGAAATAGGGATTTCTAGCCATTCTCGACTTTTCATATCAAAACGAAGGAGATCATTAAAAAAGGTGAATTCTCCATAGCCTCCTACTAGGTATAGGGTGTCATTTCTAGCATATTTAACTGCTCCGAAACGACTTCTCCAACGATAAGATTGATCAACTCTTTCTAAAGTGTCGTTTGCGTATCTATAAACCACTCCTCCTCCAGAAGCCACAAAATATTTGGTTTCGTCTTCAGTTGGTATTAACTCGAGTCTATAAATCGGGTCTTGAAAATAATGTTTTCGACTTTCGAACCTTTTTCCATCGAGCGTGAAGTATACACTGTCCTTAGTTATAATTCTAAATCCCTCTTTATCAGGAAATATAAGATGCTCAAGAGGGCTAATTCTTGGCCCTGGCCCAATTAACATCAATAAATAGAGAAAAAGACTCATTTAGAATTACGTTTATTTTTCCACCAAAATTCAAAGACTTCATCCTGTTTTATTCGGATAACCTTCACTCGCTTATCTTCCTTGCCCTTGGTTATTAAAAACACACTATTCCCTTTTCGCCTTAAAAGGCTCTGGATCAACTCATCAATCGATGCTATAGTGGCCCTAAGCTTCTTGATCCGGCTTTCATAAGAAAGATCTCTTTCAAAGGCCGATTGTAAATCTGGGTATTCGACTCCTTTCGGATACGCCTCTTTAATTAACTCATAAATTCTAAAGTCTTCAGAAGAAAGAATCTTTTTAAGATCTGTCTCTACGCTTTCTATACCTTCTATTAGACTTACCTTTTTCTTCCTAATTAGCAATGGAAGAAATAACAAAGGCAAGAAATAAAGATAAATCGGCCAACCAGCGCTAACCTGTTTTAATGGGTAAGGCTCATAGGTCTGACCCAGTAAAAACGTCTCATCGATTACCAAGTATTTAGCTTCATCCTTCTCGCCATAAACCAATAGAAAGTCATTCGTTTTTTGGTTATATGATAAAATTTTAGTGTATTGAATCAGTGTGTTTCTGTTCGCGTCTACATGCCGATAAGCCATTCCGGTTTGAAAATCAAAGGACCATATTTCATCCGTATTGTACAGGATTGGGCTATTGTATAAATGAAACTCCTTAAGCCTAGGTTCTAATTGATTGGGGAAAAATTCTTCAAACAATTCGCTCAAATCAAACTCTGCTTCAAAAGCTTTACTCCCAAAATCATAAGAATAAACGAGCGAAGGGAAACAAGTTTGAACTTCAAACCTGGCTTTATCGTCAATTACTTTTGGCTTAGGAAGATTGAAAAATACCTTATTTGTTTCGGTATCGTACTGACCAATAGGGATATTGTTGGCTTCAGATATGTAAGGTATTCTTGTTTCAACCAACCACTCTTTGATGTTTTCAGTGAAATAAATAATATTGTTCTGAACGTTAAATTCTCCAGCCCCACTAACCGACACAATAGTATCACCCTTAGTAAAATTGAAGGCGCTAAACCTCGATTTAAAAGAAAAAGAATTATCTAATCGCTGCAGTTTGTCATCTTTAAACTCATAAACTAAACCTCCACCTGCGGCTGTAAAAAGAGTTCTGTTAGAATGTTGAACCTGTCTAAGGCGATAATCTTCTAAACGATAATCATGAGGTTTGACAACAAAATCAACCCCATTTTCAGTATAATAATCACTCTCTTCGTCAATAAATCTAAACCCATTTTCTTCAGGAAATACGATCACTTGACCCTTTTTTCCAGGTAAATCCTGCGCGGTAATAGAAAAAGAAAACGCGATAAGGGATAAAAAAACGACTGACCTTTTCACTGCAGCTAATTATGGGAATAATAGTGGAAATATATTTCTTTTTAGCGGAATATATAGGAGAATTCACCTATTTAACACAGAAACAATTCTCAAAACCTATCTAATTATAAAGAGGGAGTCAGATACAAGAAATCAAATTTAGCGCTAGTTTTGCCCTAATGTTAGACTTTAAAGAAACGGTTTACGAGAAAGCTGTACTAGTCGGGGTCATCACCCGAGAGCAACCGGCCGACAAGATTGAAGAATACCTCGATGAATTAGAATTTTTAACCTATACCGCAGGAGGGGAAGTGATTAAACGGTTTATTCAGAAAATAAATATTCCCAATCCTAAAACTCTCATTGGTTCGGGTAAAATGGAAGAAGTGAGAGCTTGTGTTGAGGAGAATGAAGTAGCCACTGTAATTTTTGATGACGAGCTAACACCCGCCCAACAGAATAATATCGAGAAAATCTTCAAATGCAAGATATTAGATCGCACAGGGCTCATTTTAGACATTTTTGCGCAACGTGCTCAAACTAGTTATGCTCGAACTCAAGTTGAACTCGCCCAATATGAGTATTTACTTCCGAGATTGACCGGTCTTTGGACGCACCTAGAGCGGCAAAGAGGAGGAATCGGTATGAGAGGGCCCGGTGAAACCGAAATTGAAACTGATCGACGTATCGTTAGGGATAGGATTGCGCTTTTAAAAAAGAAGCTTGAAAAGATTGATCGTCAGATGGAAACTCAAAGAAGTAACCGAGGTGCTTTAGTTCGTGTTGCCTTAGTGGGTTATACCAATGTTGGTAAATCAACCTTAATGAATGTAGTTGCAAAAAGTGAAGTGTTCGCTGAAAATAAACTATTTGCTACACTAGATACTACGGTAAGAAAAGTGGTACTCGGCAATCTTCCATTTCTCCTTAGTGACACGGTAGGATTCATCCGAAAATTACCCACACAACTCGTCGAAAGCTTTAAAAGTACCCTTGACGAGGTTCGTGAGGCCGACCTGTTGTTACATGTGGTTGACATTTCTCATCAGAATTTCACAGAACATATCGAATCGGTGAATCAAATTCTGGGTGAAATTGACTGTGAAGATAAACCAACGGTGATGGTCTTCAATAAAATTGATCAGTACAGCGCCGAACCTTTTGACGAGGATGATCTACTCACCGAAAGAACTACCATTCATTATAGCCTTGAAGAATGGCGTAAAACGTGGTACAGTAAAATCGGAGAAAAAGCATTGTTTATCTCAGCGATCAACAAGGAGAATCTTGAAGACTTCAAGAAGCAAGTTTACAAACAGGTACGTGACATTCATGTAACCCGTTTCCCTTACAATAACTTTTTATATCCTGAGAAATTAGACGATTATTCGAATTTTGAAGAGTAAGGCTTAAAGGGGAACCGCAGAACAGGCCTCTCCATACATCAATTTCTTTGCTACTCTCTTAAGCTGAACCGCCGCAGTTAGGTAGGCTTGTTGTGGAACAGGCTTATTTGAACACCCCTTTAAAATAACCGGGACCCCAGCATATTCTCTAAAGTCGACTTGAGCCAATTGCTTTTCATAAAGCACTGTTTCTAGATTCTCTAAGGAACCAACGGCTACAGTTCTAGCTTCTGTGGAGAGGTGTGTTGCAACTAGCGTGAAAGCCCACTGAGGAAGTATACATTCAGAACTACAATTAAGAGCAATATGATGGTCCTTATATATAGACCAGTCTACTTTATTCAAAGCGGCTCTAAACTCCTTCTCTCTGAGGATTAAGCCTTCGTGTAACCATTGTGAAAGGTCAATGCTTGATCTCGTGCCCGAGACGTAAAGGTCTTCTAAGTCAAAAACTTTGAGCGAACTCTGCGCAACCCGATTTACGATAGGCTCCTCCATCATTTAAAGCATTCCGAGCTCTAATTTGGCTTCTTCGCTCATCAATTCCTGACTCCAAGGCGGATCAAATGTGATTTCTACCTCAGCATCCTTAATCTCGTCAATGGACTTGATTTTTTCCTCTACCTCAACAGGAAGTGTTTCGGCCACTGGGCAGTTTGGTGAGGTCAGGGTCATCAAAATCTTAACGTCGAAGTCTTCATTCACCATCACGTCGTAGATAAGACCTAGTTCATAAATATCTACAGGAATCTCTGGGTCGTAAATCGTTTTTAAAACCTTTACGATCTTCTCTCCTAATGCACTAGTGTCAATGGTTGTTTCACTCATGATTCTT
>Ga0181559_10005667_pt1 | contig 11910 bp, 8 predicted proteins | sample 011ome_21_FD_133752 | JGI IMG/M metagenome (GOLD analysis project Ga0181559, IMG submission 133752) | Coastal salt marsh microbial communities from the Groves Creek Marsh, Skidaway Island, Georgia - 011508AT metaG (megahit assembly) | ecosystem: Environmental > Aquatic > Marine > Intertidal zone... | reverse complement strand
TAAAACATCCTATCATTTGGATTGCTGGAGGGGTAGATAAAGGAAACGACTATAGCGCCTTAATGCCACTCGTCCGAGAAAAGGTAAAGGCGATTATTTGCCTCGGAGAAGACAACCAAAAGCTTTTAGATACTTTCTCAAGAGTAATTGACCCTATGGTCGAGGTTCGTTCAATGAGCGATGCAGTGGCCCAAGCCATGCTACAGGCAGAGCGCGGAGACACGGTATTACTTTCTCCGGCGTGCGCAAGCTTTGATCTGTTTAAGAACTACGAACATCGTGGAATGGAATTTATTCAAACTGTAAAAGCAATCGATTAAGTGAAATTGTTTCAGGTGCTTAAGGGAGATAAAACGCTATGGGCATTGACCTTGCTCTTGGCGCTTATCTCTTTTCTTCCGGTATATAGTGCCGGAACGCAAATCAGCACCGCAGAAGGCGTATCGGTGATCAGTACCTTGCTGTTCAAACATATGTTTTTGGTGGGTGCCGGATTTTTTCTGATCTATCTCACCCATAAGCTACCCATAGAACGCATTGCAGTGCTGGGGTGGCTCTTTTTTGTACCGGTTATCGCGTTATTGGCCTACACCCTGACAATGGGAAACTCTATTGGCGGTGTGAGCGCCAACCGATGGGTGCGTGTGCCGCTAATAAATATGAACTTTCAGCCCTCTACCTTGGCACAAGTGGTGCTCATGGTTTGCATAGCGAGTTATCTCGCTAAGAACAAGGCGCGAACTATTAAGTTCACGGAGAGTATTCTTCCGTTATGGATTCCAATCGGGTTGACCGTTCTATTGGTGTTCAGTCAAAATTTCTCTACGGCGGCGATTATCGGAACAATGGCTTTTGTTCTTTGCTTCATTGGGGGCTATCCGATAAAGTATCTTTTCGGGATCGCTTTGGCTCTTGCTGCCGGTGCCTCCTTGTTTTTGACGGTGCTCATGAAGTCGCCTGAGCTTATCCCTTCTGATCGTGCACTAACCTGGAGAAATCGTGTTGAGACCTTTATGAATCCTGAGGAGGCTTCTTCTGATAGCAGGCACCAAATCACCCTGGCCAAGATTGCTGTGGCTGAGGGTGGAGTGTTTGGCAAGGGAGCCGGAAAAAGTGTGATAAAAAACCGCATTTCTCAGGGCACCTCTGACTTTATTTACGCCATCATCGTAGAAGAGTACGGATTGGTCGGAGGACTCTTTCTCTTACTCTTATACATCGTTTTTTTGATTCGAATCGTGGTGATTGCTCATACGACTGAGGCTGTTTTTGCAAAGCTTTTAGTGGTGGGATTAGGAATCCCCATCGTTTTTCAAGCCCTGCTAAACATGGCAGTGGTAGTAGAGCTGGTGCCCGTGACGGGTCAGCCACTTCCGCTGATCAGTATGGGCGGTACTTCTATTTGGATGACGTGTATCGCGATTGGCATTGTTCTCAGTGCCGCGCAGCATAAAAACAAACAAAAAGCGGTGGCAATATCATGAGTTATTCGTTCATTTTATCAGGAGGCGGAACGGGAGGACACATCTATCCGGCCATCGCCATTGCTGATGCCTTGAAAGAAGAATTTCCGGAGGCCTCATTTCTGTTTGTTGGAGCTAATCACAAAATGGAAATGGTGAAGGTTCCTCAGGCGGGCTATGCGATTGAAGGACTTTCAATTACCGGTCTTGATCGAAAATTAAGTCTGCGCAATCTGTGGCTACCGTTTAGATTGTGGTCGAGCATTCAAAGGGCCTTTGAGATTTTAGACCGCGTAAAACCTGATGTTGTCATTGGAACCGGCGGATATGCTAGTGCACCCTTACTCTATGCTGCGTCTAGACGCGGCATCCCTTATGTATTGCAAGAGCAAAACGCCTACGCGGGATTAGTAAACAAGCTCTTAGGACCCAAAGCCAAAGTCGTATGTGTGGCCTACGAAGGAATGGAGCGTTATTTTAAAAATACACGTGTAGCGCTAACGGGGAATCCGGTTCGTCCAAATTTGGCTAAGCTTCAGGTTACACGTGAAGAGGCGGCCGCTTATTTCAATCTCGATCCTAAGCGCAAGGTGCTGCTGCTTTTAGGCGGAAGTTTAGGTTCTGCGCGCATGAATGCGTGGATGGCCGAGCAGCTTGCATATATCACTGCTCAGGGGTTTCAATTGATCTGGCAATGCGGTCCGCGCTACTTTGAAACCTATGAGTTGCACGAAGGAGAATCCGTCCGAATCTGTTCATTCATAGAAGACATGCAAATGGCCTATGCCGTTGCTGATGCTATTATTTCTAGATCTGGAGCGGGAGCGGTTTCTGAGCTCGCCTTGTTAGGTAGGCCCACGCTATTCATTCCGTCGCCTAATGTTGCTGAGGATCATCAGACCAAAAATGCCCTGGCCCTTACACAAGTAAATGCCGCGTTGCTTTTAAAGGAACAAGACATGTCTTATGCGAGTGAGAAGATGCTCGAAGCTTTGTTTGGTGAAGTCAAGTCTCCTACGGGTATGGGAGAGCGTTTTAAACAGAGGGCAAAACCTCAGGCTGCTCAAGCTATTGTTAACCTCATTAAAGAAGTGATGGGACTATGAAAGCGTGGATGAGACTTATTGTATTTATAATGACTCTGAGCGTGAGTGTGTTGTGCTTCATTCAGGCCCAATGGGGCTTTAATAAAAGACCTTATCAAGAGATGGTTGTGGCGGTCTATCCTGCCGAAACCCCATTTATTACTGTCGACACAGTTAATAAAATGTTGATACAAAAAATAAAATCCTCAAGCGCGACCCTGAAAGATGGGATAGCTTTGAATGAGTTCGAATCTGAGCTTTGCGCACATGATATGGTTGCTGATGCCCAGGTTTTTACTACTATTTCTGGAACATTATTCGCGGAAGTATATCAACGAGAGCCTGTTGCTAAGGTGGTCAGTAAGGAAGTCTATTACATCGACCTAAATGCAGAAAGAATGCCCCTTTCGCCCTCGTATACAGCTAATGTGCCAGTGGTGAGTGGAGCGATTTCGAAAGCGCAATTCGCTGCGGTTAGAGATGCAGTGCAATTCATCAAAAGGCATCCGCTTTACGGAGAGGTGTTTTTGGGTTTAGTAGAAGTAAAAGATTCATGGTTTGAGTTGCGGTTGAGCGATCAATCGTCTACCGTAGAACTTGGAGAATTAAAAGACTTAGAGCGCAAACTAAATAATTATTCGGCCTTTATGATTAAGGCCACTAAAGACAAGTTATTGGACCGCTACGAGAAAATAAGTTTGGCCTTTGAGGGTCAAGTGGTCGGGACAAAAAAATAGATGTTATGCAAGAAGTAACGACTTATTCAGTGGGGCTTGATATCGGAACCACCAAGATAGTTGCCATTATTGGTCGTCTGAACGAGTACGGCAAGGTTGAGGTCTTAGGAATGGGTAAGTCGAAGAGTCTCGGGGTGCATCGCGGGGTGGTGAATAACATTACCCAAACGGTTCAGTCTATACAGCGGGCCGTTGAAGAGGCTGAAGGGGTCTCGGGCTTAAAAATTACCTCAGTCGTTGCAGGTATTGCCGGACAGCACATTCGATCACTTCAGCACGCCGATTACATCACCAGAGAGAACGCAGAGGAGGTGATCAACGAGGCGGATCTAAAGCGTCTTCAGCTTCAGGTCAAAAAGCTTCAAATGCTTCCGGGTGAAGAAATCGTTCACGTGCTTCCTCAGGAATATAAGGTAGATACCCAGACCGAGATTAAAGAACCCATCGGGATGTATGGGAATCGTTTGGAGGCCAATTTTCACGTGGTAGTAGGACAGGTTGCTTCGATTCGAAACATTCACCGTTGCATTGTGAGCGCCGATATCGGAGTTGATGACGTGTGTTTAGAACCCATCGCTTCTGCCAAGGCTGTTTTAAGCCAAGAAGAGAAGGAGGCCGGAGTAGCGCTGATCGATATCGGAGGGGGTACGACCGATCTCGCCATCTTTAAAGACGGTATCATCCGCCATACCTCAGTTATTCCATTTGGGGGTAACATCATTACTGAGGATGTCAAGGAGGGATGTTCAATCATTGAAAAACAAGCGGAACTCCTCAAAGTGAAATTTGGATCGGCATGGCCAGGAGAGAATAAAGAAAATGAGGTGGTATCGATTCCGGGATTGCGCGGTAGAGAACCCAAAGAGGTGACACTAAAGACCCTTTCCAAAATCATTCACGCTCGTGTGGTTGAAATCATAGAAGCTGTTTTTGCAGAAATCAAACGCTACGGACAAGACGAGCAAAAGAAAAAACTCATTGCAGGAATCGTTATTACCGGAGGAGGGAGCCAACTAAAACATCTCAAGCAGGTGGTGGAATACATCACTGGGATGGACACAAGAATTGGGTATCCCAACGAACATTTGGCTGGCAATTCGAGTGATGAAATCGCCAGTCCATTGTATGCCACAGCGGTGGGCTTACTCATGGAGGCTATTGAGATTCAGCAGATGAAGGATAGCGAAGCTCCTAAGGCCCCCGAAGCGAATCAAGAAGAAGATACTACCGATGCCCCACCGGCTCCTAAAAAAGGATTTGGTGGTCTTTTCGGAAAAACCATGAACCAAATTAGAAACGTCATTGACGATCTATCAGAATAACCTACCCACAAATACCCAATTATGAGCCAAGAATTTGAGTCAATCACTTTTGATCTTCCAAAACACAAGAGTAACGTTATCAAGGTTATCGGAATCGGTGGTGGAGGCGGTAACGCCATCAATCACATGTACCGTGAAGGGATCAATGGCGTTGATTTTGTGATTTGTAATACAGATCGCCAAGCGTTAGAAAACAGTCCGGTTCCGAACAAGATTCAATTGGGTGTTTCGTTGACTGAAGGGTTAGGTGCAGGAGCGAATCCTGAAATCGGAGAACAGGCCGCCTTAGAGTCGCTAGACGAGATCAAAAATCTCCTAGAGACCACTACCAAAATGGTTTTCATTACTGCCGGAATGGGTGGGGGTACAGGTACGGGTGCAGCTCCAGTGATTGCGGGCTTATCTAAAGACCTTGGAATCCTCACCGTGGGTATCGTAACGATTCCGTTTAAGTTCGAGGGAAACACGCGTCACTCTCAAGCGCAAAAGGGTATTGATCGATTAAGGGCTTGTGTAGATTCACTGATAGTCATTAATAACAATAAACTTAGAGAGATCTACGGTAACCTCGGATTCAAGTCTGGTTTCGGAAAAGCCGATGAGGTATTGGCCACGGCGGCAAAAGGAATTGCCGAAGTGATTACCCATCACTATTTGCAAAACATTGACCTTAGAGATGCCAAAACCGTTTTATCCAATAGCGGAACCGCTATTATGGGTGCCTCTAAAGAATCTGGAGAAAACCGTGCTTTCAAGGCCATCTCGAATGCACTGGATAGTCCACTGCTCAACGATAATAAAATCAAAGGAGCCAAAAATGTGCTGCTTTTAATCGTATCGGGTACAGAAGAAATTACCCTCGATGAGATCGGTGAAATCAACGATTACATTCAGCAAGAGGCTGGATACAATGCGGATATCATCATGGGAGTCGGGGAAGACGAATCGCTAGGGGATCAGATTTCTGTGACCGTTATTGCTACAGGCTTTGATCTCGATCAGCAAGATTATATCGTAAGTCATGAGACGCAGCGTATCATCCATAGTTTAGACGGGGAGACAGAAACAAAACCTGCTTCATTAGGATTTGATACGAGTAATGAGATCCGCTCTATCGAGGTAAAAGAAGAAACCGTCTTCGCCGTAACTCCAGACGAGTCTTTAAGTTCTCCAGAAGAACCTGAAGAACAGCGCATTGTTCATACCCTCGACTTTGATATGGAGGTAGAAAAGGATCCCGTGATGGCCACTGTTTCAATGCCAGAAACAGAGACTTTTGAAATGCAGGAGCGCGTCGAAGAGACTCTCCCTGAAGCTCAGTCTACATTGGAAAACGAAGCACAGGATTTTGCCTTTGAATTCAGAGGTGAAACAGCGGCTTATGAAGTAACCGCTTCAGAAGAGGTATTTTCAGAAGAAGTTGCTTCGGAGTCAGAACCTATTTCTACAGAAGCTTTACGCGCCATCGAAGTGGATTTTGAGACCGTTGAAGTTGCTGAAACACTGGACTTTAGTGATGAAGACTTTACCATTATTGACACTACTGAACTTTTGAGAAATATCGAGGTAGTGGCTGAAGAGGTGTTGGCCGAATCGGATAATGCGTACAGTGATATGGCATTCGAATTGCCCTTAGTGGTTGACAACCAGCCTGACGCAGAAGAAAAGGCGCCAACTATCGTGTTTGATTTGAATGACACGTTTGAAGAAGAGGCCCCAAAAAATGAAGTCGAAGAATCGCATGAGGTAGAGCCGGTCGCCAAAAAGATCAAAACAATTAATGCTTACGAGCTTGATTTTGATGCCGAATTCGAACAAGAGATGACTTTGAAAACAAAAGAGGAGCCTCTTCAAGAAAGTACTAGCGAGCCAGTAAATGAAGCTGCCCCTGCAACGGCTTCATCATCGAGTCCGTATGAAATGAGTTTAAGCGAAACCCAAGAGATTCTTGCGGCGCGAAAAGAACAGCGCCTTAAAGTGTTTAAAGAATTCAATCACCAATTCAATGCGAAGACGGCTAAGATTGAAGACTTTGAGAACGTACCTGCCTATAAACGCGCTGGTGTGTCCTTTGATGAAATTCCATCAGATGCAAAAGTGTCACGTACCACACTTGGAGACGATAGTAATGGAAACCCACAGATCCGTTCGAACAATTCATTCTTGCACGATAACGTAGACTAGAAGTCAAACACTAGACCGATGCTTGGAATGAACTGTCCTTCGGTTTGTTCAAGTTGGGTAAGGGACAGGGGTTGAATAAGCGTCCCTTCTGCATCGCGACTCAAGGCATAATCTGGAGGCGTAGGAATTTGGCTAGAGAGTAGATTTTGAATCTCGAAGAAGAGGTTGAAACTACTCGATTTAAAATCCCATTTCTTATCGATACGAAGGTCTAACTGATTGAATGGGCTTAGTTCTGCATCCCCTGCTCCAATTTGCGGGTAGTCTAAAATAATTTCAGGATAGCGTTCTAGAGTGGCCTCTTGATTTACAGGCGCAAAAGGAGTAGATCCGCTGAATCTAAAACGCGAACTGAGTTCCCAGTTTCGGTTGAGTTTATATCCACCGGTAAAAGAGCTCAAATGACGACTGTCCCATACAGACCTGCGATAGGTCTGATCATTCAGACCTGAGAATTGGCTGTGAAAGAAGGTATAAGAGAATATCCCGTAAAAGCGATTGGTTAATTTTTGTTGAAACAAAAGTTCAATCCCATAGGCTCTACCACGACCATCGGTGTTCAATGCTTCGTTACCGAGCACCTCGTATCCGGCGCCTTTATTCGCCAAAGAAACCTGATCTACAATAGAAACCGGGTAATTCGAATAGCGTTTTGAGAAAGCTTCGACCGAAAAGAGGGTCGAAGGTGAAGAGTAATATTGCATCCCTAAAACCAGATGATCGGATTGGGTGTAAGAACTCTCGGCGTTTACAAACACGCCATTATCTTGATAGCCGAGGGCTGTGTAGGGAAGTATCTTGTAATAGCGACCCGCACTTGTGCTCAACTTTAACTTCGGATTGATCGCGTAGCTCAGTGAAGCTCGCGGTGAGAAATTATCCGTTAGGGTACTACTTGTAAAACTATCGCTGTCTAATCTGAAACCTACAGACAACTCGAGTTTTTCATTGAGCGGAGCCGACAAATTGCTAAAGGCCCCGTACTTCATAAAATTGAGGTCTGTGCTGTAGGAGGCGTTTAAGGCTGCAATCTGTGTATTATTCCGGTAGTCTGAATGCTGAAGGTTAACGCCGCTAAACCATCTCCAATCGCCAAGGTATTTGGTCAAATGTGCCCTAAACTTAGTTTCAGCCTCAAGTGCATCATTTCGAAATACAACACCGGTTTCATTTTCAGGATCTAGATAGCGGGTAAAAATGTTATTGAGTCGGTTGTGACTTAGGGTTATCTGGAATAAACCAGGAGTGTCTTTAAACAAATGCTTCCAGCTCAGCCCTGCCACGTGGGTATTCTGATTGATATAGGGGGCTTGCTCTAATCTGGCCTGCTGTTCGGGATCAAATTCAGTAGGGGCCTCTACAGTAAAGTCATCAAGAGCTCCAATTCCGATTAGACTCAGCGTGTTTCGCTCGTCAATAGTGTGGTCGATTTTGTATTGGTAGTCCCAGTAATTTGGTCTGAACGGTAGGCCAATAAGTTCGAACAAAAACTGAAGATAACTTCTTCTAATCGAACCGATAAAGGTCGTTTCAGATCCTGATTTTCTAGATATGGGGCCGTCCAAGGTAAGAGCGGTTTCACTGGCGCTTACCCGAATATTTCGGTTCCACCCGTCACGACTTCCTCGACGTTGATTGAATTGCAACACGCCAGATAACGGATTGTCGTATTGGGCTCCGAAGCCCGAAGCGGATAGTGTCACACTCTCAATAAAAGAGACATTGATTAAGCCTACAGGGCCACCTGAACTCCCTTGTGTACTAAAGTGGTTGATGTTTGGGATTTCTACTCCATCGAGGTAGTACACACTTTCATTGGGGGCCCCTCCGCGTATGATGAGGTCGTTTCGGAATCCTCCTACAGAAGGTGAAACGCCAGGTAGGGTTTGAGCTACCTGAACCACGTCGTTGTTTCCGCCCGGATAGGTCGCGAGTTCGACCGCCGAAAGGGTCTGGGTAGATAGGGGAGTTTCTCTTGGGCGCGAGATGGTATTTTGAAGGTCAAGGACTACACCCTCTAAGGCTTCAACCCGCTCTACTAAGGTGAAGTTATAGTTTTGGGTTCCCTTAGACTTCACCAGGATATTAAACAAGGTTTGTGTTTCAAACCCAAGAGCCGAAGCGGTAAGATTGTAGGAACCTGGAGTCACTGAGGTAATAGTGTAGTAGCCATCAAGGTCTGTTTGAGCGCCAATAGAGGTCCCTTCGATAAAAACGGCAACTCCGCTTAGTGGGTATCCTAATTCATCAATCACACGCCCTTTAACTTCAGTCGTGTTTTGGGCATAGGTGCCTGCACTGATGAATAATGTAAGGAGAATAATCCCCTTTTTGAATAGTTTCTTAATCATAGCGGGGCAAAGGTACGGATTAGTCCAAAGCCTTCGTCCTTGACCTGACCCTCTGGTTGCTGCACTCTCTATCTAAATTTAGTTAAGGATTAGTCCGATACTTTCAGTATCGTCCTGATCCTCTGGCGCTCCGTAGTCTAAATCAAGAAAACGCGACCGCTGGCGCAGCCAATGTTCTTTTTATGCTTGTTGCTTTGACAAGCGAGCTTCTCACGCAACTAGATATAAAAAAACGGGCACCATTTGGTGCCCGCGTTTTCTTGATCCTTAAGTGACCGCGGGAGGATTCGAACCCCCAACCCTCAGAGCCGAAATCTGATATTCTATCCAGTTGAACTCAGTATTTAAAGGACTTGACACGCTAACTTAAAATTATGTGTCAATTATGAGTCAAAATGAGTCTTTTACTTATCCTAAAATCCATCAACGAGTAGATGGTAAACTTGAACTAATTATTTATTACAAAGGCAAAAGAATGCGTCTACAAAATGGTCAGACATTTGAGATAAACATAAAGCCAAACTCTTTTCCAGAAGCAGAGCGGATGGCTCAATGTAATGTTCTTGCTGCTCAAATATATTCTAAGTTGATGTCAGGCTATGACCCCTTTAATAAAGCAAATGTGAATAGGATAAATAACCTAAATGATTGTCAAATAATTGAAAAGGTCATCCAAATAAAAAGAACTAATGGTTTATCTGCGCATTATATAACACAATTGAACTACACGTTAAGGATGCTTAAGAAATATTTAAATGGTCCTGAAATAACCCCTTTAGCTATTGGTAAGTTATTGGACAATTATGATTGCCCGACATCACACAATAATATGAGACGTAATCTTATCGTTCTATTTAATGGAGCAAGAGAATTAGGATGGGAGAAGTACCCCGTGAGAGGTATCAGAAGTATAAAGGCAAAGGCAAGGCTAAACAAACCACTATTGAACGTCTCTGCTATATTAAAGGAGATAAGTCAATACAATGAGAACCTACATCTCTGCTGTCTACTTACCTATGGGTGTCTTTTAAGACCTCATAGAGAGGTCAGAGAGCTTAAATGGGGCGATTTTACGGAGGATTTAAGCTATATCCGACTATCTGGTGATAGAAACAAATCAGGGCGTAATAGAATCGTTCCAGTACCCTACTATGTTAAAGAGGTTTTGAAAAAAACTGAAGACCATCTAAACATTTTCTCAGGCAGAGAAGAACCATTTGCTCCTGACTACTTTAAAGGGCTTTGGAGCCGTTTTAAGAAGCGCTCTAAGCTCTTAGAGGAGAATCAAACACTCTACTCTTTTAGGCACACAGGAGCGATTGATGTGTACAAAAGAACAGGTTCTATAGAGAAGCTAAAGGCTGCTATGGGGCATTCTAATATAATGGTGTCCCTAACCTATTTAAGAGGCTTGGATGTAGCTGAGTTAAAGGAAGAAGATATGCCTATGGTTTAACCTCTACTAAATTTTGCATATGCATTATGAAAGTAAAAAGGAAGTCCAAAAGGTTTTACAAATTCTTTTAACTCATCAGACGCATTACCATATACATCAATCTTATTAATCGTAAAATGTTCCATAAATTTTACAAATTGTGTTTCTAAAGAACCGCCTTCAGAAACATTTTTTCCGTGTTGCATCATCGCATTATCATCTAAATAATTCTCAATTAAAATTATTTTATCTCCATATTCATAAAAACCCCAACCCATAGAATTAGGTTCATTTTTATCAATAGCATCCGTATAATATTGAGAAAACTCTTTAATCTCATCGATTGATTTACCCTCATTTGAGTTCATTTCAACAACAAAAATTAATTCATTTGTATTGTAAGATGCTTCAGAATTATTTGATTGTGTGCAGCTAATTATTGAGATAAAACATAATAGTAGTGTACTAAGAACTTTTGTTTTCATTTTAATTGATTTAGTTTAGAATTGCAATTAACAAGTATATTACAATATTGCTGTTTTTCAAATTATTCTTAAGGTTTATGTTAATTCTTTGTCAATTTATAGATGTAACTGATTTAAAAGAACAGGCTCTATAGAGAAGTTAAAGGCAGCGATGGGTCATTCTAATATAATGGTCTCCCTAACCTATTTAAGAGGCTTAGATGTAGCTGAATTGGAGGAGGAGGATATGCCTATGGTTTAGATGAGAGACATTACTTGCTTATTTCAAGTATATTTAAATATGAGAAAATATCTAATTAAATATTTACTTGAGTCTATTGTAATCATCACTGGTATAAGTGTTTCATTTTGGATAAATCAGGTTTCTATAGATAATGATATAAAAAATGAAAGGCTGAGAGTTTTAAACAATTTATTTCTTGAGGTCCAAGAGATAGAAAATTATTCTAATGAAAGACTGAAGATTTGGAATCAAGACATTGAGATTTACTCCAATCTTTTAAAGGAGGATTTAGATACAGGTGCAATAGAAAGTATTGCAATAAGTAAAAGTAGGGTGGAATATAATTTGATTTATTATCGGGATTTTTCCCCTCCTATGAATAGATATGAATCTATGGTGAACACAGGAGATTTGAAATATATTAATTCACAGGAAATATCGGATTTACTAACCCGTTTACATAATCAAGACTTTGGTTTAGTTAAGTCAACGGTGGAGTATGAAAAGTCGTTAAAAATCAATTTAATCAACTTAATAACCTCTAATTATCCAAGAATTATTTTAAGTGGAGAAAATAACCAAGTCACCCTAACAAAATATCTTGAAGAGTTACATAAGGTATTTC
>Ga0181559_10005663_pt1 | contig 11914 bp, 2 predicted proteins | sample 011ome_21_FD_133752 | JGI IMG/M metagenome (GOLD analysis project Ga0181559, IMG submission 133752) | Coastal salt marsh microbial communities from the Groves Creek Marsh, Skidaway Island, Georgia - 011508AT metaG (megahit assembly) | ecosystem: Environmental > Aquatic > Marine > Intertidal zone... | reverse complement strand
GGGGGCGGCGGGGGGGGGGATCGAACCGGCGTCGCGCGGTCGAACTCGAAGGCGAGGACGCGAATCGCGGCGGCGGCGTTGGCCGTCTTCGTCGGCTCGGCGGAGAGCCGCGTCGTCTTCCACGGCTTCGGCGAGTACGTCCGCGTCCCAGCGCCGTGGAGCTACGTCCTCGTGACGGTCGCGCTGTACGGCGGCCTCGGCGCGTGCGTCGCCGCCGCGAGCGGCGCGTTGGGCGAGCGCGGTGGCGTCCCGACGAGAGCCGCGGCGGCGGCGTGCGCCATCGCCGGCGTCGCCGGCGTCGTCGCCGTCGGCGCGCCGCCGTGGACGTGTCCGTTCGCGGCCGCGAGCGGGTGGCACGGCGCGAGCTTCGCGACGTCGCGCGACGCGAGAAGCGGGTTCGTGTTCGTGGCTGGCGCGGGCGTCTGCGCGCACTGGTTCTTGCGGCGTAACTTCTGGGACCTGGACGTCGCCGTCGACGGCGCGCCGATGTCCGAGCTGTGTTTTTTTCTCCTCTTCTCGCTTCTGGTCGCGCTCGCGGCGCCGGGGATGGCCGCGTGCGGCGCGCGCGCGTCCTCGATCGGGACGCTGCTGTGCGTGCACGCGCTCGTGTTCGCGCGCTGCGAAGAAGCGTTGTACGCGGAGGTTTTAGAGGACGGCGAGCCGATGTATCCTCCGTACCTCGTCGTCGCGACGTCCGCGCTCGGCGTCGCGTTGAGCGAAAAGTTGAAAGCGCGAGGGACCGTCACGGACACGACGGGGTGGCTCATGAAGTGCGTGTACGCGGGGAAGCTCGCGATTGCGATGATCCCGGGCGACCGCGCGCTCGTGCCGTGCGTGCTCGTCGCGCTCGCGGCGTCGTCGCCGCACGTCGTCGACCCCGGAGTCGGAGGCGGCGGGGGCGCGAAACCGCGAAACCGCCGGATGTCCCCCGCGCGCGGCCTCGCGCACGCGGCGTTCTTAGTCTTAGCGCTGATACACGCGCGGTTCGCGGCGTTCGACGTCGTCTTCGCGATCACGGGCCACCGCCCGTCGGACGCGGTCCTGTTCGGCGGCCTCCTCGCGTGCGCGGGGATCGGCAACGCGCCGCTCGCGAGGGCGCACTTTTCGCGCTCGCGCGTCGCCGCGAGAGCGGTGACGCTGACGACCACCGCGGGCGTCCTCCTGTGCGCGCTGAAACCGCCGATGCCGTGGAAGGGCGAGATCGGGTTCTGGTACGACGAAGCGCACGTCCCGGACGCGGAGCCGGACGACGCGAACGTGTACGGCACGCGAATCGGCGCGCGCGCGGGATGGCCGTGCTGGCTCCTGATCTTCACGATTCTCGTCGCGTCGTTCGTCGCGTCGTCGCCGCCCTCGCGAGGCCTCGCTTCCGGCGCGGGCGGAGCCGAGGCGCGCTTCGTCCTCTCCGCCGCCGCGGGCGCCGCGGGCGGGGTCTACCTCGCCGTGGAGCACTTCCCCGGGTCGGACGTGCCGCTTCGGACGTCGATCGCGACGGCGTGCGCGCTCGCGGGGGTCTTCGTCGCGTTCGTGCACGCGCCGTCCGGCGGCGCCCCGCGGTGGCTGCCGCTCGTCTTCGGCGCGTACCTCGCGTGCCTCGCGGCCGCGTACGCGTCGCAGCACCCGGGGATGATCGGCGGTGGGTTTGGTGGGGAGGGAGGCGGCAGTTTTGGCGGCGGCGGCGGGCACGAGAGCGCGCACGAGAGGGCGAGGATGGAGGACGCGAGGGCGGGCGTCGCGAGCGTCCTCGCCGGGCTGTCGCTGCAGATCGCGTTCGCGCTGAAGCTCAAGGTGAGCGGGATATCGCGCGGTGCGTCGGTTCGCGATCCGAACCGTCGCGTCGACCGCGCGCGCCCCGGCCCCGGCCCCGGCGGCGTCATGCGCGGCGCGTCGAGAGGGACCGCGGTGACGGGGAAGAGCGACGGCGCATCCGCGGCCGCGGCGGGGTTCTCCTCGCCGTATCGCGCGCGAAGAAGCGCGTCAGCGGCGGCGTCGCTCGCGCACCGCGCGCTCTCGTCGTCCAACCTGGCGTGGATGCCTGTCCTCGGGAACGTCGCGACCGTCGTCGCGTACCTCGCGAGCGCGTCGTTGACGCGACGCATCGGTTCGCGAACCGACGCGGAGACGGCGACCATCGCGCTCGCGCCGATCCTCCTCCTCCTCCACGAGGACGGCTTCTTCTTCGAGACGCTCCGCGGCGGTCGCAAGCGGTACGTCCCGCCGCTGGTCGCGACCGCGGTGTCGCTGTGCGCGTCCGCGATGGTTCGAGCGGCGCGCGGGCCGCTCCGCGGGTCGATGATTCCGCTGCCGATGATGACGACGCGTCGCGCGCCGTACGCGCTGAGGAACGTCGCGCTGACGGCGTGCGCGACGCCGTGCGTCGGGACGCTGGCGCGTTATCTGTGGAATTTCCAACGCGTCTCCGGCGGCGCGCTCGCGATGCTCGCGCCGCTGAACGCGCTGACGTTCGTCGCCGCGGACGTTCGGGCGGCGCGCGCGCTCGCGTGCGTCTCGATGTCGTGTGCGGTGGCGCAGTGGGCGATGCAGCGACGCGTGCGTTTCGCGGGGATGCGCGCGTTGTGACGAGTAGAGTGTGTAGACCATCGATAACTAGTTTCTGGATTGATGAAAGATGAAGGAATGCGTAGATTCACAAAAAATGTCTAGTTTGTCCTACTTAGTAGCGCGCGCCAGAGCGAGAGCTTCTGCAGCGAAACGAAGCTCTCGCGAAATAATACGAGAATTACATCTCCACGGCGACCGCGTCCGCGGCGGCGTCCTGCGCCGCGGACACCTCGCGCCCGAGCTCCATCGCCGCGGCCTCGACCTCCTCGACCACCGCGCCCTCGACGCGCACCGGCTCGGCGACGACAGCCGCCTCGTACGCGACAACCGCGTCGACGGCGGCGGCGTCCTCGACGACGACCGCGGGGGCCGCCGCCGCGACCGGGGCGTCGAAGTCCGCGAAGGAGGACACCGCGGGCATCGCGACCGGAACCTCGACCTGGGCCTTGAAGGAGTCGTCGTAGAACTGGTCCGCGTTGCCGAAGGAATCGGACGCGCCGCCGAAGAGGCCGGTGATCGGGCCGCCGATCACCTTCTCGAGGACGAGCATGGAGACGAGGCCGATCATCGCGCCGCGGCCGTTCGCCTTCTCCGCGTCGATCGTCCAGGGCTTGCCCGGCTTGAGCGTCGCGGGGTCAGCCTTGTAGCCGTCCGCGTTCTGCATGCTGGGCATGAAGGACGCGAGGGTGATGAGGCCGGAGGCGAAGGCGATCGCGCCGGTGTGCGCCGCGAACTGGGACGTGAACGACTCCCCGGTGGAGAGCTCCGCGCCGAGGCCGGCGACGAAGGCGATCTGCGCGACGCGGCCGTTGATCGTCTCCGGCGCCCACGCGCCGAAGGACATGGTGTTCTTGAACGCCTCGAACTTGGAGACCGGCGCGGGCGCGGCGACCGCCTGCGCTTCCGCGGGCATGGATTCGTCCATGGACGCCTTCACGCGGAAGGACGCCTTGGACGCCTTCGCGGCGGCGCGGCCCGCGACGCGGGGCGCGACGCGGGAGGAGAGCGCGAGGGGGGAGAAGGTCATGGAGGCCATTGTGATGTTGTTGATGTTTTGATGCGTGCGTGCGTGCGTGAGCGCGTGGACGGAGTGTCGGGGAAAACGCGTCGAACCGGCGGAAAAGCGAAAACGCGAGCGACGTGGAGCCGTCGGAAGTGCCACCTGGCAAGGGCAGTTTTTTACGACTAATTGCCCATAGGGGTTTTTCGGCGCCAAACACAAAATGCGAGTCGCAGAAGCGAACACGTCGACGTTTTTCCTCTCGACGTTTTTCGCCACGTCGCTGACCTGTGACGGTTCGACGCGGAACCGCCGGGGATGGGAAGCGACCGCGGGCGCGCGTTGGAGCGTCTGACTAGTACTCCATCGTGTATCGCTATCTATCATCGCGACCGCGCCGCCTCGCTCCGTCGTCGTCGTCGGCTGCGCGCGCGCGAACGAAATCTTCCTCCCTGGTCGATCGCCGTCGTCGTCGTCCGCCGAGCTACTAGATGTACTTGAAGCTCACCGCGCCCCTCGCGCTCGGGACCTTACTCCTCCCCAACGCCACCTCGATCGGCACCTTCCCCGCGGCGTGCCCCGGGGACACGCACTCGATGTCCATCTTCCGACTCGGCCGCACGAGCGCGCCCTCGACGCCGTAAAACTGCGCGAGCGGATCCTCCCACGCGCTCGCGGGCCGCGACGGCACGATCGTCGTTCCGAATCGACACTCGAGCCACTCCGCGCGAATCGGCGCCGTGAGCGCCAACCGCGTCAACGTCCCGCCGTCCGTCCACCCGAGCGCGACGTCGGACTCGATCGGCTCCACGGGCGCGACGGACTGAAACCACAGCGAGTCGTCGCCGGCGCCGTCGTCGTCGCACTCGGACCCGGGCGGGCAGACGCCCACGGGCCGCACCGCCGTCGCCGACGACGACGCCGCCGCCGCGACGGCGACCGCGGAAGCGTCTTCCTCGCGCGACGCGCCCGCGCTCGCGGCCACTTTCTTCGCGCTCGCCGCCTTCGCGCCGCCGCCTTCGACCCCCGCGGCGACCTCGCACGTGATGAGCGTGGACGACACCGCGCGCGACGGCGACGCGCCGCCGCCGAAGACGCACGCGGTGGACGGCGCGCCGCCGCCGGGACGGAGGTGCTCGCCCGACACGTGCACGACCTCCGCGCCCCACGACAGGCGCGGGAACACGCTCAAAACGCGCGGGTCCGCGTGGACGTGGAACTGCGTCGCGGCGGCCGCGAACGCGCGAACCGCGCCGCCGAGGTCGATCGACACGCGCACCGCCTCGAACCCGCCGCTCGCGAACCGACGAGGGGTGACGCACCGCGCGGCGACGACGGCGGCGGCGGCGTCGCCGCGCCACGCGCCGAGCACGGCGCTCGAGCTCGCGTCCCCGAACACGAACCGCGGCGGAACGCGCGCCGCGGCGTCGGAGCCCGAGCCGGGGGGCGACCCTCGCGCGACGTGGAGGAGCTCGAACGCGACGCCGCCGCGCGCGCTCCCGCCGGGTGGGAAACTCGCGGCGCTCGCCGCGGAGGATTGATCGAGCGCGGACCGCGTCAACGCGTCGTCGACGTACACCTGGACGCCGTCGCCGCCCCACGCGGTCTCCGCGACCGCGGCGTCGGGGGCGACGCCGACGTTTATCGATCGTCCGCCCATCGTCGCGGGGGTCGCGCAGGAGACCTCGCGAGGGGAGAGGTGCCGCGCGGCGACCGGACCGATCGCGCCGAAGCGACACGCGAAGGAAAAAAACGCGCCGGCGCCGGCGGCGGCGTCCTCGCCGTCTCCGTCCGCGCCGGCGCCGGTGGCGGCGCCGCTTCCGCCGTCGGAGGGGTAGAACCCCGACCCGGTGAACGTCGCGGCGACGCCGCCGATCGCGGGGACTCGACCCGGTCGAACCGCGCGCACGGTCGGAGAGGTCAGCGTCAGCGGAAGCCGCGAGACGCCGAGCGTCAGCCACCCCGCGTCGCCGCCGCCGCCGCCGCCGCACCCCACGCGCACGGACGTCGCCTCGCCGGCCCGGCCGCCGATCGCGGATGCCCCGTCCGGCGACTCCGCGCACCGCGCCACCGCGGACGACACGGGAACGATCGTCGACGCGAGCGCGTCGCCGAAGACGCACCAGCATCGGCGCGCGTCAGCGTCGGACGGGAGCTCGCGGCCGAGGAGAGACGCTGGCGCGCGGCTCGCCGTCGCCGGCGGCGACGTCGATCGAAGCGACGCCCTCGCGGCGGCGTTCGCGTCGTTCGTCGCGCGCCGCGCCACCTCGATCGACCTCCCGCCGGGCCTCCCGCGCGGGTCCATGAGCTCCGCGCTGACGGTGAATCGCACCGCGAGCGGCCGACCGAGCGACGGCGGCGGCTCCGCGACGGACGACGCGACGGATATCGCAGACGTCCTCGCGCCCGCGTGCGCGGGCGTCGCGCACCGCGCCTCGCCCGCGCTGACCCACTGCATCGCGATCGCGTACACGTTCCCGACGCGACAGCCCAGGCCGCCGTCCGCGGTGAATCCTCGCCCGGTGAGCGTCAGCACGGCGCCGGACAACCAATCCGTCGCCGCCGGGAAAACGTCCGCGACGATCGCGGGCGGCGCGTGCGCGAACGACCCGACGGCGTCGCCGCCCGAGACCGCTTCCCCGACGACGACGTCGAACGGCGCCACGCCCTCGGTCGCTCTGTGTGGGGTCTCGCACGACGCGAGCGCGGACGAGTGAATTCGCGCGTCCGTCGTCGCGCCGCCGAAGACGCACCTCGCGCGCCGCGCGCCGTCGCCGCGGTCAGCGCCGAGCGCGAACCCCCGCGCGCCGCCGGGAACGCTGACGACGAAAACGACGCCGCCGCCCTCCGCGGACGCGCTCGACGGCTGCGCGCTCACCGCGGGCGCGTCCTCGACGTACTCGAACGTCACGCCGCCCGCGGCGTCCACGACGACGCCGGTCGCTTCCGCGGCGAACGCGATGGCGACGACGTCGAAGCCGTCCCCGGTCGGGTTGGGAGGGACGACGCAACGCGCGCCGAAAAAGCCGCCGTCGCCGCTCGTCGTCGTCGTCGTCGTCGTCGCGGCGACCGCCTTCGACGCCGCGCCGGAGACGGCCATCCGGCACGTCATCGCCTCGTCGCGCTCCGCGACGCCGACGCCCGCGGGGGAGGCGTACCGGTACCGCAACTCCACGCTCGCGCCGCGAGGGTCTCTTCGCGAGACGCCGGGAACCGCCGCGTCCGCGACGAGACGCGACCTGACCGTCACCGACGGCGCGGCGCCGCCGACGACGACGCCGACGCGGACGCCGACGCGCGGCGCCATCCCCGGCGCGACGCACGCGATCCGTTCCGAGTTCTCCCACGCCGCGGCGATCGGGCCGACGGACCCGAACCTGCATCCGAGCTTGGGGGCGTCCGGGAAGGACCTGCCGCGAAGCGCGACGTCGACGCCGCCGTCGCTCGGAATCGACGCCGGCGCCGCCGACGACGCCTCCCCGGGGGAGCGGTAGTGCTTGAACGCGACGCACGACGCGCCCGCGCCGACGTCCGCGTCCGTGCACGGCGTCGACGCGCCCGCGCGTCGCGTCGGAGTGAGATCCACGCGGCGACGGACCGGCGCGAGCTGCGCGGACGCCGCGGCGACGGACCGCGACGCCGGCGGCGGCGGGAGCTCGCACGTCGTCACCGCGGAGGACAACGCCCTCGCCGCCGTCGCCGCGCCGTCGCCGAACGCGCACCACGCTCCGTCCCCGCGCCGCATGTTCGCGCCGTGCAGGGTCAAGACCTCGTCCACGCCCGCGATCGCGTCTCGAGGCATCAGCGACGAGACGGACGGCGACGCGACGATCTCGATCTCGCCCGCCGCGGCGGCGTCCGCGCGCGACGGCCACCGATTCTTCGCCCTCGCCGCGTCCTTCGCGAGCGCGAACGTCGTCGTCAGCGCGAGGACGGTGAACCCCGCGGGCGCGGGCGGCAGCGCGCCGCACCACGTCCGCCCCGGCGTCGAGACCGCGTCGGGGGCGTCCGAGGCGGCGGTCGTGGCGTCGTCGTCGCCGCCGCCGCCGCCGCCGAAGAGGACGCACGCCGCCGCGAGCGCGCCGTCGTCCGCGTACGCGGCGACGCCCTCGCCGCTCGCGACGCCGCCCTCCGCGCTGACTCGCGAGGGGAGGACGTCGACGACGTTTCGTCGTCCGTCCGCGCTGGCGTCGTCGCCGCCGCCGGAGACGTACGTCAGCGAGACGTCGCTCGAGGCCACCGCGCCGGCGACGGCGACGCGCGTCGAGCCAGCCGCGCGCGCGGGGGCGACGCACCGCGTCCCGTCCACGCCCACGCGCGTCGCCGCGATCGGGCCGATCGTGCCGATGTGACACCAACCCTCGGTCGCGGTGACGAACCCGTGGCCGGAGAAGAGGATCGAGGTTCCGCCGCGCGTGAGCGTCGTCGACGGCGCGATCGCGGCGACGACGGCGGGGGTTTTCCGCGTCGCCGCGACGGGTCCGTCGAACGCGCCGGACGCGCCGAGGTTCCCGGCCGCGAGCCCCAACACCGCGACTTCCGCGCCGACGCCGACGCCGACGCCGACGCCGCTCCACTCGCACCGCGCGGCGGCGGAGGACACGACGTTCGCGGGCGCGCGCGCGACGCCGTTCCACGCGCACGAGAGGCCGTGGAAAAAACCGCCGCCGACGACGTCCATCACCGCGGGCGACCCGACGACGAGCGACGGCTCCCCGGGGTGCGGACCGTACAGTCGTTGCACGACCGGGTGCTGCGCGAACTCCACGTGCGTCGGCGTGGTCGTCTCCGAGCCACCGAGGGCGACGATTCGCAGCGCGGCGAACCCGGGAGGACCGAGCGGGGCGCGGCACGCGACGCCGCCGGCGCCGCCGGTCGCGGCGTACGCCGGCGCCGCCGACGCGCCGCCGACGGATTGCGACGCGTCGAAAACGCACCACGTTCGAACGTTACCTTTCCCAGCGAGCCACTCGAGTGGAGACGTCGCGCCGGTCGCGTACGCCCGCAGCTCCGCGCCCGCGACGGACCCTCGGCCGTTGTTATCCTCGCCGCCGGTCGCCGCCGCGGTCGACGACGCGTCCTCCTCCGCGTCCGCGGCGGCGTCCGCCTCTTCCCCCGCGGCGCCCGCGGAGGACGCGCGCGCGGGGAAGACGCCGACGCCGCCCACGACAACGTCGCCGCCGTCTCTTATCACGTGCACGCCGTGCCCTTCTACCCCCACGACGCCGCCGGCGACGGGCCCGTACACGCGAAGCGCGCCGCGCGCCGAAAGCGCCGCCGCCGGAGAGACGCACGTCAACGCGTCCGCCGCCGACGTCGACGCCGCCACCGGGCCGACGCTGCCGAACCGGCACGCCGCCGCGCCCGGGGAGGACGCGAAGTGCTTCCCTCGCAACGTCACCGCGGTCCCGCCGCCGCTCGCGATCGCGCGCGGTTCCACGCCGGTCACGGTCATCGACGGAGGCCACGCGTCGAACGCCCGACCGCCGCGCGAAAACCCAATCGCGTGCGAGCCGAGCTCGTATCGAACCGACCGCGTCTCGCCGCCTGATCCGCCGCCGCCGGTGGACGCGCTCCTCGGGCGCTCGCACGACGCGAGCGCGGAGGAGACCACGCGCGCGGGGACGGCGACGCGGTCGTCCACGAGGCAGAGCACGCTGGACGGCGAGCGCGTGTCGCCGACGAGGTGGAGATCCGCGCCGGAGATCCAAATCGGCTCGCCGCCGACGCCGCCGCCCTCCGCGGGGGACAGCCGACGCACGACCGGGGCTCGCGCGTACGCGAACACCGCGTCCGTCGCCGCGTTCGGCGTCTGCGCGAGAGCGGACGACGCCCTCGGCGCGGCGACGAAGCCTGGGCCGCGCGGGGACGCGTAGCACGCGAACGTCCACGCCGCGAGCTGAACGATCGACGACGAAGACGACGTCGCGCCGTCGCCGCCGCCGCCGCCGCCGACGTCGCATTGAAACGATCGCGACGCGACGCCGGCGCCGTTGACGCCTCCCCCGCCCATCCCGAGCTCGCCGAACACGTACACGATGGTGTCACCGTCCGTCGGCGCCGCGGACGGCACGAGCGCGAGCGCGTGCGGCGCGGACTGCGGGTTGAACGTGAACGCGTTCTCGCCGCTCGAGCTCGAGACGACCGCGCCGCCCGTCGCGTGGTCGCGCATGTCGTGATACGCCACCGGCACGCGCACCGCGCTCGGAGCCCTCCACGGGATGACGCACGACGCGTGCACCCTGGAAGTCGTCGCGGCCGCGACCCACGTCGTCCCGACGCGGCACCCGCCCGCGTTTCTCCTCGGCGGAGCCCTCGTCTCCGTCTCCGCGTCCGCGTCGTCTTCGCTCGCCGCCGCCGCCGCCGCCGCGCCCGTCGCCGCCGCGCGCGACGACCCGCCCACGTCGAACCCGGCGCCCCACATCGTGATCGTCGCCGCGCCGCCGCCGTCGCTCGCGTCGCCGACGGTCACGTCGCTGACGACCGGCACGCGCACGGCGGTGAGCGCGAGCCCGGGGACCTCGTCCTCCGGATCGTACGGCGTCGGCGACGCCACGAGCGCGGGCGCTCCCCACCCGCGCGCGCGCCGCGCCGCGTCCTCCTCCGGCGTCTCCGACGCGAGCGTCAGCGACCCGTCGCCGACCTCTCGCTTCGGGACCTCGCACCGTATCAGCGCGGACGACACCACGTGCGTCGCCGCGCGCCCCGCGAGCCGGACGCCGCCCGCGACGTCGGCGCCGAACGCGCACGCGCCCGCGGTTTGGAGATGCGCGCCGACGACGGTCAAGACCGCGCCGCCGTTCGCGTCGCTCTCGGACGGCCGCGCCGCGCGCGTGATCCACGTCGGCGTATATTCGAACCCCTGTGCGCCGCGCGGGGAGACGACCGCGCGGCCGCGCGCGGCGTCGGCGTCGGCGGAGGAGTACAGCTGTGCGTCGAGGGAGGATATCGTGAGCCCGACCGCGGTGAATCCGCCTCCCGGTCGTCCGTACGGCGGCGTGACGCACAGCATCCTGTCGCCGATTGGGGAGACCGCGTGCGCGCGGACCGTGTGCGGGCCAAACTGGCACGCCATGTTCGTCGTGAACCCGGCGCCTGCGAGGGAGACGATGGAGGGGCGCGCGCGCGTCAGATGGTGGGTGGGGCGGACGGAGAGAATTCAACAAGAGACGAATGAAATGATGACGCGCGAGGCGAGGAACGATTCGCGACGACGGACGGGGTGCGTTCTCACCGTATATCGTCACCTCGGAGCCCCCGAACGCGGGCCCGCGCGCGGGGAGAAGGTCGTGCACGTACACCTTCCCGCCGACGTGCGTCCCGCCGTAGCGCGCGGCGACGAGCGCGGCGTCCGAGGACGCGCCCTCGTCGACGCCGCCCGCGGCTTCATTCGCGAAGCACAGCAGCAGCAGCAGCGGCGGCGCGAGGAGCCATCGCGTCCCCGCGCGCGCCATCGCGGCGCGGCCGTCGACAACCGCCGTCGTCGACTCCTCCGCGTCGTGTGAGCGTCCGCGGGTCCTTCTCACCGCGGCGAGCTCACCAGTGCCTCGCCAGCCCGAGATATCGCCGCTCAGGAACGTTCAGTTCGAAAACACGCGGCTTCCGGCCGAGGTCGGTCGACCACAGCACTTCCTCCGCGCGCCCCCCTCCGCCGCACGCTCAGATCCGAGCCATGCGGACGCGTTCGAGCATCGGCTTCAACGCCATCCCCGAGAACGTCGCGGCCGTCGTGTTCTCGCACCTCGGGGACGACCCGCGAGACCGCGTCGCGCTCGCTCAGGTGAGCAAGGGGTGGAGGGACGCGGAAAAGTCTGACGCGTCGTTGCCTGGGGGCTCTCTAAGTGCGTTGTCCGCGCTCAGTTATGAGCTTTACATCGATGGGAAGTATGAGCATTCGATCTACTGGTTGCGTAAAGCTGCCGATCGTGGAGACGTCGACGCCATGTTCGAGATGGCAGAGCGCTACCTGTACTTCGACGGGTTCGGCGAGACGCTTGACCACAAGAAGGCTTCAGAGTGGTACGAAAGAGCGTCCGGGTGTGGGCACGCTCACGCGACCTACGAACTCGCGTGGTGCTACTTATACAAGGAGGGCGACGGCGTGGAGAAAAATGAAGCAAAGGCAGTCGAATTGTACTTCAAGGCGGCGGAGCTGGGATCAGGAATTGCCGCGTGGGATCTCGGGCTCTTCTACGAACAGGGCTTGTGCGGCGTTGCGGTGAACAAAAAGGAGGCGCTGAAGTGGTGGCGCGTCGCGGTGGAGCGCAGCGATACCCGCGATACCCACGATACCCGCAATATCCACGCGCACGCGAAAGCGCATGTGACCAAACTCGAGCGCGAGCTGTCGAT
>Ga0181559_10005661_pt1 | contig 11916 bp, 10 predicted proteins | sample 011ome_21_FD_133752 | JGI IMG/M metagenome (GOLD analysis project Ga0181559, IMG submission 133752) | Coastal salt marsh microbial communities from the Groves Creek Marsh, Skidaway Island, Georgia - 011508AT metaG (megahit assembly) | ecosystem: Environmental > Aquatic > Marine > Intertidal... | reverse complement strand
ATTTTTTTCGCTCTTCCAAGGGCAAACTTTGCCATTGCTGGCGCAGTTCATTTTTCTGGTTTTCTGGTAACTCGTTGAAGCGGCGCTGACTTTCCTGAATTTTCTGCTGCTGTTCAGGCGTCATGCGTTGAATACGGCTGAGGTTGTTTATTAGCCTGCTTCGATTGGCAGGAGGCATACGTTCTATTTGAGGTGCTGATCGACGTAGTTGATCTTGTCTCTGGTCAGATAAATCTTCCCAAACAGGTTCGAAATCCGAGAGCTGGCGTTTCTCTGTCTCGGAAAGTCCTGTCCAGGATGGCTGATCAGAATCCTGTGCCCATCCTGATCCGGAGAAAAGAATAAGAATAAAAAAAGTCGTTATAAGTCGGTTCATTTATCTATCTGCAACTAGTCGTCCAGATTCATTCAGCCAGATATAAAAACTTGGGTCTTCCATTAGTGCTTCAATGGGATCGCCAGGAACAGCATATTCTTGGGGTTGATCGTAAAACGGCTTTGATGAATTTATCAAAGCGGCCGTTAGCAGTAAACCAAACATTCCCGCTAATACGGGTCGTCTGTATTCGTCAAACCAGCGGTTTTGTCTTGCAACTGCAGCTTCCCGCATTTCCCGTAGACGGTGCTGGGTAGTGGCATCAATTTGTGACTCTGTCTGCCGAAGTCGTTGCTGGAGATCAGATTCTATGTGATCGTTGGTCATAATTGACTCTCTAGCAAGTTTCTAAGCGTTTTTAACGCTCTACTATAATGGGTTTTTACACTTCCTTCACTGATCTTCATAGCCGTTGCTGTGTCCTTGGTGCTCAGACCATCCCAGCAGCGGTGAAAGAATGCTTCACGTTGACGTTGAGGTAACGCCCTGACGGCTGCATCTATATGAATGATTAATTCGTCATTCTCCAGAAGCTGTCTTGGGTTATGTGTTCCGGGCTGCTCTACCTGGGCGAAGGAGTCTTCACTCTCTTCCGAGTCCCAATTCCTTGGCAACCAGCCTATTACCGCTCGCCGAACTCGTTGACGGCGATACCAGTCTCGAATTCGCGATTGCAATATGCGATTGAAAAGTATTCGCCATTCCGGCTCAGTTTTACCGGCATAGAGCCTGGCTAGTTTGAGCATGCTGTCTTGAAGGATATCCAGCGCTTCTTCAGGATCGCCAACAGCCGACAGGGCAATACGATAAGCCCGACGCTCAATACTGGCCAGAAATTGATTTAGATTGCTAGAGCTCAGCTGTGTTGCTTCCAAAGTTAATGTAACACTTGCCATTATGCCTTCTAAGCCTCAATTGCTAACAACCCGTACTATGACGTCAGCTTGGGTAAACGTTTTAGAGGCATAGAGGTTTACTTTTTGGGGTCAAAAAGTAGTTATTGCAATTCCAGGATAACCGGGCAGTGATCGGACGGTCGGTCCATCGCGCGGATATCGTAATCTATGGTGACATCTTTGCTGGACGTAAGGAGAGGTGAAGATACCAAAATGTGATCGATTCGAAGTCCGCGTTTGGGATCATCGTCGAACCCTTTGCTGCGATAATCAAACCAGCTAAAAATGTTGTTTTCTTCAGGGTTTAAGTGGCGCCAGCTATCTGTAAGTCCCCAGTCATATAGTTGTTTGTACCACTCCCGTTCTTCAGGTAGAAAGCTGCACTTGCCAGTGCGTAACCAGCGTTTACGATTGTTATCACCAATACCTATATCCAGATCGGTTGGCGAGATATTCATATCGCCCATGATCAAAATTTGTTCAGAGGGCAAATGTTTTTCGCGTAAAAGCGCGTTTAAATCAGCGTAAAACTGGCGCTTATTGGGGAATTTTTGGGGATGAGTTCGACTTTCTCCCTGTGGAAAATAGCCGTTATAAATATGTAGCGGACGGCCATTATAAGCAAGCGTACAACCCACCATTCGTCTCTGGGCATCAGTCAAATCTGTTGGATAACCAAGTTGGGAGCTGTCAGGTGGCACGCGCGTAAGCAAGGCAACGCCATAATGTCCTTTTTGCCCATGTACCAGGGATTGATAGCCAAGATCCCTTATGTCTTCGTACGGAAATAGATCGTTTTGTACCTTGATTTCCTGCAGACCAATGACATCGGGTCTATGCTTTTCTATCAGCGCTTGAAGCTGGTGCATCCTTGCCCGAATGCCATTAACGTTAAAACTGGCTAATCTCACGAATTATTTTCGATAGACGCGACGTCAGGATTTTGTTCTCTCTGGGTAAGACGCAATAAGTCGGCAAAAATCCTTCCTGTTTCGCGAAGTAGTGCTTCCGCGATATCAGGCTCTTGTTCTGCGCTGTCGCCTTCTTCTTCCTCAGTGGAACCTTCGATACTGGGTATTTCTTCTGAACTGGCACTGGCAATTGCCGCAGTATCGTTTCCTGTTTGAGCTGATGAAGATACCTGTTGCGGTGATTCAATTATTTGCTGCTCACTTTGCGCTTCGGCGGTATCAGTGGTTGTGGCTGGTTCCGTTATGCCATTAGCCAGGCGCCATTTGTCGAGAAGAGCGTCTTCCAATTGATCCCAGTGTTCGCGTTCGGCTATCCGTCTTTGCTCGTTAAGAGAAACAGTTTTTTGCGAACGACGCTCCTCGGCAAGAGCAATGGTACCAACGAGGTATTGCATATCTGCATTGGTTTGCATTCGCTGCTCATGTGACTGCAGGAGTTGGTCAATAAACTCGCGATAATCGTCGTAACGGCGATGTGGAATGCCTCTTATCTGATCCCAACCCAAGGCATTTAAATAAGAGCTTTCGCCAATGTCGAGCGGATTAAACAGGCCTGGCAGCTTGATGTCAGGTACAACACCCTTATGTTGGGTTGAATCACCAGAAATGCGATAAAACTTGGATTCAGTCAGCTTTAGCTGGCCAGAAGGCAATGACTGAACAGACTGGACAGTTCCCTTCCCGAAGCTTTGCGAGCCGACGATTAAACCTCTGCTGTAATCCTGAATGGCGCCCGCGAAGATTTCTGACGCAGAAGCGCTGAGGCGATCAATCAAGACCATCATCGGCCCGGTGTAGTATGCGCGAGAACGTGCACGGTGATTGCGGTAGATACGATCATTCTGGTCGCGAATCTGTACCACTGGGCCTGGATCAACAAAGAGGTCGGTCAGTGTTGCGGCTTCAAGTAATGAACCGCCACCATTTTGACGTAAGTCAATAATGACACCGTCAACACCATCGGCCATAAAGCCATCAAGTATTTCTTTTACGTCGCGAGTAGTGGATCGATATTCCGGATCGCGATTACGCATGCCGTTAATATCCAGATAGAAAGAAGGAATGTCGATCACACCAAGGTTAAAAGTTTCACCTTGGCTTTCTACTTGAATCATCTCGCCTTTGGCGGCGTTGTCCTCAAGCGCAACTTTGTCTCGGACAATGGGAATGATATTGTATTCTTCGCTGAGATTTTCCTCATCTGAGGGAATGACCTTCAGCCGAACGGAGGTGCCTTTTGCGCCGCGAATTCGATCGACAACTTCGTCAAGTCGCCAGCCGACGATATCGATAAATTCACAGTCTGAACCTTCACCAATAGCCACAATACGATCAGCGGCTTTTAGTTGCCCCTGTTTGTCTGCCGGGCCGCCTGGCACCACGCTAACCACTTTGGTGTATTCATCTTCTTTCTGGAGTACCGCTCCGATACCTTCCAGGGAAAGCGACATGTTAATTTCAAAGTTTTCTGAGTCCCGGGGCGAAAAATAATCCGTGTGAGGATCGTAAACATGGCCCAGCGCATTCAGGTACATATCAAGTACCTGCTGGGTTTTTTGCTGCTTAATGCTGGCTAGCTGGCTCATATATCTGCGAGTCAGCTGTTCGCGCGATTCCTCTTCTGTGCGATCTGCGAGCTTGAGATTAAGCATTAACAACGTTAGGCGTCGCATCGCATTGGCACGAGCATCTTCGACAGTTGCCGGCCACTCATAATCATCACGATCAGTTGGCAGAACATCGTTGGAACTGTAGTCAAATGCCCATTCAGGGTCCTCCAAGGTGTCAAGGAGGATTTCCAGTTGGCTAACGGCACGCTCACGATATAGTTCGTAAATGGCTTCGGCAGCCTCAAGGTCTCCCCTGGCTGCGTAGTCATCCAACTGGTCGGCATAGGTAGAATTAAACTGTTCTATGTCAGTTTGGGTCAGATAGCTTTTGCTGGGGTCTAGAAAGTCGAGGTATTCATCAAGCCATAGCTTGGAAAACTCGTCATCAATAGCAATATCTTCGTAGTGTTGCTTGCGCAACATGACGACTGTCGATTGCAATGTGCGGCTGTGCTCGCGATCAAATTCAATCTCTTCCAGCGTTCCCTCCTCAATAGGAGGGAGCCCAACTGGACATTCACTGGTAATCGCCGCCGCTTCACTAGTAGTGAAAATCGCCAAAGCACATAGCAAATACTTTCTGTTAATCATAGACAACCTGGATACCAGAAATGAATTGAGGTAATTGGACAAGAAACTTTAACTCCGAAGTTACGACCCGTAAACCTGTAGAAGGTTTCTTAACAATTTGTATATTGATATGGGGACAGCATATCGAGAAAAAAGGCGCCGTTTGACGCCTTTTGTTATTTTTTGTGAGAAAACCCCAAAACAGGATTATTTTTCCAAATATTCCAGTTTTCCTTCAACACCATCCCAATCATCCGCATCCGGCAATGGATCTTTCTTCAGAGTGATATTCGGCCACACATCGGCCAGTTCAGCATTGAGCTCTATATAAACTTCCTGTCCTTCGGGGACTTCGTCTTCGGAATAGATTGCCTGGGCAGGACATTCTGGTTCGCAGAGAGCGCAATCAATGCATTCGTCCGGGTGAATAACAAGAAAATTTGGGCCCTCGTAGAAGCAATCTACAGGACATACTTCAACACAGTCAGTGTATTTGCAGCGTATGCAGTTTTCACCTACAACAAAGGTCATGTGAAAGGTTCTCCGCGATCTTTTTGCACCGGCCTTCAGGCCGGGGGATGGTGGTCAAAATTTAGGCGCGCGATTGTATAACAAAGTTTGGCGCACGTCAGGTTGCCAGAGCGTTCAATTAATTTCCGTCGAGTTTCCTCAACTCGTAAAGCAAATCCAGCGCTTCTCTTGGGCTAAGTTCGTCCGGCTTTAGTTCTCTTAGCTTCTTTAGTGCCGGAGATTCCACTTTGGCGAACATATCCGGCTGAAGTGAATCGCTAGCGTTTTGCTTATGTTCAGTGGGGTTATTGGAAATCAACTGATGGGCGCCAGCCTCTAATATCTCCAGCTCCTTTTGCGCGTATCGGAGAACCTTATCGGGCACACCGGCAAGTCGAGCTACCTGAATTCCATAGCTTTGACTAGCGGGGCCTTCCTCTACCTTGTGTAAAAAGACAATGTTGTCGTTATGCTCAGTGGCTGAGAGGTGAACATTAACCACTTCAGAAAGAGTTGATGGCAGGGCGGTTAGTTCGAAATAGTGGGTGGCGAATAGTGTTAATGCACGGCTTTTACTTGCCAGGTAATGCGCGCTTGCCAGTGCTAGCGATAACCCGTCAAAGGTGCTGGTACCTCGGCCTACTTCATCCATCAACACAAGACTTCGATCTGTGGCGTTGTTAAGGATATTTGCGGTTTCAGTCATTTCAACCATGAAAGTGGAGCGTCCCCCTGCCAGATCGTCGGAGGAGCCAATTCGGGTGAAGATACGGTCAACCAGCCCTATTTCTGCCCGCTTTGCCGGCACAAAGCTGCCGATATGGGCCAGCAAGGTAATCAGGGCAACCTGACGCATGTAAGTAGACTTGCCGCCCATATTCGGCCCGGTAATGATGAGCATGCGGCGTTGGTCATTTAGTTGCAGGTCGTTGGGAATAAAATCGTTATCCATAACCTGTTCAACCACCGGGTGCCGACTGGCCACAATATCAAACAGGGGTTGGTCGACCAGTTTGGGCTGAATATAGCCCTGTTCTCTGGCAACCAATGAGAGATTGCATAGCACATCGAGTTCACTAAGGGCGTTGGCACAATTCAGGAGTTTTTGAAGATCCTGGTTCAGGGTTTCCAGTAACTCTTCATAGAGAGATTTTTCCAGCGTAAGTGCGCGGGATTTGGCTGAAAGCGCCTTGTCTTCAAACTCTTTCAATTCCGGGGTGATAAAACGTTCAGCATTTTTCAGGGTCTGTCGGCGCAGGTACTCGACGGGTGCTTTAGGTGATTGCGCCTTGCTGATTTCAATGTAATAACCATGAACGCGGTTGTAGCCCACCTTTAATGTGCTGAGCCCTGTGGCTTCGCGTTCGCGTTTTTCCAGCTCTATCAGATAATCACCTGCTCTGCTGCTTATCGCCCTAAGGTCATCCAGTTCTTCATTGAACCCGATTCTGATCACACCGCCATCACGAATCAGCATGGGTGGGTTTTCTTCAATGGCGTTGGTTAGTAAAGAATATATTTCAGGAAACTCACTTATATCGGTATGCAGGGCCTTGAGATGCTGGGCGGTTAGGCTTTTAGCCTGTGCCTGGAGTGCGGGCAATTCGCCCAGTGACGACCGAAGTCGGCTTAAGTCCCTTGGTCTGGCCGACCGCAGTGCAACGCGAGCAAGAATGCGTTCGAGATCACCAATTTTCTTCAGGTGATCTCTAATAGGGTCAAAATCGAAGGTCTCTACAAGGTTGGTAATAGCCTGTTGTCGTTGGCTGAGTATATCGATGTCCCGCAGAGGTTGTTTTAGCCAGCGCCGCAGCATGCGGCTTCCCATCGCCGTTTTACATTTGTTCAGACTGCTAAAAAGTGTATTTTCTTCGCCGCCGGATAGATTTAGGTCTATTTCCAGATTCTTTAGCGTAGCGGCATCCAAAGCCACACGCTTGTCGCTGGCTTCAGCTTTGAGGGAAACAATGTGGGGCAGGGCGCTGCGCTGGGTATCGGTTGCATAGTTCAGCAGCACTCCCGCAGCGATTAGGGCCGGGTCATCATCGGAAAAGCCGAAACCGCTCATGTCCTTGATTTGGAATTGCTTGCACAAACTGCTTAAGCACGTTTGTGTGTCGAATTCCCAAACTGGTCTTTGGCGAATACAAAGGTTTGAACTCAGTTGGCTGGCAATATCGGATTGCTCGCTGACTAAAAGTTCAGCAGGATGTAAACGGTGAATTTCAGCCGTTGCCTGATCAAGATCGTCCAGTTGGTTTGCGATAAAGCGACCGCCGGCAACATCAAGGCTGGCCAGTGCGCAACTATCTTCTGTCTCGTAGAGACAGACAAGCAAGTTCTCCCGGTTTTCATCCATTAAGGCTTCATCGCTGACAGTGCCTGGAGTAACAATTCGGGTTACTTTGCGATCTACGGGACCTTTGCTGGTAGCGGGGTCACCTATTTGCTCAGCAATGGCGACCGATTCTCCCATTTTGATAAGTCTTGCGAGGTAATTTTCTGCCGCGTGATGCGGAACGCCGCACATGGGGATAGGTTCCCCCGCAGACTCTCCGCGAGCGGTTAATGTGACGGAAAGAAGTTCAGCCGCTCTTCTGGCATCCTCAAAAAACAATTCGTAAAAATCACCCATTCGATAGAACAGTAGTTGGTCAGGATGCTGTGCTTTTAGACGCAGATACTGCTGCATCATAGGTGTGTGACCACTCAGGTCAGTTAGGCATTTCTCCATCGGATGATATTACGTATTACTCTGCTATATACGATTGTCTAATCGCTTGTTTCAGCTGTATTGCGAGCTTCTAGTGCTGCTAGCTGATCTGGTGTAGTAGGCTTCTGAAAGCTTTTTTTCCACTTGTCATAAGGCATGCCGTAAACAAGCTCACGGGCCTGATCGTAATCGATCTCAGCACCGCGCTCATTTGCTGCTTCCATATACCAGCGTGACATACAGTTTCGGCAAAAATCGGCCAGAATCATCAGGTCGATATTTTGAACGTCTGTACGTTGCTGCAGATGCCCGATCAGGCGATCAAAAGCGTCTGCCTTGCTCTCCTGTTCGATCCGGTCCATGGTTTTATAGAAGGGTCAGAATATTTTCAGCGCTACTTTTGTCAACGCCTGTTTCGTCTACTTCCAGTGCCTTGACCACACCGTCTTCCACAATCATGGCATAACGTTTGGACCGTTTGCCCAGACCAAAGCCAGATCCATCCAGTTCCATCCCAATCTCTTTGGTAAATTCATTGTTGCCATCGGCAAGCATAAGAATTTTTTCAGCGTTCTGGGCTTGGCCCCAGGCGGCCATTACAAAAGCATCGTTGACAGAGATACAGGCAATGGTGTCTACGCCTTTGGCCATAATGTCATCCACGTGGACAACAAAACCGGGCATGTGAGCGGCAGAACAGCCGGGTGTGAATGCGCCGGGTACCGCAAACAAAACCACTTTTCTCCCGGCGAATACATCGCCCGTATTAATAGTTTCCGGGCCTTCGTTGCCCATGGTCTTAATATCAATGAATGGGACTTTATCGCCAACTTGAATACTCATATCTTTGATCCTTGGTTTTTCCAGTTAAAAGAGAGGCCGGACAATGTACTGTGCCAGCGAAAGCTGTGCAATGCCTCAATAGACTGATTTATGCTTGGTGGCAGAACTTTTTTTGTGGGCAAAAAACCGGGTGCAATGTGATAGCATCCTTGACAATCGAATTTTGGAATTTCCAATGCAAATACAACCTCTGATTTTGGCGGCTGGCAAGGGAACGCGCATGCGTTCGGCCAAGCCAAAAGTATTGCAGTTGCTCGCTGGAAAGACATTGCTTGAGCATGTATTGAATAGCTGCGACCGACTGGATAGTGCAATGCCAGCCTTGATTGTCATCGGCTTTGGTGCCGAACAGATAAAACAGTCCATTGGCGACGAGCCTACCTATTTGTTGCAGGAACAACAGTTGGGTACAGGCCATGCCGTCCAATGTGCATCAGATTTTATTCCTGATGATGTTCCTGTTGTGGTGTTGTACGGTGATGTACCGCTAATTTCGCCTGCTACTATCAGTAAAGTTGCCGAGCTGGCGGGGGTCGAAAAGCTTGCCCTGCTGACCTTGGAGATGTCTGATCCGACGGGTTATGGACGAATATTGCGCAATGCCCATGACCAGATAGTCGCTATTGTTGAACACAAGGATGCGACCGAAGAACAGAAGCTGATTACAGAAATTAATACAGGGGTTTTAGCCCTGAATGGCGCACTGCTTAAAAGCCTGGTATCTGGTCTCTCCGCCTTCAACGCGCAAGGGGAGTATTACCTGACCGATATTGTCGAAGCGGCAATAGAGCGTGGTATTGAAGTTTTGGCTACACAGCCGGAAGATCCAATCGAAGTGAGGGGTGTGAATGATCGCAATCAGTTGGCAGATCTGGAACAGATGCTCAGACAGCAAGCAACTAAGAGACTCATGCAAGCAGGTGCAACGCTGGTTCGGCCGGACTCGCTTGAAATACAGGGAAATGTTGAGGTGGGAACAGACGTGGTCATAGGCCCTAATGTGATCTTTCAGGGCAATGTAACTTTGGGTGACGATGTGTTTATCGATGCCAATACAATTTTGATAGATAGCGTCATCGAAGCGGGCGCGCATATCAGACCGTTTTCCCATTTGCAGCAAGCTCATGTCGGTGAAAAAGCAGTTATCGGTCCTTATGCAAGGCTCAGAGAGGGGTCAAACATCGGTGCCAAAGCCAAGATAGGCAATTTTGTGGAAACCAAGAATATCCAAATGGGTGAGGGTGCTAAGGCAAATCATCTGAGCTACCTTGGGGATGCTACGTTAGGGGATAGCGTCAATGTGGGCGCCGGAACCATTACCTGCAACTACGACGGAAAAAACAAACATCGTACAGATATTGGCGCCAATGCCTTTATAGGCTCCAATTCGGCATTGGTAGCACCTGTGACAATCGGCAAAGGGGCCACAGTCGCTGCCGGAGCAGTTGTTACCAAAGATGTTGACGACAATGAATTATGTATAGTCAGGCCCAAACAGCGAGGCGTATCCGGTTGGAAACGCCCAGATCAAAAACAGGGTTAATGAAGGAAAAGGCATCCCAATGTGTGGAATTGTAGGTGCAGTTACTGAGCGAAATGTCACCCCTATATTGATGGAAGGACTTCGTCGCCTCGAGTATCGGGGCTACGATTCGGCTGGACTAGCGGTGCTTTTGGATACTGATCACTCTCTGGCGGTAGACAAGTCTCTCGGAAAAGTATGTGAACTTGATCTTCTGGTAAAACAGAGTGGTACCAGTGGTCCCGTGGGCATAGCCCATACACGATGGGCCACGCACGGGGTTCCCTCAACGATTAATGCCCATCCCCACACGTCGGGGGATATTGCAGTTGTTCACAATGGCATTATTGAAAACCATGCCGGTCTAAAAAAAGAACTCCAGAGTCAAGGGTACGAATTCTTATCGGAAACCGATACAGAGGTGTTGGCACATCTGTTGGACCGGGAATATAAGAAAACGAGCTCTATGCTGGAGGCATTGCGGAATATCCTGGGGCTAATTGACGGTGCCTATGCACTTTGTATTGTCAGTGCCGATGAACCCGACAAAATATTTGTTGCCCGCCGTGGTAGCCCTCTGGTTCTGGGGCTGGGTATTGGCGAAAACTACGTTGCTTCAGATCAGCTGGCGCTCAGGCCCGTTACAGATCGTTTTATTTTCCTTCAGGAAGGTGACCTTGGCTTTATAGGTAAACAGGAAATCTGTATTTTTGATGACTCTGGCGAAGCCGTCACTCGTGAGGCAAATCAAATAAAGGAAGATGTCCTGGATACGAGTAAGGGACGCTTCCGGCATTACATGCTCAAGGAAATTTATGAGCAGCCTGATGTCATGAGAAAAACCTGCGAAGGTCGGTTTGGTGAAAATGGCGTGCTGCTGCCATCTTTTGGTGTAGGTGTGCCAGAAATTTTCAAAGAACTGGAAGCAATTACTCTGGTAGCTTGCGGAACGAGTTACCACGCCTGTCTGGTGGCCAAACAGTGGATTGAAGACCATCTGGAAATCCCTGCCGTGGTGGAAATCGCCAGTGAATATCGTTACCGCAAGATTTTAGTCGCGAAAAAGTGTCTCTACATAAGCGTGTCACAATCCGGAGAAACGGCTGACACCTTGGCTGCATTACAAAAAGCCAAAGGCCTGGGGTATTTGTCCAGCCTTGCCATATGCAATGTATCCAGCAGCTCTTTGGTACGTGAGTCCGACCATGCGTTTTTAACTCAGGCAGGGCCTGAAATTGGCGTGGCCTCAACCAAGGCATTTACGACCCAACTGGTCGCTCTGTTGATTTTGGTCGCGGGGATAGCACGCGCTAAAGAAATGACCAATGGTGTTGAACAGGAAATCACCGGGGCGCTAAAGCTGCTTCCTCATTTAGCAAGACAGCTATTAGATCTGAATGGTAAGTTACAGCAGCTTAGTTATCGTTTTGCCGAAAAAAATCACGCCCTGTTTTTGGGGCGGGGAATCCAGTACCCGGTTGCTAAAGAGGGTGCATTAAAACTCAAGGAGATTTCCTATATTCATGCTGAAGCCTACCCTGCTGGAGAGTTAAAGCATGGTCCACTGGCTTTGGTGGATAGTAGTATGCCGGTCATCGCTGTAGCCCCCCACAGCGACATTCTGGAGAAAATTAAATCAAATCTGGAAGAAGTGAAGGCCCGTGGCGGGCAGTTATATGTGTTGGCCGATGCCGAAGCTGGCTTTACCAGCGATGACTCTACTTCGGTAATCGATATGCCGCATGCCCCGGATGTTATTGAACCGATCATTTACTCCATTCCCTTGCAGTTGCTTGCCTACCATGTGGCAATAGCTAAAGGCACGGATGTGGATCAGCCGCGCAATCTAGCTAAATCGGTGACAGTGGAGTAAATACTACTAATAAAGGAATTATGGCAGGATAT
>Ga0181559_10005660_pt1 | contig 11916 bp, 11 predicted proteins | sample 011ome_21_FD_133752 | JGI IMG/M metagenome (GOLD analysis project Ga0181559, IMG submission 133752) | Coastal salt marsh microbial communities from the Groves Creek Marsh, Skidaway Island, Georgia - 011508AT metaG (megahit assembly) | ecosystem: Environmental > Aquatic > Marine > Intertidal... | reverse complement strand
TACCGGAGGAACCGGTTCCTTTGGTCATAAATTTGTTGAAATGACCCTAAAACATTGGAGTCCTAAAAAATTGATAATTTTTTCGCGCGATGAAATGAAGCAATGGGAAATGGCAAAGATCTACCGGGACGATGATCGTGTGCGATTCTTCATCGGCGACGTACGAGATCGCGAGCGTTTGTATAGAGCTTTCGACAGTGTTGATTATGTCGTGCATGCTGCAGCGACAAAAATCGTACCAACAGCTGAATATAATCCATTTGAATGTGTCAAAACCAATGTAAATGGTGCTATTAACGTCATTGATGCAGCCATCGATAAAAAAGTGAAGAAAATAGTGGCGCTTTCGACAGATAAAGCCAGCAGTCCAATAAACTTGTACGGAGCGACGAAACTGACATCTGATAAAATGTTCGTGGCATCAAATGCATACTCTGGCGAGCATGGTAGTCAGTTTTCGGTTGTTCGATATGGTAATGTGATGGGCTCTCGGGGTTCAGTCATTCCTTTTTTTCATTCTATAAAAAACAAAGGAGTCTTTCCTATTACTGACGAACGAATGACTAGGTTCATGATAACGTTAGAAGAAGGGGTCGAATTGGTTTGGCATGCATTTGCTGATATGATTGGTGGGGAAATCTATGTGAAAAAGATACCATCTATGTCAGTCATGGACATTGCAAAAGTTATAGGTCCGAAGAATGAATGTAAAATTATTGGAATTCGCCCTGGAGAGAAACTTCATGAACAAATGATAGGGGCTGAAGACGCTGAGTACACCTATGAATATGATGGTTATTTTAAGATACTCCCAAACATAAATGGCTGGTCAAAAAGCGCAGAGAGAATAAAAAATGGCGTTCAGGTTTCGCGGGATTTTGTATATTCCAGTGACAGCAACCCCGATTGGATGTCACACGATACATTGAGAGCCTGGTTAGATGAAAATCAAATGGTGCTAGGAAAAATATAATGTTTTTGTCTTACTAATTTAAATTTTGGGAAAAAGATGGCTGAGATTGGGATAATTAATTGTGGAATGGGTAACTTAACTTCGGTTAAAAATGCCTTTAATCATGCAGGCATTGCCTGCGATCTTATTGAAGATGCGTGCGATGTTTCACGGTATAAAAAAATAGTTTTGCCAGGTGTTGGAGCGTTTCGTTCAATGATGGAAAAATTAAATGAAAAAGGTTTTTCTACTGAGATAAAAGAACACATTAAAAGAGATAAACCCTACATGGGTATCTGCCTGGGCATGCAAGTACTTTTCGAGTCAAGTACAGAATTTGAAACGACTTCGGGGTTGTGCGAATTACACGGCACTGTGCAAAGGTTACCTGGCGGTTCAAATCCCGTCCCAAATGTTGGTTGGTGGGATGTTGGTGGTGATTATGATTTATTTTCACAGGAATTATCTGACTTGGATACATTTTACTTCGTGCATTCCTATCATTGCATCCCTTCAAAAAATTATAGCGCATTAACAATTGATTTTAACGATACAACAATCGTTGCAGCCATTCGAAAAAATAATATTTTTGCGTATCAATTTCACCCAGAAAAAAGTCAAAATTCTGGTAAAAAGCTTCTTAAATCATTTGCAGAGTTAGCATGAGTAAAAAATTTAGGATTATTCCATCAGTTCAATTCAAAAATGGCTCCGTTGTAAAATCGGTGAATTATCTCAACCATAGAGTTGTTGGGGATTTACCATCGACGATGCGAGTTTATAGTCGTCGTCAAGCCGATGAATTGATATTTTATAATTTAGATGCGCTCGATAATAAAGAAATAAATTTCTCTACAATTTTAAGCTGTGTGCAAAATAGTAATATGCCACTAACATACGGTGGCGGTGTCCGCAACGTGGATACAGCTAATCGGCTTATTGGAAATGGCTTTGATAAAATTTCTTTCAACACTTGTGTTTTTGAAGAACCAAAAGTAATTTATCAAGTCGCAAAATTGATCGGTAGCTCGTCGACCATAGCAACCATCGACCTAAAATTTGTTAATTCACGTTTGTGCATGTTTACCAATGGCGGAAAGAAATTGGTTGGAGATTTCAATTATAGTGAAACAATAAAGTTGTTGGAAGACTTGGGGATAGGGGAAGTGGTAATAAACTGTATTGATAATGATGGTTTGATGAACGGATACAATTTTGACATCATAAGTGGGATACCTAAAATGTCAAAAATACCTGTCTTGTTATCAGGTGGTTGTTCGGGAGTAAGCTGTGTCAAAAGAGCTTATGAATTTGGATTTGACGGTGCAGTAATGAGTAGTATTTTTCTCTGGCAAGGTGACAGCATTCCATCGTTGAAAGATGCTTTGTTTGAAAAGATACCAGTTAGGAAAGTTGTGCTATGATCCAGTTCTGTAAAAAATGTTTATTTCCTGATACCAAGCCAGATTTATATTTTGACGCAAATGGTATATGTGATGCTTGCATATCTGCGCAGGAAAAGTGGTCTCGAAATGAATCAATAAATTGGGAAAAACGCGCTCAAGAATTTGAAGCTCTTATTAGTGAACTCCCTAGAGATAGAATTTACGACTGCGTAGTGCCTGTGAGTGGCGGAAAAGATTCTACATATCAAACTTACAGAATGTGTCGCCATCATGGACTAAAAGTGTTGGCAGTCACCTTTGACCAATTTGACCAGACAGATGTTGGAAGGCATAACCTCGAAGTATTGCGTCAAATTGGTGTCGATCACCTTCATTTTACTCTGAACCCCAATCTTGTAAAACTTCTAGTATTGAGAGGTTTTGAAGAAGTTGGTGATCCTTATTGGGTAAACCACGTTGGAATGTATAGTGTACCTACACGTGTTGCGACATGGATGAAGATACCTTTAGTCGTTTATGGTGAAAATCCTCAATTTGAATATGGAGGGCCTGCCGAAGCTCGAAAACCCAAGCCAATGAATAAAAGATGGCGACAAGAATTTGGTGGTCTGCGTGGGCTAAGAGAAGAAGATCTGATTGACGCACAGATATCAAAGCGCGATATGGACATTTTGTGTTTCCCAGAAGACAGTGAAACTGAGGGAATTAGAGGAATATTTTATGGGGATTACTATCGTTGGGATCCATCAGAACATACTAAGTTTATTAAAACACTGGGTTGGCAATCTTTAAAAGAGCCGCCGATGGGATCTTTTTTTGTCAATGAAAATTGTGATATGGAATTCATCGATATCAGAGAACATATTAAGTTCTTAAAATTTGGTTATGCCAGAGCAACAGATCAAGTGAATATTGAAATAAGAAGTGGTAATCTGGGAAGAGATGATGGGCTGAAAATTGTGAAAAAAATAGATGGTGATGTTTCAGAGGTAAATATTCAAAAGTTTTGTGATTATTTGGGGATAACACGGCAACATTACGAAAATTTGATAGATAGGTTTGTCAATACGAATTTATTTGAAAAAAGAAACAAAAGTTGGGAGCTAAAATTTGAACGAACCTAAAAACGAGCAAGAAACATTTTGGGCAGGAGAGTTTGGCGATGAATATATCAATCGGAATAATAGCGATTTCCTTCATTCTGCTAACTTGAACCTATTCTCTAAAATACTTGCCAGAACTAGTGACGTATCCAGTGTCGCTGAGTTTGGATGTAATATTGGTATGAATTTAAGGGCGATTGAAGCACTTCGCCCCAGTGTAAAGTTACATGGATATGAAATCAATAAATCTGCGGTAGATTACGTTAAAGAGACTCTACCTAATGTAGCAGCACATCATCAATCTATATTAGAAAACATTGATTTAGGAGTGGATCTTACTTTTACCAAAGGTGTATTAATACACATTGACCCAAGCAATTTATCATTAGTCTACGAGAATTTATATAGTTGTTCACGAAAGTATATCTTAGTGGCAGAGTATTATGACCCTAAGCCTGTTGCTCTGACTTATAGGGGGCATGAGAATAAAATGTTCAAGCGTGATTTTGCTGGTGATCTCTTAGAACGTTACGAAAATCTCAAACTGATTGACTATGGGTTCTGTTACCACCGGGATGTGAACTTTCCGCAAGATGATATAAGTTGGTTTTTGTTGGAGAAGCGTAGCCTTTGATGAGATTTGATACAGTTCCGTATGGGCGTCAGGATATCCAAGATAGCGATGTTGCCGCTGTACTGGATGTGCTCAGATCGGATTTCCTAACTCAAGGTCCTGCCGTCCCTCGTTTTGAAAAAGCTGTAAGTGAGTTTTGTGGTGCCGCACACGCTGTAGCAGTAAACAGTGCAACATCTGCTCTGCACATCGCTCTTTTGGCGTTGGGTGTTGGGGCTGGCGATACTGTGTGGACCTCTCCTAATACATTCGTAGCATCATCAAACGCCGCATTGTATTGTGGAGCGAGTGTCGACTTTGTTGATATCGACTTAGAGACCTATAACTTGTCGGTCACATTTCTGAGAGAAAAATTGGAAAAGGCTGCAGTATTAGGCGTGCTTCCTAAAGTGGTTATCCCTGTTCATCTAACAGGGCAGCCCTGTGATATGCGTGCGATACACGAATTATCTCAACAGTATGGATTTAAAGTCGTTGAAGATGCCTCGCATGCAATTGGTGGACGCTACCTTGGAGGTGCGATTGGAAATTGTGAATACAGTGACATAACGGTTTTTAGTTTTCATCCAGTAAAAATTGTGACCACGGCAGAAGGTGGAATGGCACTTACCAATAATTCTGTTTTAGCAGAGCAGATGGCTCTCTTTCGGAGCCATGGAATTACTCGAGATCCACTATTGATGACCCAGGGGCCCGAAGGGCCCTGGTATTATGAACAAATTGCCCTTGGCTATAATTATCGCATGACCGAGCTGCAGGCCGCATTAGGGGTTAGTCAAATGCAGAGATTGCAGGGATATGTTGATCGACGCCATGAGATAGCGGCGCGGTATACACAAGAGCTTCAAGGGCTGCCGCTGGTATTTCCAAAACACGAAGAGTTTGCGCATTCGGCTTATCATCTCTATGTCATCAGATTGGATTTAGATGCTATTAAACCGTTAACCCACTTGGAGGTTTTCCAATCATTACGTGAGCGCGATATCTTAGTTAATTTGCATTATATTCCTGTTCATACCCAACCTTATTATAAAAAACTGGGGTTTGAGTGGGGCGATTTTCCGAATGCTGAAGCTTACTACAAGTCGGCAATCTCTATTCCGATGTTCCCTACTTTAAGTGTTGATGCACAAGATACAGTGATCGACGCATTGCATGAAATTTTAGCAAAATGAAACTTGCGGTCATTCCAGCGCGAGGAGGATCCAAGCGCATCCCCGGTAAAAATGTTAAATTATTTGGTGGTAAACCAATGATTGCTTGGTCTATTGAGGCTGTGCAACGCACTGGCTTGTTCGATCGAATTGTTGTGAGCACTGATGATAAGGAAATCGCATCGATTGCCAGAAAATATGGTGCAGATGTTCCATTTGTGCGTCCAGCTGAATTATCTGACGATCACACTAGTACTGCTCCAGTGATTGCACATGCTATTGAGTGGCATTTAAAACAGGATTTTCATCCAATTGAGATATGCTGCATTTATGCGACAGCTCCCTTTCTTAGAAGTGAAGATATAATACTTGGTCAAAAAACTTTAAATCAATCAGATGTTGATTTTGCATTTTCGGCTACTTCATATGCGTTTCCAATTCAACGGGCTTTTAAACTTCGAGAAGATGGTAGAATTGAAATGTTTGAACCATCCCAATTCCAGGTGCGCTCGCAAGATTTACCTGAAGCGTTTCATGATGCAGGGCAGTTTTATTGGGGTACCAGAGACGCCTGGCTATCTGGCACGCCTATTTTTGGTTCAAAATCGGCACCGGTATTTTTACCGCGATATCGAGTTCAAGATATAGACACTCCCGAAGATTGGGAGCAGGCTGAATTAATGATGAAAGTACTTCGCAACAGTTAAGAACATGGATAACTCCCTAACCGTCATATTCCGAACGGATGCTTCTCTTGAAATCGGGACAGGCCATGTAATGAGATGCCTCACTTTAGCTTTGGGGCTTTTGGAAAAAGGGGCCAGCGTAAGCTTCTTATGTCGAGAGCATGACGGTAATTTAATTGATTTAATTCGAAGCCGTGGTTTTGTAGTGCATGCCTTACCTTTACTCTCGCAAGATGATGATACAGAAGAGAACTCATTAGATCCTGCGCATGCTGTATGGCTTGGTTGCAACTGGCAGGCTGACGTTGAGCACTGTAGTGCAGTTTTAAATGACCCCGTTGATTGGATAATTATTGATCACTACGCGTTAGACTATCGTTGGGAAAACGCAATGCGTGATAAATGTCAAAAAATGATGTGCATTGATGATTTGGCAGATCGTGTGCATGAATGTGATCTATTATTAGATCAAAATTTGGGCCGTACCGAGGACGATTATGTAGAGCTTGTTTCGTCCCGGACAAAGTTGCTGTTGGGGCCTCAATACGCGCTACTACGTCAAGAATTTGCAGATTGGCGAGAAGCAAGTTTAAAGGCTCGAAAGCAGCCCCAGCTACGTCACTTATTGATCACGATGGGCGGTGTAGATAATGATAACTTAACAGAAGTAATTTTGAACACTATTGATCAGGTTAAGCCCATTTATTTAGAGCGCATCACTGTAATTTTGGGACCACACGCTCCATGGCTTGATAACGTGAGAAAGCTAGCATCTGAAATGTCAGCTTCTGTTACACTGCTGTCTGGTGTAAACAATATGGCTGAACTGATGGCTCAGTGTGATTTAATAATAGGTGCAGGCGGCACCACAACTTGGGAGAGGTGTAGCTTAGGCATCCCCACTGTACTAATCAGCTTAGCAGAAAATCAAAAGTATATTAGTCGAGAAGTTAGTAAAGCAGGCGCTGCAATACTATGCGATGTTCAAGATGTGGAGCATGAGCTGGGAAATATATTGCGTGTAGTTTCTGAACCAGACAGCTTGCAACGACTTAGCTGGAATGCATCGCAAATTACCGATGGACGTGGCATGCAATCAGTGAGGCAACTACTTTGTGGATAACAGTATGAAAATCTTTCTATTATGCTCTTCTGAGGAACATCCAATAATGCCATATCTGCAAAATTGGAAATTACAGATGGAAGACACTGGTCATCAAATTGTCATGTGTTCGCGTAAGTCTCAGTTAGGGCCGGGGGATATACTATTTTTGATATCTTGCTCAGAACTGATTGGAGAAGCAGACCGTCAAAAGTACATGCATGTGCTTGTTTTGCATGCAAGTGATCTGCCGAAGGGTCGCGGATGGAGCCCCCATGTTTGGGATATTTTAAATGGCTCTGAATACATAACTTTATCTTTAATTGATGCTGCAGAAAATATAGACACGGGTGATGTTTGGAAAAAAATCACTTTGCCTGTGAAGAAGCATGCTTTGTGGAATGAAATCAATCATGTCTTGTTCCAGGGAGAGCTTGAGCTGATGACCTGGGCCATTCAAAATCACGCAAATATTGTACCCGAAGTGCAAGATTTGAGCGAAACAGCAACATATTGGCCACGACGTACTGCACAAGATAGTCGTCTTGAAATAGATAAGAGTATTCAAGAGCAGTTTGACTTACTGCGTATTTGTGATCCAGACCGTTATCCGGCTTATTTTGAAATGCATGGACGAAAATATAAACTGAGGTTGGAGTATTATGATGATGAAGAATAAGTTTAAAATTAATGGACGTTCCATAGGAGCTGACTACAAGCCTTATATAGTTGCAGAAATGTCCGCTAATCATAATGGGGATTTATCCGCGGCCTTTTCAATCATAGATGCTGCTAAGGTTGCGGGTACCGATGCAGTAAAGATACAGACATATACTCCAGATACGATTACTCTTGATGCACAAACTGATGATTTTCTGATCAGAGGTGGATTGTGGGACGGTCGAACTCTGTACGACCTTTACCAAGAAGCGCATACGCCTTGGGATTGGCATAAACCTTTATTTGAGCATGCAAAAAAAGCAGGTATCACCATATTCAGTTCTCCGTTTGATCAAACAGCCATTGATCTACTAGAAGACCTAAACGCGCCCGCTTACAAAATTGCATCTTTTGAGGCCATTGACTTGCCCTTGATCCGTTACGCGGCCAGTACGGGTAAACCTATGATCATATCGACCGGTATGGCGGATGAAGAAGAAATTTCTGAGGCAATCGACGCGGCGCAATCTGCGGGCTGCACTGATTTAGCTATTTTGCTGTGTGTAAGTGGCTATCCTGCACCGTCAGAAGATTATAATTTAGCAACTATTTCCGACATGATCGAAAAGTTTGGTCTAGTAACTGGGCTATCAGACCACACATTAGACAACACAACTGCAATCGCCAGCGTCGCATTAGGTGCTGCGATCATTGAGAAACATTTCACGCTAGATCGGGACGGTGGCGGTCCTGATGATAGTTTTTCTATAGAACCGGCTGAAATGGCTGCATTATGCAGAGACACCGAGACAGCTTGGTCAGCTTTGGGTCGCGTTGATTATGGACGAAAGTCTAGCGAACAGGGAAATATCCAGTTCCGTAGATCTTTGTATTTTGTCAAAGATATGAAAGAAGGTGAAGTCATCACTTCAGAATGTATCCGCAGTGTGCGTCCAGGTTATGGCTTACCTCCAAAATATTTTGATCAGTTAATCGGAACCAAAGTAACTAAATCCGTCGCAGTGAATATGCCAGTAACTCTGGAAAACGTAGATATTTAATTCAACGGATTTGGCTAAATTGAGCCTCACTTCCAAATATTGTGCTGCGAAAACCGCAAGTACCTCGAGACGGTGCTCGGGTCCGACCACCCCCCGGCGCGCATGATCGCCGCGAGGTCGTAGCCCCTGATCAGTAAGTCCTGTGCTGCGCCCACGCGCAGTGAGTGCCCCGAAACCTCCAAGTCGCTCGGCCGCTCGCACCTCTTCACCTTAACCACACTGCGCTTGATGATGTCGTTCACGTTTCTATCGCAGATGGCGCGGTCCTCGCACTTACCCTGATTAATTGCGCAGAAGACGGGCTGAATTTCCGCAGGCTTTAGGCGCAGCTTTAAGGGTTCCGATACGCTACGGATTTCTGGCGAGGCTACTAACTTTCAAGCATCGGGAAACAATAAATACGTAGTCTCTTGAATGAAGTATCCAGGATATTCATCTTTTTCGTAGTAGATATCAAAAATATTTCAGAATTGGGATTTAACGAACTGTATTTTTCAAAATATTGCTTTAGACATTTTAAGTTGATTGAAGACTTTTTAATATGGCAAAAAATATATGCCGTACGCTGTCGCGCGATGTGATATGTCGCATGCTCGTCTGTTGTGTAGAAAGGCTTGAAGACTATAGAGTTAGGCAGTAAATAACTCCAACTCAATATGTGGGTTAAATCTTTGAGACCTCATTTTTTTGGCTCAATGTTGCCCAATAAGTTATGAAGACTAGTGGGATATACATATGAAATACTCCAGCATGTTTTAAAAATGAATCGAATATCATCGAAATCGCCCAAAAAAGGGTTATCGCTAAGGGCAAAAAGATGCTAGCCGCATTTTTTTTACTAATAATATGAATAAGCAGTGGCGCAGCCATAAATAATAAACCAGATATTAATGAAATTGGACCACCCCATAACAACCAACTTAGGTACATATTATGAACATGACTATGCATTTCTAAATAATCAGTCTTTGATAATAAGTCAGTTTCTCCTGAAGTTCCCCTAATTTTCATAGGATGCGAATAAATTTCTGTGAGTGCAGTAGACCACATTTTTAGTCGTCTACCGCCGCTCTCTTCAATTTTGTTGGCAGAATCATTCATCAAGTAAACGGATTTTTCGAAAATTGATCCTATAAATGAAGTATCAGCGTATCCAGTATCTATTGGTTCACTATTATGAGATTTGAAAACGTTGACTGCTTGGAAAACATTGGTAATTCTTTTTGCTGCTCCAGAGTCAAAGGCCAGTAGGTATGAAAAGGTTAGACTAAACACCAGACAAACGGGTATTATCATTTGACATGCAGCAAAAAATCCTAATTTGCGAGAGACGACAAGAGACATTGTCAGAATAGTCAATGTTTGTGCGATTGCAATTCCACGTGTTTGAGAAAATAATAGTGAAACAATAAAAATGAGAATTATCAGAATGGATATTAGGGCGAAATTTCTCGAGCTGCTTTTTGAAAGATCAAACACATAATAAAAAGCAAATTGTGTCATTATCAATGGAGTTATAAAATAGAATAGTCCGCCAAAACCAGTCGGCTCAGTTTTTCCTCCAATGGTAATGAATAAGTATGATAGGTAAGCAAAGGTAATTATAAGGCCGAATGGAATTGTATATTTAATAATGCGGTTAACGCTTTGGCGTTGAAAAAAACCGGCGCATAAAATGATAGCAATTATACCAAAAATCCATGGGGCAAAAACGTCCAAAGAAAAGTTAGGGCTGTTTGAGCCACTTATACTTTTAAACTCTATAATTAAGTGTACGAGTGGATATTGCAAACATGTCAATAATATTAGTGCGTTAGATCTTATATTTTTGACAAAGTCTTTGTTGAAAAAAGCACTTAGAATTAGCAGCCAAAACAATGTCTTGAGGCCTTGTGTCGCAACAAGAGGAAACAAGCCAATAGATACAATGATTGTTAATGTTAGACCGTCATTTATGTAATCACGGAACCTGCCAACCATATGACTTTGGTTCAATGTTTTTAGATCTGTCATTTTCTTAATTTTACTCTTAAATCTGAATAATAAACTTAATCATGCATGGGTTTCCACTCGCTGCGCCCATTTTTAATGATTTTAGTGATCTTTCTTTTTTCGCGCCAATCTCGGCCTAGTTCGTTGAGAACGCCATATTGTTTAACACCCGACTTATCTAAAAATCCACATTTATTTTCTTTGATAATTTCTGAAAACACTGAGCCGAAACTTGGAAGCATCTGCTTTTCTGGATCAAGTTCTGGGTTCATGAGGGATGAAATTTTATTCGCAAACGTACCTTCAATGAACTTTGGCTGTGTCCCAAGTGCCGGGATCTTTTCATAACCGAGGTACGGAAATTTAGTTCGTTTTTCACTTACCCATAAATATTCCTTTCGTTTGTGCCATTTGGGGTGGTTCCCGCAAAGACTAACTGCTGAATAGCCTTTCGTCATTTTTGAAGTTACATCTTCCGGAAATATTGCCTCAGTAAGTTCCCAATCGTCTTCAAGGTGTAGCGCCAGCCCAGGTTTGAACTGTGACCAAGTCCATTTAACCGCGGCTCCAAAGCTAGGGGTGTCGGGCGTCCTGATTTCTACCTTTGGAAAATATGAACGGATACAATCTACAACTTTTGTTTCATCGTCTTGAGATCCAAAAGCAGGGTCAATGTTCACGTATGCTGATATTAATTGAAAATTGGAAAACAAATTAGTCGAAAAGCTGTGCAGCATCACCTCAATGAGGTCCGGTCTCCTGGTCGCAATTATGCCAACCTGTAAAGTTGGATTCGGCACATAGTTCACTTTGGTACTCTCTAACAATACTCTTGATATTCGATGCGATTTTTTCTACCTATCATCTTAGCATCGCGCTGGTCGGATCAGAAGCGATTTATTAAAATGGGTCAATAAAATATGAGTTGATGGAGAGCAAGCGTGTTTAGTTTCATAAAAGAAAAAAAAATCATCTATAACCGACAAAAAACTGCAAAAGTAATTCGCGACTTTGATATCAAGACAGACTTGGTTTATGATCAAAGTAAATGTGTGCTTCCTAACGGGTTCGCCAAATTCAGAATTGATGAGCTTTTAGAATTTAATGGTATTACGCTCAAATTGCAGCAATCTGAAATTAGGCAAGCGATGTCGTGCGGCCAAAAG
>Ga0181559_10005659_pt1 | contig 11917 bp, 8 predicted proteins | sample 011ome_21_FD_133752 | JGI IMG/M metagenome (GOLD analysis project Ga0181559, IMG submission 133752) | Coastal salt marsh microbial communities from the Groves Creek Marsh, Skidaway Island, Georgia - 011508AT metaG (megahit assembly) | ecosystem: Environmental > Aquatic > Marine > Intertidal zone... | reverse complement strand
CGGAGCAGCTCCAGAAAAATTGGATTGGCATTGAACCCCCCATCTACGAATAAGCGGGACACAGGCGCGCGCTCTAAAACAAGTTTGACAGAGGCAGCCTGAATATTGGTCAACTCATGAAGAAAGGTGTAATAGGCTTCCGTAAATTCAGAGAAGCTACCCCAATCGCTGAAATCTCCATTCTCTATCCCAAAATTTTCTGGCTGAATGTGATGAAAGCGAATTTTTTTTGTTGGCTGGCTGCTAATTTTTTGGTACCAGGATTCTTCAAACTTAAGTTTTTTGTAGGTACCTAAGGGCAGGTTCCAATAGGTATACATTTCTTCCACTTGGTATTTGTGCTCCTCACCGATAAATAAGCGAGAGATCTTGATGGGCTGCCCAGAAATACTTAGAAACTGGAGGCAATCTTGGGTCAACTCAGATTCCGTAAGTGGAGTTTTGTTGAACGGATTGATGCTGATTGCCCAGGTGCCTGTTGACAGCAGTGCAAAGGGTTCAGTTTCCTGCTTTAGGTAGGGTAGAAGTGCTGCCGAAGAGTCATGCACACCGATTCCACAGGGGATTCCGCCTAGCTCAGGCTTAGTTTTTAAAAGGGAATCTCCAGGTAATATGGGAGCTTGCAGCTGGGTAATTCCTTCTCTTTTCACCCAGTCATGGTAGTCCATCTTCTCAAAATTCCATAAAGCAGTATGGCAACCGATGCTGCTATAGTCAGAGACAAATTGGCCAGTAAAAATTAGGCTCAGGTACTGTGGGAGGTGCAAGCTTTTTTTGATCTTTTGGAAAACTTCTGGCTTTGCGTATTTAAGAAAATAGAGTTGAAGGCCTGAATTGAGCATGGCCAAAGGAGGGGAAGAGCTTTCCTTACAAAAGGTAAATTTCCCTCCATTTTCGGAATAAAACCGTTCCAAAAGCTCCTCTGGAAAAGGCTTCAGGTAATCGTATAGAGGTGCTATTGGCTCTCCATGTAGGTCAGTATGTACAAAGGAAGCCCCATGTCCAGAAAAATTAAGTTGCTTAATTTCGAATTCAGAAGAATTTAAAGCTGAACGAAATGTTTCCAGCATCCAGTCACGAAGTGGCAGTACTGGTTCGCTTGGAAAGCCGTCCTCGTCAGGTATGGGCTCCAAACGAGTATACCTTTGAAATACCTCTGTGAGATTTTGGTCAAAGAGAAAGAATTTCTTATTGGTTTTCCCGATGTCGAATACGGCAGTTACTGGGACTTTTGGCATTGGAATTACAGGAGCTATTCGGGTTTATCTTGGGAAAGCTGCAGCCAGGCCACCATCCACATTGAGCATATTTCCAGTGGATTTGTTTAGTAGCCCACCTACAAAGGCAAAGGCGGCATCGGCAATATCACTGACTTTGACACTCTCCTTGAGGAGGGTGCGATTGGCATAGTATTGCGGGAGATCAGCTACTTCAATGCCGTAGGCTTTGGCGCGATTTTCTGCCCATCCCCCTTCCCAGATGTTCGAATTTTCGATGACCGCATCTGGGTTGACCACATTTACACGGATTTTTTTTTCTGCAAGTTCGGCAGCCATTAGTCGGGACATGTGCAATTGTGCAGCCTTGGCGGTGCCATAAGCCACATTTTTTGGGCCTGCCACCAGGGCGTTTTTACTAACAATATTCACAATATCTCCGCCAAGACCTTGGTGCTTCATCAAGGAAACTCCCACTTTGGAGATCCGGAATTGCCCCATCACCAAGAGGTCGTTGAGCTTCTCCCAATCGGGATCATTATGGTCTTCAAAGGATTTGGAAATGGAGATGCCGGCATTATTCACCACAATATCCAGTCCTCCAAATTGAAGAGCGATTGCTTGGGATGCGCTGGCGATGCTTTCGGGATTGGTTACATCTAGCTGGAGCCCGAATACGGTGTCTTTGCCGTATTTTTTCTCAAATGCTGTAGCCGTTTGTTCAAGCCGTTCTTGGTTGATATCTGAGAGCACTACACAGGCTCCTTCTTGTAGGAATTTTTCTGCAATGCCTTTCCCGATACCACCCGCACTTCCTGTGATCAGTGCAATCTTTCTGGAAAGTGGTTTTTCTTTGGGCATGCGCTGAAGCTTGGCCTCCTCGAGCAACCAGTATTCGATGTCGAAGGCCTCTTGAAGCGGCAAGGATACGTAGCTAGATACGGCTTCGGCACCACGCATCACTTGAATGGCATTGATATAAAATTCAGAAGCTACCCGACTTGTTTGCTTGTCTTTGGCAAAGCTAAACATCCCTACACCCGGCCAAATAATAATTACTGGATTCGGATCCCGCATAGCAGGGCTGTTAGAATGCTTGTGTTGCTTGTAATATGCTGCATAGCGTTCTCGGTAAGACTGAAAAGCAGTTTCCAATTGGGGGCGTACTCTGCCTAGATCTGAAAGGTCAGTAGATGCTGGAATGTCAAGAACCAAGGGTGAGATTTTGGTACGAAGAAAGTGATCTGGGCAGCTAGTTCCCATGGGGGCTAAGCGTTGCAGATCCTGACTATTGCTGAATTCTAGCACCACCTCTTTGTCAGTGAAGGTGCCCACCATTCGTGATGCTGAAGATGCCAAGCCGCGCAAAAGTGGAGCAAGTTGAGCAGCTTGGCTTTTCCGTTGATTTGGAGGCAATGATTTGATTTTTTCTCCTCCAAAAACAGGTCGTTTTTTACCATAATTTTCTGCAAGAAATGCAGAGGCGGTTTCAATGACTTCCAAACTATTGAGGTAGCAGTCATAGGAGGTGTCTCCCCAAGTAAATAGGCCGTGCCCTCCGAGCATGATACCTCGAATATCGGAATTTTTGTCTAAGGCCTCCTTGAGTTGGAGACCCAAATCAAATCCAGGCCGCTGCCAAGGCACCCAAGCTATCGCTCCTTTCCATAAGGTTTTGGTTATTTCCTCCCCATCCTTAGAAGCTGCTATGGCAATGGCTGCGTCGGGGTGGAGGTGATCGATGTGTTTGAAAGGCAAAAAGCCATGGAGTGGAGTGTCAATGGAGGGTGCTTTGGAGTCCAAGTCATAAAGGCAGTGCCCAAATAATCCCACCATTTCGTCTTCGTGTTCTACCCCTCGGTAAATTCCTTTCAAGGCATTCAATTTGTCTACATAAAGTCCTGCAAGACCAGAACGGGTCATCGTACCGATATCACCGCCCGAGCCTTTGATCCACATCACTTCGACCCAAGTTTTGGTCAAGGGGTCCAGTTCTTTTGTTTTGCAGGAAGTGTTGCCTCCTCCATAATTTGTGATTCTAAGATCAGCTCCAAGAAGGTTGGAACGATAGAGAAATAAGTCAACTTCATTGCCTTCGAGTTGCGCAGCTTTTTCCTCATTCCAGAGGTAATTCACGTAGTTAAACTGGGTTTTTGGGGTATTCATGCGGGATGGAAATCAGTTAATCACAAATTTTGATTGGGTCCTAAAAAATAAAAATTCAAGCAGTTAAGGCTTCCTTGGTAAGGATTCACTGGCTGCATTCGTAGCCATCCTTTTTTAAGTAAGCTTCTGAATGAATCAAATTACATTAAAAATCTAAAATCCCGAAGATTTTTTGCTTGAATGTTAAAAAGGGGTTTTTGATGGAGGTAGAAACAGGTCTGCTGAGTAAAAAAAAATAGAAACTAGATTGGTTAAATTGGGAGATGATTTTATAGGAAGTTGCCATTTGTATCGACACCGAATATCCATTTTTCCATCAAACAGTCATTCGAAACATTGGCGGTAGTACATTTCTGTTGAAATCCTTCTATGGTCAGTATTCCATCCTTCAGACTAATTTTTTCTCCGTATTCGTTAAAAAAGCCACCGTAAGTTTTTTGCCAGACAACAGCTCCTTTTTCATCTGTTCTGATGAGTAGTATATCGTAATTACCTGCTCCAAAGGAACTTGTAGAGCCAAGAAGGAAGTAGCCACCTTCTGAGATGGGGAGTACCGCACTTGCTTTATCGTAGCTCGTGCCTCCAAAGGTTTTTTGAAGTTGAATATTCCCATTCAGATCCCTAACGGTAAGCTGCATATCGCAGGATGTTGTCGACTCACAATTGATGGTGCTGAAGGTGATTTGATCTATTTCCCCTTCTGCAAGCGTTGTGGGAATAGGAGTGAATCCCCAAAAAATTGAGCCAATAATTAAAGTCAAAGCGGTGAACATAAGCAGAAGTTTAGGAAGGTTTCTTTTAGAAAAGGCAAGGGTTGCAAGCGGTATTAATTTTGACTTTAAGGAATGGGTTTTTACCGATAGCGATAGGTTTTGTGAAGATTTTTCTTGCTCGAGGGCTAATAATTCAACCAGCTTGCCCAAGGTATAGGCACTCGGAGTTACCTCTCCTTTTTCAATTCTTTGGATGGTGCGTAGTGTCACGCCACAACGCTTTGCTATTTCGGCTTGGGTCCAGTTGCGATCTTTCCTTGCAGCTTTAACTTGTTCAGCTAGGGTCATTACTCAAAAATGGCTGAAATAATTCTTGAAAAAAAGATTAGGGCTATGACATCTTTGCGACATTTACCTTAATGGGATTTTTTCAACCTAGCCAAGCAACAAAAAACTCCTACCTGATTCAATCTAGGTAGGAGTTAATTTTTAAGCTATACTGAATTAAGGAAAAGCTTAAAACTGGGTTTTAAACTGCTCCATTTTTTGATCTACCAAGGTGTCAATCATCAAGGATACTGCGGTAGTATCCCATGCAAGGGTTACTTGGGCCACTTTATTGTTTCCGGCAGAAATGTGGTACTGAAGACGCTCGGTAGCACCTACTGTTGCAGGAGTTGCCTTAACAGCTACCGCATCGTCAGCAGCTAGTGCCGCCTCATCGATCTTGCCATCTTTCATGTAGCTGTAGATGCTCTCTGCTTTTTTATTGAGATGGATGGTCCACTCACCAGTAGCTGCAGGAGTTACGAAAATAGAATACTTGCCAGCAGCCAAGTTTTTGCCTCCTACACTTACTGCAGTGCTAAACTCGATGATGGTTTGACCGTTTGCTCCAGCTCTCCAGCTCTCGCCATACTTGACGATTCCGCCAAATACCTTTCTTCCTTTTACTGCAGGAGAAGAGTAGTCGATACTTATTTTGGTAAAGCCTACCACCTGGCTCACCTGAGCTGCAGGGCTAGCTGCTGGTTGATGAATTTGTGCTTGTGACGAACTAATTCCCACAAAAAATAGGGCAAGGGTCAACAGGATAAGAGTTTGATTTTTCATGGTTGGAGTTTGATTTATAATGTGAAACTAACAAAAAAAACAGGCGCTTGTTTACAAAAAAAAAGTTTGTACTGAGAATGGTTTTTGGAAAAGGGTTCAATAATCGGACTTTTCAAATTCACTTCTTATCTTGGAATCATCAAGCCCAATTCCAACACTCTTCATCTCCGACATGTCCTATTTTACCCTCCGCGCACTCACCAAATCCTATGAATCACATGCTGCCTTGCAGGAATTTAGTCTAGAGCTAGCCAAAGGAGAGTTTGTCTCCATCATTGGGGAAAGTGGTTCGGGCAAAAGTACACTCCTACGCATCGCAGCAGGTCTGCTGACCCAATCAAGTGGAGAGGTGCTGTTGGATGGAAAGAAAATTGAAAATCCAGAACAAAAGCTGGTGCCAGGTTACGATGAGATTAAACTCATCCATCAGGATTACCAGCTCTTCCCCAATACCACGGTCGAAGAAAATATTACACGACCGCTATTGAATTACGAAGAAAACTACCGCAAGCATCGCGTAGGGCATCTGCTCGATCGACTTGGGTTGACCCCCTACAAGGATAGGCTCCCACGGCAACTCAGTGGGGGGCAGCAGCAAAAAGTTGCCATTGCCCAGGCATTGGCGGTGGAGCCGGAGGTGCTGCTCTTGGATGAGCCCTTTAGCCATTTAGACGCCATTCAAAAACGCAAGCTAATCTACGAACTGAAGGAACTGCTTGGTGAGATGGGAACCACGGTGATCTTTGTGACCCATGACTTGGACGATGCGCTCTGGTTTACCGACACTTTAGTGGTGCTCCAGAAAGGGAAAATTACCCAAAAGGGAAATTCAAAAGCACTTTGTGAGCAGCCCAAATCGAAGTACGTGGCACGACTTTTTTCTGCAATCAATACCCTTCCAGATCGAGAGCAAGCTTACATTCGTCCTGCTGATATCCGAATTCGTACGCGAGGTGGCCTAGTAGGACACGTGGTGGATCAGCGGTTTTTAGTGCATTACAACAGTCTTCAGGTAAGGTTGAGAGCAGGAGGACAGCTCTGGGAAGTGGATGACCCTTTAAGAAAACATCAAATTGGCGACCGCGTGTACCTGCATGTTCGAGAAGAAAAGATTATAACGCTCAAGTCTTAAAGAAAAAATCCTGCCAGCGGAGACTGATTGACAGGATTTTTTTTACTTCTACTTTCTTCTTTAGACTTCAGGATCTGAGGCTCCTTCTACTAGTCCCTGTTCCAATTCTTTTTTGGTGGCTTTACGAACTTCGATGACTTTGCCTTCAAAGTGCAGGTCAAATCCAACGAGCGGATGATTGAAATCCAATAACAATTCCTCTCCTAAATTTTTCAAAACCTTCGCTTGCATGGGGTACCCATTTTCGTCCACGAGAGGAAGAAAATTGCCCTCCTCCAACATGGATGGGCTAAATCCTCTTTCCTTGGAAAACTGATCTACAGGTAAGGTTACCAATAGTTCCTCATCTGCTTCCCCGTAGGCTTCTGCTGTGGTCAAGGAAAAAGAAAATTCCTCTTTCAATTTTTTTCCTTGGAGCAGCTCCTCAAATTTTTCGGGAAGGCCACTCTGTCCATATAGAAAAAAAAATGGGTCATCCTCTTCTCGAACTTCCACACTAAAAGGAGCAGATTCAATTTCATCCTCTTCTTTGCTTACCTTGAGTTCGTAGGTGAGTCCTACTACGGTACCTGCTTGAATTTCCATTATTTATATTGATTAGCTGCTGATTCCGTATTTCAGACGGATAATAATTCGTTCCTTAAGGACCTGCCATTTATTTTTTGCCGTGGATTTTTGCACCGGTTTGTGGGATCGGAATACAAAATATTGGTAATCCTTTTCTTCAAAAAAGAGGGCGTAGGTCTCCATTTTTTCGAGGTAGAAACCAGCCGTACCCAAGGTCTGCACCAAGGTACCAGTGTCTAGCGGCTGATCAATTACTTGAAGTTTTTCCGGTTGATTGGCAATCATCCACTCCAGGTATCTGGGGGCAGGAATGTGGATCAGGACTACCGAGTCTGCATGCGCATGGCGCTTGATATTTTCAAACAAACGAGCATGTTGAGCTATTGGAATGTGTTCCAAAACGTCTGGAAACACAAAAAAATCGAAGGTTTCTCCAGGAAGATTGAAATCTGCCATGTCTGAAACCTCAAACTTGAGATTGTCTTGTTTTTTCCAAAGTCCACGGGCCTTTTCAATGCTTTCTGGAGAAATATCTAGGGCAAGTACTTTTCCTTGGGGAACCTGAGTTGCTAAGAGATGGGAAACAGTTCCGATACCACAGCCTACCTCCAAAATCCGGTGATTGGATGTCAGTCCAGCCTGCTTTGCCTTATCTAGGATGCTCAAATGCCTGGAGTTGATGCCTGTTTTTTCTTGCTTCTCAGCAAACTGGTCGTAGAAACGAACGACTTTATCTTGTTCTTCAGCGGCTTGCATCTGATTTTCTGTAAGTGGTAACTAGTCCAACAATCAACAAAATCACCAATGCATACTGGAATAGGATCATGGGTGTTTTGGTAGCAGTGTAACTCGCAGGGGCAAAGGTAAAGACAATTTCGTGAGTACCGGCAGGAATGTTTAAACCGCGGAGCAAGTAGTTGGTTCGAAGGATGGGGACTTCCAGGCCATCCACCTTGGCTTTCCAGCCTGCTGGATAATAAATCTCCGAAAACACACCCAATCCTGCCTTGGACATTTCTGCGCGATAGGTCAGTTCGTTTGGATTTTGCTTAGTTAGGGTGATCGTACCTATTCCTGCAGCTTGTTCGCCAAATTCCTTGGTATTAATGGTTGCTTGCATTTTGGTATCCAAGGTGCCCAACTTATCCATTTCCTCTTTATTAGTGCTTACTGGGACGAGTTGGCTAGGCACCCAAGCAGGGCCATTTGCTTCTGGGTGTTCAAATACAGCGTTGGACTCTGCTCCTGCGATCAAGTACTTCGTATTGAGCATATTGATTGTGCCTATTCCCGCCCAGTCAAAGTTACCCTCTTGTGCTTTTTTAATAAAGTCCTGCAGTTCAAACTCCAATTGGTAGTCCACCAAATCCTGGTAGCGTCGAAGTTTGGCGCCGTGGTAGCCACCGAGGCTATTGAATCGGTAGCTTGTACGTGCACCTTGGGTGAGCCCTTCTGTGAGCGGGAGCACTCGGAAGTAGCCTTTGTCTGTGGAGATGGATTTTTCCGCAGGGGTTTCCGCAAAAAATTGTCTAGCTGGGTTGCCTTTGAAGGAATCGCTATTGAGGTAGCGGCGGTTGATGGTCCACACATCTAGGGTGATTAAGATAATTAGGCCAAACCCTAGGATGCTTTCAGAGATTTTGCCTTTGAGGTAAAAGTAGATGGCCACAATTGAAAGTGCTACAAAAGTGAAGCTTTTCCACGCGGAGGAGGAGAGTAGGTCCTTTCGGTCTGCTTGAAGTGCCGTGACGAGCCAATCTGGATAATTCACGTCACCCGCTCCTTCAAAACGGAAGAATGCAGTACCCATGACCGCTAGCAGTAGGGTAATTCCGGCAACTATTCCTCCCGAAATCAGCAGGGGCTTTAGTGCTCTGGTTTGAGTTAATTTTTCCAAAGCAATCATTCCAAGTACTGGAATTGCAAATAGCGTCATTCCCAAAGCCATGGATACAGCTCTAAACTTGTTGTAGCCGGGTAAAATGTCAAATAGGGTGAAGTTGAACCAGGCCAAATTTTTGCCCCAGCTGAGCATCAAAGAAAGTACGATGATGGATCCAAAGGTAATCAGACTGGCACGTGGTGCTGCCCAGATGCCTAAAATGGCTAGGAAAACTAGGATTACACTTCCGTAAATAGGCCCTCCCGTGAAGGGTTGATCTCCCCAGTAAGTAGGTGCGCCTTTCACAAAGTCATTGATTTGGGCAGGTTCCAATCCTTGGGAGCGTAGTGCTTTTTCGGATGCAGAGTCTTTCGGCAGCGGAGTAGTGCTTCCTCCTCCGTAAAAGTCAGGAACAAGGAGGGTCATGCTTTCCAATATGCCATTTGACCAGCCAAAGGCATAGTCTTTGTCAAGACCTGCTTCAGCGGTTTCGATGGTGGCTTTGCCTCGCGTGGAGAAAGGGCTGTAGTCCAAGGCTGTAGCGATTCTACCCAAATTTCCTCCAACACCCAGGATCGCTCCTAGAGTCAAGAGTGCAATGGTTTTAGATAAGCTTGCAAACCCTTCTTTTTTCCAATCAAACCCAAGTCGAGTGAGCACATAGACCACCGCAATGATCAGTGTGTAGTAGGTGATTTGAAGGTGGTTGAATTTTAGTTGCAGCAGGAGTCCAAGTCCAAGAAGTGCTGCTCCAAGAAGTCGCTTGCGATCGAATGCAAGATGGATACCAGTTAAGATTAAGGGAATCAAGCATACGGCCCAGATTTTGGCATTATGGCCAGCCTCTAAGGAGAGGAGATTGTAGGTATTGAAGGAAAAAGCAATGGCCCCTGCAACTGAGAAAATCGGTCGCACCCCATAGGAAAGCAGCAAGAGGTACATCGCTAGCATTCCAAAAAATAGGCCGTTGATGGGGTGTGGGAGACCCAAAGTCAAGATAGAGATGACTAGGTTGGTAATATCTCCTGTAAATTCCAAGCTGATGAAGTAGGTAGGCATTCCGCCAAACATGCGATTGGTCCAGAGGGCTTGTTCCCCAGTAGCTGCACGGTAGTCAAGTACTTCTTTAGCGGAACCTTCCCATTGAAGGATATCGCCTTGGAAGATGATCTGCCCATCAAAAATAAGGGGCGAGAAATAGCCCACCACGAGTAGGTAGAAGAAGGCAATGCCGAGGAGGTGGGGCAGGATGTCTTTTTGAAATTGAATCTTCATGCAGGAGTTCAGCGATTTGGCTTGCAAATTAAGGAATTCATGGGAAAGGCCATTGGGGGTTTGACTTCCTTTTTCGTTACAAGATTTGAAGAATAGGAGTAGCTGGAGCCAAGCCACATTCTGAATCACTTAAATCCCGAGATGAATTGTCGAGAAAAGCTTCAAATTCATTACTTTTGCAGGATATAGCCGTAAAGCAGCATGTTTGATAATTTAAGTTTGAAGCTTGACCGGGCATTCAAGACACTGAAGGGCACCGGAAAAATCACCGAAATCAATGTCGCATCTACCGTAAAGGAGATTCGGCGAGCGTTGATTGACGCTGATGTTAACTACAAAGTAGCCAAGGAAGTCACAGACAAAATAAAGGATGAGGCCATGGGTCGAGATGTCTTGATCTCGGTTTCCCCAGGGCAACTATTGATAAAAATCACCCAAGAGGAGCTGACCAAATTGATGGGCAGTACCAAGGTGGACATCAAACTCAGTGGGGATCCTTCTGTCATCCTAATTGCCGGACTGCAAGGTTCAGGTAAAACCACTTTCACCGGTAAGCTTGGAAGTTTATTGAAGCGCCAAGGACGTCAAGTACTGCTTGTTGCTTGTGATATTTACCGACCAGCGGCGATTGACCAACTTAAGGTGTTGGGTGAGCAGATCGGGGTAGAGGTGTATGCTGAGCCGGAAAATAAGAATGCGCTCCAAATTGCAAACAATGCGATTGCCTATGCCAAGAAGTCTGGAAAAAAGACCGTGGTGGTCGATACGGCAGGTCGTTTGGCAGTAGATGAGGAGATGATGCAGGAGAGTGAGCAACGCAAGAAAGCGCTCAATCCTTCCGAAACACTTTTCGTGGTCGATTCGATGACGGGTCAGGATGCAGTCAATACGGCCAAGACCTTTGACGATCGCTTGGATTTTGATGGGGTGGTGTTGACCAAATTGGATGGAGATACACGAGGAGGTGCAGCTATTTCCATTCGTCACGTAGTGAATAAGCCGATTAAGTTTATCTCTACGGGAGAAAAGATGGAGAATTTGGATGTATTCCATCCAGACCGAATGGCCCAGCGAATTTTGGGCATGGGAGACGTCATCTCTTTAGTTGAGCGTGCACAGCAGTCCTTTGATGAGGACGAAGCTAAGCGCTTGAATGCTAAAATGCGTCAGAACAACTTCAACTTTGACGACTTTCTTTCTCAGTTGGAGCAGGTGAAAAAGATGGGGAATATCAAGGATTTGATGGGTATGATTCCTGGAATGGGAAAAGCCATGAAGGGGTTAGATATTGATGACGACTCTTTCAAGCCAATTGAAGCCATCATTCGCAGCATGACCCCCAAAGAGCGTCAAAATCCGGACATCATTGATGGCAGACGAAGAAAACGAATTGCGGATGGCTCTGGAAGAAATATTACTGAAGTCAATAATTTGATGAAGCAGTTTGAGGATATGCGGAAGATGATGAAGCAAATGAATAAAATGGGAGGAGCAAAAGCGGCTATGAGCCGGATGATGCCTCCAGGGATGGGGAAGAGGTAAAGAGTAGCTAGTATCTAGTAACTAGTATCCAAAAGCCTAGAGAGGCAAGACCCAAGATGCTAGTGATACTACTAGGTGAAAAAGCTTGCTCCAGACCAAAAACTAGTTGTCCCACTTTGAAATTCTTCAATCAGCGTTCGGCGTTTGACATGGGTTTCAATTCTGTATCTCGCCTGCTTATCGCAGCCAGATATCTTGTGCTTTCTATCCCAAATTGGTGCCTTGTACCTCCTTTCGATATTCTCCAATCTGCTGTAGTCTGTCGACAGTAGACTGTTAAATTTCCATTTTTGTGAAACGAATTGCCATT
>Ga0181559_10005657_pt1 | contig 11919 bp, 5 predicted proteins | sample 011ome_21_FD_133752 | JGI IMG/M metagenome (GOLD analysis project Ga0181559, IMG submission 133752) | Coastal salt marsh microbial communities from the Groves Creek Marsh, Skidaway Island, Georgia - 011508AT metaG (megahit assembly) | ecosystem: Environmental > Aquatic > Marine > Intertidal zone... | reverse complement strand
GCTGACCTTGCGCGTGGGGAAGAATCAGCTCAAGAGAACGTAGCGAAAATCGTTTTTATTTCCGGTCATCCGAGTCACGGACCGATGGCTCATGAGCATCGAGCGGGAAATATGATTCTCGCCGATGCGTTGCAGCGTTCGGGGTTGAATGTCAAGTGTGAGGTGGTGCCTCACCCAGGCTATCCCGAGGATAAGACGATTTTTGATGATGCCGCAACGGTGGTTGTTTTTTGCACCGGGCATCGCGGTCATGTTTTAAATCCTCATCTTGATGCTTTTGATGAATTGATGAAGTCAGGTGTTGGGGTGGTGATGATTCATTGGGCAACAGAGGCTGAGAAAGGAAAGCCAGGAGAGAAGTTTTTGGAATGGATGGGAGGTTTTTGCGACCTTGATTGGTCGGTGAATCCACATTGGGCACCGACCTTTGATTCTTTGCCAATTCATCCTATCACTAACGGAGTCCAGCCGTTTAGTGTTCATGATGAGTGGTATTATCACATGCGATTCGTTGATGAGATGAAGGGTGTCACGCCTATCCTTTCGGATCTTCCGCCCCCAGAGACCCTGCGTCGGCCTGATGGAGAGAGAAGCGGAAATCCTGCCGTCCGTAAGGCGGTAGCCGAAGGTAATCCACAAGTGGTTGCTTGGGCCTATGATCGTCCCGGCGGCGGTAGAGGCTTTGGATTCACCGGAGCACATAATCACGTTAGTTGGCAGAACGAAAATTTTCTCAAGGTCGTACTCAATGCCGTTCTCTGGACGGCGAATCAAGAAGTTCCAAAAGATGGTTGTCCGACTCCTAGTATCAATGCTTCGCAGATCAAAGAAAATTTGGATGCGAAGTAATCTGGTCGGAAGTGACCTCTGTGTTCACTTCTGGTGTTTCTCTTTGTTTGAGAGGCGATCCAAGTCGTTAAGAGAAAGGTGGATGAAGTGAATCGCAACGCCCACAAGAAACGACTGTTGGTTTTGATGTTCACCGTTTTCCTGCTGGTTGAGGACGCTCAAGCAGCGCGAAAGCCAAACGTGATTTTCTTTTTGGTGGATGATCTTGGATATCACGATTTGGCTTGTTATGGCAGTCCGTTTTACGAGACCCCAGCAGTCGACCAGTTGGCGCGCGAAGGGATGCGTTTTACCAACGCCTATGCGACGTGCCACGTCTGTTCGCCAAGTAGGGCAAGTATCCTGACAGGCAAATATCCGGCTAGGACTAACTTGACAGAATGGTTAAGTGGAAGACCCGAGCGTGATTACGAGGCACTGCATCATGCAGAAAAAGTAACAGCCTTGCCTCAGGGTGAAATAACCCTCGCAGCTACCTTAAAAGCAAATGGTTACGCGACCGCAAACTATGGAAAGGCTCATTTGAATCGCGATCCTAAATCTTATGGATTTGATGAAGCCATCACGGGTTGGGTACGATCGTACTATCATCCGTTTTCTCCGGAGTACAGCGAGAGTTTAGAGTCTCAGAAGGGGGACTACTTCACAGACAAGTTGACCGACGCCGCGATTGATTTTATTGATCGAAATCGCGACCGCCCCTTCTTTATTCACATGGAGCATTTTTCGGTTCACGACCCACTCGAGGGCCGTCGTGATCTTGTCAAAAAATACCAGGACAAGCTCTCGAAGATGACATTGCCTGAAGGGCCTGATTTTATTCTTGAGCCGAATCCAGATGGTCCATTGCTCACTGCCGAGCGGATTCAGCAGTTAATCCAGAGGGATGATGAAGCAGCGCATCGTCAAGCGAGGGTTTGGTGGGTCAAGCAAAAGCAAGACAACGTCGAGTTTGCAGCGATGGTGGAAGCAACCGATGAGAGTTTGAATCGGATTCGTGCCAAGCTGAAAGAACACGGTATCGAAGAGAATACCATTTTGATTTTCACGGCAGACAACGGGGGAATGTCAGCCTCGAATCAATATCGCGGCGTGCAGCACGAGCGGAGGATTTTGGACAGGCGATTCGCAAGTTCAAACCTTCCCTTTCGTGGGGCGAAGGGCTGGAATTATGAGGGTGGAATTCGGGTGCCACTAATCGTTTATTGGCCCGGAGTGATACAGCCGCACTCAGAATCCGACGCGGTCGTTACAGGTACAGACTATTATCCAACGCTGCTCGAGATGCTTGGGATCCCGTCGATGCCGCATCAGCATCAAGATGGCAAAAGCTTCGTTGCGGCCTTAAAGTCCGAACCGTTTGATCGCGGGCCGATCTTTTGGCACTTTCCTCATTACAGCAATCATGGCTTTCAGAGTCCCGGTGGAGCCGTTCGAGATGGTCGTTATAAATTGCTGGAGTATTATGAAAAGGGTACAGTTCAGCTATTTGATCTGATGCAAGATGAGGGTGAGCGACACGATTTGGCGAGCACCCATGCCAAAGAGGTCGTTAGATTACGAGAACTGCTGAGTGCGTGGCGAGAGTCTGTCGACGCGAAAATGCCGTACCCGAAAACTGCGACTTCGAATCCAGCTGCGGGATCCCGCGTGTTGAAAAACGAGCGTTGAGGCAAAGCGTGTGATTTACATTACGTTGCTGCGATCTTAAATCATCAAACAATTGCGCAGCGTCACATGAGATATTTTGCGGTCTCTGTCTGAATGGGAGGAAGGCAAGCACAGTGATGACTCATCTCACGAAACGCGTCAAGGCATTGAGGCTGACTGTCTTCAGGTGCGTGTGCGCGTTGGGAGTGATCGTCTCTGGTTCCGCGTCGATTCGGGCGAATAGCGACAATGTCGCCATTGTTCTGTTTGAGCGTTATTGCCGCGATTGTCACGCAGATGGATCTTCTGAGGGAGGTTTCAAGCTGGATGCAATCTTCAAAAACGATGGCGTCGGTCTTGAGTTGCCATTTGAGAATCTTGCTACCCATCAGATGCCACCCGCCGATGCAGAGAAGCCAACCGATTCTGAACTTCGCGTGATGCTTTCGTATCTAGCTACGCTGGAAGAGCAAGAAGAGCGTTCCAATAATCGGCGAGTTTCACGTCGGGAATGGATGGCGACGCTGAATGACCTAATCGGTGTCAATCTTGATTTGGCAGATCGAGTTCCAGATGACCGAGGAACCCATCAATATGATACCGATGTTCGAATTCAACTGAATCAGCAGGTGCTTGGTGAATACTTTGGCCTAGTCGACGAAGTGCTCGAATCAGCATTTCCCATGAACGGTTTTCCCATCGAGCAACAATGGCGAACCAGTAGGCTTCGTAATTCTCACTTTACTTACAGTCGTCATTATTCTGAAACGGACGAAGGGATTTTGTTTTCATGGACGCGAGCGAATAACGGTAACGCATACTCTTATTTCTATGATGGGTTCGAGCCTTCGGAGGCCGGTTGGTATCAACTCAGATTTGACGCCAAAAAAGTTGGTGATTTTACTGGTGATGTAGCCGTGCAGGTTTATGCCGGTCGGTATTACTATGCAGATGACCGACCTCAGCCACAGCGGTTAATCGGCGTGATTTCGGTGGGTTCTCAAGAACTAACCGCCTATGAACTGAGTGCGTTTTTGTATCCAGGAGAAAGCGTTTCCGTTCACTGCTATCACGAACATAACTGGCGGCAAGATCCTGTCAAAGAAGGAGCTTTGATTCGACAGTTTTCTGCGAGAGGGCCGATACTTGACCAGTGGCCACCGTCGACTTATTCGTTGATGTTTGATGACCTTCTGTTGAAAGCCCCACCGAGGGGTTTTTTAGATTCTGCCGAACATCAAAGTGAGATCCGGAAGATCGGTGGTAACGTTACCGTGAGCAGTTCTCAGGTTGGAATGGGAAAAGAGTTGTTGCTCGACGGTTCCACGAAGACATTTTGGCATACGCAGTTCGAGCCAATATTGGCTCCGCCACCTCATTTTGTCGTGATTGAAAATCCGCGAGAGGCCGAGATTTTGGGGCTGACTTATTCAACATGGAGCGGTGGTAACGGAAATGGCCTGGTCAAGAAATACAGCGTCTTGGTTTCGAATGACCAACTGAATTGGGAAACCATCGTAAAGGATGGAGACCTGGAGACCAGTTTGGTGAACGAGCAACGCATTGAATTCCCCCATCCGGTTCGTCAACGATACATCAAATTTCTGATCATTGATTCGAAGACGCTCGACGGTCGATCCTTGGCGTCAATTGGCCGCTTGGATCTCTTACGTCCTCATCTCCCGGATTCAATGCGATTCAAGGTAGAGGTTTCTGGGGATCGAAGTCAGCTTGCCAAGGTGATTCGGGAATTTGCAAAGCGAGCAATCGGGCAAGACGTTGGGGATGAACAGCTAGAGCATTATCTTCGGTTGGCGTTGGGGGCCTTCGATTCCAGCGGTGATTTCGTCGAGGCCACCAAGGTAGGTGTGAAGGCGATTGTCTGTTCACCTCAGGTAATGTTTTTGGCAAGTGAACGTGACGCGATGACACGCGACATCGCACGACGCTTGGCGTTGGCGATCTGGCTGTCCATCCCTGATCAGCAATTGGCTAGCGTTTGTCAGACGCAGCAGGGAGGCGTGGAATGGGAGCAGATGATCATTCAAGAGGTGGATCGAATGTTGAGGGATCCAAAAAGCGATCGCATGATTCAGTCATTCACGGATCAGTGGTTGAATCTCCGTGATTGGGAAAAAGTGTCGCCCTCGCTCAAGCTATATCCAAAATACGATGATTTACTGCACATGTCTTTGCCGACCGAGCTAAGGACGTATCTCGCCCATTTGATTCGCGAGGATCAACCAGTGACCCACCTGGTTGATTCGGATTACACGTTTATCAATCAACGAATCGCCTCTCATTACGGTATCGATGATGTTGTCGGTCATGCGTTTCGTCGCGTGGAGTTGTCCGGAAACGAGCAACGAGGTGGACTGTTGACGATGGGAGCAGTGATGAAAATCACCACAGACGGTTTTCAAACATCACCTATTCTGCGAGGAGCTTGGGTTTCAAAGAACCTCGTTGGTAATCCCTTGTCGCCACCGCCAGCAAACGTTTCGACACTGGAACCGATTCACGACCAAAACTTAGCTAGTCTACGCGAGCAAATTGAGCGACACCAATCGAATATCGCGTGTTCGGGTTGTCACCGGCGGATTGATCCTTATGGCTTCGCACTAGAAAGTTTTGATGCCGTCGGTCAGTGGCGCGGAAATTATTGGTCGGAGTTGCCCCACCCAGGAACATTCATCTATCGGATCAATGGCTATCACCAAAAAGCTGGTGTGGTCGAGACGGCACATGAATTGAATGGTGAAAGGTTTAAAAACATCGTGGAACTAAAAAAGTTGCTCGTGAGAAACCATCCGCAAATCGCCTACAATTTTGCGAAGCAATTTTTTCACTACGTCAACGGTTGTTCACCGAATTTGGATCAGCGGATGGCTCTGTTGAATTACATCCATGTTTCAGACAAGCCGGTTGGAATGAAAAAACTTGTGTGCCAAGTTTTCGTTGTATCGATGGGGCTAAACCGTGGTGAATAACGTGTTGCGTCGTGATTTTTTCACAGCAGGGGCTGCCTTGCCTTTAGCGGCTTCGCGTTTGTTGGCAAAAGATCCACCGGGGAATCCAGAACCCCGTCGACGTATTTTGTTCCTCTGCAATTCGCTCGGTTTTTATGCACCGAATTTTTTTCCGTCAGTCAAAGGTGATTTAAGGTCCTCTCGATACCTTACTGAACTATCCGAAGAATTTCCAATGACGGTCTTTCAGGGGCTTTATCATCCGGGGATGGAAACGAGCAATCACGATTCGGAAAAATCTTTTCTCACGGGCGCTAAAAAGCCCGAGTCTCCTCACTTCGTCAATACGGTTTCAGTGGATCAATTGCTGGCTAGGCAGCTTGGTGTTGAGACACGGTTTCCATCGTTGTCATTCAGTCTCTATGATCGGGGTTGGGGTTGCTCATGGGATCAGAGAGGATCTGCGATACCACCGATGAGCAACGTTGACACGATTTATGATTTGCTGTTCACCGAGGAAGACTCCCAGGCAAAGCGACGGCAACTCGAAAAAGATCAGTTGATCATTGATTTTTTGCAGAGTGAAATTGCGGCTAAAATGGCAGTCGGTGATTTGCTGGATCTGGCGACCTATCGGCAGGTTCTTTTCGAACTCAAGCGACGATTTGAACGTGAGCAGCATTGGTTGGAAGTGAAGAAGCCACAGGCTGAGAGTGAGCTCAGCGTTGGGAATGAGTTCCCGTTCTCGACGAAAGTGAGAAATCTTTTCGAGCTAAGTCGACTAGCGTTTCTGACCGACTCGACTCGCGTGATTACCGTTTCGCTTGATTGGGTCTATGGAGCGATCAAAGTACCGGGGGCAACCGCTGGTTGGCATACACTTTCTCATCACGGTGGAAAAGCTGATCTATTAAATCCACTCGTGCTTGTGGAACAAGATATCTGGAAGCAGATTGCTTATTTCCTTCGAATGATGGCTAACACACCTGACGGTAATAAAACCTTACTCGACCACACGACTGTAGTGATCGGAAGTAATTTTGGTGATTCATCCAACCATACTTGTGATAATTTGCCGACGTTGGTGATCGGCGGAGACTACGCTCATCAAGGGCATCGCCCCTTGGATCAGGCGACACCGCTATGCAATCTGTGGCTCGAATTATTGCATCAGCATCATGTCGATGTGGTATCGTTTGGGAGTAGCAACCGCGAGTCTGGTTTGATTCGGGTTTAGCGGTTGTTTCTTCCTGCCGCGATGCTTTGGGTCATCGCAGCGATATGGGCCGTGAGATCTTGAATTGGGATAGGCGTAGCGTGAGTGGATGTTTGTTGAAATTGTCGGTAAACACATGGGCCCTGCGGCTTGGTTTCAGGTGTTTCCTACTCGTGTTTTGTTTTGTTTTCGGCTCAAGCAAGATCAGCGGACAACAAGATCAAGCTCAGGTGCAAGGCGAAGAAAACATTCTCAGTGCACTCAAGTCATACGGCCGGTTGCGGTCTCGATTTCTACAAAATGAAAAGTCGATTGTTGCCGATCAAACCATTGAGGTGATTCCGACCGCAGATCTAACCGAGTTCAGGGAACATGTTTTTCCTCTCTTGCAGGCGAGTTGCTTAGATTGCCATGGCCCAGAGGACACGGAGAGTCGAATTCGAATTGATTTGATTGATCCCGATTTGCTCGGTGGAAAAGATACCTTGCAGTGGCAAGAAATCTATAGCGTGGTTAGTAATCATGAGATGCCGCCCGAGGATGATGAAGAGCATCAGTTATCAGAGGAGGGACGATCCAAGATCGTTGATTGGTTGAGCGGTGAGCTTGCGAAAGCCTCCCTCTTCCAACGCAGTCGAGGAAATGCGTCGACGGTTCGACGGCTGACGAAGTATGAGTATGACTATGCGCTGCAGGATTTACTTGGCATCCAATACACGAAGGCAAATGAGTTGCCGCCTGAAACCGAATCAAAGGATGGCTTCCAAAATGCTTCTTCCCTTTTGCAGATGTCATCGATGCAATTCGATGCGTATCGAGAGATCGGACTGGATGCTCTTCGAAGAGCCATTGTTGGAGAGATCCGCCCTGACCCAATTGTGTATCGCGTCGAGATGGCCGCTGAGATGGATCGGGCGAGAAAAGACAGTGCGGAAAAGATGTTTTCAGAAGCGGACGAAGATTTTCAGAATCAGCGTCGACGCTCACACCTTTGGGATCTAAATGCCAAAGAAGGGTTCGTTTTTTCCTCGGGGAGTTGGAAGCCTGTTGGTGAAAGTCGTGAGGATTCAAGCGTCGGTCAGAGCAATACGGTTCTCGCTCTACCACGGTCGGCAGAACTGAAGATGAACCTTGATCGGTTCCTGCCAGACGACGGAATCATGCGAGTGCGGATATTGGCGAGTCGTACGAATCAAGATCCGGATGCGTATGCCTCGTTGCGTCTCTGGTTTAGCGCTCATACCAGCAATAACGCTAATTTTATGAATCAAATTAGCGACGCCGATGTTCCTGTCACTGCCTCGCCGGACAACCCACAGTGGATTCATTTTGATATTTCATTACAAGATATCCAACGTAATCCTTTTCGAAAACTTGAGACAACGTTTCCTAGGCGAGATGAGTTCTTGCATATTCGAAATGTGGCGAACACCAACGGTGATCAAAACTCTTTTCAGGTTTTCTTACACCGAATTGAAATCATCGCGCCTTACTTTGATCAGTGGCCACCTGCTTCGCATACACGGATTTTTTTCGACAGTCCCAATCGAGGGGACGAGCAAAATTATGCAAGAGAGGTGGTCGATCGATTTCTTGCTAATGCGTGGGGGCGATCGGTTAATAAGCGGGAGGTTGAATCATTTGTGAAGTTGTTCAATCTTTATCGCAGTGATTTTTCAAGATTTGAAGATGCGATGCTTGAAGTTTTGGCGACTGCACTTTCGTCTCCAGATTTTCTTTACATCACACGGCGCGAACCGAGCGAGATTGATTCGACGACCAAGGTGATTGACCAGCACTCGGTGGCTCGGCGATTGGCTTTGTTTCTTTGGGCCAGCCAGCCTGATGAAACGTTGGTATCGCTTGCCAATCAAAAAACGTTGTTAAGACCTGATGTGCTCGATCGAGAAATTGAGCGAATGTTGGCAGATCCGAAGGCACGAAGATTCGCAGAACATTTTGTTCCGCAGTGGCTCGGACTTGCAGCTTTAGATGCAACCGACCATATCAAAGACGTTGAGCTATTGGAGGCAATGAAACAAGAGCCGGTCGAAATGTTTCATCACTTGCTTAAACAAAACGGTAGTGTTTTAGATTTACTTCATGCTGATGATGTTTTCGTGAATGAGAAATTATCAAGGCACTATGGAATCAAAGGTGTTTACGGACCGCAGTTTCGACCGGTTCAACTGACCGACCAGAAGCATCGAGGGGGCGTTCTGACTTGTGCAGCGACTCTTGCAATGAATTCCGACGGCGAGCATTCTCATCCGCTCAAGCGTGGAGTTTGGTTGTTGGAAAGAGTATTGAATGATCCGCCACCACCGCCGCCTCCCAATGTTCCCGAGGTTGATCTGACCGATCCTCGTGTTTTGCAGATGACTCTGAAAGAGCGTCTTGCGGATCATCGAAATCAAGCGGCGTGTAAATCTTGCCATTCGCGCATCGATCCTTGGGGGATTTCCTTTGAGCAATATGACGCGTTGGGGGCGTTTCGCACTCGTGTTTCAGGGCAGCCAGTTGATGCTACCTCGATACTCTTCAACGGACATTCGTTGGATGGTATCGACGGATTGAAGCGATATTTGTTATCAGAGCGGCAGGATCAGTTCGCGTTGGCCATGGTTCACAAAATGACAGCTTACGGATTAGGGCGGCAACTTGGTTTTGCCGATTTCGCCGAGATCGAAAGAATGACCGCTGCGTGGCGTGTGCAGGGAGACGGATTGAAGGATTTGATTCGGCTGATCATCGGAAATGATTTATTCCTTCAAAACCATTAAGAAGCTGGCTTTTTGTTCGACTATCATAAGTGGAAGCGATGACTCCATCACTTAGATACTTGGAATGAGGATGCGTGCCGGCGAGATCTGTGGCGTTGATGCGTTGGCAAGCATAACGATAATCAGTAGATAGGTTACAAATGATGACCAGAGTTGGGATAGACACCAGTCGACGGCAATTCCTCCGCGGTACCGGTTTAGCACTCACCCTGCCTTGGTTCGAAACCTTTGCATCCGAGCAGCAAGATCCTCGCCAAACCCCGCGTCGGTTTCTTAGTGTTTATCACCCAGATGGCGTCGGTTTACCCTTGAAGTCGGATCCCGCGTGGAATGACTGGAGTTGGTTTCCTCGTGGAGGCGAGCGGGATTTTGAGTTGACGAAAGTGCTTGATGTCCTGGAGCCGCTGCGAGAAGAGATCACTATCTACTCCGGGTTGTCGCATCCGGCAGCTCGACGAGTGCATGGGCACAGCAATGCGGATCAGTATTTGACCGGAGCAGATGTTGGTGGGCATGGGCCTTATAAAAATACAATCTCACTTGATCAGGTCATTGCACAGCACACAGGTGAGTTTACACGGTATTCCTCTCTAGTGATGTCAACCAACGGCGGCGTGGGTGGTCCTCGTGGCGCGCAGACTCAATCATTCAACCGCGAAGGTCGGCCGATTCCGGCCATGAACCGGCCGAAGCAAATTTTTGACATGCTTTTTGCAGCCAGTGGTAAACAGGCAGCAGAAAAGCTTGCTCGGAGTAAGAGTGCTCTTGATCTCTTAATCGAAAATGCACAGACGCTTCGGATGAAGCTTTCTCAGCATGATCGCGCAATGCTGGAGCAATATCTGGACTCGGTTCGTGATACCGAGGTCAAACTATCAAAGGCACAAAAATGGTTGGACTCGCCTATCCCCGAAGTGGACACAAGTCGTTTAGTTTTAGATGCAGAACCGAAAGAAGCTCGTCTTTATTTTCAAACGATGTACGAGTTGATTTATCTCGCGTTTCTGAGTGATTCAACGCGTGTTGCTACGTTTCAGTTGGGTAGAGAAAATGGAGAAGGCCCGCATGATCTGTTGTCGATGGCAGTCGGTTTAGGCGGTGCACACGGTTTGACCCATTCTGTCAAAGAACCGGGGGGCTGGCAAAATCTTGGAACCTACAATCGTTATCAGGCAGAGGAGTTTGGGCGATTGGTGCAGCGGCTCAAGGAAACTCAAGAGCCAGACGGGAACGGTAGCTTGCTGGATAACACCTTCGCGATGCATGGATCTGCATCAAGTAGTTTTCATCTCTCTCGAAACTACCCGATCATTTCTGCCGGTGGAAAAAATCTTGGATTCGAGAACGGTCGGTACCTAAAATTTGGTAGTGGAAACGAAGACAACCAAGCGGGTGCCGGTATTGTTACCGACGCAGGGTGGAGAGGTGAGATGCAATCCGAAGAATTGCCGCTGGCCCATTTGTTCGTCACAATCCTTCAACGAATGGGTGTGGAAACCGACTCATTTGCCGGCTACACAGGAACGTTATCTAGGGTTTAGGTTTCGGGGCCGATACGGCGGCGATCCTTGAGTTTGCACAAGCAAGCATAACGGATCATTCACCACAGGCGAGTTTGCAATGAAATAGCGACGCTGTTCGTGCTAAGGACTGCTTCATCTTCGGTGAATGGCCTTTATTATTTTTGTGTGACAACATGCCTTTGCACTCGGATATCGTTCGATTGGCGTACGCCGGGTGTGCTGCGGCCTTCTGTAATCTGGCGCTCGAGAAGTTCCTGCATTTCTTTCACTCGGGCGGGCTCGCTTGAAGCAAGGTTGTGGGCTTCACCGATGTCTTCTTCGAGATTGTATAGTTGGTGAGGCTGACTTTGGTCACCGCCTTTTCCCCATCCGCCGGATCCGGGAGCAGGAATGTACTTCCACTTTCCGTTGCGAATACTGGGGATTCCTTTGATGGAACAGCTGACTGCGGTTTGGCGAACCGCTTGGTCACTTCCCTTCAATAGGGACAAGATGCTGAAGCTATCTTCTGCAGCTTGGTCAGGTAGTTGTTGCTGGAGGATCTCTGCAAATGTGGCGATGAGGTCTGCTTGATGAACAAGAGCATCGCAAGTTGAACCAGGCTGAATGACGCCGTCCCATCGTACGATAAAGGGTACGCGATGACCGCCTTCCCATGCGTCTGCTTTGTAGCCGCGAAGAGGTCCACTGGGGTAATGACCCTGCTTCTCCAATTCATCGACGTTGATGTAGGGAGCACAGCCATTGTCGCTGGTAAAGATTACTAACGTGCTTTTTTGGATCTGATGGTTCTGTAGTGCGTTCATGACTTGCCCCACCACTGCGTCGGTTTCCATGACAAAATCTGCGTAGCGGCTGAGTCCACTTTTTCCGATCCACGGTTTGTTGACCGATAGTGGAGTATGGGGAGAAGTTAGCGGGAGATACAG
>Ga0181559_10005652_pt1 | contig 11922 bp, 5 predicted proteins | sample 011ome_21_FD_133752 | JGI IMG/M metagenome (GOLD analysis project Ga0181559, IMG submission 133752) | Coastal salt marsh microbial communities from the Groves Creek Marsh, Skidaway Island, Georgia - 011508AT metaG (megahit assembly) | ecosystem: Environmental > Aquatic > Marine > Intertidal zone... | reverse complement strand
TCGTTCCGCTTGAGCGTCCGCGGGGACAAACCGGCGCCGCCGCCGACGAGCGCGCGCGCGTCGCCGAACGCCTCGGCGGCGAACGCGTCGTTTTCGTTTTCGTTTTCTTCGTCGTCGGAGACGTCGCGAACGTCGCGAACGGCGATATCGTCGCTCGGCGGTCGACCGTCGAGACCGTCGACCGTCTGCGTCTGCGTCTGCGTGTCGGGCTCGCGCACGTCCCCGGCGCGCAGGCCGAGCGCGGGCAGACGCAGGTCGAGCGAACTCGAGGTCGAGCGAAGGGGGGCGGAGACGCGGGCGCCGCGGCGGGCGGCGTCGTCTCCGTCGCTCGCGGCGGCGCCGAGTCCGCGGCGGCTCCGGCGGGGGGGGGGATCGCGCGCGATGAGCTCCGCGAACGCGCTCTGCGCGTCGCGCGTCCTCTTCCGGCGCGCGGAAGCGGTTCCGTCGCGAACGGGCATGTCAGAAGGCTGGGCCCCCGCGTTTTCCGCGCGGACGTTTCCGGACACGAACGCCTTCGCGACGGGAAGTCAAGGCTCTCGCTCTTCGCTCAGATCCTCGGAGTCGTCCTCGAAATCGCCGTCCGGGACCTCCTCGGAGGAGGAGGACGACACGGGGGTCAGCGTCGCGGCTCGGCGGAAGGTCCGCTGGCCGATGGGGCGCGGCGCGGGATGGGCACGCGCCTCGCGGAGCTGCGAGGGGAGACGATCCCAGACGAGGTCAGACGGCTCGCGAACGAACGCTCCTCGTCGCGAAATCTCGAAACTTGGCACCCCGCTTCGTTCTTGCGAGACCCACCCAATGAGCGAGCTGTCGCTCGCGACGCGCGAGCTCAAGGTGGGCGCTCGCCGCGAAACGCGGGACCGGCGCGGGGGGCTGCTCCGGCGACACCACGCGGGGGAAAGACACCGGCGCGAGCGGCAGCATTTACTCGCGCGCGCCAGTCAACAATGGGTTTCGTCCGCGTATCGACCTGACTTCGATCTTCGCTCGTTCGCATCGAAGGAAGTCGAGATAGGCACTGCGACTCCTACGTGTTCGTCAGAGGCGTGCGCGCGAAGGGGACCGGCACGATGCTGCGGCGGGTGTGCTCGATCGCCGCGCGCGGCGATCGCGCGGAGCGCCTGCTCGCGTCGGCGGCGATCCCGCGGGGCTTCGCGTCCAGCGCCGCGTCTGGCGGGTGGTGGGGCCGGGGGACGTCGTCTTCGACAGATGACGACGGTTCGAACGTGACGTCCACGTCCGGTTCGGTGGAAGAGACGAGCGCCGCGTGGGCGTCCCAGACGGTGACCCGGAGCGATAACGCGGCGCTGCACGAAGCCGCGTCAACGAGCGGTTTCGATCCCGTGGGCGTCACCGCGGCGGCGCTGGAGGCGGCGCACGCGACCACCGGTTTGCCCTGGTGGGCCACCATCGCGTGCGGCGCGGTCGCGGTGCGCGTGGCGCTCTTCCCGTTCACGGTGAAGCAGGCCAAGGCGGGCGCGCTGCTGAACACCGCCATCGCGCGCGCGCGGGACCGGGACGGCAAGCCCCCGAGGGACGTCAAGTCCGTCTTGGCGGCCGCCTCGGAGCTCAGGCGCGCCACCGACGGGGTCTCCCTCGGATGGTTGATCGGGGGCCCGCTGATTCAGCTCCCGACGTTCGTGGCGGCGGTGATGTCCGTGCGCCGGCTCGTCGCCGACGACGCCGTCGCCGCGAAGGGCCTAAGCTCCGGGGGCGCGCTGTGGTTCCCCGACCTCACCGAGGTGGCCGTGCACGTGGACACCGCCACCGCGCCCATGGGCGTGTACGGCGCGATCCTGCCGGTCGCGGTCGCCGGCGCGCTGTTCGCGAACATAAACAACGCCTGGGGCGGCGCCGCCGAGAAGTCCAAGCCGGCGCTGGCGCTGAAGCTGTTCATGGAGTGGCTCACCGTACCCACGCTGCTCATCGGTCTGACGCTGCCCCAGGCCGTGCACATGTACTGGCTGCCCGCGAGCGTCACCGCGCTGGCGCAGGGCGCGATCATGCGCACGAGCGCCGCGAGGAAGGCGCTGGGGATCGACCCCGCGCTCGCCCGAATCCCGCGCGCCGAACGCGGCGCGACGGGGGACGACGGAAGACGCGCGGAGGAGGCTCTCGCGGATTTGGAGTCCGAATCGGCGCGTGACCAAATCGGCGACGCGTCCGCGCGCAGACCCGCGATCGTGTTCGAGCGCGACCTGGAGACTGGCGAGGCGGAGGCGCTCCGCGAGGCGGCGGAGGCGACGGCGGCGGAGAAAACGGAGGACGCCGAGCGGATCCTCGCGCGCGCCGCGGCGGCGGAGACGCCATCCGCGCCGGAAGGGAAAACCGTATCGTCGTCGTCGTCGTCGTCGTCGTCGTCTCCCCTATCCGCCGCCGCGCACCCCGCCGTGCTGTTCGCGCTCGCGCAAACGCGCGCGAAGCTCCGCCGGTGGCGCGGCGCGGCGGCGGCGTACGACGCGTGCGCGGCCGGCGAGACGGAGAACGAGCGCCGGGGGCGCGCGCTGGCGGGGGCGGGCGTGGCGTGGGCCAACGCGGGGGACGCCGCAGGCGCGGCGGCGCGGCTGGAGGCGGCGCTGGTCGTCCGGCCGCGCGATTTGGACTGCATGATCAGCCTGGCGGCGGTGCGTAAGAAGCAGGGGGACGCGCGGGAGGCGCTCGCGGTGCTTGAGCGCGCCGCCGCGCTCGCGCCGGAGGTGCGCGCGCGCTTCATCGAGCCGCTCGAGCGGGAGACGCTCGGTCAAAAGAAACCAAAAAAAACGCGAGAGTCGGTTTCGAGAATTTCGACGCGCGAACGCCGCGACGCGCCGCGCGGGCGCGGCGGCGGGGGGAAACGACAGTAGAGAAGGTACTTTGTAGCTATGTTTTACACACCGTGGCTATCTATACGAACATCGCACGCCGCACACGTAACGCGTCTATACGCCGTCGAACGCGCTGTTCGTTCTGAAGACTACTGTAGCTACGTATCGCGCGCGCGTTTCCTTTCCCGTCGTTGGACAAATTTTTTTTCGACCTCTCGCGTCACGAGAGGTCGAACCCGCTCTCGGAGCGTATGGCGAGCAGGAGTTTCGCGCGCGCCGTCTCCTCGGACGCGTAGGGCGGGAGCTTCAGCATGTTCATGCACGTGGCCGCGGTCGGCAGGCGGGTCGTGTCCGCGCTCGCCTCAGGCGCCTCCGAGCCCAACTCCATGCCCGCGCGGTGCACGCAGAAGCTCGGCGCCAGCTGCGAGAAACCGAGCAGGGGTGTGTTGGGGCACGCCGTGACGAAGCGCAGGAACAAACGCTGGTCCTCCCGCGAAAACGTTTCAAGCACGCGCCACAGCGTTTGAATCGCGGGGTGCTCCGCGGAGTACCCGCCGCTGTACACCGTGCTGGCGGCGAGGTCTGTGACGTTCAGCCCACCACCTGTGCCCGAGATGAGCAGACGCAGCTCCGCGGGCGCGAACACGCGCAGAGATTCGGGGGAAACGAGCGACCGGAACCCGCTCACGAACGCGCCGCTCTGCTTTTTGATCTGCCGGTGTAACAGGTGGTGCGCCATGAGGTGCGCGTACCGCCCGCGGTTCGCGGCGGTCACGGGCACGTCGCCGCCACCCGGGACGAGCTCCACGACGGAGTGAACGGAGTGAACGGAGTGCCCGTACCGCGACTGGTCCGTCGCGGTGAAGTCCAAACCGAGCGCCTCCACGTCCGCCGCCGCCATCTGCTTCAGACCGACTAAATGGCGGTACGTCTCCGCGTCGAGCGTCGCCAGGTCGTTGAGTTCGGGCGGCCTTTGGTCCCGCAGCTTGGCCAGGAAAAACCCAGCCAGAGGCACGTCCACGAGTATGCCCTCGTACACAGCCTTGCCCAGCACGGCGCCCAAAAACTCCAGGCGCCGCAGGTGGTCCGGGCCGCACTCCAGCGCTGAGGCGGGGTTCGGGTAGAGCGTCAAATCGGGGGTCTCTTTGAACAAACCGCGCTTCGCGTCGAACGCCTCGGCGACGAGCGCGCCGAGGAAATCCTTGAACAGACCGCCGCCGTCCACGCCCGGCTCCTCGACGCCGTGCGCGTTCAGAAAGCGGACGCGCACGGTGCCTTTCAGAGACCGGGGGGGGGGTCGCACACCGGGGTTCGCGACCCGAAACGCCGCCGCGTCGGACGCGAACACCGCGGGGCCCAGCTGACGCATCGCGTCGTCGAACACGCGACCGCGCGTCACCGTCACGTGGTGCTCGGGCGAGACGCCCAAAAACTCGGCGGCGCCGCCGCCGCCGACGCTCTCCGCGCGGTCGCGTGCGATACCCGCCGCGAACCATCTGACGCGCGCGTCGAACGGCACGAGCGCGGGACCGCGCCTTAAGAGCTCACAGGCGCGCCCGCGTCGTTTTTTCTTAGCTCCTTTCTCACCGAGGTCGGCGGCGGCTTCGGCGAGGAAGCCGTCCGCCGCCGCCGCGCCCGAGCCGAAGAGCTCGGGCGCGTGGAAAAGCGAGGGGTCCACCAGTCCCAGTCGCCCGTTCCGGTCGTGCACCTGCGCCAACGCGCGCGCCAACGAACGCGTCGTGAAGGCGGAGGACCGCGGAAGATCGTCGTCGTCTGTCTCGTCGTCGCTCAAACGCGCTGATTCGTCCGCCTCGACCCAGAGCGCGTGCCAGAGCGCGTCGCGGAGCGTCACGACGAGCGCCGGCGTCTCCGTGACCGGAAGGGGCTTGTCTTTTTTCGCAAACTCCTCGTCGTCGCCGGTGAGCAGGAACGTGCCGTACGCGGAGGCGAAGACGCCCAGAGCGGTCATCCAGCGCGCGTTCGGGGACGGCGTGTGCGTCGAAGAAGCGGCGTGAGCGCTTCGCGAGCCGAACGCGCCAGCCTCGTTTTTTTTTTCGCGTTCATCGTTCGCCGCGTTCGGCCATCGCCGCGCTCGGCAGAAGCCCGAGAAGGTCCGCCACGCGCGCGCGATGAACGGCGTCCCGAACGCGAGCGAGGACATCAGCGCGCCTCGGTCCGCGGACCTGAGCCTCGCGGCGAGCGCGGCGACGAAGGAGGAAATCGCGCGCGCGCCAGCCTCGTTCGCCGCCGCCGCGGTGGTGGGAAACTCACTCGGGTCCCCCGCGTACGCCGCCGAGTCCGCCGGGACGGCGAAAGCGTCTCCGCCTTCCTCCGCCGGGCGCGCGTCCACCAGGCACGCGTCCACGAGCATCTTGAGGAACCCCGGGTCGAGCGCGGAGACGATCTGCGCGCGTGCGTCCGGGTGGACGGAACGAAACACGAGCGGAACCGCTCTGAGCGGAACCGTGGAGCGAAACGTCGAACGTTTCGCGACAAAAGCGCGACGTCGTCGCGCCGCCGCGCGCGCCGCGCCCTCGTCGTCTTCGTCGTCGCTCGCGGAGCCGCCGTCCGACTCGGAAGAGACTTTTGCGGAAGAGACGTCTTCCGCGTCCATGGGCGAACACGCGGAAGTCTCGACGCGCTCGATCTCCGCGTCGTCCATCTCCGCGTCGTCCATCGACGATGAGAGCGTCGTCCCCGGCGGTAACCGCCGGAGCAGCGACGCCGCCGCCTCGGCGAACCGCGTCGCCGCGCGCCACTTCTCTACGCGCGAGCCGCGCGTCTCTAAACCGGCGCTCGCGCCCTCCACCAGGTTCCCCAGCGCCCACGCCGCGGCGTACCCGGAGTGCCCTCGCCGGCGGTCCTCCGCGAAGGGCGGGTCCGGGAAAGAAACACGACAGGAAGCTCCCCCTACGCTCGCTTCACGTGTCATGGCGAAGAGCGTCGCGACGGACGACGGCCACGTCGTCGCCGGGTCGCCGCCGCGACGCCAAACGCGGGGCAACGAGATGAGCTGCGCGGCGAACGCGGCGTTCGCCGCGTTCGCGACCGTACATCCGTCGGAATCGGAATCGGTCCCTAATTCGCGGGTGAGAACCACGACTCGGGTCCACATCAAACCGAGAAGCTTCGCCGTCGACGCGCACCGCCGCCGCGAAATCGAAGCCGCGCGAAGCATCTCCGCCGCGTCCGAGCGCGTATCGCCGGTAATCCGAACGCCGCCGCCGCGACGACTCGGACGCGAAAAAAACACGCGCTTCGAGACGGAGGGACTCGCCGTCAGAGCGATGACCGCGCGCGCGAGCGCGCCAGCCTCGTTCGCGCCGAGCGCGCACTCGTCGTGCTCGCCGAGCGAGGCGAGCGCGAACGCGACGACCCGCGACGCGACCACCGTCGCGCGCGCCGATTCCGCCGCGTCGTCCGCGGCGAGAAGAGCGCGCCACGTCGCGCGCTCGGAAAACGCATCCTCTTCTTCTTCTTCTTCTTCTTCTTCTTCTTCTTCTTCGCTCCCGAAGCGTCGCGAAGCGTGGCCTTCGCCGCCCGAGAACGACGCGCACGCGCGCGCGACCACGTCGGCGTCCGCCGCGACGCCGGGCTTGGCGAAGAAGAGAAGCTCCGCCAGGAACGCGCGCGCGCCGGCGCGGTTCTTTTCTTTCTCCGCCGAGGCGAGCCACCGCGCCCGCTCCGCCGGCGTCGCGCCGTGTCTTTGGATCCATCGCGAACGCGCCGACGCGCGCGCGGCGCTCAGCGCGCGGCTCGAGCGCCAAGCAGCCTGCGCAAGGAGGGAGAACGATCACGGGTGCGCCCGTGTACCGTGGTACGGTCAGTCGCGTCTTCAAACGCGCGCGAAGTTCGAAGTTCGAGAGTACTCAAAGTATACGAAAGTAAAGGAAGAAGGTGCCGAGTCTTTCGAGATCTGATGAGATCCGACGTGGGACGTACCTGTATCAACGATACCGAACGCGTCTCCGCGCGTCGCCGCGACCGCTCCTCTCTGTCCTTTCTGGCCTGCTCGAGCAAAGACGCGCGGTCGCCCTGGTCTTTGGACGCCCCGCCGAGGGCCACGCGCTTCGCCGTCCTGAACGACCCGTCGAACATCTTCGCCGAATCTGACGACGACGGGTGTGGGACGAAACGATCCGACGGGGCGACCCGCCGACGGACACTCGTGCACGGGTTCCCAGCGACGCACGTCCTCCGAGTCGAGGTTCGTCGCCACACGCGCGCCTCGATCGTCCCACTCCTCGGGAACCGGGACGCGCGCCCCTCGCCTGCTGTTGACGCCCGCGCGCCGCTCGAAGTGGGAGCCAGAAAGACTTCTCTTTCCCTCCCAAACGCCCTTCGTTTCTTCGTTTGCCCGTTTGCCGTTGTCGCGCGTCACATCGACCCTCGGACTTTTTCCGAACGCTCCTCGGCACACCGCCTCGCGCCGGTCGTCGTTCGGTGCGAGCTCGGTCGCGCGCGCTTCCGGCGCATCCGAAGGTCGCGGAACGCGATGGCGACCGCGGGCATGCGCGGGCTGAACATCTTCATCCAGGACGTGCGCAATGCGGCCAACAAGGAGGTGGAGCAGGAGCGCGTGGACAAGGAGCTCGCGAACATCCGCAAGAAGTTCAAGAAGGTCAAGGACATGACGCCGTACGACCGGAAGAAGTGCGTGGTGTGACGAGCCGAGGGTTTCGGGCGCCCTCGAGGCTGCCGATACAGCCTCGGATCCCATCCAGACTCATCTCTGGACCGGTCCCCCCCTCACGCCACCCCCCGCGCTCAGATCCGCGGCGATCAAGAAAGCGCCACTTCGACGCGTTCAACGTTTCTCCTTTTCTTTTCGCGCAGAACAGGACTCCAGTCTCGGACGGACTCGCGGCGGCGTCCCGTTTTCCCTCCGCCCGTCTGACGACCACCGCCCCATTCACGCACCCTCGCGCGCAGGTACGTGTGGAAGCTCCTCTACATCTACATGCTCGGGTACGAGGTTGAGTTCGGGCACATGCACGTGGTGGGCCTGATCTCCGCGCCCAAGTACTCGGAAAAGCAGGTCGGGTACACGGTGGCCTCCGTGCTCCTCAACGAGACGCACGAGTTTTTGCGATTGGTGATCAACTCGGTGCGCGAGGACATCATCAGCCGCTCGGAGATTTTCCAGTGCCTGGGCTTGAACTTCGTGGCGAACGTGGGCGGTAGGGAGTTCGCGGACGCGCTCGCGGCGGACGTGCAGCGCGTGCTCCTCAACGGCGGCGCGCGGCCCATCGTGCGCAAGAAAGCCGCGCTGGCGCTTCTCCGCTTATTCCGCCGCAACAAGGAGATCTTCGTCCCCGAGACGTTTTCGCGCCAGCTCGCGGATCTGCTGGACGAAAGAGACCTCGGAATTCTGTCTGGGGTGATGTCTTTGCTGACGGGCATCGTCGCGCACGACAGCGCGGGGTACGAGGTGTGCATCCCCAAGGTGTGCGCGGTGATGACCCGCCTGGCGAGGAACAAAGACATCCCCGCTGATTACCAGTACTACCTGCTGCCGTCGCCGTGGCTGCAGGTGAAGTGCCTGCGCGCGCTGCAGTACTTCCCCACGCCCGAGGACCCCGAGTACCTTCAGGCGGAGGTGGACGTGGTCTCCGGCATCCTGCAGGGCACCGCCGCCGTGCGCAACGTGAACAAGAACAACGCGCTGCACGCGGTTCTGTTCGAGGCGGTTTCGCTGGCGGCGCAGCTCGACCTCGGGGAGGACCGCGGATTGATCGAGCGGTCCGTCGGCGTCCTCGGAGGGTTTATCACCGAGAGCGAGCCGAACATCGCGTACCTCGGTTTGAACCACCTGACGAACCTCGTCGCGCCCGACACGCTGGAGGCGATCCAGAGCTACATTCCGGAGGTGATTCCTCGTCTGCACGACGTCGACATCAGCATACGCAAGCGCGCGCTCGATTTGCTCTTCGCCGCGTGCGACGCCTCGAACGCGCGCGATATCGTGGCGCACCTGCTCCGGTACCTGACGACGGCGGACTTCGCTATTCGCGAGGAGCTCGCGCTGAAGACGGCTATTCTCGCCGAGCGCAACGCGGATAAAACGCCGGACGGCAAGCGGTGGTTCCTGGAGACGTGCCTGACGCTCATCGACAAGGCGGGCGACTTTGTCAGCGACGCGATGTGGCACCGCGTCGCGCAGGCGGTGACCAACGCGCCGGAGCTGCACGCGCCGGCGGCGCGGCGCGCGCTGGAACGCCTGCGGCTGGGATCGCCGCATTTCATGTTCACGCGCGTCGCCGCGTACGTGCTCGGGGAGTTCGGGCACGCGCTGAGGGGCACTGAGGGCGTGAAAGCGGACGCGGCTCCGGAGAGCGCGGCTCTGCTACTGGAGGCGTTCAAAGCCGCGGACGTCGACACGCGCCGCGTCATCCTCTCGGCGCTGGCTAAAATCGCCGCGCGAAGCGACGAAGCGACGCGGGCGACGTTAGGCGAGACGTTCCGCGCGCACGCCGTCTCCGAGCAGGTGGAGATCCAACAGCGCGCGGTGGAGTACTTCGTTCTCGCCGCCGTTCCCGCGAACGCGCCGCGGCTCCAGACCGTGATGCAGCCTATGCCCTCGTTCCCGGAGAGGAAGTCCGCGCTCGAAGGCGAGGTGGTCACCGCGGGGGGGGGGGCCGCCGACGCCGCGGCGGTGCGCAAAGCGCGCGCCGGCGCCGTGCGCGTCCCGGCGCCGCCGCGGGGCGCCGCGGCGGAGACGAACTCGGGGCGGGGCAGCGTCGGCGAGCACGTGCCGACGATGGGCCTCGCGGACCTGCTGGGAGGCGCGGGAGGCGCGCAGGCGCCCGTCGCGGGGGGGCTGGAGGATCTGCTCGGCGCGGCGGCGCCGGCGCCGGCGCCGGCGACCGGCGCCGCCGCCTCGGGCGCGCTGGTGGACGAACTGAGCATCCTGGGGGGCTTGGGCGGCGCGCCTTCCGCCGCGCCCGCCGCGGCGCTCGACGTCAGCGCGCGGGGTCTGGTGGACCAGATGGGCGCCGCGCCTCGCGCCGAGGGGGCGATCCCCCCCTCGGTGGATCTGGCGGAGTGTCTGAAGAAGCTGCGCGCCGCCGATAACGGGCTGTTGTACGAGGACCCGTACGTGCAGATCGGGGTGAAGTCGCAGTGGCAGGCGAACCAGGGGAGAGTCATGCTGTACCTGGGGAACAAGCACAGCGCGGAGCTCACGGACGTTTCCATCGAGTTGCGATCTTCAGACAACACTGCGGGGGGGTTGGGTTTGCAAACCCGGCTCGCGCCCGTGCCGTCGTCGCTGGGGGCGAAAAAACAAGTCCAGGTGTTACTCGAGCTCGCGGCGACGAGCGCGTTCGCGTCGCCGCCGACGCTCGCGCTGCGGTACGCCGTCGCGGAAAACGACGGCGTGTTTCGCGCCCAGAACGTCGTATTGGACACGCCGTACGGGTGCCACAAGTTCCTGCAGCCGTGGCAGAGCGAGGACCCGGGCGCGTTCTTCGCCAAGTGGCGCGAGCTGGCGGGCAAGGCGCAAAAGATCGAGGTTGTGCGGGTGAACGCGTCCGCGGCGGCGGCGGGGGTGGCCGGCTTCGCGGACGCGCTGCGCGACGTGCGGCTCACGCCGCACCCCGGGCTGGACCCGAACCCCAAGAACATAGTCGCCGCGGGGATCGTGCCGTACACGCAGGCACCGAACACGACGGCGATGGTGCGCGTGGAGAGCGACGCGAACGACGCCGCGGTGTTCCGGGTCACCGTCGCCGCCGACGACGCCGCGACGGCGGCGGGCGTCTTCCGAGCGCTCGCCAGCCAGGTGGAGTAGGTACGAAGGTACGAAGCGCGTTCTTTTCGTGAGCCTATCGCCTATCGTAGTGAACGCGTACGACGAAGAACACACGCGCTCATAAAAATGCGTTTTGACGACACGCGCGTTTTTGTGCGCGAACACCTCTACGTACGCGTCGCGTACGCGCTACGCGACGACCTCGACGACCTCTCGTCGTTTTCTGGAAGCGGTTTCAGATGGCGAGCCAGTACACCGTCGCGATGCATTGGATGGTTTGGTTTTCCCACTGCACGGTGTGCTTCCCGTCAACCTTCCCGTCCCAGAGCGCGGTGGACGCGGTGTGCATCCCCGCGCCCGCCTTCTGCACGAAGTTGCACGTGACCACGTACTTGAACGGCTTCTGCAGCCCCGCGAGGCGTTTCAAGCACCCCTCCACGACGTTCGAGGTCCACTGGTTCACCTTCGTGTGCATGAACGCGCTCGTGCCGACGGTTTGCTCGATCGCCTGCGCGCGCGAGAACGAGTGACGAAGGGGACGGAGGGGCGGGGACGCGACACGACGACGACGCGGGGGGCACGCCGAGATTGGACGCGTGTCAGAACGAGGTACCCGAAGTGGCGGGAGGACGACCGATTCGCGAGGTCTCGAGGGGACTCCGTGGACGAGGCCCGAATCCGAACGAAAAACACGCGCGCGCGAGGCGCGTCGGACCGAATGGAAGGATTCCGCGCCCAACCACGACGCACCTCCTTGACCAGTCCGTCCATCTCCTCGTTGGTGATGAGCTGCTCCTCCGTCAATCCGGAGATCAAGCCATCGTCGTCCGCCATGGGCATGCTCGCGACGCTGCGCTGCGGGGGTCGCGCGTTGGGATGTGCGTGCGACGGCAAACCACCAACGGATTCGGGCTCCTTCTCCTTTTGGCACCTTTCGCGTCCGAGGCCCCGGCCCGGTTTCTGTCTCCTCATCAACGTGCCGATTTTTTTTTATTGTGCGTCACTCCTACGCGCGTGGACGCGCGCCATCCTCGACCCCCCGCGACCCGGTCGCACGTCGTCGTTTGAAACGACAAAACAACAGCACCGAGACTGCCGGGCGAAGCATCGCGCGCGCTGTACTACGTATCACACGCTACGGTAGCTCTAGTCTTGGTGCGGTCGATCGGCGTCTCTCTCGTCGCCTCCGCGTCTCTCAGCGTCTCTCTCGTCGCCGGCGCCGCCGAGGGCGCGCCCGATCCCCCCCCCCCCCCCCCCCCAGACGGCCGCGGCGGCGCCCGCCGCCGCGCCCCCCCCCCCCCACCCCCCCCCCCCGCCGCGCGCGCAGGCCGCGCCCGCGGCGGCGGCGGCGGGCGCGGCCGTGGC